>Ga0233425_10008228_pt1 | contig 14031 bp, 10 predicted proteins | sample Watercolumn_Towu_2_FD_181712 | JGI IMG/M metagenome (GOLD analysis project Ga0233425, IMG submission 181712) | Freshwater microbial communities from Lake Towuti, South Sulawesi, Indonesia - Watercolumn_Towuti2014_140_MG | ecosystem: Environmental > Aquatic > Freshwater > Lake | place...
CTAAAGCCGCCGGGTGAACGTTCAAGCGTGCAATTGAAATCTGGTGTCATGCCCTTGTCATGATGCCAGACCCTTTCGGATTGGCCCAAGGTCAGCGAAACGCACGGCCGACGAGTTGCTCGCAGTCGTCACCCGCTCGCGCTTTTCCGCGCCCCGCACGGGGTTGCCCGCGGTCCGGTGGTGAATTCTCTCGTTCCTCTCCGCGCCTTTGCGCCTCGCTCCGGGCTGGAGAGCCCTACGGGCCGGAAGCTGCGCGAGTCCCCTGCTTGTCCGTCTCAAATCCATCCTCGCTCAAGGGCGCCAAGGCGCTGAGGGGTAGGAGAACTTCCGACACGAATTCCGAAGGATCAGCGAACTCAAGCCAGGGTCGCGCGAAGCAAGTCCAGGCAACTGGTCCAGTCGGCGGCTGCTCCGGGTCTTGCGATTGGCGCGCAGGAAATGCCAAGAAGCGCGGAGAACGCGTCACCGCCGCTGCTACCTTCCCTGCGCGACATCATGAAGATTGCTTCCTGCCCCCATCTGTTCCGCCGTGTCGCCGTCGGCACCGCCGGCCTGCTCGCCACCTGGTCCGTCACCTCCGCGCAAGTCGCGCCGGCCACCCCCGCTCCGGTCCGCGGCAATGAGGGCATCATCGAGCTCTCGCCCTTCATCATCTCGACCGAGCGCGAGACCGGCTGGTCCGCCAACGACACGCTCTCCGCCACCCGCACCAAGCAGGCGCTGAAGGATGTGCCGATTGCGATCGACGCCATCACCGCCGACTTCATGGAGGACCTCGGCCTGTTCACCGCCGACGAGGTGGCCAACTTTATCTCCAACGTCTACGCCGCGCCGCTGATGGAGAACGACAACCAGGCCGGCGGCTTTTCCTTTCGCGGCCTGAGCACGGCCGGCAACCTCAGCCGGAACTACTTCCGCTGGGTCATTCCCAACGACACCTACAACGTCGAACGCATCGACTTCGGCAAGGGCTCCAATTCACTGATCTTCGGCGAGGTCGAGCCCGGCGGCATGGGCTCCATCTTCACGAAGCGGCCGCAAATGCGCAACCTCTTCAACGCCCTGGCGCAGTACAACAGCGAGGGCGCCTACCGCTTCCAGTTCGACCTCAACCGCAAACTCCACCCCAACCTCGCGCTCCGTCTCAACGTGGTCCGCCGCCAGGAAAAGACCTTCCAGGATGCATCGGCCTACAAGTTCGAAGGCGAAACGCTCGCCGTCGTCTGGCAGCCGTTCAAGCACACCTCGATTCGCCTCGAAGGTGAGCAGGGCAAGTGGGACAGCACGCGCGGCTGGGCCAGCGTGCGCGTGCGCGAGCTCTCCGCCCGGGGGCTGGGTTACAACAACTCCGGCACCTACTACACGTCGGCCGGAACCTGGATCCTCCAGTCGACGCTGCCGTCGATCGACCGCGGCGGCACCAATGGCTCCGCCGGCGGCGAACCCACGCTGATCGAGGGCCGCTCCTTCGATGTCACAATGCGCAATGCCGCCGGCGCGACGGTGGGCACGAGGCGGGTCAATGGCCTGCCGATGCACTACAACCTCCGCGGATCGTTCGACAATCAGGCCCGGCCGTTCAATGCGCTCTCGGTCACGATCGAGCAGAAGGCCGGCCCGGTGAATCTCGAACTCGCCTACAACCACCAGGCGCAGCACCAGGACCGGAACGACAACTCCTTCGACGGTCCGATCAACCTCGATGTCAACGGCCGGCCCTACATGGACTCAACCTCCGACCGGAAACGTTTCGCCACCGAAACGCATGCCTTTCGGGGCTCCGCCGCATACTTCTGGAACCAGCTGAAGTGGACGCAGCAGCTGCTGGTCGCGTCGGCGGAGTATCGCGAGCACGGCAGCCTCAACTATCGCCTGCAGGGCTACAATGCCAAGAAGGTGGTCAGCGGCACCGCCCGGGAAATCGACATCAGCAATGACCGCGGTCGTCTCCGCGTGTACCTCGACGACCCTGGCTTCTACTCCCGCGCCTTCTACGACCGCATGCAATTCACCGACCTGCCCGTCACCAGCACCGTCGACATGCGCATGCTGGGCTTCTTCGCCTCGGGCACCGACGCGGCCGACGGCACCTCGTGGTCCCGCAGCGCCGCCGCCTCGGTCTTCGCCAGCGGCAAGTACTTTGGCGGGCGCCTCCAATCGCTCGTCGGCGTGCGCCGGGATCAGAGCCGCCTTTGGGAGTACCGCACCTCCCGTTACCTCGGAATCTTCAACGAAGCGATTGCGCCGCCGAAACGGAAGGCCGCGCTGCCCGGCGATTACACCGAGAACCAGGCGATGAACCAGGCGGCCAACACCCTGAGCGGTGGTCTTACCTGGGCCCTGACCAGGGATGTCAACATCTACGGCGTCTACTCGGAGTCGTTCCGCTTTCAGGATGCCGTGACGTTCGACAACATCCGCTTCGGCCCGATCACCGGCGTGACCAAGGAAATCGGGCTGAAGGGATCGCTGCTGGAAGAGCGCGTGGGCTTCACCCTCAGCGCGTTCGACATCGACCGCCAGAACGTGGTGCTCTCGTACAACAACATCATCAGCCTGAATGCGGACCAGCTCGAGGATTTGATGAATCCCAACGACGTGCTGCCCGGAAATCCCCGCTACAAGTACAGCGCACCCGGCACGGCGAGCGGGGCGCGCAACTACCCCTCCACGGAAAACTCCAGCGGCGCCGACCTCACCGTGATGCTCCGCCCCACCAAGGGGCTGCAACTGCGCTTTACAGCGGCCCGCACCAAGGTGCAGGGCGAGCCCGACCTGAGCGCCTTCCGCGCCTACTACGATGCCGCCGTCCGGCGCGGCAACGAGGCTCCCGGCATCCTCTCGACCGCCCGGCTCCTGCTCGACTCGCTCGACATCAAAAGCAAGCCTGCCGGGGCCCGCGCCTCCCCGTGGTCCGCCAGCTGGATCATCGACTACACCTTTTCCCGCGGCACGTCGCCGCTGCTTCGCGGCCTGCGCCTCGGTATCAACGGCCGCTGGCGCGATGATTACCTGTTGGGCCTTCCCAATGGCCAGGAAATGGTCGGCGGCTCCTCCCATCTCGTGCACGCCTATGTGATGCGCGACCAGAAGATCTGGGGCCAGCAGGTGCGCATCCGCGCCGGAGTGAAAAACCTCACCGACCTGGAAAACAGCTACGTCCGCAAGACCAACTTCACCACGCTGTCCACGGGCGAAAACATCTACCGCTACTCCTACGTCATGCCGCCACAGTATGACCTGAGCCTCTCCGTGAAGTTCTGAGCGCCCCCAGCGTCGACGTGTGCTGGACGGGATGATCATGACCCCGATGCGGCCGAGCACCAAACCCGCCGGCCCCTGCGTCCTCCTCCTCCTCTGGGTCGCGCGTGGCTGCTCCCTGCTCGCGGCGCTCGGCGGCAAGGCGCGTACCACGAGCGACGCGCTTCGGGACCCTGCTCACCGGTTGCCTTGATGGTAGCCAATCTTGCGTCCGTGGGCAGGAACGCCGGGGGTGGTAAGCTGGCGGATGGCCTCGATAATGGCGGTGAGTTGCTCGTCGTGCGCGCCGACGCGGGCGTCGAGCTCAGCGAGTTTCGCCGCGAGCGCGCGATGGTTGACCATGAGCTGACGCAGTCGCACGAAGGCGCGGACGACATGCACGCTCATGGCAACAGCCTCTGGCGAGTTGAGGACATTTGCCACCATCAGTGCGCCATGCTCGGTAAAGGCGAAAGGGCGGTAGCGGCGACCACCGCGTCCCTCGTTTGAGGTCGCAAATTGCGACCTCAAATCTGCAACCTCTTGCCAAACAAGCAGGAAGCAGAAATCCTGAGGAAACCTTTCCTCGTTGCGGCGGACCTGCTCCAGCAGGCGTTTGGTCGTCACGCCGTACAGGACCGCAAGGTCGCGATCGAGCAGCACGCGCTGACCGCGGAGGACAAGGATGCGGCTTTGGATCTGCTCGGCGGGAACAAGGGAGGTGTCGGCCATGCGAGCACCAATGCCTCTGCGTCCGTGGCCGGCAACCGGCGCGTCTACCCAAATCAGGGTATGAATCGACTGCCTCCGCCCAGGTCCGACTCGCACGCTCCCGGGCAGAAACAAGAAACGCGCCGAACGACTCCGGCACGTCGCGCACACAACGGCGCTCGCCCCGCGCCGTCCGGGACTCTCCTCACTACGAAGTTCAAAGTAACTCTTCCGCATCCTGACGAACTAACCCAACTTGACATCCATTTCGCGTAGCTTCGGCTGCTGTCCGTCACGAAACCCAGGAAATTTGAGACGTTTCTGCGACTGTGGGTTCCTGAAAAAGGGACGGAGGCAAAACCAAGGCACCTGCCTGCCGGCAGGCAGGGCCCCCCAAGCCCCCCACACCGAAAAAGCGGCGTTCGGCTCGTGAGTCAGCCCAGTTCGCTGGGCCCCAGGTGTGGCGCGCCGAAAACGGGCTGCGGCGTGACGCCCAGTGGGCGCGGAGGGCGGGTGATTGGTAGGAAACTGGATCTTCAGGGGGTTGGATCGGGAGGGGGTTACAGGGTCCGCGACCGCGGCGACCTCCACCGAGTCAATGGACTGCCAGACAACGTCCGTCCCATGGCCGTAGTCCCCTCGGCCCGTATGGCCGAGAATTCCTACCCGGTATGGACGATTGCGGCGCTGCGCGGCCGATACGCCAGACCACGCAGCGGCTGCCGAGATCGGTAAGAAGCTCCTACGTTTCATCCCGTGCACACTCCTGCAAGGGTCAGACCCGCGGCAATACCCACGGTTCGCGATACTCCCGGCTGATGAGGGCGTTGGCCTCCGCGTCGCCAGAGAACGCCTGCCGTTCGGCATCGAATCGCAACTTGCGCTTCACCCGCCAGGAGATGTTTCCCATATGGATCATGCCGGACATGACGTGCCCCAGTCCAATGTCGCCCGCGGGTGTGCTGTTGTCTCGAATGCATTGGAGGAAGTTACGATTGTGCGCGTCATCGTACTCGGCAATCGACTGCTCACCGCGACGGATCACCTGGCCCTTCGCATCGAGAGCGCGCCAGCTTTCGTTCCCGATGATCACTGTGCCGTCCTCGCCATAGATCGCGGCGCCTTCCTTCTCGCCCTCGAACACCGGTTTCGACCAGACGCGCATTTCGTAAGTCAGGAGCGCGCCCGGGTACTCCCAGGTAGCCACCAGGTTGTCCGGCCACTCTTGCGCGTCGTCGAAGAAGTGCTTGCCGCCGCTCGCGACCACGCTCTCCGGCCATTCCGGCAGGGATTTGCCCGCGAACGCGAAGCCCGCCTCCAGCCCGCGGCGGGCGTAGTCGATTCGATGTACCCCATCGTTGCCCAGATCGCCAGTCCCGTAATCGAAGAACCATCGCCATGTGCCGTGGAACCGGTTGCGGTTGAAGGGGCGGAGCGGCGCCGGCCCCAACCATAGGTCATAGTCGACGCCGGGCGGAGGGTTCTCATCCGCCGGACGGCCGACACTGTTCTGCCGTGAACTCTCCCAGCCCCGCGCGAAAAAGACCCGGCCGATGCCGCCAGTCCGGATGTGCTCGCAAGCCTCAGCCACGTGACGGCTGCTCCGGGATTGCACGCCCACCTGCACGACGCGGCGATATCGCCTCGCCGCGCGCACCATCGCCTGACCCTCCGCCAGATTGTGACTGATCGGCTTCTCGACGTACACGTGTTTACCGTTCTGACAGGCGAGAATCGCTGGAATCGCGTGCCAGTGATCGGGCGTTGTCACCAGCAGAATGTCGATCGTCTTGTCCTCGATCACTCTTCGGAAATCGGTCTCCGTGCGAGGCGCCTTGCGCTGGTGTTTCGCGATGATTTCCAGCGCCGCAGGGAATTGATTTGCGTCAACGTCGCACAACGCCGCAATCTCCACTTCCGGAATGCTCGCGAACAGTCCCAGCACTGCCCTCCCGCGCGCTCGCAACCCCATGGCGGCGACTACAAACTTCTCGTTCGGACTCGCCTTCTTCTGACCACTGAGCAGCAACGGTCCCGCGGCCCCCGCCGTCGCGCTCTTCAGGAATGACCTTCGGTCCATAAATCCTCGCCTCCCTAACGCCCCCGGTACGCTTCAACGCCGACCGTATCGCGCGGACCCGTGAATCCCGGGCCTCCAGCTCCAACGTATCCGCGGCTTGCTCCCGACACATTCGGACTCACCCAGAAGGAGTATAGGTCGCCGTCCCGCAGGTGGAAGCGCAAGCGCAACGGTTTGCCGTGCAACTCCGAGAGGTCCTCTCCATCCTTCCAGCGAACCGCGATCAAGGTCTTGTCGCCGCGCACCACTTCGCACCGCTCGGCCGAATAGGGCGCAATGACCCTGCCGGCCTCATCCAGAACCTCCGCCCTCAGTTCACCCCGCACCGCAGCGTTGACGAAAAGGCGCGATCCCGAAAACCGGACTACCCGCGTGGTCAGCGTTCCACCTGCCCCTCCGGCCGGAGCCCGCATCGACGCGAAACCGTCGCGTCTCAACGTGGCGAGTCCCGTGGTGCACACCCCCGAGTCCTCCGAGCCGTTCACTCCCGCGCGCCCGCTGACATAGAAGTACAACTGATCCCCTACTACCAACATCACTCCGCCCGCCGATTGCACATTGCCCCAGTTCCAATCTCCGTGCCGTTCAGATACCGGGATCAGCGCGCGCCGGTCGGGGCGATACCAGTGGAAGCCATCGCGGCTATAACCCGCGACCAGTTCGTTCGGCTTGGCCCGATCTTTGGGCTCGCCGCGAAAGATGGTAAAGAGCCCGATGATCAGGCTCTCGTAGGCCACCGCATCGAGGTTGTAGAGTTGCGCCGGGAGCTTCAGGTCTTCCCGGCGCGGGTCGAGCGCATCCGCGCCCACCCAGGCCGGCAAGGTGGAACGGACCCAGTCCATGCCGTCCACGATGCTCGGATGCTCGTGATACCGCCGCATGCGTCCGTTCTGCGGCTGCGGCAGATCGCCGCGAACGTAACTCATCTCTTCCTTCAGGCTGAAGACCCACACCTTGCGAAAGGGATTCCAGAACAGCGTGCTCCTGTCCTTGGCGGATCCGCTCAGCGCCACGGTGTCGCTCCAGTGAATCCCGTCGGGCGAGAAGTGCAGCGCGAACGTCGGCGGGCGGCCGAACACTTGCCGGAACATCTTGAATCGACGCCCGGGGTTCGCTTCTTCCGAATCCAGCCAGACGATGGTAGACCCGCGCCGGGTCCGCATGACGATGTTCGTCCCCGCCACAACGTCGAAGGTCGGCTTCTCCCAGTGGATTCCGTCGCGCGAGGTGGCCATCGCTGTGCCCTCGGTATAACCGGCCATGTACCACATTTTGAACAGGCGGTCCGCCGGGTCGTACCAGACCCCATCGCTGAACACCATGCTGGCCGGACCACGCTCGGTGGTCTCCCATGGTTTGTCAGGCTTCAAAACGGGCGTCTCTGGATGATACTGGGCTTGATGATATACACGGGTCAGCGAAGTCTCGGCAATCAGAAAATCGTCGACGAAAAGCTGCCGTCCGGTGTCGATCGGGATGACCCGCGGCGGTTCCTTCAGGTACGGAACTTCCATCGGCTGGTACGGCAGGACGATGTTCCGCGACGGTGGCCAGGGCGAAGGCAGTTGAATCCCGTTGTACAAAATCTCTTCCGCCGGAGCGGGCAGCGCCGGCAGGAGCATGAGGCAGGCGTATTTCCACATGTTAGTGTCGGACTCCTCGGCGCTGCAGCGCCCATTCGAGAGTCATGCGCGCGAACGCGATCTGTTATTGGTAGGAAACTGGATCTTCAGGGGGTTGGATCGGGAGGGGGTTCGGGGGAGGGGCGGAGGCAGAACCAAGGCACCTGCCTGCCGGCAGGCAGGGCCCCCCACACCGAAAAAGCGGCGTTCGGCTCGTGAGTCAGCCCAGTTCGCTGGGCCCCAGGTGTGGCGCGCCGAAAACGGGCTGCGGCGTGACGCCCAGTGGGCGCGGAGGGCGGGTGAAACGCGAATCTGAAGCCCCGCGCTCCGCCCTCACTTCCCGGCGGCGTATTCCTGGTATCGCTCGGCGATCTTGGCGGACTTCTCGTCGCCCAGGTGGAAATAGAACCGCCAGCGGAAGGTGACGCTGCCTCCCGCCGGGATCGTCAACTCGCCCGCCTTCGGCTCGTTTTTCAAGCCTTCGAAGTCGTGCTTGCCGAAGGGATTGGCGGCAAACAGCGCGTACGAACGCACATGCCACCAGGTCGGATGCCGCGGGTTCTTCGGATGGTCGAACATCGCCACGCCGTAGACCTTGCCGTCTTTTGGCGCGTGGTAATCGACCCAGGTCGATTTCTTGCCCCAGGTCGCGTCGTTGGTCTGGCCCGAATCGTTGATGATCGTACCTTTGCCGTCGTGTTTCTCCCGCTTGCCTTTCCCCATGGAGTAGGAGTGTGGCGGCGTCATCCACAGCGGCAGGCGGATCGCCATCGATCCTTCCTTGGTGTCGCCCAGCACCGCCGGCTTTCCCGCGGGCGCCTTCAGCGTGACCTCATAGTCGAGAATCCGATTCTCCCCGCTGCCACGGATGCGAATCGTCGTCTCATCCGTGAGGTGCACCGCGCCATCCGGCCCGGCCCATCTGTTCCGCGCTCGAATCGTGCCGACGCCGTCCTTGGCCGTGTGCTCCACCGATTCGCTGACGATCCGGCCTTGCTTGGCGCCGCCCGACTCGGCCCAAAAATCCAGGCCGTTGACATCGCCGTGCGTAAACCAGAGCGAGCGATGGTGCGGGTGATCCCGCACCTCGCCCGGTACGTCGGCCTTCATCGGGTAATTGCGGGTCAGCTCGGTGCCGTCCGCCGCCAGGACCGGATACAGATACGGCCGGGGCGCGCCTTTGAAGATATACTCGGTGAACAGTTTTCCGCCGAGTTCGATCCGGACACGGTCATCCGAGCGCGTGATTTTGATGTCAGCGGAGGCGGCAGCTGCGGCACTGGATGCCAGCAGGCTGGCCACCACGAGCAGAGGCAGAGCACGTGTGTTCATGGCACCTGCTAGACGAACACACGCCCAAAAGGGCGCAATAGGTTTCTGCGGAGCGGCAACCTCAGCGCCAGTTCAACACCAGTCGGGTGAAGTAGCCGGTGTCCATCTTCTCGACCCCGCGGCCCGGCTTGCTGTTGTAGTCGTTGCTGACGCCCAGGCGCAGCTTCCAGTTCGGGTTGGCGAGGGGAATCTCGTAGAAGCTCTCGTGCGCAAGGCGGTAGTTGTTGAAGTCCTCAAACGTCGGCACGACGGTCAGGCGGTTCACGATCAGCGAGTCGGCCAGTTCATACCGGTGGGAGAAACCGAAATCGAGACCGGCGCTCTTCACGTCTGTCGTCGCCGGGTTCTTATAACCTTCATACCGGAACGAGAGACCGAAGCGGCCGGTGAGCGTGTGTTTCGGAGCCTTGATGAGATCGTAGCCGATACCGAATGCAGCGACGTTGTAGAGCTCGATATCCTTGATGCGGTCGAAGCCACCCTCGTCGCGCACGTACCAGGAGTTCCGCCCGGCGAAGTTGCTCTGGTAGTCGACGCCGGCCTTGAACTGGTCGGCGGACTTGAGCCGGTCGGTCTCCTGCCGGTCATAAGCGGTGTAGAACTGGAGCGTATCCGACAGGCCCTTGAGCGTGGCCCGGATGCTGGCCGCCGTGCCGAGCTGGCTCTTGTTGCCGGTCTTGCCGTTGACGTCCACCGCCGCCTCGTACGCCCAACTGCGATCGAGGGCGACAATCTGCGGGTCCTTGCCGCCGGCCGCCCAGGAAGCGGCCACCTTGGCGATCTCCGAGGTGAACTCGCCCTCGCTGTTGGCGACCTTCACGCGTCCGTCTCCGGCCGGCGCGACCTTGCCGTCGATGCGCGTGCCGTTGGCGAAGCGGACCGCCACGGGAGCATCGGTGGTAATGGCAACCACCTCGCTCTGCTTGATCGTGATGTCGCCGGCGTAGTCGGTCGCGACCAGGACCTTGCCGTCGTCGATCTTGGCAACCTTGCCCACGATGCGGGCACCGCCTTTGACGTCCACGACGTCGGCGGAAAGTGAGACGAGGGAAGACGCCGCGGCAATAAAAGCCACGACAGCTCGGACGAAGTGTGTCAGTTTCATGGATTGGATGGGTCCTACAGAGGTGAAAGGCTACAAGGGTAAATCGGGAGGGGGCGGTCAATCGCCTAGTGGTTTCACCCTATGCAGCAACTACGCACTCCTCGTGCGCAAGAACACGGTGGCTCGACACCGACGATGCGGTGAAACTGACTGCAGGGCGACTCTTCGCCCGCCGCGCCGCGGGCAGCCTTTCACGCCACCACGCGAAACCGCATGCGACTCTCCCTGCACCCGAAAGATTCCCGTTCGCCGGTTGGCCGCGAAATCCGCGCATGACTTCATCGCCGATCCATCGTCCGGCGCTGGCGGTCGCGGATCGCTGGCGGGAGTACGCGTTGCTCGACTGCGGCGACGGCCTGAAGCAGGAGCGCTGGGGCGAGTACACGCTGGTGCGCCCCGATCCGCAGATCATCTGGCCGCGCCACGGCGAAATACCCGGGGCGCGTTGGGAGCAGTGGGACGGATTCTATCACCGCAGTGAGCACGGCGGCGGGCGGTGGGAGTTCCGCCGCGCGTTGCCGGAATCGTGGACGGTTCGCTATGAGCCGCTCGGGTTGGCCTTCAAGATCCGGCCCACATCGTTCAAGCACACCGGCCTCTTTCCCGAGCAGGCCACTAACTGGGAGTGGTTTCACGCAAAGATTCTGAGCGGCCGCTCAGCATTGGGCCGACCGGTGAACGTGCTGAATCTATTTGGTTACACCGGAGCCGCGACCGTGGCGGCGGCGAAGGCGGGGGCCGCCGTCTGCCACGTCGATGCGGCCGAGGGCATGGTGAAGTGGTGCCGGGAAAACGCCGCCCTCAGCGGCCTCGCCGGGGCGCCGATTCGTTATATTGTCGACGACTGCCTGAAGTTTGCCCGGCGCGAGTTGAAACGCGGCCACCGGTACGATGCGATCATCATGGATCCTCCGACTTACGGCCGCGGTAGCACCGGTGAGATGTGGAAACTCGAGGAGCATCTCTGGGAACTGCTCATCACATGCCGCCAACTGCTCAGCGATCAGCCGTTGTTCTTCCTGATCAACGCCTACACGGCCCGGCTCTCCCCCACCGTCCTGGCCAATCTGCTCGCCGAGCTCATGCACCCGGCCGGCACGCCGCGCACCGGCACCATCACCGCCGGCGAAGTCGGCCTGCCGATCCGGCGCGACGGCAAGATCCTCCCCTGTGGCATCTACGGCCGCTGGGAAGCTTGAGCGGAACTCCCGCCGGCGCGCGGCTGCGGACGAGGGGCTCGCCCGTCGCCCGGCCAGCCACACCTCACCGATACTCAGCCAGCTCGAGGATGACCCCGTCGGGATCGAGGAAGTAGACCAGCGTCTTGTCGCCAGCGGCGAACTTGACCACTCCGGCCGGCACGCGCACCGGATCGCTGAAGAGCGTGACTCCCGCCGCGCGAAGCTTGGCGACCGTCGCCGCGATGTCGTCCACCCGAAACGCGAGGTGCCGCAAGCCGCGCGTGTTGGGGCGGGAATTCTCCGGCAGGGCTACGCCCGCCGGCGCCACGTACTGCAGCAGCTCGATCCGCGGTCCACCCCCCGGAGCCTCGACCATCGCCACCAAACCTTTCAGTCCCTGCAAACCGACGATCGTCTCGATCCACTCCCCTTCCATGACCACGTCGTGCGTCTGATGGAATCCCAGCACATCGCAGTAGAATCGCAGCGAGCGCTGGAGATCGGCGACGACAATGTTGAGGTGATCCACCGCGCGAATCATGGCGTCGCGCGGAAAAGGCCCACCCGGTTCCCCCGGATAACGCAGCAGCCTCTGTGTTCGTTTCCCACGCCTGGCCACGCTGGGAGGATTTTCGGGCTTTGGCAAAACCTGCTTCGCGATCATGTTTTCCGTTTTCTCTTTTCCCGGTTTCCCACTTTTCTGCCTCCCCTTCCCTCTCACTTTCCCCTTCCCTCTCCTTCTCCTCTTTCCAATCTCCCGCCTCCGCCCCTCCGCCCCTCTGATTCTCCCTCCCCCGCCGCCTCCCTCATGTCTCCGCTCGCCGACGCCTACTACCAACGCTCCCTCGAGATGCTTGCCCGCGCGCGCGCGCAAAACGCCGCCACCATCGCGAAATTGGCGCCAATCCTCGGCGCCTCGGTGGCTCGCGGCGGCGTGATTCATACGTTTGGCTCGGGACACAGCGAAATCATCGCCCGGGAAATCGTCGGGCGCGCGGGCGGGCTCGTGTGCATTTCGAGCATCAACGATCCCACGGCGGGCTTCATCGAAAACCTCGTCGGCTACGGCACCGTGCTCGCCGAGCGCTACGACCGCCAGTTCGAGCTGCGGCCGGGCGAGGTCGTCATCGTCATTTCAAACTCCGGCAAGAATTCCTCGCCCCTCGAGGTCGCGCTGCATGCGAAAAAGAAAGGTTGCGTGGTCGTCGGCCTCTGCGCCCTGGCGATGTCGACGACCGCCAAGACCGTGCACCCCGAAGGTCGGAATCTCCACGCCATCGCCGACTACGTGCTCGACAACGGCGGCGTGCCGGGCGACGCCATCATGCCGCTGACCGACAGCATTGCGACCGGCCCCACGAGCACGTTCATCGGTTGCTCGCTGTTGAACTGGCTGATGGTTTCCACGATGGAATGGCTGCGGGACCACGGCCATGATCTGCCCGTGCTGCGTAGCCAGAATCTGCCGGGTTCGATCAAACGCAATCGCGCCGCAGGCGAGCGGTACCGGCACCGCCTGAGCAAGCAGCTGGCGTGAGCCCGCGCGCGCCCCGAAAAAAAATCGCGCCCACGCGTGCCTCTTCCTCGGGCCAATCAGAGAAAAAGGATTCCGCCGAGCTCCTTTCCGTGTATTCCGTGTTTTCCGTGGGCTCACAATTTCGCATCGGCGTCGACGGGGGTGGGACCAAAACCGCCTGCATCCTGCTCGATGCGCGCGGGGAAGTCGTCGCGAGCAGGATCGCGCCCGGCTGCAACCCGAACGTCGTGGGGCCCGAACAGGCTCGCCTGATTGTCACCGATGCGATTTGCGCCCTGCGCGACGAGGCACGGGGCCGGGCGGCCGGCGCCGTCATCACCCACACCCACATCTATTCGGCCGGCAACCGCGCGTTCTGGCGCGAAACTGCCGCCGGACTGATGGATTTCGGCCGGCTCTTCACCGCCGACGATTCGCATCCCGTGCTCGAACTCGCGACCCACGGGCGGCCGGGACTCGTGCTGCACGGCGGCACCGGCTCGTTTGTCGCGGCGCGCGGCGTCGATCAGACACTGCACTACGCGGGCGGCATCGGCTGGCGCTTCGGCGATCCCGGCAGCGGTTACGACCTCGGTCGCCGCGTCATCGGCCGCGCGCTGCTTGAACTGCAGGGCTGGTCGCCGGCCACCCGGCTCGGCCACATCGTACGCGACCACACGCCGCTCGGGGCGGCGGCCGACGCTGCCGCCGTCACGCGCTACTTTTATTCGCATGCCGATCCTAACCGCCAGATCGCCGGCCTGGCTCCCGCGCTGCTCCGGCTCGCCAGCGAGGGCGACACCGCGGCGCAGCAGCTCGTCGCCGAATCGGTTGGTGAATTGCTGGCCCTCGCACTACGCGTGGCGACGCGGCTGTTTTCCGGCGTGGCTCTCGATACGCTGCCGGCGGGCCTGAGCGGGCCGATTCTCACGCATCCGGCGGCGTTGGCAGCGTTGTCGTCGAACTCGCCCCTGGCCCTCGCTCCGGTCGCCGGGACGCCGATCGAGGGTGTCCGCAGCCTGCTCGCGCGCGCGGAGTGAGGTCGCTCCGGAGCCCACGGCACGCTGGCCGGCCGAACGTGCCCCGGAGCGGCCCGACGGAGTCAGTTCGTGAATGGTCAGGAACTTGAAAGGGACAGGCTGTTCTCGGTTGATTCTGCATTGGTCTGTCCCTTTTCGACCTCTGCAACGGACTTGTGCGACCGCCTTGGCGGGTACGGTTCAAGTGCGACCAATTGGCCCGCG
>Ga0233425_10008229_pt1 | contig 14029 bp, 26 predicted proteins | sample Watercolumn_Towu_2_FD_181712 | JGI IMG/M metagenome (GOLD analysis project Ga0233425, IMG submission 181712) | Freshwater microbial communities from Lake Towuti, South Sulawesi, Indonesia - Watercolumn_Towuti2014_140_MG | ecosystem: Environmental > Aquatic > Freshwater > Lake | place...
GAGGATGACGATGACGACGAATCAGGGGGCGATCCCGGTTATCAAGGTCCACCATTCACGGCTCAGAGTCCGCCGGCGGACCATCACACCAATCGTAAGCGGTTTGAAGATAGTCCTCCCGCTACTTATCCTGGGTTTGGCCGCAATTGGAGCGACTAGCGTTCTTGCCGATGGCGCGCCCTATAATGGCGGGTTCGATAACAACGCGGCAGGGTGGTCGTTTGCCGGGATCAATTGCGGGCCCTACGCGCTGTTTGGACATAACGCCAACGGCTCGGCGTGGTTAGGGTCGGGCTGTACGGTTTGGTCGAGTCCGGTCGTCGTCAGTTCGAGTTTCGACACGATTGTATACCTGTATTCGACAAACGTCACCGGGACGGTGCGCGTGTATCTCAAGCAAGCGGGGGGTTCGGTCGCCACGTTGGAGTATACGATAGATCAAACCCTGACCTGGTTCGCGTTAGCGTCGCAAGGCAACACCGGAACCGGACAAACAATCCAAATCGGGATCGAGTGGCTTGAAACCGGCTATGTGTTTGTTGACGATGTGGCGATTACCGGTAGCAACGTGGTGGGCGTTAATCCGTTTGGTACGCCGACGCCGACGCCGCCGCCCAATGGTGGATGGGGTCCAATTTCATCGGGCGGCGCGCTGGGGGTGGTCAATGTCGGTACGCCAACACCCTATTTCAATCGAGCAATGTTTGACAACCCGGTAATTCCAATCGACACGCAGGGGAACAGCGACATATCGGGCGTCTGGAATTTAACCATGACGCGGCGTGATCTGAGTGCATGCTTGCCATCGCAATTGTCGCAAGTGTTTACCGATTTGAATGTCTGTCTTGCCGTGCCGTTGATCTCTATCGACGAAATGTCATTCGCCGGGATCGATCTCGTGCCCAGTCTAACGATGGCGGTAAGCGTGCTCTTTTTCTTCTTCATCGTCCGCTTGCTTCAAACAAGGTAATCCAATGCTGATTTTCGGTGACGTCAATTTGTGGATTATGATGATCGGGATCGTCGTCTTGATGGCGATTTACTGGATTATCAAATTCATCGCGTCTATCTTTACAGGTGGTTAATGAGCGCATTGGGATTCGTCGAAACAAAAATCGGAACGCTGTTCGATTCGCTCGATGCGCGCATCGCGGGATTGTTCAGTAAACCGGCGATTAACCCGGAACGTATCGAGCAAACGAAACAGTCCGCTCGCGCGGATTTTCAATTCATCAACGCCGGCGAATTTTTGGAAAATTTCATCATTTGGCGTTTGCTCGCGCTCGAAGGGCGTTTGGGCGGCGGTAAGACCTTGATGAGCGTCGCGCTCGCAAAATATCTTTACGACAATAAACTCGTGCGTGGCGTCTTTGCGAATTTTCCGATTGATGAGGAATACATCCCCTACGTGCCGAGTTGCATCAACACCTGTGTCATACTCGACGAGGGCTGGTCGTTCGCCGATTCGCGCGGTAGCGCGCGTGGATTCAAGGGTTACGGTGCGTTCTTTCGCAAACTCGGTTCGTATTTCATTTCCCCATCGGTTTACCGTGTAGACAAACGGATGCGCCCGGTATCGTGCGCGCGGCGCTACGATCTATGGCTGTTCAAGATGTGGCTTTATGATTGGTTTGATGTGACCAACTCGAAAGGGTGGTATCTCTTTCGCGGTTACGAGTCGCTCTTTAATCGGTACGATCATCGCTTTGTCCCGGCGGACGATGGCGGGATTCTCGAAGTGATGACCGATGAAGTACGGAGTATTGCCGGCTCGCGACGAATTTTCACATTGAAAAGCGGTATGGGCGGTCCGGCTTTGCCGTATGCCGATCCATTGAAACGGTGATGCGATGTCAGAACCAGTTCAACAACCGGAAACGATTCAACCGCGTCCCGAACGCCGTTTCGAGGGGCGGCGCAAGTTTTACGGTATTATTTTAGTCGGGATCATTCTTGTCATTGTCGGCGTCGTCACCAAAGGGTTGATGAACCCGATGGCGGGCGCGGAGAACATTGGACGGATTGCGGCAACGCCAACGGCAACCGTGCGCGTGTTGCGTCCGACGGTCGTCAATCCACCTGCGCCGGCTGAACCGACTATGACCCCTATCGCACGTCCGCAATCGGCAATGCTGAATGTGCCGGCAACGGTGTCTGCCGGGGGTGGGTCAATGACGTGCTGGGCGAACAAAGATATTTCGCTCGACGACAAGACGATTATCCCGCGCGATGCGATGCTACGCATCACCGGTTGGACGGCGGCAAAAGGCGGGATGGTCGAGTTACAAAATATTTGGATCGCCGAAACAGATGTCCGTTGTACCGGTGACCCGCGTCAATACGAACGCCCATTCGTGATGATCCCAACGCGCGTGCGCTCGGCGTCCGCCGGCGGAGATACCAAAATCGTGTACGTTCCGGTCACGGCAACACCAAATCCACATGCGCCGGCGCTGGTTGTGCCAACACCTACGCGCGTTATCGGAATGTGGTTCAACGCGGACGGCTGTCTCGTGATTAACGTCGAGTACGTCCGCGAGATTTGGGTCAACGGCAAAGGCGTGTCGAACGGAACGTATTGCAACATCAACGATGTAAGGATTGTGGTAAACAAATGACACCAACTCCAACACCTACGCCAACACCCGGCGCAAATTTATATTGGGACATTCAAACTGCCGCGCCGCTCACGGCGGGTGCGGTGTGGGCGGTGATGCTTCTGCTTTTGTTCATCGTGCTTTTTCAACGCAAGCAAAGAATCCTGCTTGGTGAAATGATGTTCATCATCGCGAGCATGCCGTTATCCATTATCAACGCGGGATGGTGGGCGTTGACGGTCTACCTGTTCTCGACAATTTTCGTCCTGGTTGCCGGTATTCTGCAATGGGGTGACTGATGCTGAACATCCCTTTGACGCAAACCCAAATCGGTGATGCGGTAAGTGCGTTTTTCGTCATCGGCGCGCCGGGGACATTGTTATTACTCAATGTCGCGGCGGTCGCTTCGACGATAATCATTTCGGCGTTACGCGTCGTGTTTCGGCGCAAATGATATTCAACCCAACGATTCAAAGTCAACTTGACACGAAAGGAGGTGTTCGCAAATGCCTACCCCAGTTCCGTTCAACTTCACGTCTGCGGTGCCGCTTTCGGCAACTGATCTGCAAACCGCAATCGCCGGCTTTCTCGGCTTGAGCATTGTCGGCGGTATCTTGATGTTCAAAATCGGCGTCCGCGTGGGTCCGCAACTTTTCGCCGCAATCGGTCGCGTGCTCGGTCGCCGCTAGTCGCGGCGCACAATGCACTGAACACGGCGCGTAACGCAGGAGGTGTATTGTGTCGTTCGGAATTGATTTTAGCGGCGCAGATGCGCTGGCTACATTGGGGTCGTTTTTCTCAATGGCGTCAATCGGTCTCGTCCTGGTTCTGTTCTTCGGGGCAACCTATGGGGCGCAGTTGATTGAAACGTTCTCCGATCTGTGGAGGTCAAAATGACGTTACCCGATATCACCACCGGGGTCACGAGTCAACTCAACGCGTTTTTGAACTGGAGCGTTGTCACGACGTACCTGCAAATCATCATTGGCGCGAGTCTGTTCACGGTCGTGGTCGGTATGGTTTTGTGGGTACTCGGGCGAAAGTAGTCTGCGATGCCGGGATTTGATTTCACAGGCGCGGTACCAGTTGACGCGGTGGCGTTTCTATCTGCCGTCATCGCGTTTATGGCTATGCCCATCATCGGCACAATTCTCGTCATACTAGCCGGTATGTCATTAAGTACAAGGTTGGTTGTCGCGCTCAAACAACTTTTTGATCGGCATTCCGGTTATTCTTGTCCCGATTTAATCGGACTATATAACGATAAGTTTTCCACAGATCGGGACACAATCTATCGCGAAGAATTGGTGAGAGAATACAGACAACGAAATCCACCTGCCGGTGACGATGGCGCATTGGCGGAGGCGTGGGAAAGATACCCGGAGCGCGATTGGCTGGAGATGGCGACGGCGGAAGACCCGGGCGAAGAGGGTCTCGACATTGAGTCTGCACACGCGAATTATTTGCGGTGGAATCAACGTCAGCGCGAGAACAATCAGGCGTACGAAGACGGACTCGATGATCGCGCATCAGAAACCGCAGTATGATTTCCCTGCGTGCGTGTCGGCGGAGGGTTTCCCTCTGGGAAACCGCCGACCGCACGCAGAAAAAAATGATGGATTGGTCAATTCTTTTCCCTTACACTATTGATTTAACCGCGGCGGTTGCAAGTTTCCTGTCGCCGGTTTCTTTTATTTTCGTTCTAATCGCGGGTGTGCAATTGACACCCGACCTGCTTAAGAGTGTGCGACGCGCGCTAGGTATAGATGTCGTTTCCGTCAAAGGAGTCGCGCCAAATGCCGGTGAACATCGCGGGCGGACATTGATCTACATTGCGCGTAGATTCGCCGGTTGGTTGGGATCGCCGCTGGGCAACCCTTATCGCATCGGTGTAGATGGGGATCGCGCGCAAGTGATTCAGAAATACCGTGAATGGTTGCGCGCTGAGTACCGACGTGGCGACGCGTCGCCGGCAACGCGAGAAATAAAACGCATTGCCGGGATTGTCGAACAGGGCGACGCGGTCGCGCTGGGTTGTTGGTGTAAGCCAGCCGATTGTCACGGTGACGCGGTTGCCGACGCGGTCGCGTTCACGGTTGTCAAAGATATGGACCCAGAAGAATTTGAACGTCAGTTTGGGTCGGCTGAACAATAGAAAATTTGTTTGCGGTTTGGGATAAACAATTTCCCTGTGTTGCGCCAAAAAAGTGCGCTGTAAATCAACGATGATCAATCACGGATTTTCCGAATCGTCGACATTCTCGGCGAGGAGCAGGGTTCGTGAAAAAGCCGCCGGTTTGGGGATGGGGCGCACCTAGCCCATCCTTGTCCGGCTAGGTGCGCCTAGGGGGTAAATTGTTAAGCAATGCAAACAAATCGAGGTATGTCGGTCGCGGAAAGTCAAATTCGCATCGAATAACAAGCTCGATACGTCTAGATCGGGACGCGAAGATTTTGGAGCAGGTTGATCCGGCGTGGCTGGCAACTGACGAAGGGCGAATGTGGTTGGCGAAAATTGATTTGGCGAAGGCGTGGGTTGCGTTTCTTGGCAAGTTCAAATTCGATTGTTGGTTCACGCTGACATTTCGCAACCCGGCACAATCGTCTATCTTGGCGATTGATCGAGCGGTGCGCCTGGTCAACCTGGTCGTCAAACGCACGAAAATCAAAGTGAGCGCGTTTATCGTCGCGGAGCAACATCGGTCGGGAACATTTCATTGTCACGGCTTGATGCGCTTGGGCGCGTTGTCTGCAGAGATTGAGCGAATGATCTTGCATTATTTTTGGCAAATCGGGCTGGAAATGTTTGGACGTAATTCGTTTGCGATGGTACGCGATAGCGATGCCGTGCGAATTTACGTTTCAAAATATTTGACCAAAAAGCCGGCAGACCATCGTTTTGTCGGATGCGGGGGAATGGGTGAATAGTTCTGAACTGGTGATCGCAATTCGGACTGGACGTTGCCGCTATTGCGGCGCGCCGGGCGTGTCGCCGTTCGATCCAATCATCTTGTATGGACGCACGCCATTCCATTTGAGTTGTTATCTGCGCGTGGTCAAATCTTCGGTCGAAGGATGTAATTGTCGAACCTGTACGTCACAGGATGCATCCGACCGGGAATATAGGGGGTTGCGTGACCGAGCAGTACGGATTGGACGCCTTGCGGAATTTGTTGACGGTGGTTGAGAGTGGCAAGGGATTCCGCGCGCGTGCTGGGGGAGGTGGCCGCAGGCGCAGGGGTACGTATTGGACGGATCCCGTTTTGTTCATTCAGCACGTCTCAATGAACCTGGGATTTGTCGGCGTACGTGGGGACGCTACGCAGGTTGAGTGCATTGATTGTGATTTGCGGCTCGAATTGGTTGACCTGGTAGGACAACGTCAGCATCAAAAATCGCATTTGGTCGTGACGGATTACGACCGTGCGTTGCTTGATCTGCGTCGTCGTGAAGCACGCGATGTCGAGCGCATTAACGCGTTGGATTTGCACGAGCTCGATTCGGGAACGTTTGACGTGAAGTTGGCGATGACGCGTCTAGCAAAGCATGTTGTTGAGTATCAGGTCAAGCGCGCGCATTTGAACGCGAATCAGTGAGTTGTCTCCCGATTGGTTTCGTACAACAAAAAAAGCCCGGACGCTCTTTCGAGCATCCGGGCTTTGCTTTTGCATCGAGGCGTTGCGTGGGCTATTTAACTGTGGTCTCAAAACCCGGGAATGGTTGTGCTCCATTCACGATTCGCAAGATCGCTTCGGCTTCGCCGATGGTCAAATCGCTCAATTCTAATTTGATGCGGTCGCCGGTAATCATTGCTCGAGCATAGTGTGTGTTGTTTGCCTGACCAATGTAATTGGTGATCGTGAAGGTGTAGTTTTCTTGTTCCCGGTAGGGTTCTTTGCCTCCCAACAACGGCGACAATCGCGCGGCATTGATTTCGTTTAGGTTTTTGTGCTCATCACTGCGGCGTTTGCGTTCGAGCAGTGCCGGTAATACGGTGTCTAACATCGGTATCACGCGGCGGTGAATGTCCTTGGCGATCTGCTCGGCGGTTTTGGATCGGTTGGCGTTGATGCGCGGCAATTCGTCATAGGCGGGTTGGGGGATCGGTCGTTCGATCTGACCGGCAATGTGAAACATTTTGCCGGTACGATCGATCTGGATTGAAATTCCGGCGTGGTCGGTGCGTACAAATTCGGCATAGAATCCGTCCGGTTTGACCGGTTTCAATGTCCAGCCGGGCAGGAGTGGAACGAGTTGATTCGCGATTTCGGTCACTGGGTTTTCCATTGGGGGACTCCTTTCAAACGGTCAATCAAAATTTTCGCGCGGGCTTGCATCACTCGGTCCGGGTGTTGTGTTGCGCATTGTTCAATTTCGGCGAATGTGGTTGCGTCGAGCGCAAACGTGATCGTGTGCGTTTGCAACTCACTTGGAAAACCGATCGGTGGTGTAAAGTTACCGCGCAGGGATGCGACGAACCAGCCGGCAGGATTGGTGACGCGCCCCTGGGACATTTGCCACAAGGTTTGTAGGGCGTGTCGGAGTAATGTCGGCTCATCGTATCGCGCGATTAGCGCGGTTGCTGTTTCGTCGCTGATGGAAAGGGCGTCGAGTAAGGTTTTGAGTTCGGTCATTTTGTCTCCTTTCGATTGCCGCGCGTGCGCCAGGTGCGTGGATTACAAATTGGACATAAGCGCGGTGCGTGGTGATGCTGTTTCAATTTGCGCTCGTCATTGCGGTCGCCATCCCACACTCGGACAAGGATCATTCCGATCTCGGCTTTTGCAACGGCTTGGGTTAGTCGTGCGCCATTGCCGCGACGATGTTCGGCAATGCGTTCAGTGATGTCATTTGCAAATCCCAGGTAATGCCGCGCGTGGTGATACGGTCGCTCAAAGTGTAAGAGGTAAATCATCTGAACCCCAATCCACGCTCTTTGAGCGAGACAAAACTTGGATTGCCAATTACCAGGTGATCGAGAAAATCCAGGTCGAGCAGTTTGCACGCGTTCGCGATCTCGCGAGTCACGGCAACATCCTCCGGCGATGGCGTGGGATCGGATGACGGATGATTGTGCGCGACGATCAACGCGGACGCATTGCGCCGGATGGGATCGGCGAGTAATTCTGCCACGCGAATCGTGACGGTGTGGACTGATCCCCGATATACGGTCTCGATGTTGAGTACGCGGTTTTTTGTGTTGAGTGAGATCACGCGCATTTCTTCACGCTCGAGCGTTCGCATATCGCCAAGCAAGTTGAGCAGATCGGCGGGTGCTGAAATTGCCGGGCGTTCATCGGCGACGTGAGATCGGTGGGCAAAATTCATCGCGGCGCGGATTGTAGATGTGCGGTTGATGGTCATTCCCTTGACGCGGAGGAGTTCGGGATCGGAGTGACGTGTAATTCCGGCGATGCTTCCGCACTCGTCGAGTAGCCGCATTGCCAAAATCGGGTCACCAATCAGATGTTTGAGAATTTCGACATCTGCGGATCGGTCGGCGGTTTCACGAATCAATCGTACGGCGTCGTCAGTCGGTCCGGTTTGTTTGTATGCGTTCGGCGTGTTGCGCTCGATGCGTTGGAGCGCGCGCGATTTTGGGCCGCGTTTGAGTCGCAGGGTTTCGCCGGCGGCGCAGTTGCAAATTGCAATATGTTTCCCGGTATTGACCTCACCGGTGTCGAGACAAATCGGACACACAGCGAGTTTAGTTTGTGTCGGCGATGCGGTTTGCGCGTTGAACGGTTTGACTTTGACGCGCATCGGCGTTTGGCTGAACAGTGGCAAATCGTCATTCGTGTTGGCGAACATATTTTTTTGGCTCATCGTGATCTCGCCTTCAGCGCGGCGCGCCGGATCACTTCGAGCAATTCTTCACGTTGTCCAGCGTAATCGTAACGTTCGGTTGGAAAATCGATCTGCTCACGCGGATCGAGGATGTCCCGGTATTTGCAAAACAGTTCAGCGTAGAGCGTATACCCTGCACGATTCAACGGTACGCGCAAACTTGTTTGGGTGAGCGCGTTCAGCATTTCGGCGTCGGTGATGTCGTCGAGCGCATCGTCCCGGGCACAACCTTGGGCAATGCGTTCGCAAATTTCGCGGGCGAACACGCGATACAATGCCGGGCGTTGTTCCATCCGCGCGGGTGGACACATCACGCCAAACGCTGTGTGGATTTCTTTCTCGCGGTGTGGATACAACTCTTTGGCGCGTTCGATCTCGGCTTCGGCAATCTCCATCATTCCGAAGATTGAACCGATGCCGCTCGGCAACATCGCCAGCATTGCTTGACGCGCGTCGGTGGACTGTGGTAAAATTGGATTACACATTCGAGAGTCCTTTCGTGTGTGTTGCGCTCGTGAGTGTTGTCAGCACTCACGAGCGCGTTTTTTAATCGGCGATCTAGACGCAAATCGCCACTGCGTTGAGTTCCTCTTGCAATTGCCAAACACATTCGTCCTCATCGTAGCCCGATTCGAACCAGTGGCGAATTACTGTGTGTGCGCGCTGTGTGTCGAGCAAGCGGTCGAGCGCGATGCCGGTTTGGTCGCGAAAAATTTCGAGGACGTTGTCGAGGAAGGTTTCAAACATCGTACACCTCTATTCCATGAATTGGGTTTGATCACTCAAGCCCTGTTTGAATCGTTCTGCGTTTTCGATCAGTGAACCGGCAATGATGGGGCGCGTGGGGCACAGGTGCGTGATGTGTTCGATTGTCCACCCCTGCGTCGCTCGAGCATCGGCGAGTTGTTGCGGTGAAATGCCGGGCTTGACCTGGTTTGCCATTTTCCACGTTCCTGACTCGATGGTGTTCGTGTCGCGCCGCCGATAACTGCGCTTGACCAAAACCCAGCCATCGGACATATACGCGCGTTCGGTGATTCGTTCGGACCACGTATCGCGCAGGTCCGGGTGCGGCTGGTCAGTTTTTTTGATGCGGAGCAATTCAGCGCCGTGTTTTTTCAGGACTGCCATCGTGAACCTCCTACCGTTTTGGCCTGATGTACGCGTTGACGCCAATCGTCACAATCTGTTCGTCGAATTTAAGGTTGGACGGCTGATTGCCGTGGGTGGTTGCGAGTACCAGTGTTTTGCCGGTACTGCTTGATTCCGGTGTCTTGTTCATTTCCACTTCGACGACGATAAAACGTTTGCCATCGCGCTCAACAATTGTTGCGTTCATTTTCAAACTCCTTTTTTCACTTTCGATTGGGATGCTCGTTGCGTTTTCAGGTTTGCCATCAATCACGGGAACAGGTCTACCGTGTGACTCGCTGTGCCTAACTGACATTTGCGTTTGCGGTCACGAGCGTGACGCCCGCGCAGAACGGATCACCGATGCGCGGTTTGGTGTGTGGGATAGAATCGGCGACGTGCTCCCCTGCACGTCATACGCTTTCGCTCAACCGCCTGTCCAACCCGGTTTCCGGCCGGATCGTTCGCCCAACAGTATCGCAAAACCGGATGCCCCGTAGAGCAATTTATCTCCCGGTCCTGCCGTGATCGGTGGTTACTCGCGCCCGAGTATTTTTTTAAGGTGCGCTTAAATGCTGGCACAGTCAAGGTGCAAAATGTCAAACGCAAAGAAAGTGAAAATTTCTGCTTGCGGATCAGCGGCGCAGTGAACGCCGGCGGCGGAAAACGATGGTTGACGCGCACGGTTTGAAAATTTTCGATCAACGTTGTGTGAACGTAATTGACGCCGTGAGCGCCGGCGGCAGAAAACGAGCGTCGAAGCGGTAATCCGCTAGACGCTCGTCTGCCGACAAGCGAGCAAGTCAATAGAGAATGTAGTCAAAATGGAAAAAGAGAAAACCAGGAATGGAAACGTAAGCGGAAAAAAAGAAAATTTTCAGTGCGCTAAACCGGAGTCCGCCGCCAAGTGAACAAGACGCCCGCAAGCGTTTAGAAACTTTTACTTTCGGTTTGACATTTTTACCTTGCACTGTGCGACAAAAATGGCGCGCCTTAAAAAAATGGCGCACGTAACCACAATCAGAGCAAGACCACGAGATAAATTCACCGGGGCGTCCGGTGTGATGCCGATGAGTGGATACACGGAAACCAGATAGGACCAAGGCGCAAGCGAAAAGGAGTGCATCGTCGGTTCAACCCACACATCAAACGCTGGCGGGCAACCCCACCCCACCCCACCCCTACTTCTTTTACTCAATGCAAAAACAACATCACACGACAACAGCACACACAAATAAAAAACGTGCGTCCTGCACTTGGACGCACGCCCTTTAGAAAGATAAAAAAACACATCTCACATTCCGATTACCTTTGCGAAAAAAACATTGCCCTATCGTGGGGGGGAGCGCGGGCTATGCCCGCGCGTGGGGGGCGGGTTTATCCCCCCATTGAAAAATAAAGCAAACTGCGAACGGTGAACAGTGGAATAGCAAACCGCGAACAGGGAACAGTGGAATAGCGAACAGCGAACAGCGAACAGTGAATAGGGACGGTAAATTGACGGTGCAAGTTTGAATTAGTGCCTACTTACAATATCGAGCTTGTTAGTATTGTCTAACAGCATTGGATTTTCAAACCAGAATCTTTGTGCTATAATTCTTTCTATGAAAACACATATTCCCCTACCTGAATCCGATCAATCACCGGACAAACTGCCTTACTCGCGGCGTGATATGTTCGACCCCAAACTTGCCAATGAATTACTCTCGCATATTTGGGCATTTACCAAAGCGGGTTGGACGATTCAAATTGAACCACCGGGTCGTAGATTCAAAAAACAGAGAGTCGGTTTTTGCATCATCCTTTTCCCCCCGACGTTCAATCAAAAAATTTCTGACGCAGAAACAGTAACACCACGCGACGCGGTCAACGCTTTGTCGTGTGGTGTCCTGGCGCATCCGATTCTAGCCCCGATTTATCTCTACAATCTCGAAGCCGTTGTTAGTTTTTTTCGCGCGCAACGAATAATTTTTGTCCGCGAGTAGAATCACGGCATTGGGCCTTGTCCCACAAGCGCGCGAAAAAACATTTCCATAATTTTGTCGAAATTGAATTTCGGCATCAGTCGGCTAAACGCATCGGCGACATCTTCGGCTTTGACGTGCCCGACACAGTGCTCTACTTCCGGCGTGAAAATGTAGAAGAAGTATTTTCGCCCGGAATCGTTTTCGTCGCAGTTACTGTCTTGATGCGACCACCCCCAAAATCCGTATATGGTCGGCGATATCGCGGCAAGCAGAACCGCGAACAGTATGACGACAAGCAAGGTTTTTGGTTCACTAAACACGGTAGCCATTTCGATTCTCCTTTTCCTTGAATTACTCAAAACCGAGCATCACCGGTTGAGCCCATTTGTTTTTTGTGCGACGTTTCGTTGTGGATTGAGTAGGTGCATCGTCGAGGCTTTTCATTGCGGCGATTGCAATGTCGGTTGCTTCTCCTTTGGTTATTCCCCACACATTCATCGCGTAGGTAATCCACTCATCGCGTAGATGTTCGCGACTACGTTTCGTGTGTGGCGATAGGAAACCGGTCGCGTGTTGAAAAATTTCGTCGTAGTTATGACTCGTCATTTCGTACTCGCTTGTTGAGAATGTACAGAACGTCGTCAATCAGTTGTTGCATTTCTTCGAGTTGGGATTCGGTGTGACCGCCGGGTATGTACGCGCGGATTGTGCCACACGCACACGCATACAAGTAAACTCCTTTGCGCTCGGTAATTAGGTGCATTGCGCTTCCGCAATTTTCACACGGTCGGTCGTTCGTCATTTCTATCTTCCTCTTTTTTGCTTTGCGCCGGTGTGTTGACGACGCCGGCGGCGAGTGCGTACAACAGGTGCATTTGGATCCTCCTCTTTCAATTTGCGTAACCACAGTTTGCGACACTCGCCGTGATTGGCTTTGCAATAGACCCGACGCGAGTCAGCCCAAAAATACGCGTGGTCGTGTCCGCGACATTTGCGCGGCTCTGTTTCGACGTAGATCAAACCGGGTAAATCCACCGAGGCAATCAAGCGCGTCGTCGTCCGCGGCGTCGTGTTACGCTCCCTCCAAAATTGTTCGACAAATTTTTTGTTCGGTCGTTTACTCCCTCCTTCGAGATGTTTGATCTGACTGCGCGAACACCCAAAGCGTTTGCCAAATTCAGTTGCCGATAATCCCAGGTGTTGGCGTAACGTCTTGATTTCACGCGGTGAAGGTAAACGCGTCAGCGCGACGATTTTGCCTTTCTGAGTATCATATGACCTGTGGCTCATTTATCGCCTCTCTCAAGCCCTCACCACTACTTTTGACACTAGGGTTTTTCCTCATTTTTGACATTCCGACACCCCGCTTTTTTGACCGTTTTTGGGTAGGGACGGCGCGTTGGTGACGCGTGATGAAAGTTCGTTTGAGCGTGATGTTCATTCGTCGCGACGAGTAGCACGCGCAATAATTTCGGCAACTCAACATCGGCAACTATCTCGTTACAAAACGCGCGATTTATTTTGACATAGAACTTGTGTTCTGATAAAATAATCGCGTGTCTGTTCCGTATCTTGTCGTGGCGATCCTCGTCCTCACACTGATCGCCTTGAGTGTGGTGTGGCACTGGCGTCGCCGGCGACGCGCTGAAACGAAATCGTTTGCGGTGACTGTCGTTGGGCAAGTGTCCGCGCACGCGGATCGCACCTGGCTTTGGGATTCGCTCACGCCGCGCGAGACCCAGGTCGCGCGCCTGGTCACGCACGGCAAACGGAATGCCGAGATCGCGCGCGAACTCTGTATCAGCGTCAACACGGTCGAATCTCACCTCAAGCACATCTACGCCAAACTCAACGTCCATTCGCGCATCGAACTCGCGCGCCTCATCCGCGACCTCGTGGATTAATCCGCGTATTCTTCTGCTCGGCAACAATTTCCAGGTTACACTTTTTCCCCGTGATCCCAGTGATTGTGCGTTGGAGCGCGGCAGTAATGCGATTCAACACATAGCCGGACGGATCGGCAATGGTCAATCCAATCACATCGTCCGCGCAATCGTAATCCAGCACGCGCGACTCGATCAATTTATGCATCGTGTCGCGATCTGCCATCGCGCACATTTCGCTGATCACCTCGCGCCACAATTCACCGGCGGCTCCCACTCCGAAACTGCCAGCATCAGGTATTTCCAGTGGCGACTCGGGCAACTCTGCATCGGTAATTTCTGGCGGATGCGCGTACGGATCGACTTCCAACACCGTCCACGCATACCCAAATGGTCGCGAATACCGATGCGGGATTAGTTGCGCGCGCGGAATCCACTCCACCCACTCGCGCGCGATCTCGACCGGCACGCGTTGCGCGAGCGTTTCCAAATTTTTGCCCTGAAACCCCGCCTGCGAAAAAATTTTTCGCGCGCGCGTCACATCATGATGATGATGTTTATTCCTAGAATCTGGAGTACTTGTACAAACATCATCATCATGTGT
>Ga0233425_10008230_pt1 | contig 14028 bp, 14 predicted proteins | sample Watercolumn_Towu_2_FD_181712 | JGI IMG/M metagenome (GOLD analysis project Ga0233425, IMG submission 181712) | Freshwater microbial communities from Lake Towuti, South Sulawesi, Indonesia - Watercolumn_Towuti2014_140_MG | ecosystem: Environmental > Aquatic > Freshwater > Lake | place...
CCATCGACCCTCTCCCTGTTGCGGCGAAGGTGCGCGAGGGGCGGCGAGCCCTCCAGTTACAAGCTCGACAGGTGGATTAATTCGCCGACAGGCTTGGGGCGGCCCTGAGGCCGCCCGGCCGTCCGGCGGTCAGAACGTCTTGCGCAGCCGAAGCTGGACGAAGGTCCGGGGGTCTATGTAGCGGTTTTCGTAGAAGGCGACCGGGCGGGCCGCCGTGCGGTCGGCGAAGACCGTGCGCTGGACCTCGAAGTCGTCCCAGATGTTGATCTGGGCCCGCAGGGACAGGGTCGCGGTCGGCTTGTACTCGGCCCAGAGCTCGAAATAGTCGGCGCCGCGGAAGCCCGAGGTCTGGTCGGGATCGTAGCTGAACTGGTGCAGGGTGGCGATGTAGGCGCCGCCCCACTGCAGCTTCCAGGAGGTGATGTCCTGGGCGATGGTGAAGACCGGCTGCGAAGGCCGGAGGCCCGAGATGGCGCGCGTCTCGCCCGTGGTCGGATCGGTCACCTCGGTATGGTTCCAGGTGTTGCGGAAGCCCAGCCGCCCCCCCGTGAAGCCGAACTTGTCCATCGGCACCAGGACGTTGACGACCAGCTGGTCCAGCGTGCCGTCGCCGATATTGCCGACCGCCGACAGGCCGCCGTCCAGCGGGATCACGTCGATGGCGTCGACGATCTCGTCGTGGCGCAGGCCGATGCTGATGATGCCGTCGGTCCAGAAGCGGCGCTCATAGGTGGCTTCGGTGATCCAGCGCTGTTCCGGCTCGAGGTCGGCGTTGCCGCCCAGCACATTCTCCTCGTCCAGATCCGAGGAGGCGGCGAAGTCGCCGAAATCCAGCTGGCCCAGTTCACGCTCGAAGCGGAAGCGGAACTGGTTGTTCGGCATCGGCGTCCAGGTCGCCAGCAGGCGGGGTTTGGGGAAGAAGAAGCTCTTTTCCTGCTCGGCGTCGCCGGACTGGGTGATGGTCGAGGCCTCCACGCGCAGGCCGCCTTCCACGGTCAGGGTCGGGCGGACGCGCCAGGTCGCCTTGCCGAAGACCTCGCCGCGCGTTTCCTCGACCTTGATCGAAGCAGAGGGCAGGGGCACCGGGACGCCGCCGACGGTGAAGGCCTGCTGGACCTCCAGCATGTTGTAGGCGACCTCGCCGCCGCCCTCGAAGGTCAGGGCCGGCGAGCGTTCGAAGCGCAGCAGGGTGCGGGCGATGGTTTCGGACGAATTTCCGTCGGCGATGAAGCGCTGTTCCGGGCTGTCGACCCCGCCGACCCGGGTGCGCGAGGTGGAGACGTTGTCGAAGTCGCTGAACTGGTGGATGAAACGGCTCTCGAGATTGAGCCTGGCGCGCAGCGGCCGGGTGTAGACCGCACCGAACTCGCCGCTCGAGCCGTCTTCCTCGAACAGGTTCTCGCGCCGCACCGTGGGGGCCGTCTGCAGATTGATGCTGTAGTAGTCGTTGACGCCGTACCGGGCGGTCAGGTCGATCTTGCCGCCGTAGAGGGGCGTGGCGAAGTTGCCGCGGATCGATTGGCCGCCGCCGTACTGGTCGTTGAAGAAATCCTCCTGGCGGATGACGGCGCCGTTCGCATCGCGCCGGATGACCGGACCCACGCCGTTGGCGTCGCTGGTGGAGATGCCGTCGCTCAGGGTCACGCCCCAGGTGCGGTCGCCCTCCTTGGCGGTGAACTGGTAGGACCCCCCATGGACGTCCTGTCCGCCGGCGAAGATGTAGCTGTTCGTGGTGAGGATCGACTGCCGGCTGGATTCGGCCTTGGTGATCACGTTCACGACGACCGCGAAGCCCTGCATGTCGATGCCGGGGGCGCCGCCGCGGACCAGCTCGATCCGCTCGACCTGGCTGGCCAGGGTGCGGCCCAGCACGGCGGAGCCCGTATCGTTCTTGGAGGCCGGGCGGGACCCGTTGATCAGGATATTGCCGACCGAGCCTTCGAAGCCGCGGCTGCCGTCGCCGTCGACGACGGCGAAACCCGGGATCCGGTTGACCATGTCCAGAGCCGAGTTGGGGCGCTGGTCGGCGAAGAAGTCCGGCGTGAAGACGAGAACGCCCTGTTGCGACGCGTCCGCCCGGGGGGCGGCCTGCTGTTCGCTCGGCGTCTGGGCGGACGCCGCGCCGGCGGTCAGCAGGAGAGCCGTCGTCGCCAGCAGGATGGTCTTGGTCATTGCAGGATTCCCCTCGTCATGTGATGCGAGGTGTGGCTGTGTGTCGCGGCACGCTCCAGTTACAAGACAGACAGGTGGATTAAATCGGAGACATGATTACAGCGACGTAATCATTGTGTTCCTATTTAGTCTTGGAGTTACTCGGTTGATATTGACCAGCAAGGTATAGTCGTGAAGCAAGCTCTCCTTCGTCTTCTGGGCGCCGCCCTGCTGGCCGCCGCGGCGCTTCCCGCTGCTTCGTCAGCCCAGACTCCCGGGGCGGAGCCGGCCGCGCTGGACGACGTGATCGTCCTGGCGCGGCGGTCCGGCGCGCCGATGTGGACGGTGACGCGGGGCGACAGCACCCTGATCCTGGTCGGCGCGATCCGGCGCATTCCCCGCGACCTGTCGTGGAGACCCGACGATCTGGAGGCGGCTGCGGCCCGGTCGGACCAGATCCTGTCGCCTCAGGAAGGCCGGGCCTCGGTCACCGACCTGTTCCGCGTCATCTGGCGCGCCCGGACCATCGCCCGCATGCCCGAGGGCCGCACCACGGCCGACTATCTGGCGCCCGACTGGCAGGCGCGGCTCGAGGCGCTGATGGCCGGCGAGCGCAATGACAACTGGCGGCGCCAGAGCCTGCTGTTCGTCGGCTTCGACCTGATTCAGGACAAGGCCGGTTACGGGCGGGGCCGCACCGGCGACGACGCCATGGACGTGATCCGTCGGGCGGCGCGGCGCGCGGATGTCCCGGTGCGTCCGGTGGGGACCGTGCGCGGCGACGAACTGATCGACAGCCTGATCAATGCGCCGCAGAGCGCCCATGCGCCCTGCGTGGAAGCCGCCATCGCCGCGGCCGAGGCGGGGCCGGACGCGGCGCGGGAGCGGGCCGAGGACTGGCGCGCCCTGCGGGTCGCCGAAGTCGTCGCCTCGCCGGTCGACAAGGCGCTGAACCAGTGCTGGCCCTGGGGCGACCCCGAGATCGCGCCCCAGCTGAGACAGCAGTGGGCGGCGGCGATCGAAACGGCGATGAGCTCGCCCGGCGTGACCATGGGCGTGGCCCCGATCCGGCTGCTGGCCGAACCGGGCGGCGTGCTGGACGGACTTGAGGCGCGCGGGTTCGACGTCGTCGGGCCGGAGTGGCGGCCGGCGCCCTGAAGAACACGGTCCGAAGCGCCGGGTTCGACGTGCGTCGAGGCGGGAAAAATCAGTGCGAAGCGTGCGGAGCGTGCACAGCGTGCAGTATGTGGCGGCCATCAACATGGCGGGCATGATGACGCCCGCATGCGTCAGAAGCGGTCGTATCAGACGGCCGTGCCGCCGACCGTCAGGCCGCCGATCTTGAGGCTGGGCTGGCCGATGCCGACGGGGACGCCCTGACCGGCCTTGCCGCAGACGCCGACGCCGGGATCGAAGGCGAAGTCGTCGCCGATCATCTGCACCCGCTGCAGGGCCGTGGCGCCGTCCCCGATCAGGGTGGCGCCGCGCACCGGGGCGGTGATCCTGCCGTCCTCGATGAGGTAGGCCTCGGTGCACTGGAAGACGAATTTGCCGTTGGTGATGTCGACCTGGCCGCCGCCGAAATTGGCCGCGTAGAGGCCGCGCTTCGTCGAGGCGATCATGTCGGCCTGCTTGTCCCTGCCGCCTTCCATGAAGGTGTTGGTCATGCGCGGCATCGGCATGTGGGCGAAGGACTGGCGCCGGCCGTTGCCGGTGGCGCGGGCCCCCAGCTGTCGCGCCGACATCCGGTCGTGCATCAGCCCGACCATGATCCCGTCCTCGATCAGGACGGTGCGCGAGGTCGGCGTGCCTTCGTCGTCCACCGACAGCGAACCGCGGCGGCCGGCGATGGAGCCGTCGTCGACCACGGTGACGCCCGGGGCGGCGACGCGCTGGCCCATCATGCCCGAAAAGACCGACGACCCCTTGCGGTGGAAGTCGCCCTCGAAACCGTGGCCGATCGCCTCATGAAGCAGGACGCCGGGCCAGCCGGCGCCCAGAACCACGTCCATCTCGCCGGCCGGGCAGTCGACGGCCTCGAGATTGACCAGGGCCTGACGCAGGGCCTCGTCGACCTGGCCCTGCCAGCGGTCCGGGGCGATCCAGGTCTCGAAACCGGCGCGGCCGCCGGCCCCGGCCGAGGCGCTCTCGCGCTTGCCGTTCGCCTCGACGGTGATGGAGACGTTCATCCGGACCAGCGGGCGCAGGTCGCGCACGAGACGGCCGTCGCCGCGCAGGATCTCGATCTGGCGGCGCTCGCCGGTCAGGCTGGCCGAGACCTGGACGACGCGCGGATCGCGGGCGCGGGCCCAGGCGTCGATCTCGGACAGCAGGGCGATCTTGTCCGAAAAGGCGGGCGAGGCGAGGGGGTCGATTGCGTCGTAAAGCTGCTGGTTGGTGGCCCGCGGCGCCTCGGCCGTCACGCCGGCATGGCCGGATTTGGCGAGGGCGGCGCTGTCGGCGGCGCGGCGGAGGGCGGGGCCGCTGATCTCGTTGGCATGGGCGTAGCCGGCGGTTTCGCCCGCCACGACCCTGAGGCCGAAGCCTTCGCTTGCGTCGTATGCGGCGGACTTCAGCCGGCCGTCGTCGAAGACGAGGGATTCGCTCTCGGACCGTTCGAGGAACAGTTCCCCGTCGTCGGCCCCGTGGAGCGCGCCTTGCAGGATGGAGAGGGCTTCGTCGGCGCCGACGTCGGCGCTGTCGAGGATGGCGGGAGGCGATACGAGGACGGTCATGGGCCCTAAGTAGGGGCTGACCGCCCTCGCGTCACCGGGTCAGTTCTGGTCGATGTCGCCCGAACCCGAGACGGACTGGGTGAGATTGGCCGGGCGGCGGGTCAGATCGACGTCGCCGGAGCCGGAGATGTCGATCCGCGCCGTCCCGGTCGGGCCGACCCGCAGGTCGCCCGAACCGGAGGTGTCGACGTCGACATCGGTCATCCGCAGCGCCGACAGGTCGGAGTCGCCGGAACCGGTGGTGTCGATTGTCGCGGTCTGCGTCTCCCCCGCGGCGTCCACGTCGCCGGAACCCGAAACGTTCAGGTCGAACGTCGGCTGGTCGTAGTCGCGGATCGACAGGTCGGCGGAGCTTTCCAGGTCGAAGCGTTTCACCGCGGGGGCGGTGACGATGACCCGGAGCCTGCCGCTGCCGTTGTTCCAGCCGAAGACCACGTGATCGGTGTCGTCGTCGCCGTCAGCCCAGGTCAGGCGGCCGTCGATCAGGTTGACGCGGTCGACCAGGGACTTCCTGCCCGTGACCACGACCGAAGGCGTGTCGCCCTGGACATAGGTCACGTCGCCGGGGATCTCGATGGCGAGGGTGTCGCCGCCGGTCCAGGCCAGGTTCCGGGTCACGGCCGGGCTGTCGTCGCCCCGCTCGAAGTGGACGGTGTGGTCCTCGCCGTCCTCGCGGAAGGTCCAGGTCCAGCCGTGGCGCGCCAGGTCGTTGCCGCCGATGGCGGCGGCTCCGGACAGGGTGGCGACGCAGAGCACCAGGCTGGCGCCGGTGATGATGAGAAGCGTGCGGATCATGTCGGTTCCTCCCTCAGAACTTGCCGTCGGCCGGGGTCTGTTCCCCCAGCGCAGGCTTCAGCAGGCGATAGTGCAGGCGGGCGTACCAGACGGTGGCGTTGACCAGCAGGATGGTGACGATGGCGGTCAGGGCGGCCAGGGCGGTGGCCCCGGCCATCAGGCCGATGCCGCCGAGGATCGCCGTGGCGACGCCCCCCGGGAAGCCCGCGACAGGCCCGGCGATCATCACCACGCCCCCGCCGATGAACAGGCCGACGGCGGCCATGAAGAAGCCGAACAGGACGCCGACCACGCTCATGAAGATGGGCAGCAGGATCAGCAGGTCGATCGCGCCCAGGCCCAGGACCGCGAACACGGCTCCGGCGGCGGCCGACGGGTTCTTCTCCTGATGCCAGCGCTGGGCCCCGGCCTCGGCGCGCAGTTCGCGGGCCAGCCGGTCGGGATCGCCCAGGGCGGCCGCGACCTCGGCTTCGGAGCGGCCGGCGGCGGCTCCGTCCTCGAAATGGGTCTCATAGTCCGAGGCGATGTCGGCGGCGGCGGCGGTCGGCATGCCGACCAGTCCGCGGCGCAGGCGGCCCATGAATTCGGCGCGGGTCATAGTTCAGCTCCCTTGTCGGCTTGTGTCGCGGCGGCCGCGGCAGGCGCCGCGCCGTCGAGGACGGATTCCACCGCGCGGGCGAAGGCGCGCCATTCGGCCGTCTGGGCCTCCAGGGCGCCGCGGCCGGCGTCGGTCAGGCGATAGTATTTGCGCGACGGTCCGGACGCCGATTCGACCATATAGGTCTCGACCTGTCCGTCGGACTGCATCCGCCGCATCAGCGGGTAGATCGTCCCTTCACCCATGTCGATCGCGTCGGACAGGGTCGCGGCGATCTCATAGGCATAGCTGTCATGCCGGTTCAGAAGCGCCAGCACGCATAGCGTCAGCACTCCCTTCTTCAGCTGTATCTCGATTGTTTCGGGCACGTGGCGTCCTCCTTCGATGCTCAAGACGTATCGCAAGGTATCTGGTGACGCAAGGTAGCTGTCATAACATGACGGCGAATTAATCCGTGGGCCGATGGCCGCAGCCGGGCGCAATATATTCCTCATCGCTTGGCAAGCGTCAGACGGGGCGATATGGACCGCCCGAAGAACCGCTCAGGGCGTAAACCCGGGCGCCTGTTTGCGATTGTCTCGCAAGCGTTTGCGACGAAACGGTAATATGAGGATGTCTCGCATGGGGATGGGCACGCGGGCCCGGGCGTCGATCGGCGGTGGATTCACCGCCCTGTGCCTGGCCGTATTCTCCGCCACGCCGACGTGGGCGAAGGAACTGGTGGGTCAGCCCACCGATCGCGCCCTCGGGCTGCAGCCGGCCGCTTCGCCGCTGAAGGTCCAGGCGCACTTCTTCCACGACATCGTCCTGATGCCGGTCATCACCTTCATCACCCTGCTGGTGCTGGGCCTGCTGACGTGGATCGTCATCCGCTACAACAAGAAGTCCAACCCGGTTCCGGCCAAATGGAGCCACAACACCCTGGTCGAGATCATCTGGACGGTTCTGCCGGTCCTGATCCTGGTCGGCATCTCCCTGTTCTCGTTCCGCCTGCTGTTCGCCTATCACGACATGCCGACGCCGGACCTGACCATCAAGGCGACCGGCAACCAGTGGAACTGGGCCTATGAGTATCCGGACCAGGGCATCGCCGAATACGTCTCCAACATGCTGCCGGAAGACGAGATCGCCCAGCGCGGCATGCCGCACAGCCTGTACCGCCTGGCCGCCGACGAGCCGATCGTGGTGCCGGTCGGCAAGACGGTCCGCGTGCTGGTCACCGCCGCCGACGTCATCCACGCCTTCGCCCTGCCGGCCTTCGGTCTGAAGACCGACGCCGTCCCGGGCCGCGTCAACGAGACCTGGTTCCGCGCCGACCGCGTCGGCACCTTCTACGGCCAGTGCTCGGAACTGTGCGGCGTCGACCACGCCTTCATGCCGATCCAGATCAACGTCGTCACCCAGGCCGAGTTCGAAGCCTGGGTCGCCTCCAAGGGCGGCTCGATGACGCCGAAGACTCCGGAACAGGCTCCGGGCGGCACCGCCGCCCAGGTCGCCGCCGGCACCACGGGCGCCCCGACCGTCGCCGACGGCGCCGTTGCGGCCCCGACCTCCATCCCCACGGCCCAGACGGCGACGACGCCCGACGCCAGCCGCGCCGCCCAACCCGCTGCCCCCGCCCCGGCTCCCGCCGCGGCGCCGGCGGCCCAGTAACGATCCGCGAGAGCCCACAGATCATGGCCACCGCAGCCGAAAACCTCGCCTATGACCACGACGGTCATGACGACCACGACCACAAGCCGGGCTTCTTCACCCGCTGGTTCCTGTCGACCAACCACAAGGACATCGGCACGCTGTACCTGCTGTTCGCCATCATGGCGGGCCTGGTCGGCGGCATCCTGTCCGGCTTCATCCGCCTCGAGCTGGCGGAACCGGGTATCCAGTACTTTGTCCAGGGCGGTCTGATCGACAAGCTGGGCCTCGTCGAGGCGTCCAAGCACGGCTACAACGTCACCGTCACGGCCCACGCCCTGATCATGATCTTCTTCATGGTCATGCCGGCGATGATCGGCGGCTTCGGCAACTGGTTCGTTCCGATCATGATCGGCGCGCCGGACATGGCCTTCCCGCGCATGAACAACGTCTCGTTCTGGCTGCTGGTCGCGGCCTGGGTGCTGCTGTGCCTGTCGATGTTCGTCGACGGCGGCCCGGGCAAGGGCTTCGGCGGCGGCTGGACCATCTATCCGCCGCTGTCCACGACCGGCCACACAGGCCCGGCCATGGACCTGGCGATCTTCTCCCTGCACGTGGCGGGCGCCAGCTCGATCCTCGGCGCCATCAACTTCATCACCACCATCTTCAACATGCGCGCCCCGGGCATGACCCTGCACCGGATGCCGCTGTTCGCCTGGTCGGTGCTGATCACCGCCTTCCTGCTGCTGCTGTCGCTGCCCGTCCTGGCCGGCGCCATCACCATGCTGCTGGCCGACCGCAACTTCGGCACCAGCTTCTTCGACCCGGCCGGCGGCGGCGACCCGGTCATGTTCCAGCACCTGTTCTGGTTCTTCGGCCACCCCGAGGTCTACATCCTGATCCTGCCGGGCTTCGGCATCATCAGCCACATCGTCTCGACCTTCTCGAAGAAGCCCATCTTCGGCTATCTCGCCATGGCCTACGCCATGGTCGCCATCGGCTTCGTCGGCTTCATCGTGTGGGCGCACCACATGTACACGGTCGGCATGAGCGTGAACCTGCGCGCCTACTTCATCGCCGCGACCATGATCATCGCGGTGCCCACGGGCGTGAAGATCTTCTCGTGGATCGCCACCATGTGGGGCGGCTCCATCAGCTTCAAGACGCCCATGCTGTGGGCGATCGGCTTCATCTTCCTGTTCACCGTCGGCGGCGTGACCGGCGTGGTCCTGTCCAATGCGGGCATCGATTACAGCCTGCACGACACCTATTACGTCGTGGCCCACTTCCACTACGTGCTGTCGCTGGGCGCCGTCTTCGCCATCTTCGGCGGCTTCTACTACTGGTACGAAAAGATGTTCGGGGTGAAGTACAACGAGTTCCTCGGCTGCCTTCACTTCTGGATCATGTTCGTCGGCGTGAACCTGGTCTTCTTCCCGCAGCACTTCCTGGGTTTGCAGGGCATGCCGCGCCGGTATGTCGACTATTCGGACGGCTACGCCTTCTGGAACCAGATCTCGTCGATCGGCTATGCGATCACGGCCGTGGGCGTGCTGGTCTTCCTGGTCATGCTGGCCGAGTCGGCCATCCGCCGGCGCAAGGGCGTCCCCAACCCGTGGGGCGAGGGCGCCACGACGCTGGAATGGACCCTGTCCTCGCCGCCGCCGCACCACCAGTTCAACGAGCTGCCGGTGGTCAAGAGCGACGACCACTAGGACCGGCTGGACCGGAACTGACATACGGGGGCCGCTCTTTCAGCCGAAAGGGCGGCCCTTGGGTTTTGAAAGAGCCATGACCGACACCGCCCCCCAGCCCGCGATCTCGACGGCCCAGCCGGAAGACTTCTTCCAGCTGCTGAAGCCGCGCGTCATGTCGCTGGTGGTCTTCACCGGCGCGACCGGCCTGGTGGTGGCCAGGGGCGGCATCGACTGGATTTCGGCCGCCATCGCCATCCTGTGCATCGCCGTGGGCGCGGGGGCGGCGGGGGCGCTCAACATGGCGCTCGAGGGCGAGACCGACGCCCTGATGCGGCGCACGCGCGGACGGCCCGTCGCGGCGGGCCGCGTCCGCAAGAACGACGCCATGGCGTTCGGGGTCATCCTGTCGATCTTCTCGGTCATGCTGCTGGGCATGACGACCAACTGGCTGGCCGGCGGCCTGCTGCTGCTGACCATCGTCTACTACGCCGCCTTCTACACCCTGCTGCTGAAGCGGCGGACGCCCCAGAACATCGTCATCGGCGGCGCCGCCGGCGCCTTCCCGCCCGTGATCGGCTGGGCCGCGGCGACCGGTCAGGCGCCGTGGCAGGCCTGGCTGCTGTTCCTGATCATCTTCCTGTGGACCCCGCCGCACAGCTGGGCCCTGGCCCTGTATTCGGCCGGCGACTACGCCCGGGCCGGGATTCCGATGATGCCCGTGGCCCGGGGCGCGAAGAGCACCCGGCTGCAGATCCTGCTCTACACCCTGGTCTTCGTGCCCGTGGCGATCGCGCCGGGTCTGACCGGCCTGGGCGGCCTGCTGTATCTGGCCGTGTCGGTGCTCGGCGGCCTCGGCTTCCTGTTCCTGGCCCTGCGCCTGTACCGCAGCCGCGCCGGCGACCAGCCCGACAAGGCCGAGGCTGTGGGACGAGAGGCCGCATTGTATGATGTCCGCGCCGAGGCCAAACCGGCGCGAAACCTGTTCGCCTTCTCGATCCTGTATCTGATGGCGCTGTTCGCGGCCCTGCTGGTCGAGAGCGTCGCCGCCATCCCTGGACTGTAAGCCCATGACCCGCCTCACCCCCGAACAGCTCAAGGCCCGCAGCAAGCGCAACCTGGCCATCGCCGGGGCGCTGGTGGCCTTCATCGTGCTGGTGTTCGGCGTCACCGTGCTGAACCTCAACCGCAACATCGACGCCCGCAAGGATGCGATCGAGGCCGGCCAGCCCGTGGGCTACGCCGGATGAAGCTGTCGCGGAACGCCATCGCCATCGCCTGCGTGCTCGGCGTCATGGGCATGACCGGCGCGGCCTTCGCGGCGGTGCCCCTGTACCGGATGTTCTGTCAGGTCACCGGCTTCGACGGCACGGTGCGCAAGGCCGAGAAGGCCCCCGACCACATGCTGGACGAGACGGTGCTGATCCGGTTCGACACCAATGTGCGCGACCTGCCGATGACCTTCCGCGCCGAACAGGTCACCCAGCGGGTGCGAATCGGCGAGACGGGTCTCGCCTATTTCGACGTGACCAACACCTCGGACCAGCCGATCCACGCCACGGCCGCCTACAATGTCGTGCCGGAGCGGGCGGGGCCCTATTTCCAGAAGCTGCAGTGCTTCTGCTTCGAGGGGCAGACGATCCAGCCCGGCCAGACGATGAAATTCCCCGTCCAGTATTTCGTCGCGCCCGAGATGGCGACGGATCGCGAGAGCCGCGGCGTGCGCGAAATCACCCTCAGCTACACCTTCTATCCGACGAAGGCCGCGGAGCTGGCGGCCAACGGCGCCCAAGCCACTGGCGCAGCGGGATAGCGGACGCTATAGCCTGCCCCATACGTATCTCGACCGCTTCAAGAGACCCTGATGGCCGACGCTCACGCCACCCCGCATCACGACTACCACCTGGTGAACCCCAGCCCGTGGCCGCTGGTCGCCTCCATCGCGGTCACGATCATGATGGTCGGCGCCGTGGTGTGGATGAAGGGCATCGTCAGCGACGACGCCGGTCAGCTGGCCACGGCCCTGCTGGCCAAGGGTCACAACGCCCTGTTCTTCGCCGGTCTGGCCGGGGTGCTGGTCTCGATGTTCGGCTGGTGGGCCGATGTGATCAAGGAGAGCAAGGCGGGCGATCATACGCCGGTCGTCTCCATCGGCCTGCGCTACGGCATGATGCTGTTCATCGCGTCCGAGGTGATGTTCTTCGTCGCCTTCTTCTGGATGTTCTTCGAGATGGCGGTCTTCAACGAGGCCCGCGCCCATATTCCGGAAGTGGCCAACTGGGCCGACACCGCCGCCGCCTGGTCCACCTGGCCGCCCAAGGGCGTCGAGACCCTGGACGCGTGGCAGCTGCCGCTGCTGAACACCATCATCCTGCTGCTGTCGGGCACGACCGTCACCTGGGCGCACCACGCCCTGCAGGTCGGCGACCGCAAGGCCGCCAAGACCGGCCTGCTGATCACCGTCGCCCTCGGCATCCTGTTCACCGCGATCCAGGCCTACGAATACAACCACATCATCCACGAGAACCTGTTCTTCAACGAGGAAGCGGCGAACTCCGGCCTGTACGGTTCGATCTTCTTCATGGCGACGGGCTTCCACGGCTTCCACGTCCTGATCGGCACCATCTTCCTGCTGGTCTGCCTGCTGCGCCTGTACGCCGGCCAGATGAGCCCGGCCAAGCATTTCGGCTTCGAGGCCGCCGCCTGGTACTGGCATTTCGTGGACGTGGTCTGGCTGTTCCTCTTCGCCTTCGTCTACGTCACCTTCGGGTGAACCAGGGCCCCACAGGGCTTGATCTTCAGCCGGCGCGGATCGACCCGATCCGCGCCGGTCTGCTTTGCCGCTGCCCCCACTGCGGCAAGGGCCGGCTCTTCGCGGGCTTCCTGAAGGTGGCGGACCGGTGCGAGGCCTGCGGCTTCGACTTCACCCGGCTGAACACCGGCGACGGCGCCGCCATCTTCATCATGCAGATCGCCGGCGGCGTCGTGGTCTTCGGAGCCCTGTTCGTGCAGGTCGCGTACAATCCGCCCATATGGGCCATGGTGGCCGTGGCCCTGCCGCTGGTGGCGGCGCTGTCGATCGGGCTGATGCGGCCGGGCAAGGGCGTGATGATCGCCCTGCAGATGCGCAACAAGGCGGGACAGGCGCGCAATGACGACTGAGACGACCCGTAACCGCTTTCCCTGGGGCCTGACCATCGTCTGCGCCGCGGCCTTCGTCCTGCTGTGCGGGCTGGGCGTCTGGCAGGTGCAGCGGATGCAGTGGAAGGACGGCCTGATCGCCGAGGCCGAGGCGGCCGCGAGCCATCCGCCGGTTCCGGTGATGCAGGTCTATCGGCCCGATCAGGAATTCCGCAGCGTCGTCATCGACTGCCCCGGTCTGGCCACCGCGCCCTTCGTGGAGATGCACACGATCGAGAACGGAGAGGTCGGCGTCCGTCTGATCTCGGCCTGCGCCCTGCCGGGCGGTCGCCTCACCACCCTGATCGACCGGGGCTTCGTCTCCGAAACGATATCGGCCCGACCGCCGGTGACCCCCTCTGCCGAGCCTGTCCGGATCGTCGGCCAGTTGCGCATGCCGCCGAAGCCGTCGTCGTTCGCGCCGCCGCCCGAGCACGACGTCTTCTACGCCCGGGACCATCTGGCGATGGGCCGGGCCCTCGGCGTCGGCAGTCGGCTGGCCAGCCCCATGATCTACGCCACCACCTCGTCCAACCCGGAATGGCTGGCGCTCAGGCCTTCGGCGCCGCCGCCCGCCTTCTCGAACAACCACCTCGGCTACGCCCTGACCTGGTTCGGGCTGGCGCTGGCGGTGCTCGGTTTCTACATCGTCCTGCTCCGGCGAACCCTCCTCAAACAGCCCCGCTCCGCGAGCGGGGCGACAGGCAAAGAAGAAGACTCCTGACCGCCACCCTCCACACCCTGTCCAACGGCGTCCGCGTCGTCTGCGATCCCATGCCCGGCCTGCGCACCCTGGCCCTGACCGTCGCCGTCCGCGGCGGAGCGAAATGGGAGACCGAGGCCACCTCGGGCTGGTCCCACTGTCTCGAGCACCTGGTCTTCAAGGGCGCGGGCGACATGGGCGCGCGCGAGATCGTCGAGCGGATCGAGGCCGAGGGCGGCTCGCTGAACGCCTCCACCGGCTATGAACGCACAAGTTTCGAGGTGCGGGCGCTGGACGGCTCCCTGCCGCTGGCAATGCAGATTGTGTCGGACCTCGTCTTCCGTCCCACGCTCGATTCCGACGAGATCGAACGCGAGAAGGACGTGGTCGCCCAGGAGATCGCCGAGGCCTTCGACACCCCCGACGACCACGTCTTCGAAATGGTCCAGACCCAAGCCTTCAAGGGCCAGCCGCTGGGCCGTCCCATCCTGGGATCGGTGAAAAGCCTGAAGCCCATCACCCGCGCCTCGATCAGCGACT
>Ga0233425_10008231_pt1 | contig 14027 bp, 11 predicted proteins | sample Watercolumn_Towu_2_FD_181712 | JGI IMG/M metagenome (GOLD analysis project Ga0233425, IMG submission 181712) | Freshwater microbial communities from Lake Towuti, South Sulawesi, Indonesia - Watercolumn_Towuti2014_140_MG | ecosystem: Environmental > Aquatic > Freshwater > Lake | place...
CCTCCACCGCCAACCATCAACACCCTATAGACATCGCATAATGTCCCACGACCGATAGAATGCCACCCCAAAAAACGTGCCGAACAGAATTGGCTGGAAGCCCCCACTGCATCTCGGAACGGGTTCACCCAGGCCTTCGGCGCCTTCGGCCTGGGCTGACGGAACGACGCTCTCAGCGTCGAAGAACTCTGCGGAAAAACGAGGCAATTCCACGACTGATGCGAATTCGTAGCCGATGCGGTCTCGGCAACGTGCTAAGTATCGCAACGTCGAATTTTCGACCGTGGGCTGGAAGCGCTGGAAGCCCCCACCACGGCTGGAAGCCCCTGCCACGGAGAGGGCGGCGGCTGGAAGCCCCCGCCACGGCTGGAAGCCCCCACCACGGAGAGGGCGGCGGCTGGAAGCGCTGGAAGTCCCCACCACGGCTAGATCCATGCTTGCAGGCGGGCGACGACTGTTTCAAAGGGGCTGCCGTGGCCGCGCAGGTAAAACTCGCGGGAATTACTTTGATCGGGTTCCGCCGCGGAGTGGATCTCGATTTCGAGGTATTCGCCAGGGAGGCAGTTGGGGAATTTGTCCGCCCATTCGATCACGACCAGTCCAGGTTCCGCGAACGCCTCTTCCGGTCCCAGTTTCCAGAATTCCTGTTCCCGTTCCAGGCGGTACAGGTCGTAGTGATGCAAGGTGCGCTGCCCGTAGTAGATCTGGCAGAGTACGAAGGTTGGGCTCACGACAAATTCGCGGGGAACGCCCAATGCCGCCGCCAGGCCTTGCACAAAGCGGGTCTTCCCGGCTCCCAGATTTCCGCGCAGTGCGATGGTCGATCGTTCCGGCAACAGGGGAGCCAGGGCCGCTGCCAGCCGGTCGGTCTCCTCGGGAGAATGACTATGGAAACACCATTCGTTCATGGGTGCAGTCGCTGTTGCCAATGGGGGCGCACAGCGCGATTCACCACGCACGCGTCAGGCCATCTGCCGCTCAGCAGATCGACCAGACAACGGGCTGCCAGTTCTCCCATCGCGTCCAAGGCCTGCTGATCGATGCCGCCCAGATGGGGCGCGAAGACGATATTCGGGCAGTTTCGGAGCGGGCTGTCGGCAGGTAACGGCTCCACCTTGCAGACATCCAGTCCCGCGCCGTACAGATGACCACGGTGCAATGCATCGATCAATGCGATCTCGTCGACGAGTCCGCCGCGCGAGGTATTGATCAGCACCGAATTGCTGCGCATTTTCGCCAGCGACTGCGGGTTGATCAAATCGGTGGTCTCTGGCGTGCAGGGCATATGCAGGCTGACGATGTCACTGCGGCCGAGCAGGCTGTCGAAATCGACCAGTTCAACGTCGTGTTTCTGCGCGAACTCCCGGTCCGGGAACGGATCATAGGCCAGGATGTTCAGGCCCAATCCGCGGCATCGCGGCACCATCGCCTTGCCGATGCGGCCGAGTCCCACCAGGCCGATCGTGTTGCCGGCCAGCCGGCGCGGGCAATCGCGCCGCCAGATGCCGGCCCGGATCTCGCGGTCCCGTCGGGCAACATCGCGAAATACGGCGGTAAGCAAGGCGATTGCCTGTTCCGCCACCGAATGCTCATTCGTACCGGGCGTAATCGAAACAACGACACCGTGTCGCGTTGCCGCATCCAGATCGATCGCGTCGTAGCCGACGCCGACACGCGCCACGACCTTGATTCCGGACCGCCGCAAAACCTCTTCGGAATATGTCTCGACGCTGGCCAGCGTGCCGTCGACGCCCTGTAACTCTCGCAGAAACGACTCCCGGTCCATGCCCACGCAGTCGCCGTCGGGAAATCGCAGCTGGAATCCGGCGGCGTCCAGGATCGAACGCCATGGTCCAATACCGTTCTGATAAACGATCGGTGTGATCAGGACTGTCGGCATGCCCGTGGTTCGCAAACGGTCTAGGGCCCGGTAAAGAACGCCGCGCGAGTCATCGTAGCAACGGCGAACGACGTGAAAAAGGGGCGGACCGTTGCCTGACTTTCCCGCGGGCTCAAATCGTGTACACTCTTATCGAAACCGGTCTGTGTCGACTTAGCCGCCCGGTCCCGCTGTTCCGGTCCCACCCCCATAAACCGCGCTTGGGAACATCCTATGCAGATTCTCCGTTTCGTGAGTGATTCAGGGCAGATTCAGTACGGTCGGCAGCATGCCGATGGCGGCGTGACGGTTGTCGACGCAGAGTTGCGAACCGGTTTCATTGACACGGGACGCCCCGCGCGGGTGCTCAAGCGGTTAGCGCCGCTGGCACCTTCGGCCATCTTCTGCATCGGGCTCAACTACCGCCGCCATGCGGAGGAGGGGAAGCAGTCGATCCCCGAACATCCCGTGCTGTTCATGAAGTCGCCGGCAGCCGTGCAGAACCCCGGTGATCCGATCATCCTGCCGAGAAAACTCGCCAGCTCGATGACGGACTACGAATGCGAGTTAGCCGTGGTTATCGGCCGCACCTGCAAAAACGTTTCGCGCGACCGAGCACTCGACTATGTGCTTGGCTACACCTGCGCCAACGACGTCAGCGCCCGCGATTGGCAGATCAAATGGGGCGGCAGCCAATGGTGCCGAGGCAAGACTTTTGACACTTTCTGCCCGCTGGGACCTTGCCTGGTCACCAGCGACGAGATCCCCAATCCCAATTCTCTGGCTATCAAGACAATCTTGAACGGCCAGACGATGCAGGACTGGAACACGGACGACATGATTTTTGACGTGCCGACATTGATCGAGTTTCTCAGCGGCAGCACGACACTGCTGCCAGGCACGGTCATTCTGACCGGGACTCCCCATGGCGTCGGGGGAGCGAGGAACCCGCCCGTATTCCTCAAGGCGGGGGACACCATCACGATTGAAATCGAGCGGATCGGCGCGCTGACCAATCCGGTGATCGACGAACCGGTCTGAACGCTTTTTTCGACGCAAGCCGATCCGAAATGGAGTCCAGGAATAATGAATGACAGCAGTTTGCTTGCCGCGGTTGACAACGCCGTGCGGGACGGCGTGCTCAGTAGTTCCGCGCGAGTCAATATCCGTCGCTGGCTGGTGGAGCCCAGGTACGAGGAGTATCGCGGAGAGGTGGCGCAGCGGATTTCGGCGTCGAACTGGCGGGAACTCGACGATGCCTTCTGGACGGTGATTCCGTTTGGAACGGGCGGTCGCCGCGGGCGCATGTATCCCGTCGGATCGAATGCGATCAACGACCGCACCATTGGCGAAAGCGCGCAAGGTCTGGCGGACTATGTTCGTACGCAGCCGCTCGCGGGCCCGCTGTCGTGCGCCATCGCCTACGATACGCGGCATAACTCGCGGCACTTTGCCGAATTGTGTGCCGGGATCATGGTGGCGGCCGGCTTTCGCGTCTACTTTCTCGACGACTATCGCGCGACACCGCAACTGTCTTACCTGGTGCGGATGAAGAAATGTTCCTGCGGCATCATGGTCACGGCCAGTCATAATCCGCCCAGCGACAACGCCGTCAAGGTCTACTGGTCGACCGGCGGACAGGTACTGCCGCCGCATGACAAGGCGATCATCGACGGCGTGATGAATGTGGAGCGGATTGAGCGGGTGGGATTCGCGGAGGCGGTGGCCGACGGCCGCGTCGTCATTTGTACAGCCGAACTCGATGCGGCGTTTGCCGCGGAACTGGTACGGCAGCAGTTGCCCGGCCCGCGCTCGCTGAAGGTAGTCTATTCACCCCTGCACGGAGTCGGGGCCGCCGCGGTGATGCCGGCCCTTGCCAGTGACGGGTTCAAGGACGTGGAACTGTTCGCGCCGCATGCCCAACCCGACGGCGATTTCCCGAACGTGCCAGGCCATGTTTCCAATCCGGAGAACCCGCGCGTCTTCGACGCCATGATCGCACATGCCCAGCAAACGGACGCGGAACTGGTGATGGCGACCGATCCCGATTGCGATCGGCTGGGCTGCGCCGCGCCGCTCACACTCGATCCGCGCGGTCCTTGGGGCACGTTCACCGGCAACCAGATCGGCGCCCTGCTCGTCGATTACGTGCTGGAGCAGCGAGCCAAGGCCGGACCGCTGCGGCGCGAACAGTTCGTCGTCAAGACGCTGGTAACCACGGAACTGGTGCGCCGTATCGCCGACAGCTACGGCGTGACGACTTATGGCAACATCCATGTCGGCTTTAAATGGATTGCACAGGTCGTGGACGAGCGAGGTCCGGAGCAGTTCCTATTTGGCACGGAAGAATCGCACGGCTACATGATCGGGCACTACGTGCGCGACAAAGACGGGGCGGTCGCCGCCATGCTGATGGCCGAACTGGCGGCCAGCGCGAAAAGCCAAGGCAAGTCGTTGCACCAGAAACTTGAAGCACTTTACTGGCAGCATGGCTACCATGCCGAGCATACCTTGAACCTGACCATGGAAGGATCGCAGGGGATGGCGCGAATGCAGGCGCTGATGGAGCTGCTGCGGTCCGATCCGCCGGAGTCCTTGGGCGGAATTCGCGTCGCGCAGTGCCGTGACTACAAGTCGCTCCGCACGCGGCGGGGCTCGCAGACCCAAGATCTCGATGCGCCCGCGGCCGATATGGTGATTCTCGACCTGGCTGAGGAAGGCAACTACGTCGCCGTTCGGCCCTCGGGGACCGAGCCGAAAGTGAAGTTCTACATGTTCACCTTTGTTGCCGCGGAACTGCTGTCGAATCTCGACCGGGCACGCAACGAAATGCGGCAGCGCATGGAGAATATCGAGAAGGACCTGCGTGGGATTGCCGGCAGGGTCTGACACGGCGGATGGTCGCGGCGAATTTGTAGTCGAGTTGCTCCACAACTCGACGCCGTGTCGCGAAGCGACTCGAGCGACTTGGCCAAATTTCGGCTCCGCCGCCGTCTACGAATTCAGTCGCCGAGGTCCGCTGACATAGCGGCAATCGCGCAGATAGAACCGCAGCGGCAAGTCCGCGGCGGACGTTACGCCGATCCGCACCGAACGGCCGATCCGGCCGCGGGGAACGTTCGTCCCTTCGTCGCTCGCCAACCAGAGCACCTCGCCCCGAACCAGATCATGATGATTATGATGCCGCCCAATGCCGATCGCCTGGCAGAGTCGGGCCGGACCGCGGGTGAGGTCGAGCATTCGCGTGGTGCCGCGGCGCAGTTGCATCTGTCCCAGACCGGCCAGCGGTTCCAGAGCCCGGACCAGGACGGCGCTGCCCACCTCGGCCGGCTCCGTCACCAGATTGAAACACCAGCGGGAATGGATGGCATAAACGTAGGCATGTCCCGGCGGCCCGAACATCGCCTCGTTTCTCCGCGAGCGGCGCGTTGCCGCATGGCAGGCGGAGTCTCCACGAGCCAGATAGGCCTCGGTCTCCACGATCCGGCCGGCACAGATTCCATCGGCCGCTGCGATGATCAACAGCTTGCCGATCGTGTCGCGCGCCACGCGCACGGGATCGCGATCGAAGAACGTCCGCGGCAGAGGCGGCAATTGACGCCAGTAATCCTCGTCCAACAACGGGCTGTACTCCCCGCCAACGATCCGCATCGGCTCCCCCGTTCAGCGCTGCTTCGGCGATTGCGGTTCCCCAAGCTGCTTTTCAAAATCGGGATTCACCTGGCGCGCAAACTGGCGCGCGGGATGATCATCGCGCAATTCACGCAGTAGGAACGGCACGCCCCGCTGATGGTCACGTTCCAATCGGGCGGCCATGCCTTGCAGGTACTGAATGAAATCCGACTCGACCTTGGTCACGCGATCGCCTTTGAAAATCAGGATCAAGGCGTTGTCTGGGAACGGTACCTCGTATCCGGTCGGAATATTAGCGGCAAACCGAAACAACGTTCCCGGCTTCATCAGGTGGCGGCGGCCGTTGCTGCACAACACCCATTCGCCGCGCACGGTATAGATGATGCTTTCCGAGCTGTGCGGGTGTTCCTCGACATACATTCCGCCCTGCATATCGATGAAATGGGCCTGCGAACCTTCGCCGAGTATCAGCGGCCCGATGCGTCCTTCGAGCGTCTCCACGCCGGCGGTTTCTCGAGCATTGGAGATATCGTCGATGATTTCGATGCCGCGGGCCAGGAATACTCGACGCGGTGTCGATTCGGTAAGCGGGTCGATCTCGGTGGCGTTCAATGCCCTGGCCTCGGCGGGGATCTGGGGCGGCCGCGACGCTGCCAGCTCCACCTGCTCCGCCTTGGTTTCGACGACCGACGGCCAGCGTTTGTCGAGCCATTTCAGCAGACTCCAGTAGACCGCCGAGCTGTAGGGTTGGCGAATGCAGTTCAGCGAATACCGGTTCTCGATCTGTTGTCGCTCGCCCGCGGGAGTCTGCTGAAAGCTATGATCGACTCCGGCGATGACCTCGGCCGCGACGTCCTGGTTTCCGGCAGTCCGCATGATCTCGGCGGCGCGCGCGGCATGCTCCGCTGGTACGTTACGATCATTCTGCCCGGCAAGCAGCAGCGTTGGCGCTTGGAGGTGGCGAAATTGTTCGGGAGCCGGCCAACGCAGTTCCTCACGGCGCCGGGCAAGGTCCAACGTCATGCGGAATTCTCCGTCCTCGACCACAAACGTGTCTTTCTCCTCCCGCGCGGCGTCGAACATGCGGCGATAGGTGCGGCCGAGTGCCAGATCCATTCGGGCATGCTCCTTCGCCCAGCGTTCGTTGTCGGGAGACTGTTCGGCAAACGCCACCAGCCGTCCAAAGTTGTACTCGTAAAGCTCTTCCGGCGCTCCGCAGAACGCGCCCAGGAAAAAGTTCCCGTCGGCCCGAGCGCCATGCGCCGCCGCCAGGCAGACGACATAAGCACCAGCGCTTTCGCCGGCCAGAATCAAGTGGGAGAACCGACGATCCGCGCGAAAATGCTGCAGCAGTCTGGCAACCACCGTCGCCTGCTGCTCGTAGGTCGATTTCCAGGGCAGCTTGGCGCGACTCGCGCCGGTGCCGACCGGATCGTACCGGAAGCTGGCGTAACCGCCTGCCAGCAACGCTTCCGCCAGCCGTTTCAGCGCGTCGCGAGGCGGCACGCCCTCGCGAAACAGCCGGCCGTCCCGATCCTGACTCATCGTGCCCCCCACGATAATCACGCAGGGTACCGGTTCGTCGGCGTGCGGATCGAGCAGCGTGCCCGCCACTTCAAAACGCTCGTCCTCCACGCGTACGGTTGCTTCCTGGGGATGGGCAAGACAGGCAGATGGGCGGAGGCCGATGCACGCGACAAGGCACTGCAGGACTAACCCCGGCATTCGCAGCGTTTCCATCCCTAATCTCCTTCATTCCAGGTTGCGACGCGCCACGCGTTCGGGAACCGACCGCCGGAAGCGCCGGAAGCGGCGGCGCGGCGGCGACAGGCTACAAGCCGAGTTGCGGCGCGATGCCGGCCAATGCTTCGACGACAAATTGAATGTGCGTGTCCAGATCCAGCCCCAGATCGTCCGCTCCACGAACGATGTCATCGCGGTTGACCGCCGCCGCAAAACTCTTCTGCTTCATTTTCTTGCGGACGCTGGACGCCTGCATTCCGGCCAGCCGTTCCGGTCGCATCAGCGCCACGGCCGTGATGAAGCCGGACAGTTCGTCGCAAGCGTACAGCGTTTTGTCGAGCCGCGAGATCCGCGGGCAATCGGTCAGATAATCGGCGTGCGATTTGATGGCGTAAATGACATCGTCCGGATAGCCGCGTTGCGCGAGAATTTCCGCGCCGCGCAGCGGGTGGTCGGGCGGGTTCGGCCAGCGTTCGTAGTCGAAATCGTGCAGCAGCCCGACGATTCCCCATTTCCGTTCGTCTTCATTCCATTGCCGCGCGTAGGCTCGCATGGCGGCCTCCACCGCCAGCATATGGCGGCGCAGGCTTTCGCTTGCGGTGAATTCGCAGACCAGTTGCCAGGCGTCTTCGCGATTCATCACAGATCCAGGTCACCCCGCAACAGCGGCGGATTGGGACGCTCCTCCGTCTGCTGCATCTCACGCCAGGGCTTCTTCTTCTGGTAGCTCTCAAGTTCCTGTTTGAGATTCTCGCGTGCTTCGCCCTCGCTGAGTTCCACCGATTTCGTCGACCACTTGATGGCCGAATCGAAATCACCGGCCTCGGCGTATCCGGCGGCGAGCGTGCTTAGAATGTGGCTTTCCTTGAAGTCGGTCAATTGGCAGGCTTTCATCGCCATTTCGATCGAACGCGGCGCATTGCGCAGTTTCTCGTTCGGGGAAGTGGCCAGCACCCAGGCGAAGTTATTGAGGATGCCACTGTTGTCCGGCGCGATGCGGGCAGCCGACTCGAAGTCCGCAATTGCCTCGGCGTGCTTGCCGATCGCCAGGTAAGCGTCGGCGCGCCCGCGATACGCCAGCCAGTTGCCCGGCTCGTCCTTGATGACGGCACTGGCAATATCCGCCGCCTTGCGCGGCCAGCCCCCGGCCAGGTAAAGCTGCGCGATCTGCACGCGAAGCTGCGTGTTCTTGGGATTCTGTTTGAGTAACGTGCCCAGGTCGGCCAGCGCCAGATCGTATTTCTTTTGGGCGGAGAAGATCGACGCGCGCTGCAGGATGGCCTCCGGCATACCGGGCTGTTGCTGCAGAATCTGTTCGACGTCGGCCCGGGCGCGGTCAAAATCTCCGAGCTCCTCGAAGACCTCGGATCGCAGCAGCAGCGATTCCATATCCTGCTGGTCGATCTGCAGGGCCCGATCGAGCGCATTGGCCGCGGCTTTCAAGTCTCCCGTGGCCCGCAGCACCTGAGCCCGCATTTTGTGCGGGGCGGACAGTTCGGGGTTCGCTTTGGCGATCGTGTCAAATTCCCGCAGCGCCTCCGGGAATTTTCTCAGTGTCACCAGCGCCATCGCAAAGGCGAAGCGATGTTCCGGTTCGTCCGGCTCGCGCTTGACCAGTTCCTGAAAATCGGCCTGCGCCTGGTCGGCGTTGCCCTGCCCGACGTGGAACATGGCCCGCGCCTGCAGCGCGGAATTCCCGTCGATTTCCGCCTCCACTGCCGCATTCAAATCGGCCAGGCGGGCTTCCGCATCGGACTGCAACCCGGCGCGCAACAGGTAGGCCGCGGTCAGTTCCGCCCGGTCGTCGGCCAGCAGCTTCACCGCTCGATTGGCCGACTGCAGCGCCTTTTCGCGATCCCCACCCGGCATCGCGTACATGCGGGCGCGCATCAAGTGAATGTCGGCATTCGAGTCGTCGAACTTCGCGGCCCGCTCCAGATCCTTCAGCGCCAGGTCGCGAATTGCCTGCCAGCGCCGCGCCCGCTCGCGATCCGACAATTCGGCCATCCGCCGCCGCGCCATCTCCAACAATGTCGAGGACGCGAGTTGCCTCGCGAATTTCTGATTCTCGTCGTCCAGGCCTTCCTTCAAAGCCTGTTCGCAAAGCCCCACGACTTTTTCCATATCACCCAGCGACTCGGCATTCAACTGCACGTCGGTCGCCTCGTCCAACTTGGGCAGGCCCTTCTGCTGCGCGACGGAGGGAACGGTGCTGGCCAGCAGCATCAGGCAACTCCCCGCCGCGATTCTCCAAACTGACATGATCAGGTACTCCCTACTTGTTGCGCGCGGACCAGCGATGGATCGAGTTCCCAGGCATTCCGCGGACACCGTATTATGCCCGATCGCGCACCCGCTGCCTATCGCAAACCGCCAGCGGCAGGTAGTGGTGTAGGGTGGGTCGAGGTACTCCGAGGCCCACCAGAGTGGAGTAGGGTGGGTCGAGGTACTCCGAGGCCCACCAGCAGTGTAGGGTGGGCTGATAAGACGTCTTCGTTGATCGGTGGGAAACGTGTTGTGCGCGACATGGTACCAGGGAATCGCGCACCGCGACCCACGTCGTACTCCGCGACTGCACTCGGCATAACCAAGCAAGGCAAGGTCGCGAAATGGTCGGTAGCGTTGCGCTACGTCGCGTCCGATCCCCTCACCCCCGTCTCCTCTCTCCCTGGAAATGCCTCCGAGTTCTGGTGGGCCTCGGAGTACCTCGACCCACCCTACACCCTGGGCTGACAAACAAGGCGGCGAAATTACAGAATTGAGGCGCTAACGATGAGAGTAGCTATTGCGCGCAACGAACCGGTACTCCCCTAGTTGACGACGTTGCGCAGCGGCTGCCCCAGCAGAGCGCGGCGACAGGCCTCGGCGCCGCGCACCCGCATATCTTCAAGTCCCTGTTCGGAATAGAACGCATTGTGCGCGTTGAGGATCACTCGCAGGTGGGCGGGATGAGCCGGATCGCGCCAGGCCACCAGCAGCGGATGGTCGGCGGGTGGCGGTTCCTGTGGCAGCACGTCGATTCCGGCGCCGGCCAGTTGCCCCGAGGCAATCGCGTCGGGGATCGCCGTGGTATCGACAACCTCGCCGCGGGCTGTGTTCACCAGATAGCTGCCACGCGGCATCTTCGCGATCGCCGCCGCGTCGATCATATTGCGCGTCTCCGCGGTCAGCGGGCAATGCACGCTGAGCACATGCGCTTTGGACAACAACTCCTCCAGCGATTCCGCGCGGCGGGCGCCGAGCACTTTGTCGTAGCCGTCGGATTTGTACGGATCATAGAAATGCAGCTGCATCCCCAGCGCCTTGGCCCGCATCGCCGCCGCGGTGCCGATGCGCCCCAGGCCGACGACCGCGAAATTGCGGCCGCTCAAACGCAACAACGGACGCACATGGTCGTAGTGCCATGGCACTTCCGACGAACGAAGCTTGACATTCTGGTAGGCGATCCCCCGCGCCAGACTCAACGTCAGACCGATCGCAGAATCGGCGACCTCCTCCGTGCCATAGTCAGGCACGTTCGCGACGGGAATTCCGCGACTCCGCGCGAACTGATGGTCGACGTTGTCAAATCCGACACCGCAGCGTACGATCAACTTGCAGCGCGCCAGCCGTTCAATCGTCCTGGAGGAAATGCGAATCGTGTGGTAAACCATGATCGCGTCGGCGTCGTCCGCACGCCCCCACATCTGCTCCTCCGAAGTCACCTCCAGCGCCTCCACTTCGGCGATGTCGCCGAGTATCCGCTGCTCGATCTCCGCACTGCCGTGCTGAAAATCACTGATCACGACTCGATGGCGCTGCATCCGTTCGTTTCTCCGTTGCGACGGCGGATGGTTGCTCAGGCATTGCCCCGCCGCGGCAGGCAACTCCCGAGGAGATCCTCAACAGCTCATTCGCCCACCGCCATCACCCACCACGGCCGGGCACCGACTTCCTGCGTCGCAATTCGTTCCAGGACTCCCGAATCGCGATCGACTCGGAACGTGGCCAGCTTTCCGGAAACTTCGCCGGCGGCGAACAGGTACCGGCCGCTGGGGTCGAGATCGAAGGATCGCGGCACCGGTTCCGTGGCCGCGTGTCCCGCGGCACGCAGGCCCGTACCCGATGCGTCGACCAGGAAACTGGCGATGCTGTTGTGCCCGCGATTCGCGACAAACAACAACCGACCGCGAGGATCGATGCGAATCTCCGCGCAACTGTTCGTCGCGGCGAAATCAGGCGGCAGCGTCGAAACGGTTGTGCCGGGCGATAAGTCTCCCGACTCCGGATCGAGCCGCCACGGTGTAACGCCGCTGCCTTGTTCATTGTCGACGTAGGCGACAGGCTTTTCCGGATGCCAGGCAAGGTGCCGCGGGCCCGTGCCGGCGGGAGTCGATTTGCGATCGGGCATCAGCGGAGCGAGCAGCCCGCGCGTGGGGTCGAACTTGAACTGGAAAATGACGTTCGATCCGGTATGCGGTACATAGACGAACCGATTCATGCGATCGGGTACGATCGCATGCGCCTTGTCGGCCGTCGGCAACTCCTGGACCGGTTGAGCCGACAGCGATCCATCGCTTTGAATTCGATGCACGCTGACCTTGCCGGCCACGTAGTATGCGGCGAGCAGATAACGGTTTGTCCGGTCGAGCGAAATGTGGGCCGGATCCGCACCGGCGTCGACAACCGAAACAGGGGCCAGGGTCCCGTGGGCAAGTTCGACTTTGAAGCTGGCGAGCTTTCCCGTCGATCGGATCGCCGCCAGCAACAGTCGCCGGTCGTCGCTGATCGCCAGCGCTCCCGGCTCGCCGGCGTCGACCCTGGTGCGCGCGACCAGCGTGAGCGCCCCGGTAGCGTCATCGAGCCGGTAACTGTCGATTCGTTTCTCGCCCGCCAAGGCAACAAAGATCCAGGTGCCGGCCTGCATCGTCGGCGGATGAACCCCCGACAGGCCCAGCAACAGCGTGATCAGCAAGGCGGGAAAGGTGATTCTCTGGTGGAACACGTCGAGATTCCTCAAGCGGCGGGACAGCGGCGGGTGACAAACATAGGCGTCGGCGGCAATCAGGCGAACAGTTCGGGAATGACCTGACCCTGATCGAGGATCGGTCGAGGTCGATCGAGAATATCCCGCAACACCTGCCCGTGATCAATCCCCAAGGCCGCGTAAATCGTGGCCGCGACGTCCGCCGGCGTGTAGCCATGGCTGGTCGGCGCCGCGGCGTGATCGTCGGTTTCTCCAATCACCTGGCCAACCCGCGTCCCACCCCCGGTAAAGAAGATGGAACCCGCCTTACCCCAATGATCGCGTCCGCCCTGAGGATTAATCCGAGGCGTGCGGCCGAATTCGGTGAGGAACACCACCAGGGTTGAATCGAGCAGACCGCGCGCCGACAGGTCACCGATCAATGCCGCGAACGCGCGGTCCATCCCGGCCAGATGGTAGCCGCGAAAGACCATCTTCTGGATCGGCGGGTGGTTCTGGGAGGGAGCATTGTGATTGTCCCAGACATTGCCGTAGTCGGGATCATAGCCGTAATCGACCATTACGAATCGAGCCCCGGCCTCGACCAGCCGCCGCGCCATCAGGCAGCGACCGCCGATCTTGGTCTGGCCGTAACGGGATCGCACCGATTCCGGCTCGTCGTCAATCTGAAAAGCGCTGCGGATCGACGGTGTCGACAGCAGCCGCAAGGCATCCTGATATCGGCTCTCCGCCGCGCGCAGCGCATCGAATTTCTCCAGCTGCCGCGTTGCCTGGTCGATCGCATCTCGCAAGGCGACACGGCGCGAGAAGCGTGCCAAAGGAACGTCGGCGGGAAGCTGCAGCGATTGGGGCGTGAGCGATTCGTCCACCTCCGCCGGCGGATCGTCCAGCTTCTCGCCGACCGAAAAATCGGGCTGCTCCGGCAGGCCGCCGAGACAATAGGGAACATACGGACTCCCCAGCCAACCGCCCACAAACAAGTTATAAGGAGGAGGACCGGGACGCGTAATTCCCGGAACGGCGATGTACCCCGGCAATCCGTTGCGCGGGCCCTGCAGATAGGAAATAATCGATCCAATGTTCGGCTCGCTGAACAGTTGATTCTGCGTGACCTTGCGCCCCGAGAGCGTGAAGACCTGGCTCAACAGATGGTCGTCGCTGTCATGCGAGAAATTTCGGACCAGTGCCAGCTGATCCGCGACGCGGGCCAATTCTGGCATCGTCTCGCAAAAACGTGTGCCCGGCATCCGCGTGGCGATGTCCCCCAGCACCCCGCGAATCTCGACCGGCGCCGCCGGTTTGGGATCGAACGAGTCAATATGCGTAACGCCCCCAGCCATCCAGAGAAATATGACCGACTGGGCGCGGCTCCTGGCCGGCGCCGCGTACGCCGCAAACTCCGCCGGAACCAGGCTGGCAGCCACGGAGACCGATCCGATCCGCACCACATCCCGGCGACTGAATAGCTGGCAGCTCATGCATGGGTTCCTACGCTGGTACGATTATCCGTGATGGTTGCCGCTTTGGCAAACTCGAGAGGGTTACGGGGAACGGGTTACGGGTTACGGGTTACGGGGAACGGTGCGGGACGGTATCACGCTGGGAGCAAACCGGCAGCGTCGTTCGTCGGCGCAATTACGAAGAGCCACAGAGCACACAGAGGACACCCGCGGCACGGCTGGACTGATAAAAAGTCGAGTTCTTGACCAGACCAAATCTGTTGCGCACCCCAATCTGAATCCCTCGGCTCCCCTCGCCCCATGCGACCGTGTATTCCACGGTTGCATGGGGAGAGGGGCGGGGGGG
>Ga0233425_10008232_pt1 | contig 14026 bp, 14 predicted proteins | sample Watercolumn_Towu_2_FD_181712 | JGI IMG/M metagenome (GOLD analysis project Ga0233425, IMG submission 181712) | Freshwater microbial communities from Lake Towuti, South Sulawesi, Indonesia - Watercolumn_Towuti2014_140_MG | ecosystem: Environmental > Aquatic > Freshwater > Lake | place...
GCTCGTCGGTGCGCGCACCGTGGAGGCCCTGGTGTCGAGCGGTCAGGTGCAGGTCGCGGTCAACGACACCAACGTGGCCATCGCCAACCGCGTCGCATCGCGTGCGTCGCGCGAGGGGACGAAGGTGTCGGCGGTGCAGGTCGCGCAGATGTTCAAGATGAACGTCGTCGTGCTCGCGCGCCCCGCACCCCACGCCAAGGCGGCCCGCAAGCTGCTCGAGTCGGGCGTCAGCGTCGTGTCGTGCAGCGACGACGTTGACGACGTGCTGGCGATGCTCGACTTGGACGCGATCGCCTGCGAGTCACGCCAGACGCTCGTCGTCGGAGCAGCGATGTCACCGGGGCTTTCTGGGCTCCTCGTTCGCTCGCTCGCTGCACGCTTCGACGAAGTCGACGAGGCGCACGTTGCAGTGCACGGCACCGCTGGGCCCGCGTGCGCGCGGCAGCACCATCGCGCGCTCGCGGGTCAATCGACTGGCTGGCATGACGGCGACTGGCTGCGTCGTCCGGCCGGCAGTGGTCGCGAGTTGTGCTGGTTCCCCGACCCGGTCGGGCCGCGCGACTGCTACCGCGCCGAGCACGCCGATCCGGTCGTCATCCACCACGGCGTGCCCGCCTTGTCGCGCGTCACGGTGCGCATGTCGGCGAACCGCCGCGATCGCCTGACGGCCCGTTTGCCGATGCTCGTCCCGCCGCATGCGGAAGGCGGCACGGGTGCGCTGCGCGTGGAAGTGCGCGGGTGGCGCGGCGAGTCGCGCCACGTGGAAGTGGTCGGTGTCGCCGACCGCGTCGCGCACGTGGCAGGTGTGGTCGCCGCGTGCGCCGCGCGCGGCGTGGTCGCCGGCGGGTTCGCCAGCGGCGTGCGTGTGCTCGGTGACGACGACTCGCCCAACGTCACGCTGCTGCGCGAAGTGATCGACGGAGGAGTCCGTCTGCGCGAGTTCGTCGGCTCGGCGATCGACTAGTCGCGCAGGCTCGCAAGCCGACTCCGTGCGCACGAGCCCAGATAGGTTGCGAATTCGTGGGTGTGCGGTACGACATCGAACTTCCGGATTTGTTGCCGGGGCGGATCGTCGCGGTGCCGAGTCGCGGCGAGTTCTTCGTGCGCCACAGCGTGCACGCCGACCCGCACGCGCCGGTGGTGCTCCTCCTGCACGGCTGGACGGCGTCGAGCGACCTCAACTTCTTCACCGCGTACAAGGAATTGAGCGGGTATGCGACCGTGATCGGCATCGACCACCGCGGGCACGGTCGCGGTTTGCGTCCCGACGTCCGCTTCACCCTCGAAGATTGCGCCGACGACGCAGCGGCGGTCTGCGCGCAACTCGGCATCTCGCGCGTGACCGCCGTCGGCTACTCGATGGGCGGCCCGATCGCGATGCTGCTCGCGCGCCGCCATCCGCTGCTCGTCGCGTCGCTCGTGCTCGCCGCCACCGCGTTGGAGTGGCGCGCCACGGCGCGCGAGCGGGCCCGGTTCAAGGTCTCGCGACTGTTCGGCCCCATCACGCGGCGCTTCATCCGACCGAGCACCACGCGTTTCGTGTTCGCGCGTCGCGTGACACGCAGACATCCGCTGCGACGCCATCTCGGCTGGATGCTCTCGGAATGGCGCCGCAACGACCCGTGGCACATGGCGCAGGCCGGTCGCGCCCTCTCGCAGTTCGACGCCCGCGGCTGGATCGCGAGCCTCGGCGTCCCCGTCGTCGTCGTGCTCACCACCGACGACCAACTGGTGCCGCCGCGCAAGCAGCGCGAACTCGCCGAAGCCGCCGCCGCAGAAGTGGTGCCGCTCGACGGCGACCATTTCGTGAACGTCGGCAAGCCCGCCGTGTTCAGTGCGGCGATGGTTCGCGCGGTGCGCTTGGCGTCCCGCGACCGAGCAACTGCTCCAATCGCTCGCTGACTTCGTCGAGCGACACGCGCAGTTCTGCCGTCGTCACGGTGTCCGACAGGGCGAGACGCACCGCGGTGAGTTCCCGGGCGAGATACTCGGCGTTCTCCTGCGTGCGAACGGCCACCGCACGGTCGTTCTCGAGCGCCTGGCGGGCGCGGTTTTCCTGACGGTTCTGCGCGAGCAAGATCAGCGGTGCTGCGTAAGCCGCCTGCACGGAGAACATCAGGTTGAGCAGGATGAACGGGTACGGGTCCCAGCGCAGCGTGATCGACACCACGTTGATCGTGATCCACACGAGAACGAGGAACGTCTGCACGACGAGGAACCGCGCGGTGCCCAGGTTGCGCGCGACGGCCTCGGAGAACCTGCCGAACGCGCCGCGCTCGTACGGCACGTTCAACTTGCGCCGATCGCGCGGATTCGCGAGATCCCCCCGGCGTTTCATGCGTTGGTCCGTGCGGTGTGATCGTTCTTGTTGCGTGCATCGATCTGGGCGTCGATCCCCTCGGTGCGCCAGTTGGCGGGCAGCGCGCGATCGAGCACGTCGTCGACGGTGATCGCCCCGAGCAGGTGGTTGCCGGCATCCACCACGGCGACCGACAAGAGGTTGTAGGTGGCGAGTCGCACCATCACCTCGCGCTCGGTGAGCGTCGGCGGGATGGTCGGCTCGTGTTGCAGGCAGTCCTTCAGTCGCGTCTGCGGCGGCTCGCGCAGCAGCCGCTGGAAGTGCACGATGCCGATGTAGCCGCCGGTCGGCGGTTCGTGCGGCCCGTGCGTGACGAACACCTGCGCGGCGATCGACGCGTGACGCTCGGGGTCGCGCACGTGGGCGAGCGCCTCGGCGACGGTCGCCTCGGGTGACAGCACGATGACCTCGGGCGTCATCAGCGCGCCTGCGGTGCCTTCCGGCCACGACAACAGCTGGCGCATCGTGTCGGCGTCGTCTTCGTCCATCGACTCGAGCACCTGCGTGCGCTGCTCGCTGCCCATCTTGCCGAGCAAGTCGGCGAGATCGTCGAACTCCATCTCGTCGAACACGCTGTTCAGGCGGTCGAGATCCAAGCCCTCGATGAGTTTCAACTGTTCGTCTTCCGGGAGTTCTTCGAGCACGTCGGCGAGGCGTTCGTCGTCCATCGCCGCGGCGATCGTGCGGCGCTGCTCGATCGGCAGGGCGGCGATGAACGCCGCGACGTCGCTCGGGTGCATGTTGCGCAGTCGGGCAGCTTCGGCGGCGACGGGCGTGACGGGCGCGAAGAGCGCGGCGACCTCGCTCCAGTCGACCATGCGGAACGACGGGCGCGCCAGAAGCCCGCCGCGCTTGGCGAGGCGCACCTTGGCGACGCTCCACACCGGGTTGTGTCCGCCGTGGTGCTGCAGCGCGACGTCGACCACGGTTTCGTCGCCGTGTTTCTTGTCGAAGATGTCGGCGGCAATCAGCCGCTCGCCCTCGCGCGGCCGGAACGGGTTCAAGTCGATGTCGTAGCTCTTCAAGCGCACGCCCGTGTTGTCGAGTGACGCGACGCGCGCGGCAGTCACGAAAATGCGACGACGCTGGCTGGAAGCCACGAAACCCAGCACGCGCGGCGGTTCGTTGCCGCGACCCGGCACGATCACGATGTCATCGACCTTGCCGATGGTCGTGCCGCCGGCATCGAGCAGCGCCAACCGCATGATGCGGTACGCGTAGATGAGGTCGGTTGCGGGCGTCACGAACCGAGGCTACCCATGCGACTCCGCGCAACCTCGCGAAAATCGGCTGTTTTTCGCGGCGCGACCCCGTCCGAGTCAGTTGCGAAGATCGGACAGCACCAACGCGACGTACTCGCGCAGGTAGGTGGTCGAGTCGCGCAGCGCATCGACGCGCGGCACCAACGACATGAGCGAGAGGTCAGAGAACGAGTCGTCGGTGATCGTCGGGTCGGAACCGAAGAGGCGAATATCGGCGAAAAACCGAGAGAATTCGCGTCGGGCGCGCCGCAAGTGGAAGTCGGAGGTGACGACGGCGAGTGGTGCATCCGTGCCGTGGAGACCGGCCTCGCGCGCGACTTTTGCGTGCCCGTTGGTGTTCATCGACACGGAGTCGATGATGATGCTGGTCGCCGGCACGCCGAGCCGCTCCGCCTGTGCCTGCATGAGCAGGCCCTGCCGATCGGGCCCGCGCAGACCGTCCGTGCCGGGTTGTCCGCCCGCCATCACGAGCTTCGCGTCGGGATGCTCGCGCCACAACTGCACGCCGCGGTTCACGCGGCGCGTCGTCTCGACACCGTTGGCGTCTTGTTCTGCGCTGTCACCGATGTCGTAACCGCCCGCCAGCACGTAGATGAAGTCAGGCGACCAGTTCGCGTCGACTTGCGACTCGGTCGCCAGCGGCCGTTCGAGCACGAACGCAGCAAGCGGGGTGGAGACGAGCCACAGCGTCGAGATCGCCGCCGTGCCGACGACCTTCAGCGACGTCGTCGGCGTGCGTCGTCGCAACAACGCCACCCACATGCCGACCAGCGCGAAGACCGGCAGCCACAACGGCTCAATCAGTTCGCGCAGCACCGTTCTCAGCGTACGAAACGGGCGCCGCTCGCATCGCGCGCCGTAGCATGAAGCGTCCCTCGCGGGGACGTAGCTCAGCTGGCTAGAGCACCTGCTTTGCAAGCAGGGGGTCGTGGGTTCGAGTCCCATCGTCTCCACCACATCAGTCAGACCACTCAAGTGCGACCACGGTGTCGCCGGGTGTTTGTGCGAGCCTGTCGACGTCGTCCGGGTGCACCACTGCGACTACGGGGTACCCGCCGGTGGTCGGGTGGTCGGCGAGCATCACGACGAGTTCGCCGCTCGGCGTGAGTTGCACGGCACCGCGAACGAGCGGCACCGAACGAAGCGTGGCGGCGGTGCCGGCGCTGCTTGGGCCATCAGCCAACAAACGCACACCGATGCGGTCGCTGGTCGTCGATGTGTGGAATCTGCTTCGCCTTAGATGATTCGAGTCGCTCTCGCCGACGAAGTCGTGATGCGGCCCCTTCGTCACACGCAGCGTGCGGGCTCGTGCGGGGCGAATTGGTGTGTCGAGACTGCTCGGCGCAGCAACGGATGTACCCACGGCAAGTTTTGCACCCGGCTGCAGCGATACAGGCACGAAGCCGCTCAGAGTGTCGTGGGAAAGCGACCCGAGAATCGGCGTACCGACGATTCCCCCCGACGCCGCGATGTATGTGCGGACGCCATCGCGCACTCGAGGCACTGCCAACGACTCACCGCGCTGCAGCACGAATGCCGAGCAATGTGCAACAGGCCGACTGCCAGCGACGGCATCGCACTCCGCGCCGGTAACGACGACATCGACATCATCGAGAGCCGTGAACGAGAGCCCGCCGGAGGTCTCGAATACTGCCGCATTAGGTGCGTTGCCCGCCAAACGGTTTGCGAGCTGGTACGACGTACGATCTGCCGCACCCGAGGTCGGCACGCCGAGATGGGCGAAACCACTGCGACCGGCGTCTTGCACGGTCGTGATGCCGATGCGTTCGATGTGCAACATCACTCCACCTTCACGAATCGAACTCGCGTACCGGGCACGAGCGTCGCGGGCGAGGCGCGCGCCGCATCCCACATCACGAGTGAAGTAGTGCCGAGAAGATGCCAACCGCCGGGGGATTCGCGCGGATACACAGCGGAGTATTCGGCGGCGATCGCGACGGAACCAGCCGGAACGCGCGAGCGCGGGGCCGGTCGTCGTGGCACGTTCAGCACCGCGGGCAGCCCGCGCAGGTAGGCGAAACCCGGGGCAAAGCCGCAGAACTCCACGCGATAGTCAGCATCAGCATGCAGGGTGATGACCTCGTCGACCGAGAGCGAGCAGATATCAGCAACCGAACGAAGATCTTCGCCGTCGTAACGAACGGGGATCTCGACCACCGGAGCCATGTCGTCTACACGTTCCAACTTGAGCGGCGCGAGCGTGCGCGAACATTCGGCGATCACATGTGCGACGGCCACGGTGTCTGCGGAATCGTGTGTGACGACGAGCGTTTCGGCGGCGGGCACCACGTCGCGCACTTGCACGTCCGCTGCCGCGAATGCAGCGAGCAACACCTCGCGCAGCATCGCTGGTTCGCCCGGCGCCAACTCGTCGACGAATGTCGCCTCCGTGCCGTATCGTCGCGCGCGCATCGCTCAGATCGCAGTGATTTCTGCGCCCGCATCGTCGATTGCCTCGCGCACGGCGCGCAACAACTGCGCCGCACCTGGCGTGTCACTGTGCACGCAGATCGTGCGGAAGTCGACTTCGAGCACGCCGCCATCGACCGCGTCGATTCTTCCGTCGACGATTGCGCGGCGCGTGCGCACTCGCACCTCGTCGGGCGACGTGACCAAGGCATCGGCACGCGAACGCGGAGCCAGCACGCCTGATGCGAGATACGCACGGTCAGCGAACCACTCGCGCACGAACGGCACGCCGAGATGCCCGGCGAGTCGTTCGGTCGCCGACCTTGCGAGCCCGAAGAGGGCAACCTCGTGCTGCGCGGCCAGCTGCACCACGACTCGCGCGTGGTCTTCACGTGCGACGACGGCGTTGTACAAGGCGCCGTGTGGTTTCACGTACGACACGCGCCCACCGACACCGGCTGCTGCGCGCGACAACTCGTCGTACTGCTCGCGCAGCGACTGTGCGAGAGCGTCAGGTGAAATCTTCATCATCGTGCGACCAAAGCCTGCGCGGTCTGGGTACGACACTTGCGCCCCGATTGCCACGCCGAGATTCATGGCCTGCGCGCACACCGCGCGCATCGACTCTGCGTCGCCAGCGTGTCCGCCGCAGGCGACATTTGCGCTCGTCACGAGGCCCAGTAGTTCGGGCTCGTAGCTCTCGTGCCATGCGCTAGGCGCCTCGCCGATGTCGCAGTTCACGTCCAGCACTTTTCGCACGAATCCGGCCCCGTTCTTCGACAACCGAGTCTGTCGTTTCGTCGGTAATAATGAGGACACCGCAAAAGGAGACTTCCATGCCCACTGCAGTCATCGTGGACGCCGTCCGCACCCCGCTCGGGAAGCGCAACGGCCGCCTGAAGAACTGGCACCCCGTCGATCTCGCCGCCGAGATGCTCAGTGCGATCGCCAAGCGCAACAATCTCGACCCGTCGCAGGTCGACGACGTGGTGATGGGTTGTGTGATGCAGGTCGGTGAGCAGAGTCTCAACATCGCGCGCAACGCGGTGCTCGCCGCCGGATGGCCCGAGTCGGTGCCCGGCACCACCGTCGACCGCCAGTGTGGTTCGAGCCAGCAAGCGGCGCACTTCGCCGCACAAGGTGTGATTGCCGGTGCGTACGACGCCGTGATCGCCAACGGTGTCGAAGTGATGACCCGTGTGCCGATGGGCGCGTCGATCGCCGAAGGCAAGTTCGGGTATCCCTTCGGCGCGCGCGTGCAACAGCGCTACAAGGCCGAGGGCGGTCTCGTGAACCAGGGCATCTCGGCGGAGTTGATCAGCGAGAAATGGAAGATTTCTCGCGAAGACCTCGACCGTTTCGGCTTGCGCTCGCAGCACAACGCGGCACGCGCCACCAAAGAAGGCCGCTTCCAGAACGAGATCGTGCCGGTGCTCGACGCCGAGGGTGCGATGATGTCGACCGACGAGGGCATCCGCGAGACCTCGCTCGAGAAACTCGCGACGCTGAAGCCCTCGTTCAAGCCCGTCGAGGAGGGCGGCAGGGTCACCGCCGGCAACTCGTCGCAGATCACCGACGGCTCGGCGGCGCTGCTCATCATGAGCGAGGAGAAGGCAAAGAAACTTGGCTTGGAGCCGCGCGCCCGCTTCGTCAGCTTCGCGCTCGCCGCGGAGAACCCGCGCTACATGCTCACTGCGCCGATTCCCGCGACGAAGAAGGCGCTCGAACGCGCGAAGCTGCAGATGAGCGACATCGACCTGGTCGAGATCAACGAGGCGTTCGCCGCGGTCGTGCTGGCTTGGGAAAAGGAACTGCATCCCGACATGGACAAGGTGAACGTGAACGGCGGCGCCATCGCGCTCGGCCACCCGCTCGGTGCCTCGGGCGCGCGGCTCACGTGCACGCTGCTCAACGAACTCGAGCGCACCGGCGGTCGCTACGGCTTGCAGACGATGTGCGAAGGCGGCGGGCTCGCCAACGCGTTCATCATCGAACGCCTCTAGACCGCGCGACGAACGTCGTGTTCGGCACGATCGTCTGGGTGGCAATCGGGCTCGCACTGGTCTGGTTCATCTGGAAGGTGGGCTTCGGCATGCTGCGCAGCATGACGAGCTCGCTTCCACCGCCGCCGCCGAGCGGCGAGATGCGCCGCATCAACGTGCGCTACCGATGCAGCACCTGCGGAGTCGAACTCAAACTCACGCTGGCCCCCGACGAAAACCCGCCGCCACCGCGGCACTGCATGGAGGAGATGGTGCTCGTCAGCGATACTTCGTCGCGGTGAACAACCCGCCGAGCACCATCGCGAGCCCGGCGAACAAGTACCAGTTCGTGCGCCCGCCCGGCACGAAGCCGAGGTAATAGAACAGAATCACGAGAGTGCCCAGCCCGAGCAGGACGAACATGAGGATCGGCACCCACCGCGGGCTTTCTTTCAGCGTCACGGGGATCGGCGGCGTGTAGCGCGTGCTGGCCGGCGGGGTTCCCGCGGGTGTCGTGCGTCCGCCGGCGGGTGTCGTGCGTCCGCCCGTGCGGCGTTTCTTGGGTGCCATGCGACTCCACAGTGTAGGGGTGAGGCACTCGCGCGTTGGCAGGCTGGAGGCGTGCCCGCACTGCGCGTCGTCGTCGTCGACAACTACGACAGTTTCGTCTACAACCTCGCGCAGTATCTCGGCGAACTCGGTGCCGACCCGCGTGTGGTGCGCAACGACGAGACCACCGCGGAGTCGCTGCTGAACGATGCGCCAGACGCGATCCTCGTGTCACCCGGTCCGGGTCGACCCGAGGATGCCGGCATCACCTGCGAGTTGATCGCCAAGGCGGCGGGTCGTGTGCCCGTCCTCGGTGTGTGCCTCGGCCATCAGGCGATCGGGCACGTGTTCGGCGGGCGCATCGTGCGCGCACCCGAATTGCGGCACGGCAAGACGTCGCGCATCACCCACGATGCGCGGGGCGTGTTCTCGGGTCTTGACTCTCCGATCGACGTGACCCGCTACCACTCGCTCGTGATCGAGCCCGACACGCTGCCCGAGTCGCTCGTGGTCACGGCACAGGCAACCGACGGCACGATCATGGGTGTGCGCCACCGCACGCACGACATCGAAGGCGTGCAGTTCCACCCCGAGAGCATCCTCACGCAGCACGGCCACGCGATGCTGGGGAATTTTCTCGCGCGCTGCTGAGCCGGCGCAAATGCCGGGCGATGCGAGAGGTTGGGCACCGCGCTCAGGGAACGGTCGTCTCCGGCGGCGTCTCGGCGCGCCCGACGGTGATGGTGATGGTGCTGCCCGGTGCCACGTTCGTGCCGCCGGCGATGCTCTGGGCGATCACGTTGCCGTCGCGCGCATCACCCGCGGGCAACGGTTGTTCGTTGACGGTGACGACGAAACCCATCGACGTGAGTTCGCTCGCCGCGACAGCACCGTTCTTGTCGATCACGCTCGGCACGGCGACACTCGGTTTGCCCGTCGAGACGTACAACGTGATGGCGCTGCCGGGGGCGATTGCGGTGTCGCCGAGCGGCTCGCTGCGAATCACTCGTCCGGCTTCGATCACGTCGCTCGCCTCGAGCACGATCGTGACGACGAAGTTGAGCGGTGCGGCTGACAGCAGCTTCGATGCCGCCGTCTGGTCGTCGCCGATCACGTCGGGCACGCGCACGGTGTTGCTGCCCGCCGACACGTTCACCGTGACGACCGAATTCGGCCGCGCGCCGAGACCGGCGGTGGGCGCCTGCACGATGATCTGGTTGGCGGGTGTGTCAGCAACGACGACGAACTGGTCGACGACGAGGCGCAAGCCTGCTTCTTTGAGCAGGTTCGTCGCGTCCTGCACCGAGAGGCCGACGAGATTCGGCACGACCACGGGCACGAAACCGGGGTTGAAGACGAGGATCACGTTCTCGCCTTGACGGGCGAGCGTGTCGGCGACCGGTGTCTGGTCGTAGATCACGTCGTTCGCGGCGTTCTCCAGCACGCGCGGGTCTTCGATCGGCGTGAGCCCGAGGTCGATGAGCAGGCGCTTGGCCTCGTCGATGTTGAGGCCGATGACGTTCGGCACGGCGATGTTCGCACCAGCGTTCTCGTCGGTGAGGGCGCGAAAACCGAAGAGTCCGACCGCGATCAGCGCGATGACGGACAGCACCGATCCGAACACCCACGCCGCAGTGCGCTTGGGCACCACGTCGTCGTACGGGGGATAGTCCGCGCCGCGCGCGCGCGAGCCCGCCGACGTCGGCAGCACGGTGGTCGGCTGGTCGTCGAGCGATCCGCCGGTCGCGTCGACGACGGGCAACTGCGTCGTGGCGCCCGCTCCGGCGACGGAGGCCGTCTCTTCGCGCAACGCGAACACTTCCTTGCCGTCGACGAAACGTCGCAAGTCGTCGGCGAGAGCGGCAGCAGACGCGTATCGTCGCTGCGGATCCTTCGCCAGGCACTTCATCACGATGGCGTTGAATGCCGGTGCAATCTCCGTGTTCCTCGTGCGCAGTGCGACGGGCACGTCGTGCACCTGCTTGTAGGCGATGGCGATCGCGTTCTCGCCGCTGAACGGCGGCACGCCCGCCAGCATCTCGTACATGATCACCCCGAGCGAGTACAAGTCGCTGCGCGGATCGGGTTGTGCTCCTTGTGCCTGCTCCGGCGAGAAGTAGGTGGCCGTGCCCATCACCGCGCCGGTCTGCGTGAGGCCCTGCTCGACCGACGCGCCGATCGCGCGCGCGATGCCGAAGTCGGCGACCTTCACGACGCCCGTCGCGCTCACGATCACGTTCGCCGGCTTGATGTCGCGGTGCGCGACCCCCGCTTTGTGCGCTTCGGTGAGCGCGGCGGCGATGTCGAGCGCGATGTCGCAGGCTTGCAGCACGGTCAGGCGTTCGTGCTTGGCGAGGATGTCGGCGAGCGTGCGGCCTTGCACGTACTCCATCGCGATGTAGTAGGTGGAGTCGACCTGGCCCCAGTCGAACACCGCAACGATGTTCGGGTGGTTGAGCGCCGCGGCCGACATCGCCTCGCGACGGAACCGCTCGACGAACAGCGGATCCTTGGCGTGTTCGGCGAAGAGAATCTTCACCGCGACCGGACGGTCGAGCAGTCGGTCGCGGGCCACGTACACCTCGGCCATGCCGCCGCGACCGATGCGCCGGCCGAGTTCGTAGCGGTCGTTGACGATGACGGGCTCGCTCACCGTGCCCTCTCGTTCACGATCCGGCCTCGTCGCGTTGCGCCTCGACGACGCCGCGGATCGACTCCACGTAGGCGCGGGCCCTCTTGAGCGACTCGTACTCGGGGCGGTCGTCGATGTCGGCGGCGAGCGCGGGGAACACCTCCGCGCGCGTGACGCCCGAGTCGATGCGCACCGTGGGGGAGAACCACAGGATTCGCCGCGGCCGACCCTTAAATACGACGAGTGTCGCGTCATCGCCGCTGCCGTCGAAGCCGACGAAGTATCCGCCGCGCGCGTACCAGCCGGCTGCAGCGACACCGACGGAGAAGATGGCGCCTGCGACGGCGACGGCGACCAGCACGCGACGGACTCGCGACGAGGTGCGCGACGTGAGCCGCCCGCCGTCGAGAGAGTCGGCACTCGGCGAATCCGCGAGAACCGTCGGTGCGGTCTCGTCGGCGACGTCGACGACCACCACGGTCACGTTGTCGCGTCCGCCGTTGGCGTTCGCCGCAGTGACGAGGCTCTCGGCTGTGTGCTGCGCGCTCGTCGACTGGCGCAGGATCGCCGCAATCTGCTCGTCCTGCACCTCGTCGACGAGGCCGTCGCTGCACAACACGTAGCGGTCGCCGACGATCATCGGCAACGTCCACGAGTCGGCACTCACGTCGCCTTCGATGCCGAGCGCGCGGGTGACGATGTTGCGTCGCGGGTGCACGCGCGCCTCCGCGGCGTTGATGAAGCCTTCGCTCAACAGTTCCTGCACGTAGGAGTGGTCGGCGCTCACCTGCTTCAGTTCGCCGCCGCGCCACAGGTACACGCGCGAGTCGCCGACGTTGGCCACCACCATGCGCTGCGGTTCGTCGGCCGTGGCCGCGAGCGGCACGACGGCAGTGAGCGTGGTGCCCATGCCGCGCTGGTCGGTCGGCCCGCCGCTCGCGGTGTGGATCACGATGTTCGCCGCGTTGATCGCGGCAACCACCGATTCTGCGGACGCGAAACCGGCGACGGCCGCGTCGCGCATGCCCTTCACGGCGAGCGCGCTCGCGATCTCCCCGGCGTTGTGGCCGCCCATGCCGTCGGCGACGACGAACACGTCGTCTTGCGCCGCGAACGCATCCTCGTTGGATTGCCGCAGCATGCCGACGTGCGTCGCCGCACCCCACACGACTCTCATGTCGTCACCGTCTCTGGCAGTCGGATCACGAAATCTCGAACGTCACCTTGATCGCGCCGAGCATGATGACGTCGCCGTCGGCGAGCAGCTGTTCGTCCTCGATGCGCACGCCGTTCAGCTTGGTGCCGTTGGTGCTGCCCAGGTCGCGCAGCGTCCAGCCGTTCGGGCGACGGCGCAGTTGCGCGTGCTCGCGGCTGACGTTCGTGTCGCGGATGACGATGGTGCACCCGGCTTGGCGCCCGATCGTGACGCGCTCGTTGTCGAGCAGGTGGCGCACGCCGTCGGGCGTGCTGACCGCGGCCGTGATCGCGCCGACGATGGGTGTGGCCATCGAAGCGGCGATGGGTTGGATGGTCACTGCTTCGTCGGCATCGGTGCGCGGCTGCACCGGTGTCGGTGCGGTGACGAGCGACGGCACCACGGTGATCGAGCCGCGCTTGGCCTCCCCGTTCTCGCGCAGCACCACGACGACGGGTTCGCTCAGGCGGTACGACTCGCGTTCGCTGTGCTGCGTGACGACCTCGGCCAGCTCGCGCACCAGGTCGCGCTCCACATCGGCGAACGCCGCCCGATCGTCGGGATGGAGGATGACCGAATAGGCGTGGGGGATGCTGCGCGTGTCCTCGGCGACCTGCGCGTCGACCACTCCGAGCAGCCGGCGTCCCATCTCGATCGGGCGGATCGTCGAATCGTACGCGCGCAACGCCACGAAACAAGTGTACGGCTGGGCTCGGTGACGGCTGCACGACGCGGTCGTGCGGCGACCGCTCACGCGACGTGTGCGTCGCGTGCCGACCTCCAGCGGCGCGTGCTGCGCTTCTCGGTCGATGGTGAGATCGTCGGAGCCGCCGCGCCCGGCAGTGTCGTCGCTCGTTCGTCGTCGGTAGCGTGGCGGTGCTTCACTCGGGCGAGTGGCGAAATGGCAGACGCGCTGGCTTCAGGTGCCAGTGTTCGTAAGGACGTGGGGGTTCAAGTCCCCCCTCGCCCACACCGAATGTCGTCGGGACGTTCGCATAGCCTGAGCGTGCGCCTTGCGGCGCGCAACGACCATGGCTGACGCACTCGCCCGACGACTTGCGGAAAAGAAGGTCGGTGTCGGTGTCATAGGACTTGGCTACGTCGGTCTGCCGCTCGCCGTGTCGTTCGCCGAAGTCGGCTGGCAAGTCGTCGGCTTCGACGTCTCCGAGGTGGTCGTCTCCGGGTTGAACGCCGGACGCACGCACATCGACGACGTCGCTGCCTCGCGCATCGCTCCGCTCGTCGGCTCGGGCGCCTTCCGCGCCACTTCGACGGTCGCCGACCTGGGTGAGTGCGACGTGATCTTCATCTGCGTACCGACCCCGTTCGACAAGGCGAAGACCCCCGATTTGTCGTACGTGGAATCGGCGACGCGCACGGTCGCCAAGGTGTTGCGGCGCGAGATGCTCGTCATCCTGCAATCCACCACGTACCCGGGCACGACCACCGAGTTCGTGCGCCCGATCCTCGAAGAGACCGGGTTGCGCGCAGGTGTCGACTTTCATCTCGCGTTCTCGCCTGAGCGCGTCGACCCGGGCAACGTGCGCTGGAACGTGCGCAACACCCCGAAGGTGGTCGGCGGCCTCACGCCCAAGTGCGCCGAGCTCGCCAAGATGG
>Ga0233425_10008233_pt1 | contig 14026 bp, 13 predicted proteins | sample Watercolumn_Towu_2_FD_181712 | JGI IMG/M metagenome (GOLD analysis project Ga0233425, IMG submission 181712) | Freshwater microbial communities from Lake Towuti, South Sulawesi, Indonesia - Watercolumn_Towuti2014_140_MG | ecosystem: Environmental > Aquatic > Freshwater > Lake | place...
TTTGCATGGTTATTCCTCCTTCAATCTTATCTGCAATTGTGATTTTTGTTGTAACTCATAATTTTCTCTCCAGGCAACGAGCCGATTCCAGACGTTTGTTGCTGGTTTTAGCTTCTTCTTTATTGCTTCTTCGATGTCTTCTAACGCTTCTTTCGTCTTTTGCGAAAGGCCTGCCATATTATTTTTTATGATTTCGGCATCAATAGGGATTTCACCGAGAATCATCAACTTATATTTTTTCTTAAATTCATCCATTTCAGGAGAGGGAAGAGATTTGTTTATTACGATAAACAAAGGAATATCAAACTGTGTTGTTATCATTTTTATTTGATGGAACACGTTCATGCTATTCTTGTTTGGCTCTACTGAACAGATCACTGCGTCAACTCCTAAATACAAACCGTATGCTACCATATCTGTTCCAGCTACTGAATCTATAATCACAAAGCTATTTGATGGCAAGGTTAACAAGGAGAGATAATACTTCAATGGCGCAAGGTAGGCATGGCTACATCTCTGCCCATACAAGGAGTCTTCGTGAAATCTTCCTCCTGCCATTAGAGATATGTTCTTCTTTATTTCACGCGCATATTTTTCCGTGAATGTGTCATTTGGAGAGAAGCTAAACTTCTTGAGATTGGTTCTTTTTGGCAGGTTTGCATATAATTCATCTGAAGCCAAAGATTGATAGGCATAGAAATCCTTTTCTGAGTGGTTCAGGAAGGATATATCCTCGCTACTTCCTAAATTATGGACGAGATCCATATTATAGTCAGCATCAATAGCCAAGACGTTATTCTTTCTTGAAAGCTGGTTTACCAACAACCAGGAGATGGTTGACTTACCGCTTCCGCCTTTTCCTACTACAGCTATTTTCATAATTCTCTAAGAAACCCCTATCAATATCGCGGTTTTTAAGGTATTTAAATTTTGTTGATTTTTATTCTCAATAGCGTCTTATTTTTCTAATAAGCTTTCGATCATTGAAGCGAATGCAGGACGAGTGATGAAGACACCAATTGTGACTCCGATAATCGTTGTCACTGCGAAACCACGGACTAATCCTGCACCAGCATTCCAGAGAGGAAGCATAGCCGCAATCAAGGTTAAGTAGGCTGCAAGAATAATGCTGAATGCGCGCTTGAACTTTTCTTTCCAGGTTGCGAATTTTTCTCCCTGACCACGCAGGACTTCATCGGTAATTAGAATTTGGTCGTTGACACCCGTACCGACCGCAGCGATAATACCTGCGATGGAGGCCATATCCATGTTCCATCCGATCAAGGCAGCAACTCCTAGCGTGATTAAGACTTCGCTGACACTGATGATGATAATAGGAATAATGACTTTCAATTGACGATAGCGAATAACGATGACTGCTGCTACTGCAATCAATGCTACGATACCTACGAGGATGGAGTTGCTCAAAAATTCTTCTCCGAGAGCAGGACTGATCGTATCGAGTTTTGCAATTTCCAATTTGAATGGTAGAGAACCGGTGATCAGAATCGTTTGCAACCTGTTCATATTCTTGATGGCATCGTCATAGGCTGCTTCTTCTGTTGCTCCGTATCCAGGACCAGAGATGGCAATTTGCGTCAATGCCTTGCCTTTCAAGTCTGCACCAATGTTGAGAGAATCGACTAATTTGTCGTCGAGATAAAGGTCGATAGTTTTTTCTAAGTATGGACTGCCTGATGCAGAAGTGTTAATTCCCATGTTCTTCGTAATTTCTGCGTGACGTTCAGCTGCTTCTTCCGTGATGGTAATGGCAAACTGGAAGGTACAACTGTATCCATTTTGATTAGGAACACAGGGTGGTCGGATGCCGGAACAACTTCCATCGTTTCGGCAAACAAAGGTAACATCCCGTTCTCCGCCAATGAAGGCTACTTCATCTCCTATTTTTGCTTCGAACTTTCCTTGTTGCGCAATCAAATCACGAACTTCTTCTTTGGAGACGGCTGCTATTTCTACCAAGACGAATTTGTTACCGACGATATCATTGGCAGGCCGGATTTTAATGTCTGATACTCCGTAGACGTTTAAACGGTTACTTAAGACTGCGATTAAATCCTGGATTTGTTGATTGGTTACTTCTTCGTCAGAGACGGGCTTTAACAGCACTCGAGTACCTCCTTGTAATTCTAATCCTTTGTTGATGTTGCTCTTTTGGAGCTCTCCCACTGTGATTTGAGGAGGTCCACGAAGAAGCAATGCATATTCGCTCTTATCTGTTCTCAAGACAAAGGCTTTTTCCGGGAAGAGGTTGTTGATAACAGCAGTTAATTCCTCCGACGAGGAGATGGGTTTGTTGTTGATGGATACGATCTTCATTCCTGGTTGTATAGGTACGTTTGTTTTGGAAGAGATGATTGTTAAGTTTTCTTCGATGAAACCTAGGTTGCCAGACGTGTTATACGTAAAGCTTCCTTTATCGGTCGTCATGGTTAAGGGCATTTCTTTGAATTGTAAATCGTCTACTGCTAAGGTGTATTGCTCCAGCGTTTCTATCGGTTTGGTGTTAATCGTGAGTACTTTTTCCCCCGTCGAGAGACCGGCTGTTGCTAGTGGCGAATCTGATTCTACATTTTTGACTTCAATACCTTTTGCTGAAGGAGAAGGGTTAATCGCTAAAATAGAGAAGAGAATAACTGCAATTAAAATCCAGACTCTCAAGGTGAACATTTTTTTCATTGGACACCCTTCTTCTTTGCGTATCTGATTAAGATAGGCGCGTTCATGCAATAGGTCATGATGATATCAGTAATTAATCCGAATAAGATAATCGTGAACATTTCTTTGATGACTGGTGAGGTGGATAAAACTAAACCCGTGACGACAGCAACGATTGCTGTTAAGGTCATGGTTAAACCTGTGTTGATAGAACTAACGAGACGGTCCATCATCGTTCCTTCTTTTCTTTTGAGGACACGAGTGGTCATTAAGACATCAGTATCGATGGAATACCCAATTAACAACAAGAACGCTGAAATTCCTGTGGTGGAAATACGCATACCTATTAAGTCTGCTAGTGCTAAGGCAACGACGATATCCCACAGGGCTGCAGAGACAACGTTCAAACTGGGAATAAGGGACCGGTACATGACGAAGATCACGATGGCCATAAAGATGAAGGCCAAGGCCATCGCGGATAACATTTGTTTGTAGAACGATGATCCCAAGGAAGATCCCATGATTTCCACGGAATAGTTTTCATTGGTTAATTCGAGGTTGAATGCTTCGGATAAAGCTTGTTTTAGTGCTGTTTCCTCTTCTGTTGCCACTTCTACTATAATACCTACTTGTTTGTTGGAACCAAATTCGGCAATCTGACGTGCAGTTGCATCTCCGAACTGGGAAGAGAGTGTAGCTTCCAATTGGTTGAGATCCATGCTTTTTTCTGTGGTAACGGTTGCTGTGATACCTCCTTTCAGAGTAACGTCTTTCTCCATAATGTCGCCGTGCTCTTGATAAAAGTTGAAAATGATGCCTAACGACGCGAGAATAACGATAATGGGAATGATCAGCAGCTTCTGATTATGTTTTTCGTAGAATTGCCGTAGTTGGTGACTAATTCCTGCCTTTTGGTGACTTTCCATTTTTGGGATGGCTGGAGCACAATATTTAAATATGTCGATGGCTGTGATTGAGCTATAAAGAGGTTGATGATATGCAGGTTACGTGGCTTATAATCACATTATTGGGAGTTCTCCTTGTTGTTGGTGTTTCTGCTGTTCCTTTGGTTTTTGAGGCTGATGTAGGGGAACAGATTGACGAAGGAGAGGTGGTTGAAGGGACTATTGAATTGCCTTTCTTTGCACCTGTTGATCCGGGGACGATTGTGCAATTAAAATTAGGCACTTCCCAAGCTCAACGGCTCCTGACCGAGATTTTTGATGATGATGGCGTTACCTATTTCATTGACGGGGGAAGTTTAACGTTAGGTGATCCTGCCGATTCGAAAAACTTTGTGTTTGCTGATGGGGGAGTACAGACAACGTATTTCAAACTTCCTGGAAACAGTGTCGTACAAGATGTTAGCATGAAGATTCATGGATTCAAGATTAATAATAGCTATCCTTCCTTCCCTTCCCTTGACATCGGAAAGGACGGCGATGTGGAATGGATGTATATTGCTGGATTGGAGGAGTATGGTGAGGAGATTTTACCTGGTGGATTGGAGAAGAGTCAACAAGGGGGCAGCGCTTCCTTAACTGACAGCGAGACGTATTATTGTGAAGTGATTGATTTACCCTCTGCACGCGATTTTGAAGTTTCTGTTAAGCATCAACAGTTGGTAGAGGGAGCAAATACGAGTGCTGTTTTGTTTAGTTTGGTGCAAGGACCGAGTGGTGTGAAAGGGCAGGGTGGTGCTGATTCGTGTGATTTACCGGAAGGAGGAAGCACGTATCAAACGACGAGCTGTGAGATTCATTTACCTTATTTTGTTGAAGGAAAAAAGTTAGTTTGCGTGTACAATTCTTATGCTGATGTGGGGGGAAGCTCCAGCACGAAATATGAGAACATTCAGATGGATAACGAAGATGCAGGGAATGCGTATGTGTGTGGTGCTCTTTCGTCTGCTGGCGTGACGAGTTGCACGGCAAATGATAAGGATTTTGTCATTAGCGTGAAACCTGGGCAGTATGATGGTAAATTGATGGAACAAGCTGACTTTGCAAATGGATTGACGGAATTTGACTTGGTGGATGCACTCAACAACGCGTTAGATGATTGTGATGATGATACTTGCAGTATTCCTGTTGGATTTTCCAGTGATACGAGCGGGTTGTTGTACGTGAGTGGTCTTGAAGTGGAATACAGCAAGGGAATAAGCGGCGGATCGTTTATGTATTCCAAATTCTATGATGGGAAGAGCAGCGGGGGAAGCATATCGAAGATCAAGAATGTTGATTTAACGAAAGGAAATACGAGCGTGGTTGTTGATGTGGGAACGTTTGCCTTGCTTGCACCTGTGGTTAATGCTACGAGTAATATGACGTTGACGGTGACGTTGATTCCCGGTTCTAGTTGGAAAGTAAACATGACTGTTGTGAATGTTGTTCAGAGCGTGAGCAGTGATGTGGGTGCATCGATCAAAGCGTATAAAGACGTGTTAACTAGTGTACAGCAAGCACATCCAGCGTTGTTACAATTATTAGGATACCAAGATGATGTGCAGGGCGGAATTAGCAAGTTGAATTCTTATTTGACCCAATATCAAGCCTTGAATGGAAGTTCAAAATCTCCTGCTGAGAAGGCAGCGATCCTTGCTAATTTAACGACACAAACACAACAAGCAGTCAAGAACATGCCGGAATCGTTCGTTATTACGAAGAAGATCACGGATGTGGTTGTGCCTGGCATTACGGATATGTATGATGCGGTGTTGTTGCAACATCCGAAGACACAAGATATCAAAGATAAGTTCTATGCGTATCAAGGACAAGTGACGGTAGAAGGAACGGCGGAGTATTACACGTTGGAATTCTTTGACGGGAAAGAAGAGCGAGGAACGTTGATTACCAAGAAGATTATGGGTGGAAGCGGAAGCATTGTTGAAGTGATACCTGGCGTTGATGTCAGCAGCGTGAAGTTTGATGATGACCCTGATGTGTTACAAAATTCTGGACCAGGTATTGTTGCTTGGAAGACGGCAAGCCAAGTTCAGTACGTGTTGGTAGGAGACAAAACAGATCAATTACAGAATTTGAAGACGTTTGTCATTCCTCCCACTATTCCGCAGTTTAGTGCTCCGCCTTCTTTGGTGTCCTACCGATGCGGAGATGGAGTATGCAGTTCGTTAGAGACGAGTGATGGATTAATTGCCTTGGAAGACAGCGTGACGTGTCCACAAGATTGTTCCACACCAAAACCCTATAGCACGTGGCTTGTAGGATTGTTAATTATTGTTGCTATTGTCTGGTATTTGAACTTCTACCATGGGTCGTTGAGTTTAGATCGACTCTTCAAAAAGAAACCCTCTGTTCAGAAGAGTTCATCGAGTAAACCGTTCTTTTCTTTTGGTGGAGTAATGAAGAAACCTTCTGGTAAACTCTTCTCTACTCCCGGAGATGAGCGTAACTTGACTTCGTATGTGGAGGATGCCTTGAAGAAAGGATTCAGCAAGTCGAAGATCAGTGGCGCTCTTTTAGCTAAGGGATGGACAAGAGACCAAGTAGAAAGCGCGTTTAGCAAAGCGAGAAAATAATTCATCGAAATCTTTAAGTAATTGGTTTTCTTCCTTCTTGAAAAGAGGTTGACTATGAGGTGGGTGGTTCTTTTTTTATTAGCGGTTCTTCCTAGTGTGGCTGCTCAAGTATGTCAGGAAGGACAGGAACAACCGTGTGGATTTCCTAGTGTGGGGGAATGTAAAGCAGGGAAACAGGTCTGTCAGAATGGGTATTGGAGCCAGTGTTTTGGTGGTAAGGGACCAACAGATGAAATTTGCTTTGACGAGAAAGATAACGATTGTGACGGGAAGGTGGATGAGAATTGTGTCTGTTTGGAAGGAGAGACTAAGTCCTGCGGACCGATTAGCACCCAGGGAATTTGTGTGAAGGGGATAGAGACGTGTCATGATAATGCATGGGGAACTTGCGAAGGTGCAACCTATGCGTTGCCTGGAGACGTGTGTGGGAATAACTTAGACGATGATTGCGATGGAGAGGTAGATGAAGGATGTCAATCACCTGTTGTTACTCAGAATATCACTAGCACCTGTTTTAATAATGTGAAAGATGGAGAGGAGACGGGAATTGACTGTGGCGGGATATGTAAGACGTGTGCGAGTTGCAGTGATGGCATATTAAATCAGGGTGAATTGAGAGTGAACGTTGATTTTGGCAATGGAACGAGTGATTGTGGTGGATTGCATTGTCCTGCTTGTCCGAGTTGCTTTGACAGCATCAAGAATCAAGGTGAAAGTGAGGTAGATTGTGGAGGACCTTGTAAAGTTTGTAGTAAAGAGCCTGTTGATGATAAGGATATGGATGGCTTAACAGAACAGCAAGAATTATTGCAAGGAACAAATCCTTTTGTGATGGATACTGATGGAGACGGTTTGAATGATCGAGTAGATGTTATGCCTTTGTGTCCTAATACTGTTTGTGATGAGAAATATGGAGAGAATGAAGAGAATTGTGCAGCTGATTGTAGCAAGGGAAATGGATTGATTCTTGTTATTTTTATTGTGTTGATTATTGTTGGTGTCTTTTTGTATAGGATATTCGGAAAGAAAGTGCAGCGAACTCAATCAAAAGGCACAGTGAAGAGAGAACCTGAGCAACCGAAGTTTAACATTGATGCGTATCGACAATTACAGAAGGATACTAAGAAATCCTCGAAGATAGATGAAGATTTAGAGAAGTCGTTTAAGAAAGTTGATACCTTCTTGAAAAAATAAATGCACCGGCTGGGATTTGAACCCAGGTCAACGACTAACGTCTGACATTTCTGTCATTGGAAGGCCATTATTCTACCAGGCTAAACTACCGGTGCTTATTACGAATTGACTCTAGACTGTTTATAAACCTTATTTTTGAGAGATGTAAGCTATTTAAATCACCTCTTTGTTTCTTTTTCACACTTTAATGTGATCACCATGGCCATCGCTCGACGACGCTCTGTGGCATCTGAAGATTCTAAGGTATTAGACTGGCTCGCCCATTATTTTACTTACCATACTGATGGAGGACAACGACTTGCCCGCCTTGAACGAGGCGTCTTGCGATTTCCTGAACGTGATCGTTCTTGTCTTGATGATCTTCCTGATGGCGTTGATCCTTCTTCTCGTTTTTATTCTTTGTTTGGTCTTTATCCACCTCAGGTTTCTCGTATCCCTTTAGATCGTATGTATGGACTAGTTACTTCTCGCGGATGTGGGACGTATTTCCGCTCTCAATTCAGTGATTTGTCACAGCGAAGATTGGTTGAGACTGGACGTATATCGCCTGAGGTGCCCTATTCTCCGCCTGGCGACTTCGCTCTTGATTACGTGCAGGACATGGAGAGACGCCGGATTCCCGTGTCTATTGTATATTCACCTCCTGTGAGAAACTGGCTTCGTTATTTATTTCAACGTCTTTCGAGATGATTTTTTGACGTTAGTTATATAAATTAGTTCAGCTTTCTTTTACAGGTAGTTATGACAACGACTAGTGTATCTGCACCGGAAGTTACCCCTCCACATGAGGTTACTTTTCAAAGACTAAATATGCTGGAGTGGCTTGCAGAATATTTTGCTGAGGGATCCAAGGGAGGCAGAAAAACAGCCCGTCTAGCATGGGGTGATTTATACGCGGTTTTTTATGAACCCTATCCTACTTCCTTTCAACGTTATGATATAGATATCCACGTTTTTCGAGATGTAGGGAGAATTGGTGGATTATATCGCCTTCTCGTCAAGGACTTAACATATCAACAGTATTTTAAAGACATCTTTAAGAAACGCCTGAACTTTACTAAACAGAGACGTTACGGTGGCTTTACCTTAGAAGAGGTTACTGTCGGCAAGACCTCAGAAACTGTTTTCGTTTACTCTGCTCCTCCAATCAACAAAAAAGAGAAGAAACAGAAAGGAAAGAAATAATTACGAGCCCGAGAGGATTTGAACCTCCGACCCTCACCTGTGTTCATTCTATAGGACGGTGATGCTCTATCCAGGCTGAGCTACGGGCCCACTTGTGAAAGAACTGGACATATAACTTATAACCTTATCGTCAATTGATTTTCTCGATAATATGTCTATTTTCCGGAAAACTCTGATTTATTTGTAAAGTTTTTAGAAGAGTTTATGGTTCTTCTTTTATTCTTGTAAAAATACTGCAAATTACGACTGAACATTACTAAACAATCCTTCAAACTTTACTGCATGGCTTGGAATGTGTATCAATCTACTCTTTTTGAGAAAGAAATTCAATCTTTTCCGAGAGAGTTTATGTTATGGATTGAGTCTATCAAAAACCAACTTATGGAAAATCCCTATGTTGGGAAACCTCTTCGCGCGCCTTGGCTGAGAGAAAAGAAATACGGCAAGTATAGGCTTCTCTATCTTGTCTATGACGATCTTCATTGTGTGTATGTTGTTCGTATCTGTGACAAGAAAAATCAACAATTAGTTATCGATACTATTCTGGCCTATCTTTCTCTTTATCGCGAAGAAGTTAAAAAACTAGCGAGAACATAAGTTTTTCTTATCGGACTCTTGTGACTCTACCTGCATGTATATCTGACAAACTCTGAAGAGTCTCCCGATCAAATATTTTAGCTTCTTCTTTTGTTAACACTATTTGTTTACCTGCAAAGACGTCTTTATAGATATGGCCATACTTTTTTTTGAACTCTTCGACATTCATTCGTATTACCTTACCAGATACCTTCAACTTTATAATCTCTTCATTTGGAATCATTATCGTTTCTGTTTTCATACTCCTCTTATTTTGTAGATCTTTATATAGTTTATGCACACTATTCCGGAAATATTCCGGATTATGCACGTAACTCAATTCTTCTTTTTGATTGCAATGCACGTAAGACTTCTCTCCCGGGTTGAGACTTCTTGTGCAACTTGATCAATCCTTTCTTTGAGGTGAAAGCAGTTAAGATGAGCTTATCGTCGACGTAGATGCCTAGATTCTGTCCTGGTTCGGCATAGATCATGACGTGCTTCTTGTCTTCATCGATCTTAAAGTTGGAAACCGTTTCCTTTTCCTGTTCAAATTCTCTAATTTCGATGGAGAGACCAAGATCTTCTTCTACGCGTTCGATGTTTTTACCGCCTTGTCCGATAATACGGGCGATGTCTTCTTCGTTGACGTAGACAATCACTCTGCTATCGGTGACAAATTCTGCTTTGGCACGAGACGTTAATTTCCTGAAGTAGTTTTCCACTTGGTGGGAAGCTAACTTCTGAATAGAACGTTTCTTTTCGTTGCCTTCTACGGGAACAACAACGGTTTGTTCACCATAACTGTAGATTTCGTGAGATAACTTCTTGGATATGAAGTCATGAACTTCTACAATGGGACGTGCTAAGTCTGATTCTGTCATGCCCGTAGGAACACGAACAGCCATATTTAACGTTAGAACTGTTTTGATGTTTCCTGCTTCGATAAACAAGATAGTATCTACGACTGATGGAATCATACCGACGTCCATTCTCGTAATGAAACGATGAACAGCATCGATCGGTTCGGATGCGTGTAAAACACCAAGAACATTGGAACCAGCTAACCGTAAATCGGTGTAGAGTTCAAAGTCTGGGGTATCACGCATTTCATCGAAGATAATATTGTCGGGACGTGACAAGAAGAGAATATCATGTATTTCTTCATTGGACGTGAAATTCTTGGAATATTGCGTTACATTGTCTGCTACTTGCAAGTCACGTGGACTTTCCACGGTTTTTACGACTTTGTTTTGTTTTAGGTAGGATTCTGCAACCGCTTGTCCGAACGTACTTTTACCTGAGCCAGTTTCACCACAGATGATAATTCCTTTTGCCTTATCCTTGATTCTTTTTTCAATCTCTTCAGGGATATGGTAGTTTTCCAATGATAATTTCTTCATTGGTCTGACGACGGTTATTTCCCATCCATCAGCTACTGGTGGTTTCACAATGACAATACGGTAATCCTTGTATTGGACGATCGTGGAGCTTCTTCGAGAGATTTCTACAAAGCTTTCCGGATCGATCTTGGTTTTTTCGACGATTTCCTTTGCCATGGACTGGACATCTTCAGATTCTAACTTCTTATCAGAAATCTGAACGAGTTGCCATTTTCCTGGTTGACCTCGCTTTCCATAGACAAAGCATTTTTCCTTGATATGAATCGACATGGTATGATCGTCAAAGTATTTTTCAATCGAGAGTTTTCCTTCGAAGTTTCTTGTTTTGATATACTTAACATCGACTCCAAAGGCTTTTCCAGACTCTGCCTGGACTAAGTCAGCAGTAATCAAAGTAGCATTTTCTTTGTATGATATTTCCCTGATGTAGGCATCAATTTCACCTGATTTGGCGAATTTGATTTGTTGTTCGGTTGGTCTATCGCCAACGAATTCCATACTGACTGTTTTTGAGGATAGTTTTCTTATGTCCTGAATTTCTTCCAAGCCTAAAAAGCCAATTTCCTGGCCTCGGTTTGCCTGGTGTTCTAATTCTGCAATGACTGCATTAGGAATAAGAATAGTTCCTTTGATTTCCTTGCTTTTAATGAGCTTAGAAACGAGTTTTTCAATTAAGACAGAGGTATCTGTCACATATTTTTCTGTTTTCATTTTTAGATATATTTATATATACTCCTTGTTTTATTGTTCTTAGTGTTAGATAACGAGAATACGCAATAACCTTGTTATCTAGCACGGTTGATTTTATCCTATTTAAAGGTTTGGTTTTTCCCCTTCAGAAAGCATTATATGACTGTTGATTATGGCTAACGTATGGACTTCCTTCATGCTACTCTCTTAGGCGTTGTCGAGGGTCTTACGGAATTCCTTCCTGTTTCCTCTACAGCCCACCTCATTTTTACTTCTGCGATTCTGCATCTTCCTTCCACGGAGTTCCTGAAGAGCTTTGAGATTGCCATTCAACTGGGAGCGATTCTGGCTGTTCTTTTTTTGTACTGGAGACGGTTCTTCCTTGATGTTGATAGTTTTAGCCGGATCCTTGCTGCTTTTTTACCTACGGCTGTTGTCGGTTTTTTCTTGTATACACTTTTCAAAGGATTCCTGATGGACCAGCTTTGGCTGATTGTTAGTGCATTGTTCCTTGGTGGAATCTTATTGATCCTTTTTGAGATGTTTCATCGTGAACGTGCTGATGCTGTTGATGATCTCTCCAGGGTTTCTTACCTGCAGTGCTTCCTCATTGGAGTTTTCCAATCCATAGCCATCATTCCTGGTGTTTCGAGAGCTGGAGCAACCATCCTTGGAGGGTTGTTGTTGGGGTTAAAAAGGAGAACGATTGTTGAATTTTCTTTTTTACTTGCAGTGCCTACCATGGTTGCTGCTACAGGATATGATTTGTTGAAGACAGGTTTTTTGTTTTCTTCAGAGTATGCTTGGCTTCTTGGCGTTGGATTTTTGGTTTCTTTTGTTACTGCTTTACTTGCTGTGAAATTCTTTCTTCGTTATATCCAGCACCATTCCTTTGTCTGGTTTGGGGTATATAGAATTTTAGTAAGCCTTCTTTTGGTATGGTGGATGGCAACGTAACTTACTCAACGTCTTTATTTGAAGTAATAGTATCCCACACAATTAAGAGGGACATCTGTTAGATTTCTCATTTGGATTCTTTCTTTCTCTACTGGTTTTCCACCGATCCAAAAAGGAGCTCGTCCTAAAGGGGTACCGTTTAGCTCTTTCTCAATGCCTAATGTTTCACAGAGTTTACCTGGTCCTTCAATCCTTTCTCGTATTCCTCGCTTGTCTCCTATAATGGCTCCTCTTAAGGTGATGCAGGATAATTTGCCTTCTCTTTCGGTTGCAATATCTAATAGCTGTTTACCATATTTTGTGCTTACCGCAATCGTTCCCGGTGCGGCTCGTGCATATTCTGTCATGGATTCTTCAGTAGATCCTTGATAAGCGGCTACTTCACAAATACGTGCATAGAGCGTTGCTTGATGAGGACGTTCCATTACTAAGGTTCTGCCTAACAGGTCTTGTGCCACCGTAGCAGCATCACGGGCAAAGAAACGTTCTCTAATTCTTTCACTTTGCCTGAATGGAAAGAGAACGATTGCTCCTAAAATTGTGATAAAGAATAGTGCTTTCCAGATACCGAGCTTACGAGATGTTCGCTGGATGAAAAAATCGCCAACCGTCCAGGAAGCCAATGCACCTAGTGCTAACAACACCCCTAACATGAATTATCTTGCTTTTTTCTTTCTTTTAATATTTTCGGATAAACACCAAGAAACCTGTGTGCATGATACCCCCACTATTAGGTCTGCATTTTTGATCTTCGACGGTCCATTCTCGCTCGATTAACTCGCATACTTTGTAGAGATAGAAGTTCTTTTTTGCTGCTTCATTACAGAATTGATGAATTTGTGTTGCCTGAGGACAATACGCAACAGCAAAACCTCCTGATTTTAATGCTTGGTGGACTTGATCCAAGATTAACCAGGGCTCTTTGAGGTCGATAGTCATAACATCCACTTCTTTTTCGTCAATACCTTCTCCTGCATCTTTATTTTTGATGGTGACTTTTAATCCTAGTTTTTCCATATTCTTCTTTGCTATGACTGCTACTTCGGGATTCTTTTCATAGGAGATGACGTGATCACAGACATTTGCTAGATGTAATGCGAGCATGCCAGGACCAGTACCTATATCAACGACTTTAGAACTTCGGTTGATGCCTGTTGTTGCCATGATCATGCCGATGTCTTTCTTTCCGATGACGGCAGGACCGCGCTCGATTTTATCGGTTTGATCAGGGAAGGCTGCGTCGAACATGATGAATTTCTTGTTGGTGTGGGATTCAACCATGCTTGTACTTTTTTTGAGGTCTTCTTCCAGTATCTTCCCGAATAAGGTATGGAGATCTCCCGATGACCAATACAACACATTTCCCCGTTGATCGATAAGTATTTTCTTTATCATGATTAAAGATGCGGAGGCTAGGATTTGAACCTAGGTAGGCACTAAGCCAACAGCTTTCACAGCGATGCCTTGAGGTTGGGCCTTTCGTCTGCCCCGTTTGACCGCTCCGGCACCTCCGCTTAATTTTGCTTTTTTGTTTGTGCTTTTATAAAGAATTCCCTTTTGATTGCTGTTTCCTTTATCAAAAGATTTATAAATAACGGTGGCTCCTCAACACTCAATCATGAAAGAGAGGTGTGACGATCTACAATCAGAGAAAATTCTCTCTTCTTCACCACGTAAACGTGTTTCTCCAATCGCATTTATCTCCTTAACTCTTATGTTTTTACTTTCCTTATACGGGATTTACGTCTTTGCGGTTGACACTCCATCCGTTATCTTTGCTGGAAACACACCCAATAACTTTACCAAC
>Ga0233425_10008234_pt1 | contig 14020 bp, 10 predicted proteins | sample Watercolumn_Towu_2_FD_181712 | JGI IMG/M metagenome (GOLD analysis project Ga0233425, IMG submission 181712) | Freshwater microbial communities from Lake Towuti, South Sulawesi, Indonesia - Watercolumn_Towuti2014_140_MG | ecosystem: Environmental > Aquatic > Freshwater > Lake | place...
TTTTAGTCCATCTTTGTCTTGCCTTGTCCTGGTAATCCTTGAGCGAACAGCGATATCAAGTGACCGAAGGGAACGGGCGGTTAGTAAAATATTCAAAAACTTACAAAGGAATTTCCTATACTATCAATTTATTCTCCCGCTACTAAGAACCCGTCAAGAAATAAACTGTACAATACCGCTAATATCTCCGGTCATGCTGAGCCTGTCGAAGCATGACTGTTCACCCTTCGACAAGCTCAGGGCGAACGGTTGCAGGGCCACTTTGTCAAGGTTATTTGTTTACACCTCCTAAACCAATTGGTTCAACATTTCTTCCAATTCGTGAAAATTATAAGGTTTTAACAGGGCGGCCTGGAATCCGTACTTTTTGTAATTCAGCATGACCGGATCATTCGGAAAACCGCTGGAGACAATGGCCTTGATCTGAGGATCGATCTTCAGCAGTTCCTTCATGGTCTCTTCACCGCCCATTCCATAAGGCACGGTTAGATCCAGAATAACTTTTTCAAAAGGAGAGCCTTTTTCTTTGGCGGTAACAAAAAGCTCGATCGCCTTTTTCCCGTCACCCGCCGATTCGGAATCATACCCTAAGTGCCTAAGCATATCTTGAAACAATTCCCTCATCAACTCTTCGTCATCCATAATTAGGACCCGGTCTTTTTCCTCGGGACCTTCTCGAATCATCCCATCTTTTGTTTGGTTCATTATCATGACCGTCTCCTGTTTATCTTCGCAGAATCATGCATTATAACATCTTGGGCGCCTTGTCCGCCAGCCAGCGATCCAGGGCCGATTCCAGGTCGTGAGGCGAAATGGGCTTGGTGAGGTAATCATCCATTCCGGCCTGCAGGCATTTTTCCCGATCTCCTTTTAAGGCATGGGCCGTTAAGGCAATAATGGGAATACGGGGATTAAGGACCTCGGAATCAGCATCCCGGATCGCCCGGGTGGCCTCAAAGCCATCCATCTCCGGCATCTGGCAATCCATCAATACTACATCATAGGTGATCTTCTGCAGGGCCCGGACCGCCTCCAGGCCGTTGTGCACAACATCGGCGCGATAACCGAGTTTTTCCAGAACCCCCACGGCCACCGCTTGATTCGTGGGATTATCTTCGGCGACCAAAATCCGGATCCATGATTTCAAGGAATCGTTAATGGCATGTTGGGTGATCAGCGGTTGAGGGTTGATTTCTTCCGGCTCTTTTTTTCGGCCCAAGGCCAAGGCCAGACAATAGTGCAAATGGGATTGACGGATCGGCTTGGAGAGAAATCCGGAAAAGCCGACTTTCCGAAGCCGGGCGGCATCTCCTCTGAGCCCCAGCGGAGTAAGCATGATCAGGACGGTTGCTTTTAATTTCGCATCGGCTTTGATCCAGACGCCCAGAGATTCGCCGTTCATATCCGGGATGGCCATATCGAGCAAGGCCACCTGATAAGGCACTCCTCTCTCCCAAGCCTGGTGCATTTTTGTCAAGGCCGTTCGGGCATCACCCGCCTCATCAAAGACACATCCCCAGGACGATAAAAGGGAAGAGACCTGGTGACGGTTCGTCGGATGATCTCCGACCATAAGGACTCGAATCCCTTTCAGATCAGCCAGCACATCGGGAAAATGCTCGCTCTTCTTGTCCGGCCGGGAGAACCGGCCCGTAAACCAGAAGATGGAACCCGCACCTTCCCGGCTTTCCACTCCGATGGTTCCTCCCATCATCTCTACCAGGTGCTTGGAAATGGTCAAACCCAGTCCCGTGCCGCCGTATTTGCGCGTCATGGAGCTGTCCCCTTGGAAGAATGGCGAGAACAGCTCTTCCTGTCTATTCAGCGGAATCCCGATCCCGGTATCAATGACCTTGAAGTGCAGGGTAACCGTTTCCTCCTGTTCATCCTCAAGGCCCACCCAGAGCGAGACCTCTCCGGACTCGGTAAATTTGACGGCATTACCCAACAAATTGATCAGGACCTGCCGTATTCGACCTGGGTCACCTTGGAGACGAGCGGGCACCTCGGGCTCCATCAGAAAGGTCAGTACCAGTCCCTTTTCCTTGGCTTTGACGGCCATCATCTCCGTGATATGTTCCAGGGTCGTTCGCAAATCGAAATCGATGTGCTCCAATTCCATCTTCCTGGCTTCGATTTTGGCAAAGTCCAGGATACCGTTGACCAATTCCAAAAGGGCCGCGCCGCTGGTGCGGACAATCTCGGCCAACCGGCGTTGATTGGGGTCCAGGTTTGTTTCCAGCAGCAGTCCGGTCATCCCGATGACTCCGTTCATGGGGGTGCGGATTTCATGGCTCATGTTGGCCAGAAATTCACTCTTGGCCACATTGGCCTGTTCGGAGGCCGCCGCCAGCTTATGGGCCGCCTTCACTGCCGATTCCAGCCGCCGGTTGGTTTCCTCCAATTCCTTCTTGCTCTGTTTTAGGGCCTCTTCGGATTGTTTTTGCAGGGTAATATCTCGAATGATCCCTCCAAAACCGATGCGCCGTCCGGTTGAATCCTTACGCAAGGTGATGGAGGCCTGGATGGTGCGCCTGGTTCCGTCTTTGCAGATAATTTCATAATCAAATCCCTTGCCGGGCTTCTCTGTTTTAAAAATCTGATTAAAGGTCTGAAAAAGGGCTTTGGCATTTGCCGGATCTGTATACTGACGATTATTCATTCCCAGCAACTCTTCTTTGCTATACCCGAAAATGCGACAGACGGAAGGATTGATAAAGGTGAAATTCCCGGCCAGGTCCACCTCATAATAGCCATCCTCAATCGTCTCAATGATATTTTCACATTTGACCTCACTGAGATGGAGTGACTTTTCAATCTCTTGACGTTTGCTTTTTTCCTGTCCCTTTTTTTCCTGCAATTCGATCGCCTGCATTTCCAGCAGGGTTTCGATCCGCATCAGAAACCGTTCCCGGTAGACCTTATTACAAAGGGCAGCCAGATATTCCGGGTCAAAGGGCTTGCGGACATAGGCCCAGGCCCCTCGCTTTAAAATTCGAAGGGCCAAGTCCGGATTGGGATCAGCGGTCATCAGGACAATGGCTGGTGAGGATTGGAGTCCATGAAAGTGCCTGATTAAAACGACCCCTTCCGTATCAGGCAGATGATTATCCAGACAGATAAGCTCCGGGTGAAATGTTTGAACCAGTTTCAAGGCCTCTTTCCCGTTCGCGGCGATCTGAACCTGAAAACCATTCGTCTTCAGAGAAAGGGCCAAGGCCTCGGCCTGGGCGGCACTGTCCTCGACAATCAAGACCTTAAAGGAAACCGGCGACGCCTTTCCCGAAGTCAGGTGAAGGACCTTTTGTTGCAGGACCTTTTTATCCACCGGAAAGGGCAAAAAATCATCGGCCCCTAATTCTTTGATGATGATAGGGGCTTCTTTTTCGGAAAATGGACCGGTCTCCACTAATATCGGAATGGAATGAAAGACCGGATTTTGGGGAGAACGTATCAACCGGCAGAAGTCCCAACTTTCTCGGGAAGGAAAGAGACGGGTCATAAATAAAGCCGGAGGATTTTTCTCTATGGCGACCAGGGTTTCTTCCGTTGGTGGGAAGATGATCACCCGATATCCATCCTCTTCCAGCAGCTCCCGGATGACATTCTTCTGAAAAGAGTCATGATCAACGATGGCGATGGTCTTTCCGTTATGCGCGCTCATCTACTTTGCCTCAATACCCTCTATAAGATTTTTTTTCTACTTTGAATTGATAACACGAAAGATGGAAATAATCTTTGGAACCACCCGTCACGCCTCAATGTGTCATACTGTAGGTCAGGTTGCGACCAAAGGGAGTTACCTGACAATTTGTCTTAATGATTAATTGTCAGGGAGCCCGTCGGGCACCCTGACCTACAAATCCTATGAAAATTTTTCACAAGCATAAATTAAAATCTTTGAAACCGCCCGCTCACTTCGTTCGCTTGATTACCGGGATTACAGAGATATTTGACCCAATCCGCCGTAGGCGGACCTGGGTCAACCCTCCGGCTTCGCCCAAAGGTCGCGAATGCGCCTGACTGGTTTTTCATTGCTGGCTTTTTTCAGCAATGAAAAAATCTTTTAGTCCATCTTTGTCTTGCCTTGTCCAGGCAATCAAGTGACCGAAGGGAACGGGCGGTTATAAGTTATTTTCGTATTAAATCAACCCGAAGGACATCAGCAGCTCCAACAATTTCGCCTTATCGATCGGCTTGACCAGATAAGCGTTGCAGACCTGATAATGGGCGGACATCACATTCTTTGGATCATCCAGGGCCGTGGTCATAATGATTTTCACTCCCTTACCCGCCAGAATGCCGTCCGCTTCCTCCATTTCTCGAATCTGCTTCAGGGTCTCCTGACCGTCCATTTCCGGCATCATGATGTCCAGGCAAATCAGATCATACTGGCGGCCTTCCTGTTTGGCGGCCTTAAAGGCCTCCAGGGCTTCCCGGCCGTTGGAGGCTTCATGACATTCTCCATAGGGGGCCAGTATGACATTCAACAATAACCGACTGGTCAGATCATCTTCCACAACTAATGATTTCATCTCTTTTTCCTTTCCCTTGCTCACATATAACCCTTAACCCCGTTTGCCTCTCAGAATGAATAGGTCAGGTTGCGACCACCCTCCCTCCTGGAGGCCTTACGGGCTGGAAGGAGGAAGCTGCCTGACACATGTTTTTTCAAATCCCCCCTTCCCCCCTTTGACAAAGGGGGGAATAAGAGGGTTTTTTTAGATTGTAGGTCAGGTTGCGACTTTAGGAGCTACCTGACAAATAATATCCATTTTAATCCGTCATGTCCCGTCAGGGGCGTGGCACTACGATACGGTCGGGTTTCCCCGACCTAACCGGAGGCTTCCTAAAGGAAGCCGGGCATGAAAACAGGCACAGAAGGCTCCCAAGCCTATTTTCGGATTAATCCGCCATGCCCCGCCCTTTGGGGCATGGCACCAGCCGGTCGGTTTCACCGACCTAAGGGTTTCCGTACGGAAACCGGCATGAAAATAGGCCGTAAGCTCGGATTCTATTTTCGTATTAAATTGTCAGGGAGCCCTTCGGCCACCCTGACCTACAATTTCTTCTTTCCATTTCCTGGCACATGGTTTGCTGTATGGGTTTTCCTTATACCATCAACCTTCTACCTCTAACCCAACCCGGACCAGCCGTAACCAAAATGAATTTTCAAAATTTTGTAAATGTCCTTTCTGGTCCGGGTCAATATCCTGCTCTCCTATAAATTCTATCCATTTTGCGTAGAATTTTATTCTTAAGTCACCACATCTAAACCCACCCCGTATTTTCCATAACCGATTGGACCCTTTTTAACTCTTCTTCGATTTTATGGACCATTTCCGGAAACAACTCTCTCTGTTCCTCTTTGCCGGCCTGTTCCAGTTCAAAAGCCGCCATTCGCAAAATGTCCGCCCCGACACTGGCTGCGGCACCTTTAATCGTATGGGCCTGCTTGCGGATTCCGGGGGGCTCCCCTTCCACCAGCCGATCTTTCAGTTTTTCCATCTGAACCGGCATATCCTTGAGGAACCCGTCCAGGATAATCTGGGCCAATTTTTTATCACCCATAAGTCTTTTTAAGAGACCTTCTTCGTTGAAGACCATCAGGGTCTCCTCTTCCGGGATGGTTATGACAGGAGGATTCGGCGTCGATATTGATTCGCCGGATTCGCTCGGAGAGGTTTGATCCAGCCAGCGATCCAGGGCCGCCATCAGATCAGGGGTGGTGATCGGCTTGGACAAATAATCATTCATTCCCGCCTGAAGACATTTCTCCCGGTCCCCTTTCAGGGCATGGGCGGTCATGGCGATGATCGGTATGCGGGGGTTGAATAAAGCGGGATCGGAGTTGCGGATCATCCGGGCGGCCTCATAGCCGTCTATCAAAGGCATCTGACAATCCATCAGGATGAGATCATAGCTGTTTATCTGAAGCTTGGTCAGGGCCTCCGACCCATTGGAAACAACGTCCGCCTGGTAACCCAGTTTGCTTAAAAGACTTAAGGCGACCTGTTGATTGGTCGGATTGTCTTCGGCCACCAGGATTCTGAACCGGGTCTTCTGGAGGTCGGCGAGAGTATGGCGGGTGATCAATTCCTCATCTTTTCCCTCTTCGGGTTGTTTCGTCCGGCCCAGGGCCAGGGCCAGACAATCATGCAAATGGGCTTGACGGACCGGCTTGGTCAGGAAACCGGCAAAGCCCAGTTTCCTCAAACGCAGGGCATCTCCCCGCAACCCGAGAGAAGTGATCATGATCAGCACAGTCTCTTTCAGCGCCGGATCATTCTTAATCCAAATCCCCAGGGACTCTCCATTCATATCCGGCATCACCATATCCAGCAGGGCCGCCTGATAGGGTTCTCCCTTCTGAGAGGCTCCCCGGAGTTTGGTAAGGGCCGATCGGGCGTCGATCGCTTCCTCACAGATACATTCCCAGGATCGCAAGTGTGAAGTCAAAAGAAAGCGATTGACCTCATGATCATCCACCACCAGGACCCGGACCCCTTTCAGATCAGCCCAGTTTTCCATGTCAATCTGGTCTGCTGCCGCCTGTTTTTCAAATAGGGCCGTGAACCAGAAGGTTGTGCCTTGCCCTTCTCGGCTTTCAACGCCGATGGTCCCGCCCATTAATTCCACCAATTGCTTGGATATGGCCAGCCCCAGGCCCGTACCGCCATAATGCCGGGTCGTGGAACCGTCGGCCTGGACAAAGGGAGTAAAGATGGCTTCCCGGCGGTCTTCAGGGATACCGATACCCGTATCGTTCACCTTGAAGTGGAGGGTCACTGAATCCGGATTTTCGGCCTCGACACCGACCCAGATCGTCACCTCTCCTTTCTCGGTGAATTTTAAGGCGTTCCCTGTTAAATTGAGTAAGATCTGCCTTAAGCGGCCGGGATCGCCTTTCAGGCGTGACGGCACATCCATTTCTATCAGGCAAGACAGATCTAACCCTTTTTCCTGGGCTTTGACGGCCAGGATTTCAGCGATATCTTCCAGGGTAGTCCGCAGGTCGAAATCGATTATCTCCAATTCCAATTTCCGGGCTTCAATCTTGGAAAAATCCAGGATGCTGTTGACCAGTTCGAGAAGGGCTTCTCCGCTGGTACGGACAATCTGGGCATAACGGCGTTGTTCCGGATCAAGGTTAGAATCCAAAAGCAAACCGGTCATACCGATGACCCCGTTCATGGGGGTGCGTATTTCATGACTCATATTGGCCAGAAATTCACTCTTGGCCACGTTAGCCCCTTCGGCGGCGGCAGCCAACTTATTGGCCGTCTCAGCGGCCTCGGCCAGCTTCCGATTGGCCTCTTCCAGTTCTTTTTTACTGTGCAACAATAATTCTTCGGATCGCTTTTTTTCGCTGATCTTCCAAACGGCATCCATCAGCAGTTCCAGTTGGCGGATATCGGCCTCATCATAATCCGTTTCTTTATTGGCCACACCCACCACGGCCACAATGTCTTCCCCGGCCAATACCGGGATAGTCAAAAATTTCAGCAAGGGTGCATGGCCGTCCGGATAGCCTTTTTTTAAAGGGTGCGGCGCCTGGAAATCATTCAGGACAATAGGACGGCGCTGCCGAACCGCTTCCCCCCAGATCCCGGTTTTCTCCAGGGAATATTGAATTTTCTTTTCACTGATAGTGCATTCCTCCATTACCCCGCTGGAATAGCTGTTCAAAGTAAATTCATTAGTCCTTGGATCAAAATGGTACAGATAGCCTATTTTACTTTCGGTTAACTGGATAGCCTCTTCCAGGGCATGATCCAGCAATTCCTGAATATGGGTAAATTCTTTACGGGAAATTCGCAGTAAATTTTCCAAACGGGCCTCGTTGAGACGACTGGCCTCCTCCGCCATTTTTCGTTTAGAAATATCTGTTACGGTTCCTTCAACATATTGAAATTGTCCTTTGTCGTCATTTACTTTATGGAGATTCAATGAGGCCCAGAAGAGACTGCCATCCTTTCGTTTAAATTGGAGTTCGAAATTTTCTAAATGGCCTTGTTCCCTAAGGATTTTTCGGACCATCTCTTTTTCTTTCGGATAAGCATAAATTTGTGTCGTTACATCGGTAATGACGGCAAGCGTTTTCTCCGGTGTTCCGTACCCGAGCATTTTGGCACCAGCCGGATTAATCATTAACAGTTTCCGATTCCGGTCGCTTTGAAAGATACCTTCCGCTGCATTTTCAAAAATACTGCGATACCGTGTTTCAGCCATTCGGCGATCGGCCGCTTCCTGCTCCAGTTTGTCTTCTACCCTTCCGATGAACAGGCAAATAATTACAAAAAGAAGACCCCCTAGAAAGAAAATAACCAGGCCGATAATTTTTAACTGGGCATAAAGGTCGTTTGTCGCCAGGGTGATGTCGGTCAGGATCAATATATCGCCCACGTGTCGCCCCTGGACATCTTTGATTTCCATGGGTCGCGACCGATAGAGCTTTTCTCCCAGTGTAATCTCTTTGCTGATGATCGATTTCTTTTTTGAAACAAAATCGTTCAAAACAGAATGTAATTGGGCAGGAAATTCATTAAAGGATTTCGATACCAGGACTACATCCGGAAATTGATCCCAATTCGATTTCCGCCCCAGCATTTTCATCCCTGCATTCCAGTTGGCCGGATTCAGGAAGCTCTTACGAATAACCACCGCCGATTCAATAATCAAAACTTTTTTTAAATCCTGAACGACGTGATCTATCTCTTCACCCAATTCTACAAAGCCGATCCGTTTCCCGCCTTCTAATACGGGGGCTACCACCCTTAAAGTCAAGGTGCCTAAAGGCCCCAGTTCCAACCCGGAGCTGATCCGGCCGGTTCTTTCAGCCTCCGAGATAGTAAAACGGAAAATTTTATCCCCGTGGCGGTCAGGTTGATGGACCCGGAGGAGATTCATTCCCCGGGGATCATGAAAATAAAAATGCGTAATACGATGGCGAGAAACCAATTTTTTCAATAAAGGGGTACTGTAGGACAATAAAGCCTGTCTATTCCTTCCCTTTAAGTCCTTAATAATAACCCGATCCTGGACCAAGGTTTCCGATATCCCGCTGAGGATCAGGGCATCATTTTCCAAATGATGCTTAAAAAAAGACTCGGCGGACTTCAACCTTCGATCAACCCGTTCTCTAATATCGTTTTCCTGAAGCCAATAATAGCTGATGAAAGAAGCGATCAGGAGCAGGACCAGACTAAGGCCTACGGGGATGAGGATTTTAATTTTCAGGGAGAGTTTGTTTTTCATAACAATTATATTTCGAGTCATTGCAAGTCAGGGTGCGACCGCCCTCCGGCCTGGAGGCCCAACGGGCTGGAAGGAGGGAGCACCTTGACAAAAAGTCTTTCCATAAATCTTCAGGGAACCCTTCGGCCATCCTGATTTACAAATTCTGCCCCGAACCCCCTCCGGGGCGTAGGCCCCTCAGGGCCGGAGGCCGAACTCTTAACTCCGAACTGTCTTTTCGCCTTAAGTCCGTAGGGGCGGGGTTTATCCCCGCCCGTCAGATCTTTAGGCGCTGGCCCGCAGTACCGCGCTCGGAATACCATCCAAGGGCAACACCTTATCCACCCCGCCCAATTTAATAGCCTCATGCGGCATACCGAAGACAACACAGGTGGCTTCATCCTGGGCGATGGTCGAGGCCCCGGCCTGTTTCATCTCCAGCATGCCTTTGGCCCCGTCGTCACCCATGCCGGTCATAATGACCCCTACGGCGTTTCGCCCGGCATACCGGGCCGCTGAACGAAAAAGGACATCCACCGAAGGCCGGTGCCGTGAAACCAACGGCCCTTCTTTTATCTCCACATAATATCGGGCACCGCTCCGTTTCAGGAGCATATGTTTATTCCCTGGGGCGATCAGAGCCCGACCGCGAACGACGCTGTCGCCGTCCTCGGCCTCTTTAACGGTGACGTTACAAAGGGTATTCAAACGACCGGCAAAGGCGGTAGTAAAATGCTCGGGCATATGCTGGACAATGACCATGCCCGGGGCATCGTGCGGAAGGGCTTCCAGAAAAGACCTTAGGGCCTCCGTCCCGCCGGTGGAGGCCCCGATAGCCACGACCTTCTCCGTCGTTTGAACCATGGCACTGGATGACGGCTTGGCAATGACCGCATCAGCCGTCAACTTAGGAGCCACCTTTAATGTTCTGGAAGAAATCGTGCGCACGCGAGCCAGGGAAGCGGCCTTAATGGCATCACAGATCCGGATTTTGGATTCTTCCAGGAACTGTTTGGTGCCCATGCGGGGTTTGGTGATGATCTCCACCGCCCCGTATTCCAGGGCCTTCAGGGTGGTTTCCGAACCCCTTTCGGCCAGACTGGAACAGATAACCACCGGAATGGGATGTTGTGACATGAGCTTCTGAAGAAAAGTGATCCCGTCCATCCGGGGCATTTCCACATCCAGAGTGATGACATCCGGAACATGTTGACGAAGTTTGTCGGCAGCCATAAAAGGATCCGAGGCCGTGGCTATCACCTCCATCCGTGGATCAGAGGAAATGATCTCTTCCAGAGTTTGCCGAACGACAGCGGAATCATCAACGATCATGACTTTGATTTTGGACATGAGACATTTTCCTTAATGCGAAAAATAAATTTTTTACCGCCCGTTCCCTGTGGTCACTTGACAAAGGCAGGACAAAAACAGGATAAAGCCAAAACATTTCTTTTTCCCGGTGCGACCTTGCACCGGGAAAACGGCCTGTTGACCCAGGGGAAAGTCGCCCTGGGTCAACATCCAGGGAATCCAGGTAATCCTTGAGGCCGCTTTAGCGGGCGATATCCTTGAGCGACAAGCGATATCAAGTCAGCCACAGGCTGACGGGCGGTTTCAAAGAACATTGGTAGATCAGGGTGGCCGAAGGGCTCCCTGAAGTCGCAACCTGACCTACAGCTACAGACATAAGACTGAAGACCTAAGACTGAAAATCTTTATAATAGTCTAAAGTCTATGGTCTGATGTCTATAGTCTTTAATCTTCATTGTACCCATTTCCCATGCATCATACGACCTCCGGTCTCTCACCTAATCCGTTTCATCAGCACCTGGCCGTTTTCAGAATTAAAAATGATTTTTCGGCCAATGGTCCCTTCAAGATCCTGAGCCACCACCCGCAACCCTTCCATCTTGAGGATCCTCAGGGCCATTTTAACATTCTGTTTTCCAACACTTAATCGTTTCTCATCTTCAACCGAGGGTGGGAACATATCCCCTCCTCCGAAAACCTTACATTCGATAGTGGACCGTTTTATGGCCCGTTCCTGAAACTTCTCAATCATCCAGGCTATGGTGCATTCCACATATTTGAATTGATCGGGACATTCTCTGGAACATTTTTCCGAATTAGGGCAGGACGGCAGCAAGGCATGACAGATGGCCCCAATCTTTAAATTCGGCTCCCACATGGTCACGGCCAGACAGGAACCTAAAATAGTGGTCACCTGGGCCGACGTTTCACTAAAATGGATCTCTCCGGGTTGTAAAAATCTCATTAGCGTCCTTTAAAAAAAATGGTTCATCTCCAATTTAGTTGATGATTAATAAACCAAAACCTTGTTTAACCGCCCGTTCCCTTTGGTCACTTGTATCGCTATTCGCTCAAGTGACAAAGACTGGACAACTGCGGGACGATTTTTTCTCGGCACGACGATGTGCCGGGAAAAGACCCTGTCGGCCTTCGGCGAAAGGATCCTTTGCGAAGCAATGGAAGGTTGCCCTCGGGGAGCATCGCCCGAGGGCAAAGAATATATCCGCTTTTATCCCGGTAATCCTTGAGGCCGCTTTAGCGGGCGATATCCTTGAGCGAGTAGCGATATCAAGTGACTGAAAGGAACGGGCGGTTAATAAGAAAAATTTTTCCATAAATCAAAAAATTATAACTGTCATGATTCGTATTTATGCAACTAATCTGGAGTTCAGCCAAAAAAATAAATAACAATCAAAGTTAAGTTATAAATCTTTATCTTTCCTTTTTATAAATCGTCGGGGCCACAGGAATATAAGGCAGGTTCAGGCCGTTGATCGTCTCCGAATGGCCCAGAAAAAGAAAGCCCCCCGGGCTGAGGCAACGGTGCATTTGCCCGAGGACTTTTCCCTGAGTATCCCTGTCAAAATAAATAATAACATTGCGGCAAAAAATAACATCGATCTTCTCCCGGAAACCGAAATCAGGGTCCAGCAGATTTAAACGCTGGAAATGAATCATGGCTCGTATTTCCGGACTGATCCGGAATAGGTTATGATCTTTGTTTTTATTGCGGAGTACATATTTCTTTCTGAACGATAGAGGAATAGGACCGATTTTTTCTCCATCATAAATACCCCTCATGGCTTTTTCCAAGACATGGGTGGAAATATCGGTAGCCATGATCTTAAAACCAATAAAGGGACCGGAATAAGTTTCAAAATAGTCGGCCAAGACCATGGCCAGAGTATAGGGTTCATCGCCGCTGGAGCAGCCGGCACTCCAGGCGATCAACGGTTTCCTCTCGCTCATTCGATGGGACGACGTTAAACCCGGCAAAGCGGTTTGGACCAGATATTCAAAATGATTCGGCTCCCGGAAAAAATCGGTCTTATTGGTGGTGACGACATTGACCATTTGGACAAATTCATTTTCCATGTTCGGGGAATTAAACAGAAGATGACAATATTGGGAAAAGGAATCCACACCGAGATGGCGCAATCGTTTTCTGATCCGTCCCTCCAGCATGGTTTTTTTCACTGGAGGCAATTTTATGCCGTATTCTTTTTCAATGAAGGCGCTAAGGCGGGAAAAGTCCTTATCGGACATGCGGTCGTTAAACTGCTTTTGATGAAGCGTGTCATTGGGCATTAGGTTTTGGGTCATAACAGAGTCCAATAATTTTTGTTTCAGTTTAGCTTTAATAAATTCAAAACCTTTTTTGACAGGATTGACAGGATTTCTGCGATTTTTGTGCCTTTCCGGAAGAAAGGCACAAATCTAATCGTCCTGCGGACAGGAATGATGAGTGGGCCTCCGTCGGAGGTGGATTGTAATTGCTCAGGCTCTTCCGGAGCCTGAGCAAAAATCATGTTAATCCTGTTAATCCTGTCTACAAAGAATTATTTTAAATCGCCATCTGCATCTCCAGACCCACGTTCTGCCCAGGCATCATCATCGGCTGTCCGCCGCCCTGGATCAAATCCATATCATCCGCCGAAAAGACCTTATCAATATCCAGAATGATGATGAATTCCCCATCCCGTTTACCCATGCCTCTAATGAATTCCGTGCGCAAACGAGTCCCCATCCGTGGAGCCGGTTCGATCTGGGAAGGTTCCAGTTCGATAACCTCCTGCACCGAATCGGCCAAGGCGCCCAAAACAGTGACTTCTTCATCAATGTTGATCTCGGAGATGATGATACAGGTATTGACTGTATTTTCCGTCTGTTCCATCCCGAATTTCAGACGCATATCCACTACCGGCACGACACCCCCTCGAAGATTAATCACCCCTCGCATAAAGGGCGGCGTCTGGGGCACCTTGGTCACCGTCGTATATTCCAAAACTTCACGGACTTTGGTTATATCCAGGGCAAAAACTTCTTCGGCCAATTTGAAGGTCAGGTATTGATTGGTATCGTTAATCATGTTTTCATTCATTTTTTTACTCCTCCCTTTTAAAAAAAAGGTTTAAGGTTTACGGTATAAGGTATAAGGTTTGAACCAAGAGAAAAACAGCCTTGAACCTTACACCTTGCACCTTGTACCTATCTTCTAATATCTTTCATACTGTTCATCTTCCACATCCCGGCCCTTGCCCATATCCAAGGCTATGCCGGAAGTAAGAGTCTTGTCTTTTCCGTTTCCGCCCCCGCTTACCCCAGGTTTAACCTCTCTCGAACGGCCGGCTATGCCGGCTGGTTTGTGTGCCGGCCTGGAAACCTTTCGACGAACACTTCCTCCACTGTCACCGGTCTTGAAGAAGCCGACGGTTCCCTGGAGCTGTTCAGCCTGTTCGGACAGATTGGTCGA
>Ga0233425_10008235_pt1 | contig 14020 bp, 13 predicted proteins | sample Watercolumn_Towu_2_FD_181712 | JGI IMG/M metagenome (GOLD analysis project Ga0233425, IMG submission 181712) | Freshwater microbial communities from Lake Towuti, South Sulawesi, Indonesia - Watercolumn_Towuti2014_140_MG | ecosystem: Environmental > Aquatic > Freshwater > Lake | place...
CTTCTCTGTGGTCCACTGCTCGACTGGCGCAGCCGGTTGGCGCAGCCGCGTCCCTACGCCGTGGGGGTGGGGATGACGGCCGTCACCGTGGTCCTCGCGCGGCTGGTGGTCCGCGCCGCCTCGCCGGCCGACTGGTCCGACGCCTCGCTCTTTGCCGGTACCGAGTACGCATCCCCGCTGCTCCCGCCGCTGCTGACGTCGCCCTTCGACTTCCTGCTGACCGCCTTCGCCGCGGCGAGCATGGTGGCGCTGCTGTTCTACGCCGTCGAGGCGTGGCGTATCACCCGCTGGCATCGGCGGCATTGCCCTCGCCGTGCTGCTCGGCGTCTATCACGCCTTCCTGCGCGACACCGTCGCGAACACGACGGTCGATCTGCTCCACTACTCGCTGCACCCATGGAGCACCACACGACTGGCGCTCCAGGTCGCGCTGATCGTCTGGCACGCCACCGTGCTCGGCGCAGGCGTGCTGCTCCTCCGCCTGGCGCTCGTGCCGTGGGCGGTGCCGCGACCTGACTGGCGCTTTCGGGGCGGCACGATCGGCTTCTGGGCGCTCCCGCTCCTCGTCTCACAGCTCATGGCGGACGCGGGTGCCGCACAGGGGCTCGCGCTCGTCATCGCGCTGGCGGTCGTCCTGACGCTCGTCATGCTGGCGCCGCGGCTGGAGGCGCGCTACCGGCACGGGTCCCAGTCGTTCCGCCTCACTCTCATGACGGTTGCGCTCGTGCTCCCGGCGATTGCCTTCTATCCGTCGATGTTCGAGCTGGGCTGGCAGGCGAAGGCGCAGCTGGTCGAGACGCGTTTCGCGCCCCAGGCCGTCAATCACCGGCAAACGATTCAGCGGCTCCTGCAGGAGAGCCTCGTGCAAATCGACCAGTTTCCGGGGCTGGCCGATCTCGTGACGATTCCGGCCGCCGCCGGGACCGAGGCACTCACCGACCGCGCGTTCCAGGTGTGGCGTCTCACCGGGCTCGCGATGTATCCCGTCACGTCCGCCGTCGAGCTGTACGACGCCAACGGAGCCCTCGTCAGCCGCTTCGCCTTCAACCTGCCCTCGGACCTTGCGGCGGTGCCGCGATCCGATGAGCGCGAGTGCACGTGGGGCGTGTTCGAGGAAGTGTCGCCCTTCTTCGCGGAGGAGCGGCGGCTCCTGTACGCGGGCCGCGCGATCTGCGGGCCCGACGGACAGCCCGTCGGGTCGATCGTCGTCCACGCGATGGCTGCCGACTACGCGAACCTGCCGTTCATCGTCTCGCAGAGCCCGTACCTGGAGCTCATGCGTCCGGCCGACCCGGCACAGGACGAAGGCGTCACGGGGCGCGATGTCGAGTTCTCGGTGTACGGCTGGAGCCGCACACCGCTCTACGCGTCGGGCGTCACCCCGTGGCCGCTCGACGATACGGTCTTCGCGCGCGTGGAGGAATCGCGCGCACCCATCTGGGCCGAGCTGCGGCGCGGCGACGTCGAGTATTCCGCGTACTTGCTCAACGACCGCAGCGGCATCTACGCGCTCGGGTTTCCGTCCTCGTCACCGCTCGATCACATGGTCAACCTCGCCGAGATCACGGTGCTGGCCTTCCTGACGTACGCGCTGCTGCTGGCGGCGGCGGCCGTCTTCGGCATCGTCAATCGGCGCGGAACGACGGCGCGCGCCCTGCTGCGCGAGGTGCGCGCGAGCTTCTACCGCAAGCTCCTCCTCGCCTTCATCGCCGCGATCGTCGTCCCCGTGGCCGCGCTCGCGCTGGCGACGCGCACCTACGTGGCCGACCAGATGCGCGCCAACGTCGAGCAGGAGGCGATCCGCACGGCATCGGCCGCGCGGCGCGTCGTCGAGGATCTCGTCGCGCCACGCGCGGTCCAGCAGGGCTTCGGCGTCGACGACAACCTCATGGTCTGGGTGAGCCGCCTGATCGATCAGGACGTGAACATCTTCGTGGGGCCCCGCCTGCTGGCCACCAGCGAGCGCAACCTGTTCGCATCCGGACTCCTGCCGACGCGCACGCCGGCCGACGTGTACCGGACGCTGCAGCTGCGCAACGACACGGGGACCGTGGTGCGCGAGCGGATCGGCCGGATGGACTATCTCGTCGCCGGCACGCCGGTCGAGACGCAGGCACTCGACGCGATGCTCACCGTGCCGCTCACGTCGCGCGAGCTGCAGATTGAAAGCCAGATCGACACGCTCGACCGGCGCGTGCTGCTCGGCGCGCTGCTGTTCGTCTTTGCGGGCGCCGCGATCGGCTACTGGCTGGCCGAGCGCATCGCCGACCCGGTCAACCGGCTCACGCGCGCGACCCGTCGCATCGCCCGCGGCAACCTCGAGGCCCGCATCGTCGCCCGATCCTCGGACGAACTGCGCCGCCTGGTGGACGATTTCAATCGGATGGCGGGCGAGCTGCAGCGCCAGCAGAAGGCGCTCGAACGCACCCACCGGCTCGAGGCATGGGCCGAGATGGCGCGACAGGTCGCGCACGACATCAAGAACCCGCTGACGCCGATCCAGCTCAACGCGGAGCACCTCCGCCGGGTCCATGCCGACCGCGGGCAGCCGCTGAGCCCCGTGCTCGAGGAGTGCGTCAGCACCATCCTCACGCAGGTCCGGCTGCTCCGGCAGATCGCCTCGGAGTTCTCGAGCTTCGCGTCCTCGCCCACCGCGCGGCCCGCGCCCGTGGCCGTGCCGGAGCTCGTCCACGATGCGATCGATCCGTACCGCCTCGGCCTCGACAGTCGCATCCGGGTCGACGTCGACGTCCCGCCGAGCCTGCCGCCCGTCCTCGTCGATCGCACGCTTATCGCCCGTTCGCTGACCAACATCGTCGAGAACGCGATTCACGCTATGCCGGGCGCCGGCGCACTCGCAATCGTCGCGCGCGCCTCCGACGCCGTCGTGCGAATCCGCGTCACCGACACGGGCGTGGGCATGGACGCCGAGGCGCTGGCGCGTGCGTTCGAGCCGTACTTCTCCACCAAGACGACCGGCACCGGCCTCGGGCTGCCGATCGCGAAGCGCAACGTCGAATTGAGCGGCGGGACGATCAGCGTGACGAGCGAACGGGACCGCGGAACGACCGTGGAGCTGACGCTCCCGGTCGTCCCCTGACACGTCTTTGAATTCGTTCCATAACTCGCAGTTCCATAGCGCGTAGGGGCCGGCTTGAGCCGGCCCTGGGCCGCCTGAAGGCGGCCGCCCCTACGATTCGGTGATGGAACCGGTCTACCGGCCCTGCGGTGGCGCCAGCGGGGCCTGATACTGCACGCGGGGCGGCGGCGGGTACATGTTCGAGTAAATGGTGTCGTACCGCACCCTGAACCCCTCCCGGTCGATGAAGCCGAGCGACTGCTGGAAGTGCGCGGGCGGCGGGTAGTTCGCCGGCACGGTCCCTTCGATGATGTACAGACGATTCTGGTGCATGTGGATCGCCGCGAACGTCTGCGTGCCGTCGGGGTTGGCGAGCTGGAGCCGCCGGCCTTCGATGCGATCGCTGTTGTAGTAGGCGTAGTGCAGCACCTTCGCCGCGCGCTTCAGGAAGCCGTAGGCGGCGAAGTCCATCGCCCCGCGCAGCTCCCCGATGTAGGGGTTGTTGCACAGGTTCGGGTACTTGTCGCAGTTCTCCAGCCGCTTCGCATGAATCTGCCGGACCTCGGAGTAGTCGATGACGGTGACGGAGTACCGTGACGACCCGAGCACGGAGCTGTACACGCGCCCCGGCAGTTCGATTCCATACTCCGTCTGATAGGTCGTGGCCCCTATCGCCGGCTGGTCGGGAAAATTGATGGTGAAGAGGTCCTGCGGACTGACGTATTCAATCCATTCCTGGGCGAACGAAGGGGCTGACAATGCGAGGGTGAACGCAGCCGCAACGAGAGCACTCACGCGCATGATTTGACCTCCCGCTAGGCAGTTCGACTGGCGTGGATCTTACACCCGCTCCAGCGCTCTGGTCTCTCTGGCTGTCTTGGTGGCGGCGTCGTCCTGCTCATGCCCGTGCCGCCGTCGGAGCCGATGCCAGCCCATTTCGATGAACGCCGACACCAGGTACCCGTATGCGAGCGTGACGAGCACGAGCTCCGGATGTGCCGCCAGCAGGGCAAGGCCGACCGCCACGAGCACCAGCACGGCATAGCTGCGGCGCGCGCGGAAGTCGATGTTCTTGAAGCTGCGGAACCGGATCGTGCTGACCATCAGCAGTGCCGGCACGATCATCACGGCCAGCACGGGCAGCGCCTCGGTGGAGCTCTGAAAGCCCCAGGGGTACGCATACACCGTCGCCGCCGGGACGCCGGCCGCCGCCGGGCTCGGCATCCCGACGAAGTAGCGCTTGTCGTGGTGCGTGCCGGTCTGGATATTGAAGCGCGCGAGCCGCACCGCCGCCGCCGCGACGAAGATGAATCCGGCCGCCCAGCCGAGGCGCCCGAGCGGTTGCAGCCCCCACGCGAACACCAGAATCGCCGGCGCCACACCGAAGGAAATGACGTCGGCGAGCGAGTCGAACTCGATCCCGAACGCGCTCGTCGTCCCCGTCATCCGCGCGATGCGTCCGTCGAGCATGTCGATCACGATCGCGAGGCCGATGAACGGCGCCGCGGTCACGACCTCGCCCCGCATCGCGTAGACGATGCAGGCGTAGCCGCAGAACATGTTGCCGAGGGTGAACAGGCCCGGCAGCAGGTACACACCCCGCCGGAACCGCCGCTGCGCGACGTCGCTCGGCCGCCGGAGCGGCCTCAGCATCCGAATCCTCGAGCGTCGAACCCCGCCGTGCTGCTCGTCCATCACTCTTTCAACCTCGCCACGATGCTCACCGCGCCGCGACGCGTCCGTCCTGTGCGACTGGTCACGCGCTGCTGGTATGGCGGAACCCGCGCGCGATCACCTCCATGCGGTCCTTGAGCGCGAGCTTCCGTTTCTTGATTGTGGCCTGTTCGAATTGTTCCGAGGGCGTGAGGTACTGCTTATCGGTGAGTTCGTGCAGCCGGCTGTCCAGCTCCTGATGCTGTTCGGCGAGCTGGCGGTACAGATCGTGCTGTTGCAGCAACAGGCCTTTGACCTCCTGTGCTTCCGCTGCGTTCATAGGCCGCCCCTCCTACGGACGAAGTGGGGTCATCGACGCTTCACCCAGGCGCACGGTAGCACAGTCGGCCGTTACCCGGCTACACCCGCGTCGTCGCGCCAGAGGATCAGCGCGTCCTCGACCGGCTGCGTGTAGTAGTGGCGCCGGACGCCCGCCACATAGAACCCCAGCCGTTCGTACAGCCGCCGCGCGCGCTCGTTCGATGCCCGCACCTCGAGCGTGGCCCGGCGGGCGCCGAGCCGGCGCGCCTCGGCCAATGCGTGGTTGAGGAGGGCCGTGCCGATCCCCTGCGCCCGAAAGGCGGGGCGCATCGCGACGTTGTTGATGTGCACCTCGTCGAACACGAGCCAGAACGCGCAGAAGCCGGCGACCGGACACTCCCTGGTGCGGACCAGGAAGATGTGACAGACGGAACGGTTCCGCAGCTCCCAGGAGTACATCTCCCGTGTCCACGGGCTCGTGAACGACTCCGCTTCGACCTGAAGCACCCCTTCGAGATCCGTCTCGTCGCGAAGGGGTTCGATCCAGTACTCCCCCATCCTCAGGCTCGGTCGCGCGCCAGCTCGGCGTCGGGGCGACGCACGTACAGCGGCCGGATCGCGTCGGGCGCCGGCCGGTGCCCCGCCTCCCACGCGCCGGCGGCCAGCGCGCCCATCGCCCCGGCCAGCAGCGGCGCGATCGGCTCGGCAAACCGCGCGCGATCCCCGAGCGCGCCGCGGATGACGTCCTGGCGAAGCGAGGCGCCGTCGCCCGTGAACTGGAGCGGGCCGTCGGGCAGACGGCCGAGCAGCGTCTCGGGCCGCGCGACGGTGGGCGGGTCGATTTCGCGCCCATGCTCGTAGAGCGCCGCGAAGACCTCGCCCCGCCAGGCATCGACCCACGTGGCGACCCGTCCCCCGCCCGCGATCCGCGCGAGGGCGTCGAGCGCGGAGACGCCGAAGAGCGGCTTCGCCAGGGCCATCGCCAGTCCCTGCATCGTGGCGATGCCGACGCGCAGGCCCGTGAACGAGCCCGGCCCGGTACCGACGGCGAACGCGTCGATGGCGGCCAGCGTGGCGCCTGCCGCATCGACCAGCGCCGCGAGCTCGCCCGGCAGCCGCGCCGCCTGCGGCCGGCTGCGATCGCTCGCCTCCTCGCGAAGGAGGCGGCCGTCGCGCACGAGCGCGCAACTGCCCGCGCTCGTCGTCGTGTCCAGGGCCAGGATCAGCATCCGTTGTCAGATAATACCCACCATTGTCCATCACCGCCTCTGTCACGCCCGCGATGCGTCAGTACTTCGACGCCAAGCAGCAGCACCGCGACGCGATTCTGTTCTTCCGGATGGGTGACTTCTACGAAATGTTCTACGAGGACGCGCTCGTGGCGGCGCGTGCCCTCGATCTCACCCTGACGTCGCGCTCGAAGGATGCCGGCGGCGGCGCGATTCCGATGTGCGGCGTGCCGTTTCACGCCGCCGACAGTTATCTCGCCCGGCTCGTGGGCAAAGGCTTCCGCGTCGCGGTCTGCGAACAGGTCGAGGATCCGAAGAAGGCCAAGGGGATCGTCCGGCGCGAGGTCGTCCGCGTCGTCTCGCCCGGCACGCTGACCGATGCGTCGTATCTCAACGCGCGCGAGCCGGCGTACCTCATGGCCCTCGTCCACCGCGGCGACTGTTTCGGCGCGGCGCTCGTGGATCTGTCGACCGGCGAATTCACGACGGCCGAATACCGCGGCGCCGACGCGGCGCGGGCGCTCTCGGACGAGATCGCCGTCCTGCGCCCGCGCGAACTGGTCCTGCCGGCCGAGAGCGCCGTGCGCGATCGCCTGCCCGAGATCGCGCGCCTGCAGGTGCCGGTGACGACGGTCGAGCCCTGGAGCTTCGAGCCGGAGGCGGCGCGCCGCGCGCTGCTCGACCAGCTCCGGGCGCACGGCGTCGAAGGCTTCGGTCTCGGCGGCCACGAGGCCGCCGTCCAGGCCGCCGGCGGCCTCGTCGGCTACCTCCGCGACACGCAGAAGGTGGATCTCGCGCACGTCCGCAGCGTGCGCCACAAGACAGCGGCCGACCACCTCGTCATCGATCCGATCACGTTGCGCCACCTCGAAATCGTCTCCGGCAGCGACGGCGACCCGTCGCATTCGCTGCTGCACGAGATCGACCGGACGGTGACGCCGATGGGCGGGCGCCTCCTGCGCGCGTGGCTGCTGCGGCCACTGCGCCTGCTGGAGCCGATCCGCGATCGCCTCGACGCCGTCGAGGAGCTGGCGTTCCGCGCGACCGACCGCGGCAAGTTCCGCGAGACGCTGAAAGCGGTGCACGACCTCGAGCGGCTCGTGGCGCGCGTCGCCCTCGGCACCGCCGGGCCGCGCGACATGGTGGCGCTGCGCCGGTCGCTCGCGGCGGTGCCGCGCGCCCGTACGGTGCTGGCCGAGGTGCAGGCGCCGCTCCTGCGGAGCCTCGGGGCCGCGCTCGACGACCTGGCCGACGTCCGTGACGCGATCGCGAGCACCCTCATCGACGAACCGCCCGCCGTCGCGCGCGACGGCGGCTTCACGCGCGACGGCATCGACGCCGCGCTCGACGAACTGAAGGCGATCAGCCGGTCCGGCCGCCAGGTGATCGCCGAGATGGAAGACCGCGAGCGCGCGCGGACCGGGATCGCGTCGCTCAAGGTCCGCTTCAACCGGGTCTTCGGCTACTACATCGAGGTGTCGAAGGCGAACCTCAGGGCCGTGCCCGCCGACTACCACCGCAAGCAGACGATCGCCGGCGGCGAGCGCTTCACGACGCCCGCGCTGAAGGAGTACGAGGCGAAAGTGCTCGGCGCCGACGAGCGCATCCTCGAGCGCGAGCTGGAGATCTTCGAAGCGCTGCGCGGCCGGGTCGCGGCGGAGGCGCCGCGTATCCAGGACACCGCGCGGGCGCTGGCGACGCTCGACGTGCTGGCGGCGCTCGCCGACACGGCGAGCGCCTGCAATTTCAGCAAGCCCCACGTGCACGAGGGCGACGAGCTCGCGGCCCTCGACGCCCGGCATCCGGTGGTCGAACGCATGGCGTCGGGCGGGTTCGTCCCGAACGACATCGACCTCGACGGCGCCGCGCGCCAGCTCGTGATCCTGACCGGCCCCAACATGGGCGGCAAGTCGACCTACCTGCGCCAGGTCGCGATCCTCCCGGTCCTCGCGCAGATCGGGTCGTTCGTCCCCGCGCGCGACGCCAAGGTCCCGATCGTCGACCGCATCTTCGCGCGCGTGGGCGCCTCCGACAACATCGCCCGCGGCCAGTCGACCTTCATGGTGGAGATGCAGGAAACCGCCAACATCCTGCAGAGCGCCACCTCGAAGAGCCTGGTCGTCCTCGATGAAATCGGCCGCGGCACGTCGACCTTCGACGGCCTGAGCATCGCGTGGGCCGTGGCCGAGTATCTGGTCACCAACAGCCGGGCGCGTCCCAAGACCCTCTTCGCCACGCATTATCACGAGCTGACGGATCTGGCCGACGCGTTCCCCGGCGTCGTCAACGCGCACGTCGCCGCCCGCGAATGGCACGACGACATCGTGTTCCTGCGGAAGATCGTGCCGGGGCGGTCCGACCGAAGCTACGGCATTCAGGTCGCGCGCCTGGCGGGCCTGCCGCCGACGGTCGTCGCGCGCGCCCGCGACATCCTCGCGGGCCTCGAGCGCGACGAGCTGTCGCGCGGCGGCCGTCCCACCTTGTCTGGCGCGCCGAGCGACCGCCCCACGCCGCAGCTCGCGCTCTTTGGCCCGCCGCCGCCGCCGGCGCGCGATAATCGCGATAATGAGGTCATCCAGCGCCTCAGAGCGCTGGATGTCGACGGGACGACGCCGCGGAGCGCGCTCGAGCTGCTCGCCGAGCTCAAGAGGCTGGTTGAAGAATGACGCCAACACCGCCACTGCGACGCGTGTGTGCCGGTTTGGGAGTTGGTAGTTGGCTGTTGGCAGTGACGGCCGGCTGTACCGGAGGCGTGTCTCCCCCCGGCGACGACATGCTCCGCGTCGTCATCCGCGCCGCGCCGACGACGTTCGATCCGCGCATCGGCACCGACGAAGGGTCGCAGCGCGTACACCAGCTCGTCTACGACCATCTCCTGACGATCGACGACCAGCTCCGCGTCGTCGCCGAGCCGCCGGCGCTCGCGACGCGGATGGACACACCGGATCCGCTGACCTACATCGTCCACCTGCGCCGCGGCGTGCGGTTCCACGACGGCCGCGAGCTGACCGCGCGCGACGTCGTCTACACGTTCGGGAGCTTTCTCGACCCCGAATTCGTGTCGCCGAAGAAAGGCGCCTACCGCCAGCTGGCGTCGGTGCGCGCGCTCGACGACTACACGGTGGAGTTCACGCTCACCGAGCCGTTCGGGTCATTCCCGACGCAGCTCGTCCTGCACGTCGTCCCGGCCGACAGCGGCGACTCGCTCCGCACGTTTCCGATCGGCACCGGACCCTACCGGTTCGTCCGCCACGCGGTAGACGAAGAAGTCGTCCTCTCCGCCTTCGAGGGTTACTGGGACGGGTTGCCGCAGAACGCGGGCGTCATCCTCCGGATCATTCCCGACGAGACGATGCGGGGGTTGGAGCTGCGCAAAGGGTCAGTGGATCTGACGATCAACGACGCGCCGCCAGACATCGTGTACCGGCTCGAGCAGGATGGCCTGCGCCTGACCGAGGCGCCGGGCGTGGACTACGCGTACATCGGGCTGAACATGCGCGACCCGGTCCTCAGGGACAAGCGCGTTCGTCACGCGATCGGCTACGCGGTCGACCGCCAGGCCATCGTCGACCATCTGCGTCGTGGCCTCGCGCGCCCGGCGGTTGGCGTGCTCGCGCCGGTCGCGTGGGCGTTCGAACCGAACGTGCACCAGTTCACCCATGACCTGGCGCGCGCCAGGCAACTCCTGGATGAAGCCGGGTATCCCGACCCGGACGGCGACGGTCCCCTGCCGCGCCTGCGGCTGTCGCTCAAGACGTCGACCGACGAGTTCTTCCGCCTGCAGGCGGCCGTCATTCAGGAGAATCTGCGTCTGGTCGGCATCGACATCGACGTGAGGTCGTACGAGTTCGCCACATTTTACGCGGACGTGCTCGCGGGGAACGTCCAGCTCTATGCGCTGCAGTGGGTGGGCGTGACCGACCCCGACATGCTGCGGCGACTCTATCATTCCAACCAGGTGCCGCCAGTCGGCTTCAACCGCATCTACTACATCAATCCGGAGGTCGATCGGCTGATCGATCTCGCGTCGGGGGCGCGGACCGACGTGGAGCGGCTGAAGCACTACAGCGCGGTGCAGAAGCTCGTGGCCGAGGATGCGCCGTACATCAGCCTCTGGTACAAGACCAACATCGCGGTGACGCGGCCGAATATCACCGGCATGCGCCTCACGGCGCAGGCGGCGTTCTCGACGTTGAAGGATGTGAAGAAGACGCGGCCGTACGGCGCTGCATACTCAGGCTACTCGGACAACCACCAGCGGCCGTAGAGGCGGCCGTCAGGTCCGTCTACTTTAGCTGCCCAGTTCCGCCCGCGCTTCCTGCGTGTAGGGTGACGTCGGGTGCTCCTCGATCAGCTGATTGAAGGTCTTGCGCGCCTCGTCGGCGTTCCCTGCCGCCTGATACGCCTTGCCGAGCTCCATCAGAATCGCGTCCTTCGGCAGGGCTTCATCGGTGCTCGACGCCAGTTCCTTCCAGGTCGCGATGGCCGTGTCGTGTTGACCGGCGCGCACCAGCGTGTCGGCCTTGCCGAGCCGCGCCATCCGGGCGTACAGACTGTCTGCGCCGGCGCGGGCGATGACCTCGTCGAACGCCGTGACCGCCTCGTCGTGCCGGCCGAGGGCGGCGAGCGAGGACGCGTAGTGATAGCGCGCCGTCACGCCTGCATCGGTATCCGGATAGGCGTCGGCCGCGGCCTTGAGCTTCGGCAGCGCGGCGTTCAGCTTCGCCGCCACGCTCGGGAACGTCCCGGTCGCGCCGATCGAGGCGGCCGCGGGCACTTCGCCCGGCGCTTCCGGCTGGGCGGTCACCGGCACGACGCGGGCGTTGAACGTCACCATCGCCTCGCCGAGCAGCTGCTGGGCGCGCGCCTCGGTCTGGCCGCGCCACGCGGCCACGCCGCCGGCGACGGCAACGACGACGATCACGGCGAGCAGGACGCCGCTCAGCGCGCGCTTGTACTTGTCGAAATTCGCGCGGGCCGTCGCAATCATCTCGACGAGCTCGTTTTCCTTCAGCTGATGACGCGCTTTGGTCTTCATGAATCCCGTCTCTCGTCTCTCGTCTCTCGTCTCGAGTCTCTCGTCCCAGAGACCAGAGACCAAAGACCGAGGTGGCGTCCCCGGGCAGAATTGAACTGCCGGCCTCGCGCTTAGGAGGCGCGCGCTCTATCCATCTGAGCTACGGGGACGTGGTCTCGCTAAACGACTAGTCTACCTGATGTGGCGCCGCCTCCTCGCCGGACGGAACGTACAGAGCTTGCAAGCATCGAGGAGCAGGCGCATTCAAAGGGCTGATTCGCCCAGGTGCGCTAACATGTGCGCCCTGATGGGCCGGGGTGCGCTGTTCCTCATCGTCGCCCTCGCCGCTGTGGCGCACGGCGGGCGCGCCGCGGCGTCCGCGCAGGCCGGCATCGAGGCGCCCGCTGTCGATCCGACCATCGTTCGTCTCGCCTTCACCGCGTCGACCGACGCGGCGCGCGACGCGCTCCTGACGGCCCACCCCGAGATCGTCACCGACGCCTACGTGCGTGCGATCGGCACGACGGCCTACCGCGGAGGCGACCCCGAGAACCTCGCCGAGTCGTACAACGCGTATCGCACGCTGATCGTCGCCGGCATCCGCAGCGGGAACGTCCGCCTGCGGATTATCGGGCTCACGGGCGTCGGCACGCTGGCCGGGCAGCGAGCGGATTTCGCGTTGGCGGAGCCCGCGTTGAACGAGGCGCTGGCGCTGGCCGAATCGACGGGGCAGGCGGAGCAGATCATTCCCGCGTCGACCAATCTCGGCGTGGTCATGCGCCTCCAGGGCAAGTACGACGCGGCGATCGCCAGCTACCGGCGGTCAATGGCCGTGGCCGAGAAAGCCGGCCGCCGCGACATGGAGGCACGGGCCCTCACCAACCTCGGCATCGTCGCCCAGCAGCAGGGCGACCTGCGGGCGGCGCTCGACTATCTCACCCGCAGCCTCGTCATCAAGGAAGCCCTCGACCAGAAGCAGGATCTGGCCAACACGCTCCTCAGCATCGGTGAGCTGCACCGGCACCAGGGCAACCTGGCGCTGGCGCGCGCCGACTTCGATCGCGCCCGTGCGCTCGCCGACGCGGCACCGCTGCGATCGGCGATGTCAACCGCCCTCGCGGGCCTCGGCGAGATCGAACTGCTCGAAGGGCGGCATGGTTCGGCGCGTGAGCTGATCACCCGATCCCTCCCGGCAGTTCGAAAACGCGATCGAACACGCCGTGGCGATGAGCCTCACGTCCGCGGAGATCGGTCCCGACGCGCTGCCCGCCGAAATCCATCGGCCCGGCTCGCCTTCGGTGCCCTCGATCACCATTCCCGACGAAGGGATCAACTTCAGTTCGGTCGTCTCGGGACTGGAGCGCGATCTGATCCTGCGCTGCCTCGAGAAGACGGGCGGCAACAAGCGTCAAGCCGCGCGCCTCCTCAGTCTGAGCCGGACGACGTTCATCGACAAGCTGCAGCGGCTCAGTATTCGAGCGGTATAGGCGCGAAGGATCAGTACTGCAACACGGAGTAGACGTTCTCGCGCCCGAGCCTCGTCTTTCCCTGGAGCGCCAGGAGCTCGATGAGAAACGCGAGCCCCTGCAGCTCCCCGCCCAACTTGCGAACGAGCTGCACCGCGGCCGCCGCCGTCCCGCCGGTGGCGAGCACGTCGTCGACGATGAGCACGCGCTGCCCGCGTTCGACGGCGTCGGCGTGAATCTCGAGCGCGTCGGTCCCGTACTCGAGGTCGTAGGTCTCTGTGATCGCCCTGGCGGGGAGCTTGCCGGGCTTGCGCACGGGGATGAAGCCCGCGCCGAGCCGCTCGGCGACCGCCGACCCGAGAATGAACCCGCGGCTCTCGATACCGACGACGACATCGATCCGCGTGGCCGCATACGGCGCGGCGAGCCGCTCGATCGACGCTTTGAGTCCCTGGGGATGGCGCAGCAGCGTGGTGATGTCGTAGAAGAGAATGCCCGGCTTCGGAAAGTCCGGGACATGCCGGATGTGCTGTTTGAGATCCATGCCTTATCGAATCGTGAAATCCAGGAACCCTTCGCCCGGGTCGGACGCGTCGACCTCGACCGACTCGACGCGCGCGCTCGGCGGTCCCCGGCGCAGCGCGCGCTCGACGCGCGTCACCGCCTCGGCCTCCCCCTCCACATACGCCTCGACGCGGCCGTCCGAGCGGTTGCGCACCCAGCCGGTGACGCGTTCGCGCGTGGCAACGTCCGCGCTGAAGCAGCGAAACCCGACGCCCTGGACGCGGCCGCCGATCACGAACCGCCGTGCGACGCGCATGCGGGAGTCGTGATTATACTGGGACTGCGTGACCGCCACGCCCACACCCCGCAGCGGCTTGCTGCCGCTGACGGTGACCGCCCTCGGGGTCGTCTACGGCGACATCGGGACGAGCCCCCTCTACGCCATGCGCGAGTGCTTCTTCGGCACGCACTCGGTGCCGCCGACCCACGACAACGTGCTCGGCGTGCTGTCCCTCATCATCTACGCGCTCGTGCTCGTCGTCTCGGTCAAGTACGTGGCGATCGTGATGCGCGCGGACAACCAGGGCGAGGGCGGCATCCTCGCGCTCACCTCGCTCGTGCCCGGCCGGAACGGCGGCGCCGGGGCGGCATCGCGGCTCGCGATGGGCCGGCCGGTACTCGTCGCCCTCGGCATCTTCGGGACGGCGCTCCTCTACGGCGACGGCATGATCACGCCCGCGATCTCGGTGCT
>Ga0233425_10008236_pt1 | contig 14011 bp, 8 predicted proteins | sample Watercolumn_Towu_2_FD_181712 | JGI IMG/M metagenome (GOLD analysis project Ga0233425, IMG submission 181712) | Freshwater microbial communities from Lake Towuti, South Sulawesi, Indonesia - Watercolumn_Towuti2014_140_MG | ecosystem: Environmental > Aquatic > Freshwater > Lake | place: Indonesia...
CGCGCTTCGCCTACGAAGTGAAGCGCGGCCACGGCGCCGACGGCGCCCACGACGGCATCGTGCACAAGAACCTGCTGGCCTCGTACACGCACCTCCGGAGCGCCGGCAACTGCAACTGGGCGGCCCGCTTCGTCGGCTTCGCCCGCCAATGCATGAAGCAACCCACCCCAACCCACGAATAGGACAAACCCATCATGTTCACCCTGACCCCCGCCGCCGCCACCCGCATCCTCGATTCCGCCGCCCAGAGCGACGCCGTCGGCATGGCCCTGCGCATCGCCGCCAAGCTCGAGGAGGACGGCCAGATCGCCTTCGGCCTCGGCTTCGACGACGAACGCGAGCACGACCATTCCTTCGAATGCGAGGGCCTCACCGTCCTCATCGCCCCGCCCAGCCGCGAGCTGCTCGAAGACATGCTGCTCGATTTCGTCGAGGTCGAGCCGGGCGAGTGGCAATTCGTCTTCATGCAGACCCAGGCGCCGGGCGGCAGCTGCCCGCCTTCCAGTTGCGGCGGCTGCGGCAGCCGCGGCGGCTGCGGCTCGGCAGGTTGAGCCGGTATAATGGCGGCCAACTTGCAATAAAGGCGGCCGCAGCGAAGCCGCCCATCGCCCAAGCATGGATTTCCTGCCGATCTTCCTCAACCTCAAGGGCGCGCGCTGCCTCGTCGTCGGCGGCGGCGCCGTCGCCGCGCGCAAGGTGGGGCTGCTGCTCGGCTGCGGCGCGAAAGTCGCCGTCGTCGCCCCCGAACTGTGCGAGACCCTCGCCGCCGAGAGGGCAGCCGGCCGCATCGAGCACCTCGCGACGCGCTTCGAGGAGGCCCACCTCGCCGGCGCGACGGTGGCGATCGCCGCCACTGACGACCATGCCGTCAATGAAGCTGTCTCGCGCGCAGCCAAGGCGCGCGACATCCCGGTGAACGTGGTCGACGCGCCCGAACTGTGCAGCTTCATCTTCCCCTCCATCGTCGACCGCTCGCCGATGATCGTGGCGGTGTCGACCGGCGGCGCCTCGCCGGTGCTGGCGCGCCTGGTGCGGGCGAAGCTGGAAACGATGCTGCCGGCCGCCTACGGCCGCCTGGCGCAGCTGGCGCAGGATCTGCGCGGTCGGGTGAAGCAGCATTTCGCCAACCCGCCGCAGCGGCGCATCTTCTGGGAGAAGATGCTCGGCGGCGCATTCGCCGACCTGGTGCTGGCCGGCAAGGCGGCGGAAGCGCAGAAGCACTTCGAGGAACAACTCACCGCAACGAAGGACGAGCCGCCGCGCGGCGAGGTCTACCTCGTCGGCGCCGGCCCCGGCAACCCGGATCTGCTCACCTTCCGCGCGCTGAAGCTCATGCAGCAGGCCGACGTCGTGGTACACGACCATCTGGTCTCGCCCGCCATCGTCGAGCTGTGCCGGCGCGACGCCCAGCGCATCTACGTCGGCAAGGAGCGCAACAACCACACCCTGCGCCAGGAGGAAATCAACATCCTGCTGGTGAAGCTGGCCCAGGAAGGCCAGCGCGTGCTGCGCCTGAAGGGCGGCGACCCCTTCATCTTCGGCCGCGGCGGCGAGGAGATCGAGACCCTCTCCGCCCACGGCATCTCCTTCGAGGTGGTGCCCGGCATCACCGCGGCGGCGGGCGTCGCCTCCTACTCAGGCATCCCGCTCACCCACCGCGACTACGCCCAGGCCTGCGTCTTCGTCACCGGCCACCTCAAGGACGGCACGATGAACCTCGACTGGACGGGCCTCGCGCGGCCGCACCAGACCGTCGTCTTCTACATGGGCCTGCACGGCCTGCCGGTGCTGTGCAAGGAGCTCGTCGCGCACGGACTGCCCGGCAGTACCCCCGCCGCCATCGTGCAGCAGGGCACCACCCACCGCCAGCGCGTGCTCATCGGCACCCTGGCCACGCTGCCGCAGCAGACGGAAGGCGCCCAGCTCAAGCCGCCCACCCTCATCATCGTCGGCGAGGTGGTCAGGCTGCACGACAAGCTGAAGTGGTTCGACCCCGCCGGCGTGCCCGACGTCGGCAGCTGGAAGAAGGACAAATAAAAAGGCGCGGGACTTTCGTCTCGCGCCTTCCCTACTGCCTCACATCCCGGACATCCCCGCCGCCGCCTGCCCGGCCGCCAATTTTGCAGGCGCTGTGCGATCCGGGGATTCCGGTGCCTTCATGCCCTCGCTCCCTGAGCCGGAGCGGCATGCAATGGCTGTTGATGGCTGAATCCTAGGGATGAAAGCAACAACTGTCTGTGAAGTGCGTCACGAACTCATCTGTCCGCACCAATATTTTTTACCCGCGTCGGTTGCGTCCGACTCCGGCCGATGCTAGCATGGCTTACTTTTATCTTACTTTTCTGCCATGGAAACCACAAAGCTCTCCTCCAAGGGGCAGGTCATCCTGCCGAAATCGGTGCGGGTCGCCCACAACTGGCAGGCGGGCGTCGAATTCGCCGTCGAGGACGTTGCCGAAGGCGTGCTGCTGCGGCCGCTCAAGCCGTTTCCGGCAACTCGCATCGAGGACGTCACCGGCTGCGTTGGCTACCAGGGGCCACGGAAATCCCTCGAAGATATGGAAAACGCCATCCTCAGCGAAGCCCGCAAGCGTAAATGATCGCCGTTGACACCAACGTCCTCGCCCGCCTCATCGTCGGCGACGATCCCGGGCAGGGCAAGCGTGCCGCCGCGCTCTTCCAGCACGATGAAATCTTCATCCCCAAGACGGTGCTGCTTGAACTGGAATGGGTGCTGCGCGGCGCCTACCGGATCGACCGTGGGCTCATCCTGAAGGCCTTCCTCGGCGTGCTCGGTCTCCCGAACGTCACCGCGGAGGATGGAGCACGCGTCGCGGCAGCGCTGCGGGACTACGAGGCCGGCTTCGATTTCGCCGATGCGCTGCACCTCGCTTCCTGCAGCGAGGCGGACCGTTTCGTCACCTTCGACGACAAACTGCGCAAGCGCGCAAAATCCCTCAAGGGCATCGAAGCCAGCTCGCCCTGACCCGGAACCTCAGCGCTCCCTTCCCGCCTCGTGCCAGGCCTTCTGCACGGGCGAGAGCAGGTATTCGAGCACGCTGCGCGTGCCGAGCAGGATCTCCGCCGTGGTCTGCATGCCGGCGGCGAGGGGCAGGCGCTCGCTGCCCTCGCCGATCTGCATGGCTTTCAGCGTCACCAGGGCACGGTAGGCGAGCGGCGCCGCCCGTGCGCTTTTCTCGGCGGCCCCATTCTGCTGCCCCTGGGTATTGCCGTCCGCCGCATCGGCGCTGACGTGCTCCACCGTGCCCTCGACCATGCCGTACTTCTGGAAAGGAAAGGCGGCGAGCTTCACCTTCACCGGCTGGCCATGGCGCACGAAGCCGATGTCCTGGTTCGACACCCACACCTCGGCGCGCAGCACATCGTCCTGCGGCACCAGGGTCAGCAGCACCGTGCCGGGCTGCACCACCGTGCCGGCGGTGTGGGTGGCGATGTCCTTCACCACGCCGGCCTGCGAGGCTTTCAGCTCGAGCAATCCCTCGCGGTGCGCCTGCTTGGCGCGCTCCTGCTCGAGCTTGTCCGCCTGCCCCTGGATGTCGTTCCGCTCGGCGAAGAGCTGACGGCGATTGTCGGCGGCGATCTGCGCCAGGCGCTTCTCGGACTGCGTGATCGTCGCGCGGGCCGACTCGATGACGTGCTCCTGCGTGGCGTGCTCCTGCTCCTTCTCGATGCGCTCGCGGCGCTTGTCCGAGGCCATTAGCGGCCCGGCGAAGCCGTCCTTCGACAGTTTCTCGTAGGCGCCATCCTGCGCACGGTAGTGCGGCAGCGTCTCGGCGAGCTTGGCGCGCACCTGCTGCGCGGCGGCCAGCTCGCGGCGCGCCTTCTCCAGCCTGGCCCGCTCCTCGGCCAGCGCCGCCTCCAGCGCGGCGCGGTTGGCCCGGAGTTGCGCCTCGATCTCGCGCACCAGCCCGGCCGGCGCGCCCGGCGCGGCCTTGAACTCCGCCTGCCCCAGCTCGGCATCGATGCGGGCCAGCGTCAGCGACTTCCTGAAAAAGTCAGTCTCCAGGATACGGCGATCCGCTTCCGAGAGCTGCGTATCCATGCGCATCAGCACCTGGCCTTCGGCGACCTGCACGCCCTCGCGCACGAGGATCTCCTTGACGATGCCGCCTTCGGCCGGCTGCACGATCTTCACGTAGCTGTGCGGCACCAGCTTGCCTTCGGCCACGGCGACGATGTCGAGCCGGCCGAGCACCGACCAGATCAGCAGTGCAACCAGCAGCGCGATGAGCACATGGATCACGCGCCGCCCGAGCGGCGAGGGCGGCGATTCCTGCAGGCGGATCAGCGGCGGGGAAAACTCCGCCGGGTCGGCCTGCGGCGGCGTCAGTTTGTCGAGCAGACTCATCCCAGCCTCACCGCGCCCTCCTGCAGGCCGGCGAGCGGACGCAGCGCCTGCGCCTGGGCGCCGAATTGCGCGTCACCGAGCACCTCCTGCGCCGCATTCACACCGATGCCCGCCAGCGTGCCGTTGCGCCCGTACTGGTAAGCCAGATCGCCGCCCAGCGCCGCCGTATCGCTGCCGGACAGATGAAACTGCGTCAGGGCATTCGTGATCGCCCAGTTGGTCAGCCCGGGATTGGCCGCGCGCGCCGCGTCGAAGGCCCCGGCCAGACCGGTGAAATCGAAGGTTTCCACCCGGTTGTCGCGCAGCGGATCGGCGCCGCCCGCATCGAAATCCGCCATGGCCTCGGCGATGACCTGGAGCGTCAGCACGCTGTGGTTGTCCGCCGAGGCGTACCAGTTCGCCAGCGTGATGCGGTCGGAGGCGCCGATGCCCACGACCAGGTGGTTGCCGCTCTTGCGCAGAGTGATGTCAGAGTAGGCAATGCCGCCGCCGAGCGAGAGCACGTTGTCCGCGCCGGTGCTCGCAGCTATCGTATCCTGGCCATCGCCCAGGTTGAAGACGATGACGTCGGCCCCCGTGCCGGTGTTGATGCTGTCGTTGCCGCTACCGCCCAGGAAGAAATCGGCCGAACCGTCGCCGCGCAGGGAATCATTGCCGGCGCCACCGTTGAAATAGCCGGCGCCGGACGTATCCGCCAGCACGTCGTTGCCTTCGCCGCCCTCGAGGAAATCCATGCCGGCGCCCCCGTTCAGGCGGTCTATGCCAATGCCGCCGGACAACAGGTTTATGCCGGCATTGCCCGTGAGACTGTTGTCCAGCGCATTGCCGGTGCCGACCAGATTGTCCGTGCCGGAAAGGGTCAGGTTTTCGACGTTGTCGCCCAAGGTGTAGCTGATGGTGGAGATCACCCGGTCGGCGCCTTCGTCGGCCAGCTCCGTCACCACGTCGCCGGCATTGTCGACGTGATAGGTATCGTTGCCCGCGCCGCCGAACATTGCATCGGCGCCGCCCGAGCCGTTGAGCACGTCGTTTCCGTCTCCGCCGAGCAGGACATCGTCGGCATCGCCACCGATAAGGCGGTCGTCGCCGCCCTGCCCGTCGAGCACGTTCGAAGCAGCGTTGCCGACAATCGTGTTATTGAGCGCATTGCCCGTACCGTCGATGGCGGCCGTGCCGGAGAGGGTCAGGTTCTCGACGTTGTCGCCCAGCGTGTAGCTGATGGTGGAGATCACCCGGTCGATGCCTTCGTCGGCGAGTTCCGTCACGACATCGCCGGCATCGTCCACGTAATAGGTGTCGTTGCCCGCGCCGCCGATCAGGGTGTCCGCCCCGGCGCGGCCGTTGAGCACGTCGTCCCCCTCGAAGCCCTCGATGAGGTCGCGCCCGGCCGTGCCGTTCAGGCGATCGTTGCCCGCCGTGCCTGCGACATGATTGGCGATGTCGAGCGTAAAATCGTCGCTCGCCGATTCGCCTGCTGCGTCCGTCGCCGTGACGCGGAGGGTCAGCACGCCTGCCGAAGTTAGGGTCGGCGTGCCGCTGAACGTCTGCGTCGCAGCATCGAAGCCGAGCCAGTCGGGCAAAGGCGATCCATCAACCAGGGTGGCGGTGTAGGTCAGGGTATCGCCCGCATCCGGGTCGGCGAAGGTCCCGACTGGAATTGCGAAGTCGAATTCCCGATCCTCAACAATGAATCTGTCTTCAAGCGCTGTAACCAGGACAGGCGCTGAATTCATGCCCGGCATCGAAGGTGCCAATGCAATCATCTGCGCCATGGAGAGTTCCGTTCCATCGGAAAACACGAAACGCTCGATTCCCGTGCCGACCGCCTCCTCAAAACGCGCAAGACGAATCTCGAGTGCCCCATCGCCACTCGTCACGATTCTCAGGTAGACATTCCCATCTCTCTCAACTCCACTGACCGTGAGGCCTGTCGGCGAAACGGCCGCTCCGAAAGTAACGGTGTCGGCCTGGATGGCGCCGGAACGCCATAACTGCTCGATTCGGGTGTAGTCATTTCCTGCGATTTGCGGAACGTCCGGCATATCGGGCACATAAAACAATTCACCATTGGCAACGAGTTCCTCGATCGACACACCTTCCATCCAAGGATAAATAGCGGGAATCAGCTCTGCCGCCTGTTCCAGGCTGTCAAATGCAGTAAGACCGCCCTCGCCGCCGTTGAAGACATATCTTCCACGCCATTCATCCCAGAACGGATCGCGATATTGCTCCGGAACCCCATGTGCATTGAAGAACCAGTTTTCATACTCCAAGGCGTTATCACCGGAATCGTCTATCGTGTCCTGCTCACCTTCCTCTAAATCAATCAGGTATACGTCGGCACCAAAGCCCCCATCGAGGACGTCATTTCCCGGCCCGCCGACAAGCACGTCGTTTCCGTAACCGGCTGTCAGCTGGTCATTCCCGGCGCCCCCCTTCAGCGTATCGTCGCCATAACCTCCCAGGATGGAATCGTTTCCCCGTCCCCCGACCAAAAGCCCTCCGGCATCGTCGCCGCTCAGCATCAGGTCCCCGGCATTTACGCTTCCCATGAATGCTTCATAGGAATAGGCCGATCCGTCTGGCAACTCGAAACTGGCGAATCGTCCCAAGTTCATCGTCTGGATATTGACCTGATCTCCGGTGTCCGCATCCGAAAGAACAAAACCCATGTCCGCCGACTGGGACAATGTCAGGTTCTGCATGTTCGCGTTTGCGAAGATCAGAACATTGGCGCCAATGTCATCGACGATCCTGTCATTGCCATCGACGATATAGACATCATCGCCGGCGCCGCCGGACAACACGTCCGCGCCGGCACCGCCGTTCAGGATGTCATTGCCGTCTCCCCCGATCAAGAGGTCGTCTTCGTTTCCCCCTTCGAGGAAATCGTTCCCCGTTCCTCCTTCCAAACGGTCGATTCCATCGCCGCCAGCCAGGAAGTCGTTCCCCTCATCGCCGATCAGGATGTCGTTCCCCTCTCCGCCGACGAGCCGGTCATCGCCGCCATGGCCGCGCAGATAATCATCGCCTTGACCGCCGTCGAGCTGATCGTCGCCCATATTCGCAGTCGGCGTATCGTCCGTATCCCCCATAAGCTGGTCGTTTCCCGCCCCGCCGAACAGGACGTCATTGCCGCCGCCGCCGATCAGACGGTCCTCGCCTTCATCCCCATACAGGTAATCGTTGCCGAAGACTGCGTTGCCATAGCTCGTATCGCCCCATATCTCGTCGTTGCCGGACCCGCCGACGAGATAATCGTTTCCATTTTCTCCCTGTATGAAGTCGTTGCCGGCGCCGCCATCGATGAAATCGTCGCCGGGGTCTGGCACCTGATTGCCGGCAGCATCCGGCCTGCCGTTGCGCTCGCCCGTCAGCAGATCGTCCCCCGCGCCGCCATAGATGACATCGGCGCCGCCGTCGCCGGTAATCGTGTCGTTGCCCGATTCCCCATACAGCTGATCGTTCCCCTGAAGGCCGTGAATGCGGTCATTGCCCGAGCCGCCGAAGATCACATCGGCCCCACCCGCCGCCGCCGCCGCTTCGACCACTTCCACCCTGCTGAGCACCGTATTGAACGGATCGAGACGGCCATTGACAAGGCCGATTGAAACCGACCAGTCGTAGGTACGGAACGCGAGATAGTTCTCGGGAATATCCAGGCCGATCATGTTTGCATAGCCGGTATTGTTGGACACATAGTTGTCGTCGCCGTCCAGGACATCGTCGCCCGCCCCGCCGACGAGCAGGTCTTCCCCGCCGCCGCCGAACAGCACATCGTTGTCGTTGGTGCCGACGACGGTATCGCGGCCCCGCCCGCCGCTCAGCCAGTCACCTCTCTGTCCGGTGCCGTCAACCGTGCGCGAGGCTTCCAGATAGGCCGCGACATCGACCGGGTCGCCGCCAAACACGGTGTCGTCGCCGTTGCCGCCCAGGAGGACATCCGGATCGGCGCCCCCCGCAATCACGTCGTTGCCGACACCGCCGACGACGAAGTCGCTCATCCGGCCGCTCTCGATGCGCCAGTTCTCCGTGCTGCCCATCAGGCGAAACACGTCGTCGCGCGGCACGATCTCGTCCGCATAGATCGGGTTGCCGTACTCGTCGACCGTGTTGTAGGACACCGTCAGGCTGTCGATGCGGTAATAGACCGTGCTGGTGTTCTCGAAGACGACCGATGACGAGGCGCTGACCGTGCTGATGCCCGACCAGTCGGCCGGGTACTGGGGGCCGTTCAGGTAATAGACGTCCCTGCCCTGGCTGTCCCGGCCCCAGTAGGCCGGCTGGGGGTTGTCCACCAGCGGCGGCGTGCCGATGAATTCCTGCCGGTTGCGGTCGCCGAGCAGAAAGTGGCTGCCATCGTTCATGACCGCCCGCTCCTGCAGCCGGATGCCCAACTCGCCGCCGGCAAAGTCGTCGAAGTTTTCAAGGACGACCCGGGCGCCGTTCTCCAGGGTGATCGTGAGCGGGGAGTTGTGCGTGGCGCCGACCGCGGCGGCGTTGGCCCAGACATAGCTCCCGTCCGCCCTGCGGATGAAGGTGCCGGCTATCTCCCGGCCCTGGGCGTCCTTCACCACCCCCTTGCCGTCTTCGTCGATGATGGTGTCGCTGCCCTGGCCGACGATGTAGGTGTCGAAACCAATCCCGCCGTAGAGCCGGTCGTCGCCGGCGCCACCCACCAGGGTGTCGTTTCCATCGCCGCCGTACAGCCAGTCGTCGCCTGCGCCGCCTTCGAGATAATCATTCTGGTCGTAGCCGTACAGCACGTCGTTGCCGCCGCCGCCGTAGAGGCGGTCGCTTTGGCTGCCGCCCGAAATCGACTCGGTCCAGCCCTCCTGATCGGCGCCGAAGACGATGCGGCGCTTGTCGGCAGGGGCGGCACCGGAGCCGAGGTTGATGGTGAGATTGCTGGCGTTGTCGCGGAACCAGGCGTCGGGGGCATTGCCCCGGCTGTAGGCCAAGGTCGAGGCGTTTACGTCTTCGAGCGCGAGCTTGTTCTTCCAGGCGAGGAAGGCGGCACGGTCGGCCAGGTATTCGTCGCTGAAGTGGGCCTGGCCTTGATTGCGTTGCTCGGGTGTCAAGGCCCGGTCGGCCTGCCATTGGGCATACAGATCAGAGTGGACTCCGATCAGCACGCCTGGCGATCCGACAAAGGCCACGGGCAGTAAGTGTTTAACGGCCAGGAAGGTGCCGAAGTCGGTCCTGGCGTTGGTGGCCAGCGTGCCGGCATCTTGCGTGGCGGTCAGGCGCAGGGCAGCACTGCCCCTGAGCGCCAGATAGGCGGCGCTGTCTTGCAGGGCGTAGAGGTTGGCATAAAGGGATTCGCGGTTCTCTTCCGCGGTGGCCGCGACATTGGCACCGAGAAGGGTCTTGCGAAGGGCGTCGAGCGCGCCTTCCAGTGTGCCTTTGTTGCTGGCCGAGGCGCTTCTGAGGAGTTGGGCGATCTGGGATTCGTTCAATGAGGGGGCCAGGGCACTGTAGGCGGCATAGATCGCGAGTGCGTCGGTGAGGGTTTGCTGGCTGTGGTTGCGCGCGGCCGGAGGGTTCGGTACGTCGGAAAGGAACTGGTTTTCGATGGCGATGTTGATGGGCGGCGAGACCGGCAGTCCAAGCCCGGCAACAGGCGAGATGCCGGCATCGGCGCGGAGGTTTGAGAATGTGCCGGTGTTGGCGAGCGGTTGAACGATATGCAGGGCAGTGAGCAAGCGCTGGCCGATTTCCGTGGCGGCAACGCTTCCGACGCCGGGCGCGTTGTAGAGATAGGCGTGGCTGACGTTGGCGCTGAATTCGCTGGCGAGACCCATGGCAAGGAAGCCGCCCAGGCTGTGGCCCGTCACCGTGAATTGGTTCGGCAGCGTGCCGTTGCCGATCCATTCCTGCACCTTGAGCTTGAGCGACCGGTACTGGGCCTGGAAGCGCGTGCTGCCCAGAATGGCCACCGAAACCAGATCGGTCGCCAGATCGTAGAGATCGTCCGTGCCGCGGATGGCCAGGTATCTCTGGCCGGTGGCGTTCTCCTGGAACACCGTCACCGACAAGCCGTTGGTCGTGGTGTCGTAGCGCAACAGCTCGCCCGTGTTCTCGTCATATACCGGGTACGGGTCGCTGGTGTGGTTGTATTGGGCGACGACGGTCCATTGATTTGAGAAGCGGGTGGCTTGTTCGAATGACATGCCACGTCCCTGATCCCGCAACGCTGAAATATCGGGCACACCAGTGGTCAGGTCGGCATACGCAGCAAGCGCCAGCTGAGCTTGCTTAAAATACTCAACGGTTGAGCTCATTTTTCACTCCTTAGTCAATGGAAAGAAGATGCTTTTGAGCAACATGTTTGGGCCGGCCTCAAGAGGTTTCGGGCAACTATAACTTGAGTCGTACCATGGGCCGGGCATATCGCCGCCACCGCGTCCGTAAAGAATGGTTTCTCCTAACAACCTATTATCTGAACGCCGGATCACTTGATAATGCTCGCGTGACATTTCTGGATTGCCACGTCGGTAGTAATGGATTTCGCGTTTGAATAAGTAATCCGGCCCGAGCGCGTTCTCGCCCTGAGTCGGATTGAAGAAATTCGGCTGCCCCCATTGATTGAATTTCTCCGCCGGCAGCTTCACCGTCTCATACACCTTGATGCCGCCGTCCTTGGCGCAGAGTTCCTTCACCTGCTGATCGAGCCGCGCTTTCTCGCAGGCGGACAGTAAAAGCGCCGCCGTTAGCACATATATCCATCCCGTTTTCATGTAGCCCCCTCCGTTCGCAATCATTGATCCGTGTTCGCCGTCCCGCGGCGACTGACTTTTCCCGGCGCGGCGCATTCCGGCCGCAGCCGGCCCTTCCCTCACGATTCCGTCTCCGCGTCGGCCGCTTGGGCGGATGCTGCCTTCGGTCCGAAGCTGAACACCTCATCCACCTGCAGCCCCTTCGGAATCTGGTGGGTGATGAAAAGCATCGTCACCTTGCCCTTGAGCTGGTTGATGGTCTGGGCGAAGTGCTCGGCGGTGGCTTGGTCGAGGCTGGATACCGCTTCGTCGAAGATGAGGATCTTCGGGCGCTTGAGCAGCGCTCGCGCGATGGCGAGGCGCTGGCGCTGTCCGCCGGAGAGGCCGACGCCGTGCTCGCCGATCCCGGTCTGGTAGCCCTGCGGCAGTCTCTCGATGACCTCGTGGATCTCGGCCAGCTTGCAGGCGGCGATGATGTCCTCGAAATTCGCATGCGGGTGGGCCATGACGAGGTTGTCGTAGATGCTGCCGGCGAAGAGCACGGTCTCCTGCGGCACGACGCCGTAGGCCTGGCGCAGCTCGTTGGCAGCGAGGTGGCGGATGTCGCGGCCGTCGAGCAGGATCTGCCCGTCGGTGGGCAGGTAGAAGCCCTGCAGCAGTTTCGCCAGCGTGCTCTTGCCGCAGCCGGAGGGGCCCATCAGCACGGAAAGGTGGCCGGGCTTGAGGGTGAGATTCAGGTTACGGTAGAGGAAGGGATGGGCGTTCGAATAGCGGAAGCTCACCTGCCTGAGGTCGATGCGGCCGGCGCCGCCCGCCTCGCGCTGCGGGACGAGGGCGTGCGGCTCGGCCGGGGCGTCCATCAGATCGCCCAGGCGCTTCACCGCGATGCTGGCCTGCTGGAATTCCTGCCACAGGCCGACGATGCGCAGCATCGGCTGGCTCATGCGGCCGGCGAACATCTGGAAGGCGACCAGCATGCCGACGGTGAAGCCGTCGCCGCCTTTGCCATTCTGCATCACCAGCAAGGCGCCGACGACGAGGATGGCGAGCGTCATGAGCTGCTCGAGGCAGTTGGCGAGCACGTTATAGGTGTTGCTCACCTGCCGCGTGGTGAAGCCGGCGGCGAGGTAGGAAGCGAGGTAGTCGCCGTACTTCTGATCGAGGTGCGGCTCCATCTGCAGCGACTTGACGGTGGCGATGCCGGAGACGTATTCGGTGAGGAAGCTCTGGTTGCGCGCGCCGAGCAGGAACTGGCGGTTGAGCCGGTCGCGGAAGACGGGCGCGACGAGGAAGCTGATCAGTCCGATTGAACCGAGCAGCGCCACGGCAATGAGCGAGAGCTGCCAGGAGTACCAGAACATCACCGCCAGGAAGATGAGCAGGAAGGGGAAGTCGAGGATCAGGCTCACCGCCGCGCCTGAGACGAACTCGCGAATGGTCTCGACGCCGTGCAGGCGCGCCACCAGCACGCCGGTGCTGCGGTTCTCGAAGAAGGGCAGCGGCAGGCGCAGCAGGTGCCTGAAGACCTGGCTGCCGAGCACGGCATCGATGCGGTTGCCGGTGTGCAGCACGAGGTATTGCCGCAGCCAGCTCATGGCGCCGGTGAACAGCATGAACATGACCAGGGCCACGGCGATGACGACCAGGGTGGACTGCGTCTGATGCACCACCACCTTGTCGATGATGACTTGCGTGAACACCGGCACGGCGAGGCCGACGAGCTGGATGGAGAGGCTGGCGAGCAGCACGTCGCGCCAGATGCGCTTGTGCTTGATGAGTTCGGGGAGGAACCAGCGGAAGCCGAATTTGGCGGGGGTGGGGTGTTCCCCCTCTCCCTCTGTTCCTCTCCCTCGCGGAGAGAGGGAAGCGTCCTTGGCGACGAGGATCAGGGTGGGTTCGAAGTAGAGGTCGAACTCGGCCAGCGGCAGGGTCTCGGGTTGCTCGCTGCCGGCGCGGAAGAAGAGGATCTGGCTGGCGTCGGCGCGCAGGAGGAGTGCAGGGCGAGCGGGCTCGGCTTCCGCCGGCTCGTCGGCCTCGCCTTCGCGCACGACGTGCAGTTGCGTGGGCGCGCCCGGCGCGTGCGGCCCGGCGACATGAGGCGCGGCGCGCAGGAATGCTATGCAGGGAAAAGTCAGTCCGGGCAGGACGGCGGCGCTGGCACCGCGCTCGCCGGTGCGGAACCCCAAGGCGCGGGCGGCTTCATGCAGGGTGACGGTGGTGACCGGCGGCGGAAATTCCTGGGAGACCAGTGCGGGGTCGAAGGGCACGCGGCCGATCTGGCACAGGCTGCCCAGAAGCCACAATAAATCCTCCCCCGCCAGGCGAGCCCCCTCCACCCCCAACCTCCCCTGATGCCGGCTGTTGCCGGTCTTGATGATGAATGAATGGGCGATTAGAGCATGATTTCATTCACGGGAAGCGTGAAATATTTCACGAAATTGTCAGTTCATGAGACCGGGAAAACACGGAGAAATTTGGTATTCATTGATTTTTATTGAAACTTAATGCATCAGCAATAACTATAGTTATATTCCGCTACGCATAGCTATCTGATTACGTTTCATTTTGTGGCGCACGACAAAACAGCGGCAGCGGGGAGCGGCCGCCTGACTACTTGATGCGCGTGAGATGCGGCCGCGGCGGGCCGTCGGAGGGCGGGGGTTCGGGTGACTCGGGGGCGGCTTCCTCGAGGGCGACGCCGGGCTCGCCGGCCGTCTCGCCGACTTCGAAGGCCATGCCCTGCCCGTTCTCGCGGGCGTAGATGGCGGCGACGTTGCCGACCGGGATGGAAAGCGACTGCGCCGCGCCGCCGAAGCGGGCCTGGCAGGTGATGAGGTCGTTGCCCATGTGCAGGTTCTGCACGGCCTCGGCGCCGAGGTTGAGGACGATCTGGCCGTCCTTCACGTACTGGCGCGGCACCAGCG
>Ga0233425_10008237_pt1 | contig 14011 bp, 11 predicted proteins | sample Watercolumn_Towu_2_FD_181712 | JGI IMG/M metagenome (GOLD analysis project Ga0233425, IMG submission 181712) | Freshwater microbial communities from Lake Towuti, South Sulawesi, Indonesia - Watercolumn_Towuti2014_140_MG | ecosystem: Environmental > Aquatic > Freshwater > Lake | place...
TGGGCGCGACGTGGCTTGGGCTTGGCGCTGCCCGCAGCGGGCAGCGGCGGGGGCTTGGCCTTCGCGGACGTCTTGGGCAAGGGGGGCGGACCGGCCTTGGGCCGGAGCGACTTGCGGAGCTCGGGCTCCAGCCACTCGAGCTTCACCTCCATGGTCTGGCGCCGCGAGCTCTTGGGGCCGCCGCTCGCGGGCGCGGGCTCGAGCCACGACATGTCCACCTCCATGGTCTGCTTCCGGGGTGGAGGGCCCGGGCGTCGGGAGGTCTTGGGCGGGAGCGAGCGACGAGCTGCCATCGAAGCAGCGATAGCACGCCGCGCTCAGGAACGGCGAGCCCGCACCCGCCGGCGGCGGCCACCCCACACGCCGAACCACACCCCGATGAACCCGAGGGCAGCGCGGCCCCCGCCCGCGCTGGCGCGGCAGCCGCAGCCGGACTCCTCAGCGTCCGCGCCGGGCGCGAGGCTCCCGCCGCCGCCGACGCCCGCGTCCGAGGCACCGCCGCCGGTCCCGAGCGAGATCCCGCCATCGGCCGCCGCACACTCGCCGGGCGCGCAGCACTGGCCGGCGACGCAGCTCTGACCTGCGGGGCACTTCACGCCCTCGCAGTCGTCCTTGCACGCACCCGTCGCGCAGTGCTTGCCCGCCGGGCAGCCGCCCGGACAGGAGAGGTCCGCGCACTGCCCGGTCTTCTCGTCACAGCCGAGCGGCGCCGCGCAGCTCAGGCCGTCGCACTTCGCGCAGTGTGGGAAGCACTTGCCGCTCTGGCAGACCTGACCCGCATCGCAGCTCACACCCGCGCACAGGTCCACGCAGCGGTCGCCGACGCAGGTCTGACTGCCCGGGCAGACCACGCCGGCGCACGGCGCGCCGCAGCTACCATCGCGGCAGACCTCACCGGCCCCGCAGCTCACGCCCACGCACTTCGGCTCGACGCACAGGCCGCTCGCCTGGTCGCACGCCGACCCGACGGTACAGGGGAACTCCGCGAGGGCGCAGTGGCCGACGCACTTGCCGTGGTGGCAGATCTGATCCGCCTTCGGGCACGTGGCACCGTCGTCGCTCTGACCGTTGCAGTCGTCATCGAGCCCGTTGCAGATCTCTGCCACCGCCCCGAACACGGGCGAGCAGCCGAGCTGCCCTGCCGTGCAGACCGTGACGCCGCTGCCGCAGACTCCGGGTTTGCCCGTGTCGCAGGCGACGCCGGCGCCGGAGCAGCGGATCCCGCTCACGCTCGTCAGCATGTCGGTGAAGTCGTTGTTCGGGCTCTTGTTGCTGTCTTCCCAGGCAAAGTAGAAGGTGTCTTGGAACACCTTGCTGCCGTAGGTCAAAAGGTGGATCCACGAGGCATTGCCGGCGTAGTCGGGGTTCAGCTTGCGCTCCGAGTAGTAGATGAAGCCGTGGCCCTGAGCGGCGTCCTGCAGCGTGGCACAGCAGCCTTGCACGTCGCAGCTGCCACTCCCGCCGCCCTTGCCGTCGCCCTTCTCCGGCGTCACCAGGAAGAAGCCGATGTCACCGCCGGCGTATCCCGCCTCCTTCGAGAGATCGAGCACGACCTGATCGCCGGGCTTGGCGTTGCAGTCGAGCATCAGGTGTAGATCCTGGAGCTTCGGTTTCTGCCCTGTGGCGTTGTACCAACCAAAGCCGTTCTTGAAGAGCGCGGTGCCGCGCGTGATGAGCTCGAAGGTCTGTGGGCAAGTCGGCTTGAAGGTCTCCGGGACGACGAGGCCTTCCTTCCAGGGGTCGAGCCCCGCGTGGTGGGTCGGGATGCAGGCGTTGTCGTTGACCTCGTGCCAGAGGCGCGACTCGCAGGTTCCGTTCTGTCCGAGGTCGCAGCTCGGCGAGCCCCCGGGGCAAGGCTTGCCGATGTTGCAGACGCCGGGCTCCTTGCACACGCAGGCGAAGGCGGCAGCGAGCCCCGTGGGCTCGCCTCCGCTGCAACCGAGCGCGGCCGGGATCGGCGCGCCGTCGGGTTGAGAGAGCGCATGCGCGGCTCCCGCGGAGAGCAGGGCGCTGGTGAGGATCGCGGAGCGGATCAGGCCGAGCTTGTGTCGACGGGCCATGCGTAACTCTCCTGTGAGTCACGCCCTGGAGGGGCGCGGAAAAGTGAGCCGCTGAGCCGCGCCCCCGGGCCAACGAGGACGTGACTCAGCGCTGAGTCACGGACTACGCCCGCACCCTCGGGCCGTCAAGGCCGGCGCTTTTTCGGGCGTTTTCCCTGTGGGGCCAGCTCTTCGACCGGGGCGAGCAGGGCGGTCAGCCGCGTGACCACGGCGCCCGTGTCCACGCCCCGGCGCTGGCCGAGCAGGGTGATGTCGAGCACCAGGTTCGCGATCGCCATCTCGACCAGCGCGCGCTCCTCCGTGAGCACCGCGCGGGTGCTCGGTGCCTCGTCGGCGCCGCCGAGCAGCGCACGGCGCTGATCGCTGACCAGGATCAGCTTGTGGGGCCAGTACGCTTCGAGCTCGTGCTCGTCGATACCGTAGCTGAGCACGGTGCCGAGCGCGCTCTCGAGCGGGTTGAAGGAGAACAGGATGATCTCGACGCCGTTGCGCCGCGCCTCGCGCAGCGGTCCGGCGAGCCGCGTCGCCTCACGTCCCCAGAGCGACCCGTAGAGCTGCTTCTCCGCGCCCGCGACCAAGCGCTCGGCTTCCTCGAGCACCGAGGCGTAGCCCTGGATGGTCCAGGTGATGGCAGCGCTCGCGGGCTGCGCCAGGCTCTCGAGCGAGCTCTTCAGGCCGCGCAGGCGCTTCGCGAAGCGCGCCTCGATGATCTTCTCGAGGTCGGCAGGCGGAAGCGCCACGTAACGGGCCGGCTCGCGCCCCGCCACGTTCACCAGGCCCTGGCCCTCGAGGCGCTTGAGCACGCCGTAGATGGCCGAGCGCGGGACTCCGGCGCGTGACGCGAGCTCGTAACCCGTGGCGGGGCTGACCTTGAGCAGCGCGATGTACGCCTTGGCTTCGGCCGAGGTGAAGCCGAGCTCCATCAGCGCCGCGACCAGGTCCTCGCTCACGGCCGCCTCTTCGCACGAGGCAGGGCGGCGCCGCAAGTCGGGGCTTCAGGGCTGCGCGACGTCCCACTTCGGTCGTTCGGGGGTCTTCGCGAGCGCGTCGGCGTCGGCCACGACCGCATCCTTCTGTCCTTCGCGGCCCTCCAGGAAGTGGACGAACTCGAGCTGCGCGTCCGGCTTGCCGCGCTCGGTGACGAACAGGCGCACGAATTCGGTGGGTGTGACCGCGCGGCGCCCCGCCACGCTGACCCACGGCGGCGCGAGGCCCTTCTCTCCGGCCGGCGCCTCGTAGGCCTTGATCACGAGCTCGGAGCAGACCACGCGGTCGTCCGTCGCAAAGTCGAAGTCGAAGTCGTAGGGTCGGCCGAAGTAGCGGAGCGCGCGCTCGAGGGCCGCGGCCACGTCGACGAGCGGCAGCCTGGGCCTGAGCGCGGCCACGTAGTCCGCCCCGCAGGAGTGCTCGAAGCTCTGGGCCACCACGCCCTCGCTCACGGCCTCGACCACGGCGTGCGGGTGTCCCGCCTCGTCCCTGGCTCCGAGGGCCTGCCACGCTGCGGCGTGCCGCTTCTGGAGATAGCCGCTGAACGAGCCCTCGAAGCGCTTCTGCACCTCGGGGTCCGCGTCGAAGGTCTGCTTGATGTCGTCCTGCGAGCCGCTGAACAGGGCCGCGTGGGGCCAGAAACCGGGCAGGCCCACGTTCGAGAGGTACCAGTTGCGGCGCTCGATCAGGATGTCGCCGGGCCGGAGCTTGGCCTTCATGTCCGCGAGCTGGGCATCGTTGATCAATCGCCGCGCCTGCGGCGCGAAGCGCGTGTCGCCCGCCCACTCGGCGACCTCCTTCTGGACGGGGAACCAGGCCTGGAACGCCGTGCTCTTCAGCAGCTCGGCTTTGTTCTCGGCGCTGCGCAGGGCGCCCTTCGCCTGGCCGAGGCGTTCGAGCGCCGCCTTCCTGCGCCCCGCGACGAGCGCGCGGATGCGCTCGCCGGGCGCACCGGCCAGGTGTCGATCGATCCACTGCTCGTACCACTCGGCGCCCGCCGGCACCAAGGAGTAGTCCCGCGCACGACCGAGCCGCGCGCGCATGGCGCTGAACGTCCCGCGCGGCAGCCCGAGCTCCGGCATCGCCTCGTCGAAGAGCTTCGGCGCGAGCTCCTTACCGGCGACGACCTCGAGGAACGCCTGCCCGGCGGCGACCTGCGCGCAGAGCGCGGCGTAGCTGAGCCCGTAGCTCCGCGCGTGCAGCCCCGGGTGCGCGACGTAGTCGACGCCGAACCAGCCTTCGTAGCGGCGCTTGAGGCCGTCGAGCGCCAACATGGGCTCGAAGAAGCTCCACCAGAGCTCGCGGATCTTCTTCCGGTCCTCTGCTTTCAGGTCGTCCGTGCGCTCGGTGCGCAGCAGCGGCTCCGCCGCGCGCGCGTCGGCGAGCGCGCGGTCGAGCTGCGCGACCCAGCGCTCGAGGCGCGCGGCGTCGTCACCGGTGAGCTGCTCGAGCGCGGTCGGCGACAGCTTCCAGAGCGGGCTCACGGCGGTACCCGTGAGCCGGCGCGCGAACGGGTAACCGGCCTGCGGGCGGGAGGAAGGCCAGAGCCAGAGGCCGACCAGCAACGCGGCCGCTGCGGTCCCACCGATGAGAAAGCGCTTCTTGATTCGCTGCTTCATCGACGTCTCCGCGCCGGCGACCGCGCAGTCTGTTGTCGCACGTGCGCCCTACAAAAGTGCAGGCGCACCATGTGCGCCCTGTCAATTCCAATTTGCGAAGCTCAGTCTGAAGCGTAATCTGCGCGGCATGCGAGTACGTCAAATCTCTTCGGTCCTCGTAACCTTGTTCATTGCTGCCTGCTCGAGCGGAGGCGACGACGGCGGGGGTTCCACTCCCGGCGACGAGCTCGAGCCTGAAGATCAAGCCGCCATGGATGGCGAAGGCAAGTTCGACGCGTGGGACTCCGCGAACAACCCGGCCAACGTCGATCCGAACTTCTCCTACTTCGTGCACCAGCTCCCGCTCGAGGGTCACGGCCCCGTGCCCATCCCGGGTGACTACTGGGCGACGCAGAAGGACAACCTGAACCACGAGTGGGACGGCGCCGGCTCTTCCCCCGCGGAGAAGTACGCCAAGGCCTTCAACAAGGCCGAGGTGCCCGCGAACATCACCAAGTACCACGGCATCGGCTCCGCCACGTACCAGAAGGAGTGCACGCAGGGCGGCACCGAGTGCAACGGCGAGAAGGACGGCTCGAGCTGCGCCATCCCGAAGGGCGCGACCAAGGGTCGCTGCATCCCGGGCTGGTGGGGCATCTGTCACGGTTGGGCGCCCTACGCGCTCTCCGAGCCCGCGCCGAAGAACCCGGTGACCAAGAACGGCGTCACCTTCTATCCCGGCGACCTCGAGGGCTTGATGTCGCTCCTCTACACCGACGTCGACACCAAGTTCGTGTCGCGCCGCTGCAACAAGGAAGATCCGGTGACGGACGGCACGGGGCGCGTCACCGCGGCCGAGTGCCGCGACATGAACCCGGGCTCCTGGCACGTCATCGCCACGAACATGATGGGCCTCCGCCGCCAGGGCTTCAACATCGACGCCACCTTCGACCTGCAGGTCTGGAACCAGCCGGGCTACGGCTACAAGGTCACGAACCCGGCCGACGGCAAGCTGAAGGAGATCAGCAAGGACGAGGCGATCAGCATGCTGGGCGCGAACCTCACGCTCACGGAGATCTTCCCGAGCACCTTGATCAAGAAGAACGAGACCAAGGCGGGCGAGTACAGCGTGACCGCGGCCGGCGACTACACCATCAAGATGACGGGCAGCGGCGACGCGGACCTGTACGTCAAGAAGGGCTCGGCCCCGACCGAGAGCGACTACGACTGCCGCCCGTACGGCGGGAACTCCAACGAGGAGTGCCCGATGAAGCTCGCGGCGGGCGACAAGATTTACTACATGGTCAAGGGCTACGGCGACGAGAGCAACGTCACGCTCGGCGCCGCGGTGCCCGGCGCCGGCGGCTCGTACACCTACAACACGCTGGCCAAGCGCTTCTTCTACGTGGAGATGGACTTCACCTACATCGTGGAGTCGAAGCCCGCGAAGCAGTCGCACGTCGACCAGGCGCTCACGAGCTACGCCACCACCAAGCACTACAAGTACATCTTGGAGGCGGACCAGGGCGGCAAGATCATGGGCGGCGAGTGGGTCGGCGAGAGCCGCACCAACCACCCGGATTTCGCCTGGTGGCCCACGGGCAAGCCCAACAGCGACCAGGCCGGCGGGCTCATCACCTACGCCGAGGTCAAGGGGCTGAACGACGAGGCAGCGGGCAGCCAGCCCGTCGAGGACACGGTCACCGTGCTCGACGGCATCATGGTGCAGGGCACCGGCACGAGCTGGGCCTCGAAGTACGGCTCGGTGGCGGTGGGCTCGGGCTACAAGAAGCTCGAGGTCACCATGACCGGGACGGGCGCCGCGGAGCTCTACGTCCGCGCCGGCCGCAACCCGACCGTCTACGCCAGCGACTGCAAGAGCACGACGGCGGGCACCTCGAATCAGACCTGCACCGTCAACGTCTCGTTCAACGGCAACACCTACTTCGTGCGCGCGCGCAGCAAGACGCCGAACACGAAGGTCACCATCGTGGCGAAGAAGCTGAAGTAACCCGCTTCGGCTGAAGATCGGCGCGCGCCGGGGGCTTCCCTCTCGGCGCGCGCGGTCTTTTTGTGCGGGCGGAAGATCTGCTCCCGCGCCGCGTACGAGGCAGCACCGCATGCGAGTCAGCTACGAGCTCACGCGGGACGACTACGCCGCGCTGACGTTCGCGAAGGCGCCGCCACGCCGGACCACACGCCTGCGCCTGCTCGTGCTCGGCGTGCTGATCGGGGTGGTGCTCGGCCTGATGGCGCTCCTGACCTGGCTGACCGGCGGGCTCGCCTGGATCGACGACCTGCCGGGATTCCGCCTACTGCTCTGGGTCACCGCCAGCGTCCTCGCTGCTTTCCTGGCCCTCACGGCTCTGCTCGCCGGGCTGCGGCTCTGGGTCCGCCGCCTACCTCGGGACGACGGCGCCACGCTCGGCCGCCACGAGCTCGAGGTCGGCGAGGACGGGCTCCACGTCGAGGGCCGCTCGGGGCGCGCGTTCGTCAGGTGGAGCGCCATCGTCGAGCTCCGGGAGACCGACGAGCACGTCTTCCTCTACGTCGATCGCATGCTGGCCTACGTGGTGCCCAAGCGCGCCTTCGGGGACGGCGCGGAGCTCGAGCGCTTCCTGGGCCTGGCGCGGGCGCGGATCAGCAAGGGCGCGTGAGGCTCAGCCGGCAAGGGCTGCGATCACGTGCTCGAGCCCGAGCACCACTCGGGTCATGCGCTCGAAGTCCATGTGGTCCGGCGTGTCGGTCGCGGCGTGGTAGTGCGGGTTCCGGAAGGGCGCGGTGTCCGTGACCATGATCGCAGGGTAGCCCTCCTGCCAGAAGGCCCAGTGGTCGGACCAGCCGACGCCGGGCAACACGCCGGGCACCGCCGCGCCTTCGCTGGGGAAGCGCGCGTGGTCGCGGAACGCGCCGATGGCGCTCCGCACCAGCTCCTTCGATCCGGGGTTACCCACGAAGCCGATGAAGTCGCCGCGGGAAGGGTAGAAGAAGCCGAGCGGCGGAGGGTACTTCTGGCTGCCGTCCTGCTCCGAGAAGTAGCCGATGGTCTCGAGGCTGAGCATCGCGACGATCTTCTCGCCGCGCTCGCGCGAGCGCTTGGCGTAGCGCCAGCTGCCCATGTCCGGGGTCTGGAACCAGGGAGGCTCCTCGTTCACGAACGCGACCAGGCGCAGCGTCCTCCGGTGTGGAGCCGCGAGCAGGCGCAGGCGCCAGGCGAGCTGGATCAGCGCTGCCGTCCCGCTGGCGTTGTCGTCCGCGCCGGGCGTGCCGGGGGCCGAATCGTAGTGTGCGCCGACGACCACGATTTCATCCGGAAGCTCTCGACCACGCAGCTCGACCTCGAAGTTCTTGCACGGAGTCCCGCCCACCGAATAGGCCTGCACGCCGACCGGCAGCGCCGAGCGACCGAGCGCCTCTTCCACGTGGGCCGCAGCACGCGCGAGGCCGGACGGACGCCCGACGTTGCGCTCGCCGATCTCGAGCGCGAGCGTGCGCACGTCGCGTTCGAGCGCTTCCCGCAGCTCTCGCGCGTCCGCCGCGAGCGGGTCGACGGGACCACGGTGGCTCTGCCCCGGCATCCTCAGCCACGAGCCCCACGCCATGACCAAACCCGAGGTTACGGCAGCCACGGACGCGAGCGCCACCCTCCCCGCGAGCCTCTGCTTCGGAGTCGCCAGGGCCCGACGATACCACGACAATCCCGAGTCGATTGACGCGCCCGAAGCCCCGGCGGAGATCTCCCGCCATGCGAACCGCTCACTTCGTCTTGGGTCTCGGTCTCGTCGGCTCCGGCCTGGTGCTCTTCTCCGCGGCGTGCGGCTCCGACACGAGCTCGTCGTCCTCCGCCGGCGGCAGCGGCAACGTCGGTGGCATGGGCGCCATGGGCGGAGGCGGCGCCGGCGGCAGCGGCGGCGCGACGGGCGGCGCGGGCGGCGCGGGCGGGGCCGGCGGCTCGACCGGCGGCGCCGCGGGTAGCGGCGGCTCGACGGGTGGCGCCGCGGGCAGCGGCGGCGGTAGCGCGGGCGACGCCAGCACCGACGGCGGCGGCACGGCGGCCGACCACCTGTTGATCAGCGAGGTGGGCATCGAGCCCGCGGGCTCGGAGTTCGTGGAAATCTGGAACCCGACCAACGCGGAGGTCGATCTCTCGAACTACTACCTCTCGGACAACTCGGCCTACCACAAGGTGACGAGCGGGCCATGGAACCCCCAGGGCACGCCCAACACCGATTTCCTGGCGCGTTTCCCGGCGGGCGCGAAGCTCGCGGCGGGCGCGGTGATCGTCGTCGCTCCCGAGAGCCCGAGCGGCAGCACGACGTTCGAGACCAAGTTCGGCAAGTGCCCGACCTACACGCTCAACTCGACGGGCACGCCGTTGACCTGCAAGGGCGGCAGCATCCCGGCCATGAACATCCCCACCAACGGCAGCGTCGGCAGCCAGGCGGGAGCTCTGATCAGCAACGACCGCGAGATGATCGTGCTGTTCCGTTGGAACGGCAGCGCGACCACGGTCGAGGACGTGGACTACGTCACCTGGGGCACCAACTTCGACGACAACACGCGCATCGACAAGTCGGCGGTCGCCGGCTACAAGCCCGACACGCCGCGTGCGTCGCAGAAGTCCGCGAACCAGGGGGTGGCCGGGGACGGCGGCGCCAGCCTCGCCATCGAGCGCTGTGCGAAGGAGAGCGGCGAGAAGCTCTCCGGCGGCAACGGCATGACCGGCCACGACGAGACCAGCGAGGACATGGGCACGAGCTTCAAGTCCCAGCCCTCGCCGACGCCGGGGACCAAGAACGCCTGCCTCTGAGCCGACCGCTCAGTGCGTCCGCGCCTCGTCGCCGACGAAGAGCTCCACTCGGTCTTCGTCGGCGACGCGCCGGAGCGCGATCACTTCCCGCGCCTCGACCGACGCGGCCACCAGCGTCGAGCTCGTGGTGAGGACCCACTGCGCGCCGGGCAGGGCCTGCGTCAGCGCAGTGGCCAGTCCCGCTTGTGCCGCCGGGTCCTGGTGCACGTCGACCTCGTCGATGGCGATGATGCCCTCGCTCGTGCGCGGATCGTGGCCGGGGTAGGCCGCCCAGAGCAGCCGAGTGGCCAGGGCAGCGAAGGCCGTCAGGTGGCGCGCACGCGTGGGCAGGGCGTCGAAGAAGCGTTCACGACCGTCCGCGTCGAGGAACACGGGCTCGAAGCTCGCCGCGTCGAGGCCGCGGTAGGCGTACCCGGCCAGCGAGACCAGGTGATCCACGGCGGAGTGCATGGCGCCGCCCAGGAGGTCGAGCCGGCGCCCGCGATCTCCCCCGCCGCGCGCGAGCGCGGCGCCGATGGCGGCGTAGGCCAGAGCTTGCTTGGTCTCGCGGGTGAGGTCGGCGCGGTTGGCCTCGTCCATCGTGCTCGGGCCGCGCACCTCGTAGCGCGCGACGGTGCGTGCGGGCGCGCTGAGAGCGAGGGGCTGCCGCGAGAAGAAGCGGTGGGCGGGCAAGAGCAGAAAGGCGAAGCCGCCCGTGGTCGCGCGCTTCTCGAAAAGCGCCTGCTCACGACGCCGGAACGCCTCCTCCTCGTCGCTCGGCGCCATGCGCGCGCCAGGCGTGGCGACTCGGAGCGTATGCGGCCGCTCCGAATCGTCCTGTCCGAGCCAGTACTCGCAGATGGCGTGGGGAGGGACCGGACGCGACAGGGTCGGATCCGGTGGTGCGCCGCCGAGCACCCCTGCCGAGAGCACCACGGCGTTCCCCGGGCGCGTGGCCGCGAGCGCCGCGAGCAGCGTGGTCTTCCCCACCCCACCCCCGCCGTGGATCACGACGACGCGACGCGGGCGCCCGTCCTCGTCCGCGAAAGGCAAGAGCAGATCCTCGAAGGGGCCAACGGAGACCAGGCGGGCCGAGGCGAGCTGCATGCGAGGCTCGGAGCATAGCGCGAACCGTGCGAAAGTCCTGCCGTCGCATGCAGCTTCGCACCGAGATCGAGATCGCGGCTGACCCCGCGCGCGTCTGGGACACCCTGGTGGGCTTCGCGAGCTACCCGGACTGGAACCCCTGGGTGCGCTCCGTGGAGGGCGAGCTCGCCGTCGGTTCGGTGCTCACGCTCACCGTGACGCCTGCCGACGGCAGCGAGCGCCGCGAGCGGGTGACGGTCACGGCGCTCGAGCCCGGCCGCAGCCTGCGCTGGACCGGCAAGCTCGTCGCGCGCTTCCTGTTCGCTGGCGAGCACTACTTCGAGCTGACGGAGCTCGGCGTCGGACGCACGCGCTTGACCCAAGGCGAGAACCTGAGCGGCGCGATGGTGCAGCACCTGGGCCAGCGCTTGACCGGCATGGCGCGCGGCTTCGTCGGCATGAACGAGGCCCTGAAGAAGCGCCTGGAGCGCGCCTCGGACTAGCTAGAGCTTCGGCCCCGCGCGCTTGCCGACGGCCTGCGTGGCCGCCTTCAGCTCGTCGCCGTCGCGCAGGCACGGCCAGCAGTCGTCGCGCTTGCCGTCGCCGCAGCCCTTCTTCTGGGCGAAGCGCCCCAAGAGCGCCGCGCTGCGGCGGTCGCCCTGCTCGGCGGCGCGCGTCACGGCGTCCTTCGCGGCCTCGCAGCTCTCGGCCGCGCGCAGATCCAGGGCCACCAGCAGCGCAGCGGAGGCCCGCTTCCGCACCTCGCCGCTGGCGAGCAGCGCCTCGGCGAGAGCCGCAGCCGGGTCGTTCTTCTTCCGCGTCGTCCAGATCCAGTAGAGAAGGTCCGGGCCCGACGCGCTGGGGAGCTTCGCCATGGTTCCGAGCGCCTCGCGCCAAGTGTCCGGGTCGAGGGCAGCGCTCTTCAGCGTGGCGACGAGCTCGGGGCTGCCAGCGTAGAGCTCACTCTGGCTCGCCTTGGCGGCATCGTCGCCGATCGCGCGGCGCTTCTTGGCCGCCGTCGAGGCGCCGAGCCCCAGCACGTCCTCGACGCTGCGCTCGCGCGGCGGTCGAGCCTCGATGGCTTCGCGCGCGCCGTCGCTCAACCCTGCGGCGGGCGCTTCACTCGGGGGGGCCGAGGGCGGTGGTGCGGACGCTTGGGGCGGCGCCGTCGACGCCACGGCGCTCGGCTGCGCGCGCGCGGATGGCGCGGGTGAGCTCGCGGTGCCCCGCGCGAGCAGCGCGGAGCAGCTCCCCGAGAACAACGCCATGCTGCCGAGCGCGAGCCCGACCGCGATGAGCGCGAACCCCCAGAGCGGTCCGGCGCCCTGCCCCACACGTACGCGCTGGAGCAGCGCCTCCGGCAACGTCGGCAGCGCTTCGAGCGGCGGCGCGCCCGTCGAAGGCGGGGGGATCGACGCCGGCGCGCCGGGAGCTGGGTAGGTCAGCGGGCTCGGCTGGGTCGGAGCCAAGCTCGACGGCGCGGGCGCCGGGGGCGCAGCTACCGCGGGCGAGGGTGGAACGAGGGGCTCGGAGGCCAGCACCTCGAGTGACTCGCTGAGCGTGTCGAGCATGGGAGGCGCGGGCGGTGCGGGCTTCGCGGGCGCCTCGTGCGCCGCTGGTGCGGGCGGCGGCGCCGACGGCTGGGCCGGCGGGACCGATGCCCGCTGCGAAGGCGGGGGGGGCGGCACCGAGCGACGCGAGGGCGGGGGTGTCGACGGCCGCACGGCTCCGCGCGAAGGCGGCGGTTTCGAAGGACGTGCCGACGCCGGGGCGCGCGCGGGCGCAGCGGGCAACCCGAGCGCGCTCGGGCCCGTGCCCCGCGGCGCGCTCGCCGCGGGCTCGGCGGGGCGACGCGACGGATCCGGTGAGGTGAGCTCCTTCGAGTCCACCGTCGGGTCGAGCAGGGTGTCGTCTGGGATGGCGTTCGGGATGTCGTCCCAGCCCCGATCGACGAGGGAGGTACGCGGTCTCCCCGGTGGCTGCTGCTGGTCGGCCATTCCCTCGCCGGAAGGCTAGCGCACCTTGGCCGATCGCGTCCCTTTTCGGCCACGCACGGGCCCCGAACGGCGCGCCCGCCCGCTTTCCCGTATGCTCCGCGCTTCGTGAAGCGCAGCATCGCGGTCGTCCTCAACCCCAACGCACGCGGCGGGCGGCGCGCCATGAGTGAGCGCGCGCGACGGCTCGAGCGCCTGGTGGGCTGGCGGGGCGCCGTCTATGCCACGCGCACGCTCGACGAGCTGGGCGACGCGGTGCGGGACATCCTGAAGCGCCCGCCCGACGTGCTGGTGACGGACGGAGGCGACGGAACCCTGCACTGGGTCCTCAACGAGGCGCGGCAGCGCGTCGCCGACGTGGCAGAGCTCCCGCCGCTCCTACCCACCAACGGCGGGACCATCGACTTCGTGGCGCGCAAGGTCGGCATCAAGGGGCACGCGGAGAGCATCGTCGAGGCGCTGATCGCGGAGCTGGATCGCGGACGTTTGCCCCCGGTGGTCGAGCTGGACTCGTTGTGGCTCACGGGGCGCACGGAGCGGGGCGAGCGCTTCGATCGGCTCGGCTTCGCGCTCGCGGCCGGGGGCATCGGGCAGCGTTTCTTCGCCAAGTACTACGAGGAGAAGCGCCTGGGCGCCGGAGCCATCGTGCGCGTGGTCGCGAAAGCGGTGGCGTCCCGCGCCGCGGGGGTGCTTCGCGCCCCCTTGCCCGAGCCGCTGTTGCGCTACGGGCAGGACGTGTTCAGCCCGACCTCGGCCCGCGTGACCATCGACGGCGAGCCGGTGCCCGGCACCGCCCACGGCGCCATCCACGCTGGCGCCATCGACCTCCACCTGGGGGGCGTGTTCCGCGTCTTCCCGCTGGCGAAGGACGACGGCGCGCTGCACTTCCAGGCGGGAGAAATCGTCCCGCGGGAGATGATCCTGGCCCTGCCCTCCTTGGCTCGCGGCGGCGCGATTCGCAGCGAGCGCCTGCGCGAGGCGCGGGGCCGCGAGATGCGCATCGAAGCCGTCGGAGACGAGTGCCTCGCGCCCATCATCGACGGCGAGGCGTTCGGCGGCCTGCGCGAGCTTTGCGTGACCTTGGGGCCGCGCGTGCGCGTGCCGCGCGTGCGGAGCTGACGCGCCCGAGCTACCCTTGCCGCGTGCCCATGCTCCGGCGCTGCATCGTCGTGATCGCGCTCCTCGGCCTGACGCCGGGCTGCGCCAAGCTCCGCGCGAAGTTGCACAAGGCGCCGACCGCGGCGGCGGCCCCGGCGACGAGCGCCGTGCCCGCGCCACCCCCATCGGCCGAGATCGCGGTGCCGAGCGGCTATGCCCGCATGCGAGTCGCTGGGGTGACGCGGCTGCCGCAGGCCGGCGACGCGGTGCTCCTGGTCGAGGACGGCCGGAAGCGAGCGCTGCCGATCTTCATCGGCGGCACGGAGGCGTTGTCGATCCAGCTCCGGCTGAAGAAGCAGCCCTTCACGCGCCCGCTGACCCACGACCTCCTGGACTCGT
>Ga0233425_10008238_pt1 | contig 14009 bp, 12 predicted proteins | sample Watercolumn_Towu_2_FD_181712 | JGI IMG/M metagenome (GOLD analysis project Ga0233425, IMG submission 181712) | Freshwater microbial communities from Lake Towuti, South Sulawesi, Indonesia - Watercolumn_Towuti2014_140_MG | ecosystem: Environmental > Aquatic > Freshwater > Lake | place...
TCGTTGGTCAGCAACTCCATGTTGAGCACCACGGCGGTAGCCGCCACGATGGCATCCGGGAGTCGTAGGCCCGTCTGACGGCGCATCAGGATGGCAGCTTCTTTCACTTGCTGCGTCAAACCGACTAGTGCTTCTTCACCGCCGCCGCCCTTTCCGTTGCTTCGGCTTCCCCTTCATCTGCCCCTGCTGGCGGTTTTCACCCTTCTTCGCCGGCCGCGTCTTGATGACCTTCGCGGCCCGCGGCGTGGGGCCTTTCTTGCGTTGGACGAGGCGGAAATCGAGTTCCCGCCGCTCGAGATCGACCCGCGCGACGGCCACGCGCAAGAGATCGCCGAGGCGGAAACTGTTGCCGGCGCGGCGGCCGGAGAGCGTGTGCGAACCGCGGTCGAGATAGTAATAATCGTCGGTCAGCGAATCGATGGGCAACAGTCCCTCGGCCGGCAGCTTTACGCCCTGCACGAACAGCCCGTAGTTCTCCACGCCGGTGACGATGGCCTCCATCTCTTCGCCGATCCGCGTGCTCAGGTAGCTCAGCAGCTTGAGCTTGGTCAGTTCGCGTTCGGCCGTTTCGGCCCGCTGCTCGCGGTCGGAACAGTGCCGGCCGAGCACGACCAGGTCGTCGTACACGTTCGGCGGTTTGCGTCCGAAGATCACCGCGTCGAGCAACCGGTGGATCGTGAGGTCGGGATACCGCCGGATGGGCGACGTGAAGTGGCAGTAGCACTCGCTGGCCAGGGCGTAGTGCCCTTCTTCCCTTGGGCTGTACACCGCGCGCATCATCGACCGCAACACCGCGTAATTCACGGCATGTTGTTCCGGCCGGCCGGCGACCTCGTCGAGCAGCTTCTGCAGCGCGAAGCGGCTTTGCAGGCTGTCGCAGCGGAAGCCCAGTTCGCCGACGAACTCGTTGAGAGCCTGAATCTTCGCCGGGCTGGGCGCCTGGTGGACGCGGCGGAGGAAATGCAGCCCCTTGTCGCGCAGGGCTTCGGCGACCGCCTCGTTGGCGGCCAGCATGAACTCCTCGATGATCTGGTGGCTCTCGGTGTTCTCGACCACGTGCGCGCCGCTGACCTTGCCCGACGGGTCGAGGTCCACCTTCACCTCGGGCATGACCAACTCCAGCGCCCCGCGGGCCATGCGCCGCTTGCGGAGGATCATGGCCAACGTGTGCATGTCGCTGAGCAGCTCATGCACCTTCGCGCCGAGCTTCTTGCGCCACGCGGCGCGGTCGGCCAGGAAGGCGTCGACCTGCTCGTAGGCGAGCCGCTTGGTGCTCTTGATCGCGGCGGAGCAAAACTCGGCCGAACACCGCACGCCGTCGGGCGTGAACTCCAGGAAGGCCGACTTCGTGTAGCGGACTTTGCCCGGCTGGAGGCTCGCCAGACCGTTCGAGATCACCTCGGGCAGCATCGGCAGCACGCGGTCGGGCAGGTAGACGCTCGTGCCCCGCTGCTGCGCCTCGCGGTCCAGCGGCGATTTCGGCGGCACGAAATGCGACACGTCGGCGATGTGTACGCCAAGGCGCCAGTGCCCTTTCTCGTTCCGCGTGAGCGAGATCGCGTCGTCGAAGTCGCGGGCGTCGACCGGGTCGATGGTCACGATGGTCTCGCCGGTCAGATCTTCGCGGCCCTCAGGGATCGACTCGTCGAACCGCTCGGCCTGCACGCGCGCGTCGTCGTGGACGTCGGCCGGAAAAGCGTCGGGCAGCCCGAACTCGCGGACGATCGACAGCGTATCGACCCCCGGCTTCCCGCGGGCCCCGAGCACCTCGACGATCACGCCTTCGCCGTCGTGCGTGGGCGAGGGGAAGCGGACCATTTCGAGTACCACCTTGTCGTCCGGCCGCGCGCCTTTCGCGCCCGGATCACCCACGGAGATCGGCTGCGCGAACAGCGTGCCGTCGACCTGCACGTAGCCGCCGCCGCGGGACTCGAAATACGTGCCCACGAAGTCGTTCCGCTGGCGTTCGACCACTTCGACGATTTCGCCCCGCGGGCCGGGGTCTTGCGGCCGTTTCTTGGTAAGCTGCACGAGCACCACGTCGCCGCTGGCGGCGTCGCCCGCGTGCTTGGCCGCGATGTAGATGTCCTGAGTCGCGGTTCCGGGTGCAACTTCGCCGCTCGGCCGGACGAAGCCAAAACCCTTTTGCGTGCGGTGAAACACGCCCACCAGGCGGTTGCCCGCGGGCTTGACGGCGTCAGCCGCGCGCACAAGGTGATTGCTCTCGTAGGCCAGTTGCCCGCGGCGGACCATAATCTTGACCGCCCGCTTCACCTCGGCCGCCTGGTCCTTCGGCAGCTTCAGTTGTTGCGCGATCATCCGCGGCTTCATCGGCCGATAGCCGGGCCGCGCGACGAGCGCGAGAATGGATTGTTGTAGTTGTTCGTTGAGTTCCATGGTTGTCTCTCGCAATATGGATTGGTCGGTTGTTTCAAGTCATTGTGGAGTGCGGCGCGACCGCGATGCGCATGGTACCCGCGCCGCACTCCAAAGGCCATTACGCAGAGCGTGATGAGTGCGCGGGTCATCGGCCAGACCAACTGACAACCCCTGAGCCGCACTCTCAGGTCGCTTAGGCGGTCCCCCCGCGTCCAGCAGTCGGGGCCCTCGCAGAAACACCCAATCCGGGCGTCTTCTAGCAGAAGATTTCGGCGGATTCCATGCTCGCAAGCTGAATCTTCTCCTAGTGTAGGTTACGTTCTGTGGGACGTCAATGGGGGGTGGAGTATGGACTCAAGCCAGCAATTGACTGTCTGCGACCAGGTCTTTCAAGCAGGCATTGCATGCGTTTGGGCAAGGGCGATAGTAGAGCGCGTCGCAGACGTGATCGACGAGGTGTTGCTGCAACGGGAAAGCGCACAACCCAAGACATGGGAACCTCCTTGCGCGCATTTCCTTGAAGCAATCGAGGTCGCTGCTCCGCGTGAAGCCCCCTCACGCGGAGCTTGAGGAGTACGGCCGCTACCTTCTCGCCGGCGGCACGCGGCCCGCGTTGGCCTGCGGCGGCTCGTCGATGCTCTTCGTCCAGCCGCCGGGCGTCTTGGCCACGAACGGATTCCCCTTGATGAACCCCAGCGGGTCGTTGACCACCATCGCGTAGAACTGGTAGCTCGTGTGGCTCTTGCCGTTGGGCGAGTAGAGCGCCAGGGCGAAGGGCGTCATGTCCTTGTTCGTCAGGATCAGTTCGGCCCGCTTGAAGTTGGCCGCGTCCTGCTGGAAGCGGGGGAAAACCTCGAGCCACGTCTGACCTTGGGCGTTGGGCGGCGTGATGAGGCGGATGAAGTACCGCTGCTTGAGGTGCTGGGCCTGCGCGCCGAAGAGGAACGGCAGCGGGCTCTGGGCGATCGCCTTGCCCTGGAGTTCCGGCGGCAAGCGGTGCTCGATCAGTTCCTTCTTTGCGTAGTTGAACTCGAAGACCGCCTTACCGTCGCAGATCCACTTCTCCGCGCGCTCGCCTTCGATCTGAAACAACCCCTTGTCGGGTGCGCCGTAGTTGACGATGCCCAGGTCTTCAAACTTCGGCTTGTCGGGCGGGCCGAACACCGGATCCCACTCCCAGCGCTTGAACTTGGCCTCGAACGTCTTGACGGCCGCGCTCCGCGCCTGCCATTGTTGGAGGATATTGTCGACCTCGGCCGCCTCTTGTGGCGTGAGCCGGAAGGGCTCGATCACCGCCGGCGGCGCCGCGGGGCGGCGTTCGAGCGTGGGCGGCTGCCCGACGACCGGTTGATCGGGCTGCGCCGGCGGCCTCGTCGCGGGTGGACCTTGATACGGCACTTGCGCCACCGCCGCGCCGGCCGTCGCCAGCCATCCGACAATCGTCCACAAACCGCTGCGGGCCTTCATGGGCTCCCTCCCGAGATTGGCTATGCCAAATCGTGCGTCCGTCCTTGATCGTCGTTTGCCAGCGGTGCTAGCAGCCTGCCGCCGCTACCGGCTGCGTGGCAGGCCGTGATTCTAGCACGGGACGGCGTTTGTTCCCAACGTCAGTTTTGGTGGGATGCTCCGCGCGCGGCCTGCTGTTGAACGCGAACACGGCGGGCGATGTTGCCGCGGCCGGGATCGCCGACACTCTTGTGAGGGGATGGTAGACGCGTCGGTACTCGCCGCCGATTTCTCTCGTGGATGCTGGCACTCCTTGTAGCCGCACTGTAAACTGGGGATTATTGATTGCTCCCGGCCTTCGACGGCGCTTGCTTCCGTCGCCGACCTGGGGAAGATTTTTGCCTGAGGCAGCGTCTTTCTGGCCAACCCAACCTTGCCGGCGGTAAACCGCGCGGCAGTTCTTCGGGCCGGGCCGTTCCCATAGCTTTGCCCGCCGTACTTCTGACGCTCCGCGCAAGGGAAGAACACCGCGCGGAGCGCGATGAATACGAGTGCCGCAACACACACCTTCATTTCCGAGGAGGCCACCGATGAGACAACGAACGTGGACGATCATTTCCGTCGCGGCCGTGTTGGCAATGCTCGGCGCGACGGCACGGGCCGCGACGATTGACCTCGTGCCCGTAGGCAATGCGGGCAATCCGTCCGACATGCGCTATGCAGCAACGCCCGGCTATGGCTCTGTCGGCTACGCCTACGCCATCGGCAAGTACGAAGTGACCGCCGGACAGTACAAGGACTTTCTCAACGCCGTGGGCGGGATAGACACCTACGCCCTGTACAACACCGAGATGTCGCGGACTGACTGCGACCTCAGCGGGAGCGGCGGCGTACTCCTCTACGGCTGCGGGATCGCGCGGAGCGGCGGCGGAACCGTCGGCAATCCCTACAGCTACACGGTGGATTCCGCCTTCGTCAACCGGCCGGTGAACCACGTGAGCTTTTGGGACGCGGCGCGGTTTGCGAACTGGCTGCACAACGGTCAACCGAGCGGCCTGCAAGGGCCGGGCACCACGGAACGCGGCGCGTACACGCTGGACGGCTACAATGGCGCGGACGGCCACACGATTACGAAGAACGACGCCGCGCAATGGTGGATTCCCAGCGAGGACGAGTGGTACAAGGCCGCTTATCACAAGAACGACGGCGCCACCGGCAACTACTGGGACTATCCGACGAAAACCGACCTTGGCTCGCCACCCGGTCGAGACATGACGGAGTTGAGCAACCCGGGCAACAACGCGAACGTCTTCGGTCTTCCGTTTCCGATTGACGGCACGCGCTGCACGACCGTCAAGGGCGAGTTCGAGTTGTCCGACAGTGCTTACCACACGTTCGATCAAGGCGGAAACGTCTGGGAGTGGAATGACACGGTCATGATCAGTTCGACGCGTGGGTGGCGTGGCGGGGCGTTCGACTACTCCGCCTCCGACTCGGCCGCGTTTGTCCGCGACTACGAAGCCCCGACGGTCGAGTACTACGGTATCGGGTTCCGCGTGGCAAGTGTTCCTGAGCCCTGCAGCCTTGTGATGTTGGCTGCGATAGCCTTGGGCGGTCTGCTGTACCGGCGGAGCAAGCACGCGTAGACGTTCCGTACTCCTCACGCTCCGCGTGAGGCGCGGACATCGCGCGAAGCGTGACAAGTACGCTACGCCGGAAACTTCAGCTTCAACACCCACGTCTCCCATTCCTTCTGGAAGGCGTCCATGTCGTCGCGGCCCAAAATGGCCTTGAGGGTGTTGTAGCCGGTGGGGTCGTCTTTGCGGTTCTTGTGGAAGGCGTGATAGAACTTCCGCAGCAGGCCGGCTTGCTGGAGATAGTAACACAAATAGCGGGCCTGGCTGTAGTTGGTGCCCCGGTCCTTCTTGTAGAATTCGTCGTGCGTCGTCGAGCAGAGCGTCTTGAACGACGGGACGCGTTTCTTGCGGATCGCCTCTTGCAGGCCCTTCTCGCCCACTAAGCGCCAGTTCGTGTAGCCGTGGATCTGCCCGTTCTTCTCGCCGCACTGTTCGTAGAGCGAGCCGAGCCCTTCGTTGAACCACGCGGGGCAGCCGGGGAAGTTGGCGGCCACGAACGGATGTACGATCTCGTGGACCAGCGTGCCCCCGCCCGTGCTGATGTTCATCACCAGGGCCTTCTCGGCATGCGAGTAGTAGCCGAAGGGCGTGTCGGGCGTGGTGCCGAAGATGCTCTTGCAGTGCTTCAGGTAGCTGGCGTCGTCCTTGAAGAGCCAGATGTCGAGAATATCGTCCGGGTCGTTGGCGAAGTAGGCATCCTTGAGCTTGTCGACGGTCCATTTCACCGTGCCCACCGCGCGGCGTTTGACTTCCTGCGGCGATTCGTCGCCGATAACGACGAACGGCGGCTGCACGACGATCGTAAAGCCCTTCGCCGGCACCTTCTTCTTCAGCGCCGCCAGATGCCGCTCGTAATCGGCCGCCGTGAATGTCCGCCCGGCAGGGCGGCGCGCGTCGGGTTTCTCGGCAGCCGTTGCCCCTCTGCACACGCGCGGCGCAGTGACGGCAAGAACCATAACAGCAGGAACGATGAGACTGCGGTAACTCATGCTGCTCCGCATCTTGGACCTAGCCGTCGTTCAGGCACGCGCGATGCCAAGAACATCGAAGGGGTTTAGGACCGAAATCCCGCTGTAGCGGGCGAAATGCGCATCGTTGAAAGTCAACAACGTCTTGATGTCCTCCTCGATCATCAAGGCGACCAGGCGGGCATCGTGGGTAGACTTGCCCGTCACATCGTACTTCACCACAAGCTCCTTCCAGCAGAACAGATGCGCGGGAGACTCAAGCTGCAGATCGAAGTGCTCCTCGGCGGCCTCCAGTTGTGCCATGGCGGCCGCCGGCGCGAGCCCCAGACCCGGGTTGGGAGCATCGACGGCCCGGGTACAAACCGCGTACATCTCGTACAGCGTCTGTGGGCAGATCGCGAACTGCTCGTGATCGCGCACGCGCAGCAGGGCAATGGAATCCAACGCCGGTTTCTGCTGGGGGTGTCCGACTTGGATCAGTCGCAAGAGGACGTTGGTATCCACGGGAATCATCGCGTGTCCTCGTAGATGCTCTCGCGGCTGTCATCGGCCGGAACGGTGATTTGCACGCCGCCGCTTGCCATGCGGCGGAGCGACGCGAGCCACTGGTCGTCGTCCTTTGCCGCCGCGGGCGGATCGACGATCGTGATCTTCACGTGGCGACCGCGGAATTCCGGCCGGGATACCAACTCCTCCCAAAGACCCGTGACTTCGGTCGACATAACTACCTCTTATCGTATCGCCTGCGGCCAGAGTATTTTACCGTTGAATGCCCCGCTCAGGAAGGTCGGCGATCTCCTGCGCGCTCGTCGCGTGCAGGATCAGCCAGCCATTCGCCAGCCAGTCCTTCAAGCTCACCCGGTTCTCCAATCAGCGGCAACAGCGGGCCACGCAGCACGGACGTCAGGAAGTGATGCCCGGCCGCCAACTTCGCACGGAACTCGGCCCGCGGGTAGACGGCCGGGTTGATCTCGCGGCCGAGCGTCTCCTGCGCCGGACCGACGGCTGCGACAACCTCGGCAAATGATACCGCGCCGACAACCAGGATGTCCACGTCACTGCGGCGGTCGGGCTCGCCGCGAGCCATCGAGCCGAAGACCAACGCGACATCGATGCGCGGGGCCAGCGGCACCAGCGCCGCCTTGAGCACGTCGAGCACCCCGGCCGTCTTAATAGCCAACCCCCGCAGTTCCTGGAAGATCGGACATTCGGGATTCGCCTGGTAGAACACCTCGCGCCCGCGCGCGGCGCGGCGGAGAATGCCCACCCGCGAAAGCCGCTGCAATTCCCGCTGCGCGGCGCCGAGCCCAAGATTCAACCGTCGCGCAATCTCGCGGAGATAGAACGACTCCTCCGCGTGTGTGAACAGCAGGCCGAGAATGGCTCGTCGCGCGCGGCCAAACAGCGTGGAGGCTAGGTCGGGGTGCTTGGCTATTGTATCCATTATGGATACAAGTGTACCATTTATTGGAACGACAGGCAAGCTGCGATGGACGCGTGTTTGTTCCTACCGGGTGCCCATTTCGCATGAAGCGCGTTATATTCCGGGTCGCAATACGCTCCATTTCGATGAGAAACTCTCTTCTCGCGTAACACGCATTCCTCAAAGGAGTTGTGCCATGTCCCGCCGATTGTCGCTGCTGCTGGTGCTGCCGATTGCCGTCGCGTTGGCCGCGAGTTTCGCCTTGGCTGCCGAGCGAAGACCGAAGGCCGAAGCCGCCGGTACGCCGGCCAAGACCTCGCAGGCGTGGACGCTCGACGAGGCCGTCGAGCAATTGCGGCTCAATCCGCAGGACGTGTATCTGCAATACGTGGCCCTCCAACTCGCCCACAGCGAGGGGAAAGCCAAGGAGAACGAGGTCGCCGGCCTGATCCAGCAGATGACCGAGCGCCGTTGGGGCTGGCGCGGCCGCGACCGGCAGGTCGATCTGTTCGACCTGTTCACCGGCGCCAGCGCCGTGCAGGAGGCCCTGCAGCTCGACACGATGCGGGCCCGCGGCGAAGACGCGGCGCTCGGCGATCCGGCCCGCAACACGGTGAAGATCGCCGACCTCAAAGGCCCGACCGTCAAAAGCCATCCCTGGGGCAAGATGCTCGCCGCGCAGACCCTCGGCGGCAAGCAGCCCGAAGTCTCGCCGTTGTCGCTGTGCGTGCCCGAGGACCAGCTCTTCATCGAGTTCCGCTCGCTGACCAAAATGCTCGAAGCGATCGACGTGGGCGACCTCTGGGGCGCGCACCTCTACAACCAGGCCTCGAAAGACGCCACCACCAACCGCGGCAGCGAGCGGCTGAAGACGCAACTGGCCATCCAGACCGATCCGCTGGCCCGCCCGTTCTACGACATGGTCGTCAAGGAAGTGGCCGTCACGAGTAACGACGTGTTCTTCGGCGAGGGAACCGACGTGACGATGCTCTTCTCGGTCAAGCAGCCCGAGGTCTTCAAGCTCCGCATGGACGGTTTCCTGGCCGCGGCCGAGAAGGCCCACCCGGAGGCCACGCGGACCACCGGCAAGATCGGCGACATCCCGTACGTGCAAGTCTCGACGCCCGACCGCACGGTCAACGCCTTCTCGGCCTATCCGAAGCCCGACTTGCACGTGCGGAGCAACTCGAAGGCGGCGATGGAGCGCGTGCTCCGCGCAATCGCCGGCGGGAAGGGCACGCCGCGCCTCGGCGATGCGACCGAGTTCAAGTACATCCGCACGCTGATGGTCCGCGGCGACAAGCGCGAAGACGGCTTCGTCTACCTGTCCGATCCGTTCATCCGCCGGCTGGTCGGCCCGGAAGTGAAACTGACCGAGCGCCGCCGCCTGTTGTGCTACAACCACCTGCGGATGATCGGCCACGCCGCGATGCTCTACCGCACGCAGTACGGCCGGCCGCCGGCATCGCTCGAAGAGCTGGCCGAGCACGGCTGCGCCCCGGCCGCCTTCTTCACCGGAGTGGACGGCCGCGTGAAGACCGACCGGCAGCTTTTCTGCCCCTGCGGCGGGAAATACTCGCTCTCGGCCGACGGCGCGACCGGCGTCTGCTCGCACCACGGTCGGCCGAAGCAACTTGTGCCCTGCTGCGAAGTCCCGCTGGAGCGCGTGACCGAGCAGGAGCGGAGGGAGTACGAGCAATTCGTCGAGATGTACAGCCGCTACTGGCGGCAGTTCTTCGATCCAATCGCCGTGCGGCTCCAGGTCACGCCCAAGCAGTATCGGGCGGAAACGATTATCCTGCCGCTGATCGACAACTCGATCTACACCGGGCTGGCGGCCGTATTGGGCGGCGAACCCGAGCCGCTCGACGCCCTGCCCGTCCCTAAGGACAACATCTTCAGCCTGGCCGTACGCCTCAACAAGGACGCGATCCTGAAGGACACGCACGAGTTCCGCGGCTTTTTGCGGGAGTTCGAGTACCGGGGCGTGACGAAGCGACCCGGAAGCGTGAGCATCGAGGAGTTCCTGCGCGACGGCATCGGCAACCAGATCAGCATGCACGTCTACGACGGCGTGCCGATGTTCGACTTCAGCCTGCCGAGCTTCCTGGGCGAGATGATGGGGCAGTTCGGCGGCGGACGCGGCTTCCGCGGTCCGGACAGTAACATGCTGCCGGTCAGCTTCCTCATCGCCTCGCTCAATTCGCCGGTCTATATTGCCATGCCGGTGAAGGACGCCAAGGTGGTCGACAAGTTCTTGGAAGACCTCGACGGGCTGCTGGCCGAGTTGGCCCGGCGGCCGGCCGACCGCGGCTGGTTTCCCGTGGAGTTCGACTTCTATAAAGTGCCGCTGGAGGGCAAGGACCAGCGGATCCGCTGCTACGCCTTCCGCTTTGGCCCGGTGAAATGGCGGATATTCTACGCCCGGCTGGGCGACGGCCTGTACGTGGCCAGCAAACCGTTCATCCTCGAAGACCTCGCGGCGCTAAACAAAGCCGCGACCGTTGGTCGCGCCAACGAAGACCACGGCCCGACGGCCCACGCCATGCTCCGCGTCCGTCCCGAGCATTGGAACAAGGTGCTGCCCGACTTCCAACTCGGCTGGGCCGAAGGGAGCCGCGAGGCGTGCATCAACAACCTCGGCCCACTCTCTTCGGTCGGGCGCGCGATGGCCGCCGCGGGCAAGGGCCAACTCAAGGGCGACGAGGTGCATCGCCAGGCCGACGCCCTGCACGCCGTCCACTTCTTCTGTCCCGAGGGCGGGAAGTACGAAGTCTCGGCCGACGGCAAGCAGGTCACCTGCAGCGTCCACGGCTCCGCTGCGTTCCCCAAGCAGCCCGCCGCCCCCTCGCCCACCAGCCCCATCGGACGCCTCCTGAAGGATTTCGCCGGCGCCACGGCGGAACTCACCTTCCTCGAAGACGGCCTGCACGCGGTGGTGACGATCGAGCGGAAGTAGTTGAAGAAAGGGGACATCCTTCCGATTCGGTCGTCCTTCGATCGGCACTTACGCCGGGAATCGCTGGCGGATGATGGTGCGCACTTCGGCCAGCCAGCCGGCGCGTTGCGCGGGCGTGCTCATCACCATCGACTCGAAATTGCGGCGCAAGAAATCGTCGACGCCGCAGAACCCGAAAATGCACGTCTTCCAAAGGTTCTCCAGCGGGTCGCCGTAGAGCCGCAGTTCATCGTCGCGGGGCGTGTTCGAGGTGGTCAGCACCACCGCCCGCTTGCCGTTGAGCATGCCGATCACGCCTTGCGGACCGAATCCGTAGGCCACATTCTGGCGGATGACCCGGTCGACCCAACCTTTCAGGACCGCCGGCGGCATCGCCCACCAGTTGGGATGCACAATCACGTAGCCGTCGGCCGCCACCAGTTCGTCGATGTGCTGCCGCACGACGGGCTCGAGCACGGCGTCCTTGACGAACTCCGCCTCCGTGAGGATGGGGTCGAACTGCTCGGCGTAGAGGTCGTGGTACACGACCGCATGGCCGGCCGCCTTGAGCTCCTCGACCGCGGTGGCGGCAATCGCATGACAAAAACTGCTCGGCCGTTGATGGCCGAGAATCACGAGTACATTCATAGGAGATCACGGGCAACGGTGGGCCAGTTTGGCAGCCACGGCGGCCATTCCGCCGAGCACCAGGAATGCGATGATAACAACCGGCAGGCCCGCCTGCAACCGCTGCGAGGACATCTTCGACCAGCCCGTGCCTTCGGCGACCGGAACGGCTTGTTTCACAGCCGTTGCGGCGTCTGCGTTGCCACCGGCGGCGGTGACCGCGTACTGGTCTGCGTCGGGCCGTTGCGCAAGGCGCGCCGTCGCTATCCCGCCGACAACGGCCAGCACCACGAACGCGGCCGGCAGGAGCCTGCGGCGAAGCAGGCCCGGTCTCCGTTCGGCCCACGTGGCTCCGTACAAATGCCACCACACGCCCGCCAGCGTCGCCAGCAAGCCGGCCGCGCATAGCAACTCGATCGGGATGCGCGTGGCCGCCAAGAACGAATCGGCGCTCAACCACAAGGCGGGAAAGAAGCCGGCCGCGGGCACAACCAGGCCGAAAGTCAAGGTCCAGGCGAAGAGGGCCGCCAGTCCGCAAAGAAACAGACCAACCTCGGCCGACAGCAGTGCGGTCATACATGCCCCCTAACAAGGATGGTATTACAGTCCGTCTTGGCAAGTATAGGTCCGTGCCGGAGCGGCGGGGAGTTCCGTCCTCCGGGGCATTTCTATGCTAGATAACTAGGAGCCCCTTCGGGTCGGAAAACCGGTCTATGATCACCATCGTCGGATTCGTTGTCGTCTTGGGTTGCGTGATTGCCGGCTTCAGCATGGCCGGCGGCCACGTGGGGGCATTGATCCACCCCTCGGAGTTCGTGACCATCGGCGGGGCATCGCTGGGCGCACTGCTGGTCATGTCGCCCAAGAAGGTGCTGATCGACATGGTCAAGGGCATCTTGAGTTGCTTCAAGGGCTCGCCCTACGGCAAGCGGGCGTACGAGGAGTTGCTCAAGCTGCTGTACGACGTGTTCCGCCTGGCCCGCCGCGAAGGACTCGTGGGCCTCGACTCGCACGTGAGCAACCCGCACGAGAGTTCAATCTTCAAGAAGTACCCCGGAATCCTGAAGAACCATCACGTGCTCGACTTCATCTGCGGGGCGTTGACGGCGATCGTCGAGGGGAGTACCAAACCCGAGCAACTCCCGGCCATGCTCGAAGGCGAGATCAAGGTCATGGAAGAAGAACACCACGGGCCGCTGGGCGTCTTGCAGAAGACGGCCGACGCCCTGCCGGGTTTCGGCATCGTGGCCGCCGTACTGGGTATCGTGGTCACGATGGGCGCCATCGACGGCCCGGTCGAAGAGATCGGCGAGAAAGTGGGCGCCGCGCTGGTCGGTACGTTCCTGGGGATTCTGCTCTCGTACGGGTTCTTCGCGCCGCTGACGGTTCGCATGGAGTTCTTGGGCACGGCCGAATCGGCGTTCTTCCGCACGGCGGCCGTGGTTATCCAGGGCGTGGCCAACGGTGCGGCGCCGAAAGTCGCCATCGAGCAGGCCCGCCGCGGCATGGGCACCGAGTATCGCCTCAGCCGCGAACAACTCGATCAACTGTTCTCCGAAGTCGATGCCTCGTAGAAGAAAACAAGGGGACAGTCCCCATTTGTGTGAAGCACCCTTCGGGCCGTTCCGGCAAATGGGGACTGTCCCCTTTTTTCCTTTAGCGTAAAGGACCAACGGCAATGGCAGGCAAAGGCGGCGGTGCATGGAAAGTCGCGTATGCCGACTTCGTCACGGCGATGATGGCGTTCTTCCTGGTGATGTGGATCACGGCGCAGAACAAGACCATCAAAGAGGCCGTGGCCCATTACTTCGACAACCCGCCGCTGCCGTTCATGTCCGTCAAGGAGACCGATTCGAAGGTTCCCGGCCGATCGGTCGAGAAGGGGCTGAAGCCGGGTGAATCGGCCAACGCCAGTCTGTCGGCCGGCACATCGGGCGCGGGCGGCGGTCCGCGGGCCCGCGGTCCGGGCTCCTCGGAAACCGGGCCGAAACGCAGCGGCGGCGACGGCCCCCGCGGCACCGGCCCGCCAAAGGCTGCCCTGGCCGTGCTCCACGACGGCGACCTGACCATGCAGGGCGCGGTGGCCACCTTCGACGAGGATTCCGCCGAATTGACCGAAACCGGCAAGGAACGCCTCAACCGTCTGATTCCGCTCCTGTCGGGTAAACGCAATAAGATTGAACTCCGCGGCCACGCCACCGGCCGCCCCCTGCCGCCGGACAGCCCGTACAAATCGCCGTGGGAGCTCTCTTACGCCCGCTCCGCGGCCGTGATGCGATATCTCGAAGAGCACAAGATCGAAACCGACCGGATCCGCCTGAGCCAGGCGGGCACCTTCGAGCCGAGGACACTGGGGGCCGACGACGACGCCCGCGCCGAAAACTCCCGCGTCGAAATCTACGTGCTCACCGAAATGGCCGAAGACCTCCTCGGCTCGCGTAAGGAGCGCGACGCGCGGTTCAAGACGCCCGACAAGCCGACCGCGCCGTAGGGCAGTAGGGCTTGTCAGCCGACGTTTTTCTGCTAGGCTGTATCATTGTAGTAACAACTTGGCGGCGTAGCTCAGTTGGTTTAGAGCAGCGGAATCATAA
>Ga0233425_10008239_pt1 | contig 14009 bp, 16 predicted proteins | sample Watercolumn_Towu_2_FD_181712 | JGI IMG/M metagenome (GOLD analysis project Ga0233425, IMG submission 181712) | Freshwater microbial communities from Lake Towuti, South Sulawesi, Indonesia - Watercolumn_Towuti2014_140_MG | ecosystem: Environmental > Aquatic > Freshwater > Lake | place...
AAGGAAGTCGCCGCCTGGGAAAAGACCCGCAACGAACGCCGCGCCACGGTCAACTGGCGCTTCACAACTGCCGAGGCACGCATCAAACTGAAGCGGCTTTATCCATCACTTGAGCCTTGACGAGCTAATAGCCTTGCTGGCCTACACCCTGCTGCAGCGCCAGGTGCGCCAACAGGGCTTACAGCTCACCACCCGGCGCTTGCTCCAACGGCTGGAACCGCTGACCTTGATTGAGACGCACTGTTGGGACGGCAGCGCACTGCGCCGCCTGGCCCACGTGGATGCCGATCTGCTGGCCCTGCTGACCCTGGTGGCCGGAGCGTTGGATGCGCTGATCCAGACCGCCGCACCGCCTGCGCAACCGCACCCGCTGCTCGTCGTGGCGCACCTGCCGCCGGAGCGTCGGTTACCAGACCAGCGGCTGTGTTGAGCCGGTTCAGCCGGGCGGCCGCTGTGCGCCTACCGACCAGAACGGCGGCGCGGTGGGCGCGGTAACGCTTTCGGGAGCGATAGTGCGCCCCGCATTCGGGCGCAGCCACCAGCCAGTGCGCGCTTGCGCCGTTATGCTGCCGCGCCGCGGGTCTCTCTATTCGATTCGTAAGGTGCGAAATCTAGGCTGAGTGAGTCACCATACGCTTGACGTGCATATCCCATCAGCCAGAGCCGATCTCTGGCCCATACCGCTTGCCCAGCCCAGGCTGAAGATTAGCGGAAACTAGAGTTGATGAAGTTCTCGGCCGGCGCGTTGAGGGTGATCTGGAGCGTAGCGTCATCCACCGCCTTGACCCCCGGCACCTTGGTCGCGCCGAATTCGTTGTAGGGTACATCCTTGGTTGAATCGAGCAAGCCTTGAACGTCAAAAAGCAGCCGCTTGGCCGAGCCGAAATTGTCCCGATAACCGGCGGCCTGCGTCGTCGCCATCATCGCCAGGTAGCCGAAGAAGTTCGCGAAGTCCTGGGCCGTGATCGGCGACCCGTCGGAGTACTTCGCGTTCTTGCGCAGCTTGAAGGTGTAGGTCTTGCCGTCCGGGCTGATCTCCCACGATTCTGCCACGCTCTTTTCCTTGACCACGTTGGCAGCGGTGTCGCCGAAGACCAGAGGCGCCCACAGCAAGGAATGGAAGCCCCACGTGCCGCGGCGCGCCGGATCCAGCTCGGCCGCGTCGAATGGATTGCCCATGAACTGTGGGAAGACGATCAACTCCTGCTTCTCGGCCTTTTCGCTGGCGGCAGCAGGAGCGACAGGGGCAGCCGTGGCGGCGGGCGCCTTGGTCGGCTCGGCTGCCTTTGCGGGCGCGGCGGTAGCAGCTGGTGCCGCGGGCTGCGCCGCGGGCGCAGGCACAGGTGACGGCTGGGCGCAAGCAGCGAGCAGCGTGCCGGTGGCTGCGCCGGCGGCCAGGCCCAGAAACTCACGACGGGTCAATAGTTCATCTCCGGTCACTTTTTGGCCGTTCGTTTTCAGCGAAAAGGGGGTATACTTTCTCCAGGCGTGCGTAAAGCACAACGACCGCCTAAGAAAGGAGCCCCCGATGGATCGTGTCCGTCTGGTCTCACGCATCGTCTAATGCTTTCAGGATGTGGGTTTGGACGGCAGTCAGCCGCAGTTGCGCAATCTCGCGCTGCTATGCCAGGCGCTGGCCTTCAGTCGAGATTGCCACTTGGCCAACTTGGCTCTGGCGCTACCGCTGCCGGGCCAACGCAGCAGTTGGGAGCAACGGCTGCAGCGGTTTCGGCAGAACGAACACCTGGATGTGGCCGCCGGTTACGCACCGCTCGGGCGCCAACTGCTGGCGCACTGGACGGGGCAGGAGCTCTGTCTGGTGATGGATCGCACCGACATCCAGGATCAAGTCAGCGTGCTGCTGTTGGGCGCGGCCTACCATAAACGCCTGCTGCCGTTGGCGTGGGGCGTGCTGCTCTTCGGCACCGCGGGCGCCGCGGCCCAATTGACGCTGCTCCAACGCGTGCAACCCTGGGTACCGGCGGCGCTGCCCGTGGCCTTTTATGCGGATAGCGAATTCCGCAGCCTCCAGGTGCAACAGTGGCTGCGCCAGCAACCGGGCTGGCACTGGCAGGTCGGGTTGCACAACGACCTCTTGATCCAGATCGCCGGGGGCGCCTGGCAGACGTTGGGCAGCCTCGCCCTGGCGCCGGACGAGCGGCGGTATCTGGCCGACGTGCGCCTGGGCCGCGACTGCGCCTTGGGCCCGGTCAATCTGATCGCCGATTGGCCGCAGACGCAACCCGGGCCGCATTATTGGGCCCTGGATCTGCCGGCCAATCCGCAAGCGTGGCGCCGCGGCCGCAAGCGGTACTGGATTGAGCCGACCTTCCGCGACTGGAAAAGCGCCGGCTTTGACTTGGAAGCCAGCCAGATTCGGCAGGCCGCCACCTTGGACCACTTGCTGTTGGGCATGGCGCTCACGACCGTGTGGCTGTGCCATATTGGCGAATGGCTGCGCCACAGTGGGCGCCGGGCCGCCTTCGCACGTCGGGCCGACGACTACAGCCTGTTCCGGCTCGGCCGCGATTATCTGGCCCGCACCTGCACCGTACCGGGCCCCATCCCCGTCAGTCTGACCCTGGCCGGCTGGGCCTGAGCCCGTGTGGCGCCGCCCACCAGACTGCGCCCGCGATGGCCACGACTGCGTAAGCCATGGCGCCCCCGTCACCCGGCCGGCCGCGCGTGGGCGGCGCCGCCAGAAGCGAACCCGTGCGCCGCGCCCGTGACCGGCTGCTTGTCCGCACCGATCCGACCAACCGGGGCGTCGCCGTGGTGGAATGACTGCGTAAGTCTTCCCGCACATGCCACGCGACGACTGTGTCGATTGCATCGGCGATGACCGCACGCCAGGTGCGGGCGGAACACATGGTTGATGCCGCCGACAGAAGAGCGCGTCGCTCTCCTGCACTGCTCTGCGGCCTGTTTCCAGTGACCGGAGATGAAGGTCAATAGTCTCTTGCGGGTCATGTGATTGCTTCCTGTGATGGACTTGAGAATTCGATCAGATCATCCACGCGGGAACGCGATACGTTTCTTTCATCGGAAGCATACCTATCAATACTCACCTCCTTAGGGACCGTCGGTCGCTCCGACGCATTGCCTCGTGGTCGGGGCAGAGCGCCACGCTGGTAGGCGAGCTCGCACGGACCCTGGCGCTCGTGCCTTTCTTGGGCTCTCCAGTACTGTTGCTGTCGCTCCTGCCGTGATTCTGGGTGTCCGCGCCATCGCGGCCGCCGCGTTTGACCAGCCGGGGGCCTACGGCCTCGGCGCGGCGCTCATTCTCAGATAGATTATTCCGGTTGTGCCAAGTACGCCATGTGCCGATCCCCCCAACTAGGGAACCTGCCGATAATGAAGTATTTGTCGTTAAACGAGACCTGGTGCTTCGTGGTCTCGAAGAGCACCCAATAATGTTTGTCGTGATCAAAGAAGCCCATACGCAAGTTGGTAAGCTCGTTCTTGACCGCTTTACGGTCTTGTTCGGTGATGGGAACCTGGATGTTGAGTGGTGGGTCGAAAGCGTCAAGTACCTTGCTGGTCTTGATATCCACAATCTGAAAGTTGATAACCACGCGCGCGGCAAACCACCCGTTTCTATCGGGCTTGTAGAGCTCGGCAGTGTCGCCCCAGGGCAGGTTCTCAACGCGCACCTCAGATTTCTGCTGGGGCACTGTAACGATGACACCCTCTTTCGGGGCCGTGCAGACCAACGATTTGGCCTCGTTTGTGGCGCAGTTGAAAGGCACCGGCGTCGGTTCTTGGGTTGGGGCTTCCTTCTTTTCGCTGGTGGCAGCAGGAGCGGCAGGGGCGGCCGTGGCGGCGGGCGTCTTGGTCGGCTCGGCTGCTTTTGCAGGGGCCGCGGTCGCGGCGGGCTGCGCCGCCGGCGCGGGCGCAGGTTGCGGTTGGGCGCACGCAGTGAGCAGCGCGCCGGTGGCTGCGCCGGCGGCCAAGCCCAGAAATTCACGACGGGTTAATAGTCTCTTGCGGGTCATGTGTTTCCTCCTGTGATGGACTTGAGAGTACGATTCCCCCCGACTAGGGAACCTGCCGATGATGAAGTATTTGTCGTTCACCGTGACCAAGTGCTTCGTGGTCTCAAAGATCACCAAATGCGCGCAGCAGCCCACCCGTTTTTATCGGGCTTGTAGATCTCAGCGGTGTCACCCAGGTCAGGTTCTCGATGCGCATCGCCCCACCCGACTTTTGGTTGGGCAATGTAACGATGACGCCCTCTCTTGGGGCCGTGCAGACCAAGTCGCGAGATAGAAACTATGTTGTGGGCGCGACGATTAGTTTATCCAGCGGTTTCCATCTGGGCAATGGCTTGCGCCAGGCCCTGGCGTACCTCGGCCAGGTCTTCGCTCTCCTGGTCTCCTTCTAACAGCGGAATGCTACGCTCGAAGCAAGCTCTGGCTTGAGCCGGATCACCCAGCGCCAGCCAGATCTTGCCCTGGATGTTATAGTTGATGCCCATCTCTCCGCCACTGGGGAAGCTTTCGGCGGCTGCAATGGCCTGCTCGATATGGCCGAGCGCACCTTGCGGATCGCCCAGGCCCAAGTGGGCATCGGCCAGGCCGGCTTGAGCGATGCTCACCATGCGCTGATGTCCAGTGGCGCGGGCCAGGCGCGCCAATTGCTCGTAGCACTCGGTGGCCTGGGAGTATTGCTGCAACTTGAGATGCAGGTAGCCCAAGTTATGCAGGGCGATGCGCAGACCATTCACGTCGCCGATCTGCTCCTGGATCGCCACTGCGTCTCGATGGAGGGCCAATGCTCGCACCAGGTTGCCACTGTCCTGATAGAGCAACGCCAGGTTGCCTACTGCCCTGGCCTCTTCCAGGCGGTTACCCAACGCCCGGAAGGTATACAAGCTGCTATCAATGCGTGTACGTGCCGCTGTTAGGTCTCCAGCCTCCCAGTCCACCACCCCCAGTGTCATAGAAGCTCTGGCTGCCAGCAATCGGTCGCCCAATTCGTCGGCCAGCCGATGCGCTTGTTCGAGATGGACACGTGCATCGTCCAATCGAAACAGGCGATAGGCTGCTATGCCCATCTCTACATGAGCGTCGGCCAACCCGGAGCGGTCGTTTAGCTGCTGGCTGATGGCGGCGCTACGCGTGAGATAGGACAGAGCCTGTTCGTAATCTCCCATTGCCGTGTGCGTGTCACCGATACATCGCACCAACGCTGCTTGAGTGGTGCTATCATTCGGCTCTGCCAACGCGTCACCGTAGGCCTGTAACGCTTTGCCATACTCGCCGCGCAGTTTATAGCAGTCTCCGGTCAGCCGGTGTATGCTTGAGCGGCGTTGTGGATCGAGACGCACACCATTGAAACGGGCCAACTGTTCCAACAACGCGCCGGCCTCGCCGCCATAGATGATTTCTTGCCGATGGCTCGTCAGCAAGTCGGTCGCCTGCTCCTTTGTACCCTGCTCGAAGTGGTGATACGCGGCCGCCAGATACTGGCGCTCGCGTTCGTAATAGTTCGCCGCCCGACCATGGAAACTCTCTCTATTCTGGCGCGACAAGAGGCGGTAGGAAAACTCGCGCACCAAACCGTGACAGCCGATGCGACCATCCGACTCACTTAAGAGATGCTTGTCGGCGAGGGTATTGAGCGGCTCGACAATCCCTCCTACGTCCTCGCCTTCTAAGACCGCCTCGAGGACCGCCCGCTCGACATCGGTCGGGAAGATGGAGAGCGCATCCGCGATCAGGCGTTCCGTGGGCGTAAGAGACGCGTAGATTTCGTGCATCACGAAGTCACGAAGATCGCGGCGCTCAGGCATGGTGTCGAGAAAGCGCGTGATCTCGTTCGGGTCCTTGTTCAGCCGAGAGAAGGCTGCCACGCTGAGTTCAAGCAGCTTAGCGTTGCCGGCCGTGATCTGCCACAGCCGCGGTATCTGTGCATCTGAGAGCGACACGCGGTTGGCCTGGAGAAACTCGCGGGTGTCAGCTTGGCTGAATCCATTGAGAGTCTCTGGCGCGAGGTACTGCATCGCCTGGGGCATGTCACGCCCCATGATGATGAAACGCGCCGGCAGGGGCGCGCCCGGCCCAGGATAGCGGTCGCGAATCTGTTTGAAGAGCAGCGCAATGTCGGGGCGCTCCTTGATGAGGTGAAAGTCGTCGAAGCAGAGCAGGTAATCGCCAGAGGCCAGGCCAGCGATGAACAGGTTCAGCTTGGCTGTGAGATCCAACGGCTTCTGAACCTTGATCTCGCCATCCAGATAGCGTCCGAGATCTGGTTGGCCATGCATGGTGAGGAAGACCGCCAGGGCCCGCAGCAATGCTTCGGAACCGTTTTTCTGTACGGTGTCGAAAGTGAACCAGAAGATGGAATCGGCGCTGGCGGCAGCTTCGCGCGCCAGGCGAGCGCCCAACGTGGTCTTGCCTACACCGGCCAGCCCGCTGATGATGACGAACCGTTCTTCAGCCAACATGCGCCGGTAGAACGCCAACTCTTGTTCGCGACCGATGAAGAGCGGGCGGGCCGGCACTGGCTCCAGATACAGCCCTTCTGCCGCGACCTTCTCGCTCACGGCCGTGGGGCCGCTCAGCCGCCCAATGAACTCGGCATACTTGCGAGGGTTCTTTTGCTGGATGGCATTGAGGAGCGCGGTCGTGCCATCCTGCCGCCAGACGTGCTCCATGAGAAGCTGCACGCGACCAGACTGCGTCTGCCCGTCGGTGAATTGGGCGTACACCTCGGGGAAGTAGTCGAAGCAAAGCTCGCGCAGATCTTCGCCGCCGAAGGCGCTTAAGAGTAATTCGCGCATAGCGGCAGGTTGGCAATTCATTGTCGCTCCAATACCGAGTCTAGTTGCGCCAACTTCGCCTTGACATGGGAGACGGGGATTGATCCTGCCGCGCCGCCGAAGCCGTGTTCACTATAGCCCCAGCTTGGGGCGGTATCCTTCACGCCGCGAGTCAGGTTGCGCCAGCAGAGATTGGCGACGTTGGATCCGACGAGGGCAAGCAAGCTTGTGCGCCTGGCGCGCAGGCTGCGGGCCGCCATGCTCGGCATGTAGCTCAATTCGGCGATGGCCTGCTCAACGCGCGCCCAGACTTCGGACGGCACGTTCTCCGCCGCGTTGACAAGACGAGAGACAGTGCCGGGTGAGACGTGGGCGCGTCGGGCGACATCGCTGATCGTCGGCATGAGCGGCTCCTGGCAGATGGAGCGTGGGACGACTTGATAGAACGATTTCTTGTATCGCTTCAGCAGAGATGATACAGCAGCCTACTGGCGTTGTCAAATCCAGATTTGACAACAAACGGCGACTGGCATATCATCCCGACCGTAAACCGATCCCTTGAAACGATCTATCTTTCCTCAACTCTACAAGGCGGAATCATGCCAACCCCTGGGAAACACCCTAACGTCCTCTTCATCCTCGTAGACGACATGGGCTACGGCGATTTCAGCGCGTTCAACGGCGGGCTGTCGAAGACGCCGACGCTCGATAGCCTGATGCGGGAGAGCGTCTGCCTGACGCAGCACTACACCGGCTCGCCGGTCTGCAACCCGTCGCGCGCCGCGCTGCTGACCGGCCGCTATTCGCATCGCACCGGCTCGCTCGACACCCTGGAGTGGTGGGGGCTGGAGCGGCTGGCGCTGCGCGAGACGACGTTGGCCGATGTCTTCAAGGCGGCAGGCTATGCGACCGGGCTGGTCGGCAAGTGGCACCTCGGCGCGTTCGACCCACGCTATCACCCCAACCGCCGCGGTTTCGATGAGGCGGTCTGTTTCCGTGGGGGGATGCACGACTACTACAACTGGCGGCTGGAGTTCAACGACACCGTGCGCCGGGCCGACGGCCGCTACCTGACGGATGTTTGGACGGAGGAGGCGGTCAAGTTCATCGAGCGGCACACGGCCGAGCCGTTCTTCCTGCACGTCACCTACAACGCGCCGCACACCCCGCTCGAAGCGCCGCTGGACGAGATCAAGCCGTTCACCGACAAAGGCCAGTTCAACCTGGGCGTCAGCATGATCTACGCCATGATCCATCGGATGGACACCGGCTGCGCGGCGATTTTGGATGCGCTGCGGCGCAACGGCCTGACGGAGAATACGATCGTGGTCTTCTGCTCCGACAACGGCCCTCAGTTCGGCGGCCAGGGCGAACACGCGACGACGCGCTTCAATTGCTATTTCAACGGCGCCAAAGGCACGACCTACGAGGGCGGCATTCGCGTCCCGGCGCTCATCCGCTGGCCGGCCGGTGGATTGGACGGCGGCCGTCTGGTCACGGAGATGGCGCACATGACCGATTGGTTCCCCACGCTGCTGGCGGCCGCGGGAGTTGAGACGCCGGGCCAGCGGAAACTGGACGGCGTGAACGTGCTACCGGTGTTGCGCGGGGAGCCGGGGCAGGTGGAGACGCGACGCTTCTGGCAGTGGAACCGCTATGCGCCGGACATCACCTCCAACGCGGCGATGCGTGACGGCGATTGGAAGCTCGTGCGGCCGGCGATCCGGGAGGCGATGGCTGTGCCCGACATCGAGTGGTTGTGGGTCTCGATGTACGGCCCGGAGCACTTCATCCGCAACGGCATTTTCCGGCCGCCCTATCCCCGGCGCGAAGTCCCCCCGCCGCCGCCAGCCGAGCTATACAACATCGTTGATGACCCGCTCGAACAGAAGAATCTGGCGGGGCAGTATCCCGAGCAGGCCGCCCGGATGCTGCGGGCGCTGGAGACTTGGTTCGAAGAGGTAGAGGCAGAGCGGGCGACGATTGAGGATGCCTAACTCAATTCAATCTGCGTCACCCACTTGACCCAGTTGGCGCCCGACTTCAGCGGGAAGACGCCGCGCAGCGGGAAACCGTGCGAGGCGGGCAACGGCTCTTCCTTCCACTGATAGGCCAGGAAGTTGCCGGACGCCAACACCTCGTCCAGCCCGAAGAGCACGGTATAGCCCTCCACGCTGGCCAGCCGGACGCGCGTCGCCTGCGCCTGCGGTCGGGCCACGGCGAAGAGATCGGCGAAGGTGAAGCCGGCCAAATCCGCCTCGTCGGTGAAGAAGCCGGGGCACGTCAGCCACGTGTGCGCCTGAGTCTTGGGCAGACAGCGTATGTCATCGTAGCTCAGGCTGAGCAGCTGCTCTACCAGGCCGATCACCTTCAGCCGGTAGGTGATCGGGTCAACCTCTTGGGCCGGCCCGGTGACGTGCAGCCCGGTCGAAGGCTCCATCTCGGTATAGCCGGGATAGGGGATCGGGGTGGGGCGCACGACCGGCGCGACCACGCATGTGCGGGCCAGGCCCGACGGGGTAGGCGCCGCAAGGGGCGTGGCGTTCGGGGGACTGGTCGGAGCGGGTTCAGGGCTGGCCGGCGGGCCGGGCGGCAGGGCGGAACAGGCGGCCAGTAACGCCAGCGATTGGCCGATGCCAGCCAGGATGCCCCGGCGACTGAACGCGCGGGCCCTGACGCCGCCGTTGATGTCACGATCGTGACGAGGGCGCAGCGGATGGGACATAATCGTCTCCACGTGATGGACTTGGTCGCTGGCGAAACCTGTCCGCCATTGTACCCCAGGATACCCCAGCGGCCAAGCGTCACATACGAGACTCTATTTCCACTGGCGACTCAGGCGTAAGGTCGGCCAGCCAGGCCTTCTGGCGGTCGGCCTGGACGGCGCGACGCGCCTCGCTGATTAGCTTGCCCAGGCTGCGCGAGCAGCGGATCGCCGGTCCGGGCGGCGCATAGCGGGGCGGCAGCGGCGTCGGATGGCGGTTGAGCAGTTCGTTGAAGCAGGGCGCATGGCGCTCGATCAGCACGCGCTCGGCCGCGTTCAGGTCGTGGCCGACATCGGCGAAGGCGGCGGTGTGCGAATCGCGCAACTCGATCGTGAAGCGCAGCGCAGCCGGCCAGTTGCACAAGATGAAGCGTCCCAGCACCGACCGGCCCTTGAAACCGTCCAGCACATGCTGCCACACCCGGTCGAACGCGACGTAGGACTGGCCCACGTAGAAGACGACCGCGTCATCGCGACACAGATACAGGTCGTAGGGGCGCCAGTCGGGCGGGCAGCGTTGTTCGGTGAGGAGGAATTCTTTGAGCAGTATGGAAATCATGTCAGCGCCAGGAGCTACCTCAACTGAAGTTTCTAGTCGGCACACCATGACTCATGCTCGCTCGTGATCCTCTACCTGACGCTCAATCTCCTCACGATGGCCTCGATAATAGACCCAGGCGTTAGCTAAGTCTTCTGCGTATAGCGCCGGGTAACTTCGCAGTAAATCAGCGTCGCTCACACCCAAACGTTGCGCCTGCACGAGCAGCCAAACGGGGATGCGCGTGTTGACGACACATGGCTCGCCGCCACAGATCCCCGGTGAACTGGCAATGCCACGCGCTATATCCATCTGTCTACACCCAGCCCCGCTCCTGATACAACTCGTAACCGACTTTCAATGCGCTCTCGATCTGCCGCAGCAGTTCGTCGTCCAGCTTCTTCACATGGAAGCAGGACTTTCCCTTGAGCAAGCGTAGCAACTCCGGCTTGAAAACTGCCTTGAGGTCGGTATCGGCGTAGATCGGCATGAAGTAAAAGCCGACGTAGTCCTTCTGGATGATCAATCCGGCGAAGAAGACCTCCTTCTTCCTCCGGCCCTCGATCACGACCGGCTTCAGCGACCAGAGATCGAAATAGGCCGCGGTGTCGGTCTTCGGAACCAGCGGCGGCTGGTAGGTCTGGAGCAGCGGTTTGATCGCCTCGAATACAGCCTTCAGGTCACTCATGGCTACATTTCTCTTTGTGGTCAAGCGTCCTTCCGGCAGTGCGATAAGTGGAGGTCAGTCGGCTCGCGCGTGGCTGGCTGGCGTCTCGCGGCTGCGCACGGCCCAGGGGATCTCCGACTCGCACGGCACGCCGGTCTGACATAGCCCGCAGCCATACCCCTCGAAGCCGAACTGCGCCCGCACATAGGGCCGCGTGCCCGACAGGTAGGCCTCGCATTTGCGCTTGTCGTGGCCGGCGACCGATAGCGCGCCGGCCGGGCAACGCGCGATGCACTCGCCACACGAACCATCGGCGAAGAAGACGCAGTAGGCGCGGTGATGGGTGTAGGGCCGCGGCGTCACCGGGAGCGCGAGGCGCGCCACGACCGAGCCGACCCGCATCGCCTTGCCCGCCGATGTGATCAGCCCGTCGCACAGGCCGAAAGTTCCCAGCCCGGCCGCGTACGCGGCGTGGCGCTCCGACCAGGTGGAGGCATAGACAAACTGCGCCGAGTCTACCCTGGCCCAGACGGGCGACAGGTGCGGCGCGGCCGCCAGGTGGCCGGCCGCGCTCAGCGTCTCGGCCATATGTTGGCGGAGTTTAGAGTTGAACTCCTCGCCGAAGATGCGCGATCTGGCCCACCGCTCGGCCGGGTAGCGTGTTTCGGCGCGGTTATCGGCTTTGGTCTGCTCGGTCTGCGGCAGGATCCAGGCGATGACCGACAGCTCGCCCGCCGCGGCGCGTTCGCCGGGGAAGGTCAGGGTGAACGCCTCGGCCGGCGTCCAGTGCGCTGGGCCGACATGCGTCTTGTACGCCTGCCAGAGCGGATCGTCGCCGCGGGCGAAGCCGATCAGCGGCTCGTCCCAGGCGCGCTCAGCGGACGCGTTGCGCAGGCTGTTCTCCGGCCCCGCGCAGAAATCTCGAATGAGGGTCTTGACCCAGGTTGCCAGAGGATCATCCATTCGTTCAGCCTTTCATCATCCGCAGGAGGGAGGCGCCGCAGAGATGCGGTCGCGTAGCGCAAGTTGCCAGCTTGCGCTACATCGATGCGGATCAATTTATGCTCGTCCTTGCGCTTTGCGCCATTCCTGATACTCCACCTGGGCTTCTTCCGACAGCGGGTAATACTTGCGCAGGTGGCCGCCCTGGCTCAGCCGCAGCTTGGTGAACTCCTCCCATTCGCGATGCTCGCTGGCGCGTTTGAGCAGCTCCGGCGCTAATTTGATCGGCACGACCACCGCGCCGTCGTCGTCCGCCACGATGATGTCGCCCGGCATCACCAGCACGCCGCCGCAGGCGATCGGGACATTGACGGCGAAGGGGAAGATGTTGGTCTGCGTGTGATAGTTCGGCGTCACCCCGCGCAACCAGAGGGGCAGATCGAGCTGCTTCACATGCGGGTAGTCGCGCACACAGCCGTCAATCACGATGCCGGCCCCCCCGCGGCCCTTGAAGAAGGTCAGCATCATCTCGCCGAAGATGCCGCTGGTCATGTCGCCGCGCGCATCCACCACCACGATGTCGCCCGGCTGGGTGTGATAGAGGACGTGGCGGTGCAACTGTGTTTCCGGGTCAATGTACTCCCCTTCGGGATACAAATCCTCGCGTTTGGGCATACATTGCAGCGTCAGGGCCGGGCCGACGACTGACTTGCCGGGGCTCCAGGCGACCGGTCCCTGGATGTGCGCGCTGCGGATGCCCAGCTTGTGGAGCTCGCCGCTGGTGGTGGCGCTGCCGATATGCGCTAATCCTTCGAGCAATTCTTTCGGCGGACGGACGATGTCGGGTGTGGTGATCATAATGTGACCTCTTTCGTTTTGTCGGTAGCCCGTATTTCGGAGTTAGTTTGGATTACTCTCGGCCCGGCGCGTCAGAGGTACAGCTCGGGCCGCCGGTCTCGCAGGTGCGCCGACGCGCCGGCTCTCACCCGGTCCGCTTCCGCCAGGTCGAGGGTTGTGACCACAAAGGGTACATGGTCATCCGTTTCGTTGCGGAGAATCTGCCCGGCCGGGTCAGTCACCAAAGCCTGCCGCGGGTGCGTGAACGCGATGAAGACCTCGCTCTCGTAGGAGCGCGTTTGCATCATGTGGAGGTTGCGCTCGTCGTGCATCCCATAGGTGGGGTTGAAGATGATCCGCGCGCCCCCCAACGCCAGCGTGCGCACCGTCTCGGGCCATCGGCGGTCGGCGCAGATCAGCACCCCGAACGGGCCGAAGTCGGATGGGAACACGGGGAGCGCGCGGCCGGCGCAAAACTTCTGGTCATGGGTCTGGCAGTGCGTCTTGTCGTAGACGCCGGCGAGTTGGCCCTGCCGATCCAGGATCAAGGCGCTGTTGAAGACCCCTGCGGCCGCCAACCGGCTGCAGCCGAGCACGAACCAGGCCCCGATCTGGCGCGTCCATGCCGCGATCTCCTGCACGAACGGGCTTTCAGCGGGCGCGACCGCGTACTGCGCCAGGTTCTCTGCCGTCACCCACGGCTCGGTGCAGACGTAGCCGTCCAGGAAGCACTCCGACGTGATCACCACGTCTGCGCCGCGGAGCGCAAGCTGATCGAGCGCCGCCATCAGCCGGGCGTGGTTGGCGGCCAGCGCGCCCTTTTCGGGGACGAGTTTGATTTGGGCGATACGGATTTCGGCGGGCATGGGCCTCCAGGTGGGCGGGTCTCTTGCCGGTACACCCTCATGTTACACCACTCCCGCGTTTTTGTCGAAAGCGCAGTGGGGGCGACACAGCAAGGTTGTCAGTCATCGCAAACGATAGTACAATGGGCCTATCCGAAGGGTGGAGCGAGAGCAGAGCCATGGAACCGAGCTTCTTTGAGCGTGTCTACCTGATGGTCCAGCAGATTCCCCCCGGCAAGGTCGCCAGCTACGGTCAGATCGCCGCGCTGCTGGGTCATCCCCAGGCCGCGCGCACGGTCGGCTGGGCGCTCAACGCGCTGACGCGCGCGCAGGCCGCCGAAGTGCCGTGGCAGCGCGTCATCAACAGCGCGGGCCGCATCAGCCTCTCTCGCGCCGACCTGAGCGCCGATATCCAGCGCGCCCTCCTGGAAGGGGAAGGCGTCGAGTTCGACGAGCGCGAGCACGTGGATCTGCGACGGTTCGGGTGGGCGGGGCTGGCGTGGGCGGAAGTGGAGGCGTTGTTTGCTAGGTAGTGGTAGAAAAGTAAGTGATGGTGTATGATGGGCCCATGATCCAGATCACTATCACCTACCGCTGCCATGTCTGCGGCAGCACCAACATCGTCCGCAATGGCACGAACAAGTGCGGCAGTG
>Ga0233425_10008240_pt1 | contig 14007 bp, 13 predicted proteins | sample Watercolumn_Towu_2_FD_181712 | JGI IMG/M metagenome (GOLD analysis project Ga0233425, IMG submission 181712) | Freshwater microbial communities from Lake Towuti, South Sulawesi, Indonesia - Watercolumn_Towuti2014_140_MG | ecosystem: Environmental > Aquatic > Freshwater > Lake | place...
TTCGATGACGAAAGTCCCGCCGGGGACCGTAACCCGACCGCCCGCAACACCGCCCGCGTCGATCACGCGCATCGGCGCGCTCTCGGCGGCATTCGTGACCATAGTGGCCAAATCAACGGACTTCTGTACCGTCACTCGCGATACCCCTTATAGGCAGCGGCGGGCCCGAACGCCTTCTGGCGCGTCTTTAACAACACTCGCATAGGGCCATGGTCCTGAAAAGGCCCTATGGGTGTTGATTTTACAACCGATTTGGGATTTTGCCTGTGACTGCGATCACCCCCCCACCGAAACAGGGGTTCAGACGGGGCGGTCGCCGGCTTTGACGACGAGGGTCCTGTTGTCCGCCGCCGGCAGCATTTTGCCGGGGTCGCGGGTGACGACGACATCGATCACCGTCGGCGCATTTCTTTCGGCGATGGCGCGCCGGAAGGTGGCCGCGAGATCGTTCGGATCCTCGACCCGCATGCCTTTGCAGCCCATGGCCCGCGCGACGGCGGCATAGTCGGTCTCGGACAGGTCGCTCGACTGATAGTGGCCTGGGCCGTACATCGAATGTTGCAGCGCCTTGACGTAGCCGGACGCCGCGTTGTTGACGACGACCAGGATGAAGTTGGCACCCAGGCGCCTGGCCGTTTCGAGATCGCCGATCGACATGTTGAGTCCGCCGTCGCCCGTGATGGCGAGAACCGGTGCTTCCGGCCTCGCCAACTGCGCGCCGAGCGCGCCCGGCAGGCCGTAGCCGATGGCGGCGAGGCCCCGATCCGCGACATAGGTCCGCCCCGCGCGCTTGGTGTCGTAGAGCAGTCCGGTCCAATGCGCGGCGAACCCGCCGTCGGCGACCAAGATGGCGTCCTCCGGCATGGCCTTCATCGCCTCGCCGATCAGCCGGCCCATGTTGATCGGCCGCTCGGCCGAGGTGTAGCGAGGGCTCGCGGCCTCGCGCCAGGCGTCCATGCGCCGCATGACCTCGCGCGCGCGATCGGTCCGCGCGGCATGACGGGCCGCGCGACCGGGCAAGAGTTCGGCGGCGAGATCGGCGAGACCGTCGCGCGCGTCGCCCCAGAGCGCGACGTCGACCGGCGCGGTGCGGCCGATCTCCTCGGCCAGGATCTCGAGTTGAATCAGCGGCACGCCCGGCGGCAAGAGCGTGAAACGCTTGGTCGCGATCTCGCCGAGCTTGCAGCCGACGATCAAGATGCAATCGGCCTCGGCGATCAGCGCATTGGCGATCCGGTCATAGCGGCCGAAGAGTCCCGCCGAGAGAGGGTGGACGCAGGGAATGCCGCCCTTGCCCGACATGGTGTGGGCGACGGGGACGTTTTCGGCTTCGGCGAAAGCCAGAAGTTCGGCGTGGGCGCCGGACAGGTGCACGCCGCCGCCGACCAGGACGATCGGGCGCTTGGCCTTGGCGAGCAGCGCCGCCGCGCGCCGGACTTCCGACGCCGCGGGACGCGCGCGTCGCGCCGGCATGCGGAGCGTGTCCGGATCGATGTGAAAATCGGCGGCCGCGAAATCGTGTTCGCCGTGGCAGACGTCCTCGGGCACGTCGATGACCACCGGGCCTGCGCGGCCCGAGGTCGCGACGGCGAAGGCGCGGCGGACATACTCGGGAATGCGCTCGATGCGCTCGAGCCGAAGCACGTCCTTGACCGCCGGACGCAGGATGTCGATCTGCCGGCATTCCTGGGTCATGTTCTTCCAGGCATGGGCGCGCTGGGCGTCGCCCGCGATCGCGACGATCGGAACGCCGGCGTTCAGGCTCTCGACCAGGCCGGTGACCAAATTCGTGACCCCCGGGCCGAGCGTGGCGTCGCAGACGCCGACGCGGCCCGAAACGCGCGCGTAGGAATCCGCGGCGAAGGCGCCGCTGCGCTCGTCGTTGATGAGGTAGTGGCGCAGTCCGAGCGCGCGCGCCGCCTCGTAGAACGGCAGGAGCTGAAAACCGCCCATGCCGAACATCGGCCCGATCTCGGCGAGGCGCAGCATCTCGGCGAGCGCTCGGCCGCCGGTCATGCGGCCCGAGGGTCGGTTGGAAGCGGCGGCGCTGGGCATCGAAACGGACTCCACGGATGTCGAGTTGAGGCTGCGGAGAAGACCACGAATTGTTGCGCGCCGGAAGAGCGCGCGGCTACTATTCGACCATGAAAAAGAGATCGGGACCGGCGCGCGCCGACGACCGCCGCTTTCTCCAGGCCGCGATCGCCGAAAGCGCGGCGAATGCGAGGTCGGGCAAGGGCGGGCCTTTCGGCGCGGTCGTCGTCCTGAACGGGCGGGTCGTGGGGCGCGGTCGCAACCGCGTGACCGAAAGCTGCGATCCGACGGCGCATGCCGAAGTCGTGGCCATCCGCGACGCCTGTCGCCGCCTCAAGAGCCACGATCTGTCGGGCGCCGCGGTCTATGCGTCTTGCGAGCCCTGTCCGATGTGCTTCAGCGCCATCCTCTGGTCGCGCGCGAGCCGGCTGGTCTACGCCAATTCGCAGGAAGACGCGGCGGCCATCGGCTTCGACGACGCGGCATTTTGGCGGGCGGTCAAGTCGTGGCCCAGGACCAAGGCGGTCGCCGCGCGACGCCTGCCGGACGACGCGGCGCGCGCCGCCTTCGCGCGTTGGCTCGCCAATCCGAAAAGCCGACGCTACTGACGCGACGTTAGCCGACCGGCCGATCCGGAAATGCGAGTTCGTGGCGGGCCCGCCATTCGGGGCCGACGAAATTCAGCATCAGGAGTCGGCGGATGCCCTTCATCTCGCGCTTCTCGTAGGCGTGCCACGTGTCGTCGCCTGGAACGAAGATCAGGCCGCGATTGCGGCCGTAGGGCGCGCGGGCGACGCGCTTGTAGTCCTGCTCCGGGTCGAGCACGTCGGTGCCCCAGTTTTCCGAGCCCGGTCCGCCCGCGAGATAGATCAACATCGTGTATCTCTTGACGCCGATGTCGGTATGGGGCTCGAGCCAGAAGCCGCCTTGGTCTTGGCAATATTCGATCCTGAGGCTCGTGCCCTTGAGATCGGTCGCGCAGGTTTCTTGGATCGCGCGGACGACTTGGGCGCTTTGGAAAGCGCCCGCGATCGCCTCGCAGACCGGAAATTTTCGGCGGTTGTCGGCGTTGAAATGCCAGCGCTTGGCGTTGCTGGTCTCTCGGCGACCGTAGGTGTCCTCGACCTCGGCCGGCGGCACCGGCAGACCGATGACGGCGTCGCAAGTTTCGTCCGGCAAGACCTTATCGATCAGCCAATAGGTCCACGGACGATCGGTCCGCTCGGCGCGGCCCAGGCAGGCGACGAAGCTGTCGGCGATCTCGCGAGACGATGCCACTCTGGCGCTCATCGGTTTGACTTCGGAAGGAGCGAACAAAGCGCGATTAACTGTCGGAGATTTGTCGGAGTCTGTACCCGATTCGGTCGCCTTCTGTCGGCATCCATCGGCAACGAGAACAACGGCCGCTCCGACAAATCCTCGAAAATCCTTGAGGAAACTGGAGCGGGCGAAGGGATTCGAACCCTCGACCCCAACCTTGGCAAGGTAGGATCAGCAGTTATTGCGATCACTCGGCGTTACCTAAGTTACTGATTTCATGTATCTCGCGAATCCTTGCTGTTATTGGGATTAGCCACTGTTATTGGCATTAATTGGCGTGATTGGTGGGGCTTTGGTGGGGCATTGGTCTTGAACAATTTGGGCGAAAACCCCACTTTTTCCCCACCGGAATTTGCAGTGAAGGAAAATCCCCATGCCAGCCAATCCGCAAAGAGGAAGACCCCGCCGATATGCTGAGTACGAAGCCTTGCTGGCGAGCTTGGCGACGATTGAGTCGAAGCGACCGAAGTACGTAAAGGGCATCGGGCTGTTCCGAGGCGCGCGTGGCGTAACGGCATTCGTCAAGATTCGCCTGCGTCATGGCGGCACGTTCAAGGGCCGGGCCATTGCGGCTGGGCGGTCGGTCGAGATCAAGGTCGGCAACAAGAACTCGTTTACCTGGGAGCAGCTGGAGGCCCTGAAAAACGACTATCAAGGCAGAGCAGATCGCAGGGAAGCCTTGGAGCCCGTAGCGGCTGTGCTGTTCGAGGAATGGGCGACGGACTGGCTCAATCGCGCCATGAACCGTATTCGAGGCAAGGAGACGACCAGGATACACGTCGACATTCACCTGATCCCGGTTTTCGGACAAAAGCCAATTGATCAAATCACGACGCAGGAGGTCAATCGCTGGCAGGCCGATTTGCAGGCGACCAGAAAGCCGGCAACGGTTAAGCGGGTGCAAGGAACGCTCAAGGCGATCTTGAACGACGCTAGGAAAAGAGAAGTGATCAACTCTAACCCCTGTGACGATGCCGAGCCGATCAGGGGTATTTTGGGCCGCATGAGGTTCTTTGAGCCTGACGAAATAGCTCGACTTCTTCGCTCCGCCCCTCAAGCGGCTTCGTGGATGACAGACTTCATCGCATGGGCTCTTCATTCAGGCATGAGGCGAGGCGAGATGCTGAAATTGCGATGGGCTGACATTCGTCGTATCGATGACGGGCTGACGATTGCCCAAGTCGTTTCATCCAAGACCGATAGGCCTCGCGCCGTTACTTGCACGGCAACCATGCTGGAGGTATTGGAGCGCAGGCGAGCAAATGCCGAACCGGGTGAAGGCTACGTGTTTCCGATCTCGTTGATGACGCTCAAGCGGCGTTGGAAGAAAGTCTGTGCTCTCGCTGGGCTTCAAGATGCGCATATTCACGATCTTCGGCGGACGCACAGCACGATGGCTGCAAGGGCGGGTGTCGACCTGAGGACGCTTGCGGATCGGATCGGCCATGCCGATTTGGGCATGTTGCAGCGTCATTACGCCATGCTGGTTGGCGGAGCGCCTGCCGAGGCAGCGAGAAGGATCGAGGCTGTGATGCCGAGAGCCTGAGGCGGTCTTTGACTTTGAAGGCCTATCGTAGAGCATTCTAAATGGCTGTATGTGGAATCGAGGAGGAATGGATCGATGTCCATGTTTGCGTCGGCTTTGTCGAGTGCAGCAAGAGGCGATGCTAAGTATCTCCTGATAGCGATTCACCCCACGGCAAACACAAATCGACAGCTTGACCGAATTCGACGCGAGTTGGACAGATTTGCCGAAGCCATAGGCACCGCTGGAATGCTTGTTCGTTTTTATCAGCACTCTGAAGCGAAATGTGTCGAGGAGTTTGCTGCGTTGCCCTGGCATGAGATCACGAAAAAACGAATTGCCGAGGAACAAGCGCCATTCTTGTTGATCGCGGACAGGGACGACCTCGAAGACTTTGAGCCGATGAAGCCAACCGAAGGGTCTTGGGCTCTGATCTGGATGGGCAGTTTGTACCCTGCCCGAAAAGGTCCAAAGCATGTGCTTGATATATTGAGTAAAGAATTGAGGGAGGGGCGAAATCCATTTTCCAAATTGGACAAATTGGCAAAGGATCACCGTAGGATATTTTCCGCCGGAGGCTATTCGAGTCGGGAGTTTCATGCGACGGCTATCGCAAACAGGAAGCCTGGCAAGGTGGGCTTGTCGGAACCCATTAAGGCCAATTGGACGATAGTCAGCAATACTTACGCCAAATACGATCTCAGCAGACATGGTGACTTAACGAAATTTGCGAGAGAGCTAATCAAAGTGCTGAACCTGGACGTTACCCCGGAGAATTCCGTGCTCCGATGTTTGAGAAGAAGCGGAATTCTGGCTCAGCTAGAGGCCGGAGAATAGGCAGCTACGATTCATTCCAATTGCGCTGAGTCTTGTCGTGCGTGTCCCGTACAGCGACGGAACTATTTTGGATACTCCCCTTGCCGCCACGAGATCGTGTCGGTCCCGAAGTTCGGGCGAATGCAATTCGAAGGAGACGAATATGCCGAACGGAAATTTTCAAACCGAGCCTATTGCCCGACTTCTCAACGACGGTGAAGTGGCTCAGCTTTTTGCCATGTCGAAGTCTTGGGTCCGCCAGCAAAGGTATCGTCGCAGGCACGGCCTGCCTCACTTCCTCACTGTCGACGCGGTGCTTGTCGGGACGAAGCCTCGATATCGATGCGAGGATGTCCAGAGGCTCCTGGCCGGGTTGCAGCCAGCGAACGACAACGAAATGCCGGGCGAGGTGGACAATGCCCACTGAGATCACTTGCCAACAGCCCCTCGACAACTCTAGGCTTTTTGCTATCGGAATTTTGTCGGCGGATTCCTCTGTAGGACGAGTTGTTTCTACGCTTCAAGAGGAACTACAGCAGGAGCATGGTCTTCGGGGTCGAAGGGCCAAGATCGAATGTCATCTTCGGTTGATCGTTCTGAATCTCCTGGTCAACTCGCTCTATGCGAACCACCCCTTCACTGCCTATCACCGGCGCAAAGCGGCTTACGTTCGGTCGCCTCGCTATAACAGGCTGAGAGTGACGTATGGCCTGGTCAAGGTGATCGATGCCTTGGAAGCTGGCGGTTATGTCGAGAATCATCTTGGATTCAGAAACCGTGACGACGGTAGCGGAAGAATTTCCAGAATGCGGGCAACGGAAAGGCTGTTGCAGTTGATCCTCCGCGAGTCGAATGGTGAGCAGCCGACGATTGCGTCACATCCAGACAGCGAGTGCATCGTATTGAGAAGTGACGAAGACGACTCAGGTGGCAGCACGATTTTGGGTCAGGATATCGACTACCCTGAAACCGACGAGACGAGGCGCATGCGGCAAGTGGTCGAGCGCTACAATGCCTACCTGTCGTGCTTTGATTTGGGTTTGCGTGTAGTGGAAGGCACCAATGGCATTGCGGAGCCCAACGTGCCGCAGGTGAATTTTGGCGATCGACAGGTCCGACGCATATTCAACGGCTCATTCCGCTGTGGCGGACGCTTCTATGGCGGTTGGTGGCAAGGCATTTCGGAAGAGTGGCGAAGCAGAATTTTGATCGATGGCCACCCGGTAACCGAGTTGGACTATTCCGGAATTCATATTCGCCTGCTGTACGCGATGGCCGGACATCGGCAGACGGCCAGTCGCATGAGAGACCCTTACCAAATCGATGGTGTTGAACAATCTCCGAGAATGCGCAATCTCGTCAAAAAGATTTACCTGATCGCTTTGAATTCGGCGGGTCGTCAAAATGCCCTTGCGGCCATTCGAGCGCTAAGCGCGGACGAACCGGAAGAGTTTGGTTGGATGGGAACGGACGAAGTCGATATCGAGAGGATTCTCAATTCCTTTGTCACGACACATGCACCGATCAGTGACTGGCTGTTTTCAGGTATCGGACTTGAACTGCAATATTATGATTCGCAAATTGCGGAGCGGATTATTCTCGACCTAATGCGGCAGAATATCCCTGTGTTGACGGTCCACGACTCTTTCATTGTCCAGGATAGGCATGTCGTGGTTCTCTACCAGTCGATGCAATATGCGTTTTCTGAATTTCTGAATTCGATTGGCCGTACGGACAGGCTTGAGCCTACCAGGATCAAGGCCACTGGCTGTATGGCTGACGAGATCAATCGGCAAGTCGAGGCTAGTTTTCTGGCCACAGGTTCTTTTCCAGATCGATTGCCGCCCGCTTTCTACAAACGCCATGCCGCTTAACGGTCCAATGAGACTTAGTCTTTTTGGCTTTATCTTTACAAATGATCATTTTTAGAGGTTATAGACGTTATATGGCCCTTTAAATGATCGAAATCAGCTTATTTTAATGATATTTCATATAGATGATAGATATTATAATATAAATAGGAAAGGTATAGGTCCCATTACTGGTCCCATTCCACTAAATGACCAAATCACGGGTATTTAGCGACAATAGATTCAAAATACCGAATTGACGTGAGGAATAGAGCTCTCTCAACTCTAAACACCCCGCCAGAGCCAAATAGAAGACTCTGGAATCGTTTTTCCCACTGATAGGTACCCTGGCTAAGGTCGATTGATTTGCCCTGCTAGAATCGAGTTATTGGCGTTATTGAATCAGTGGGTTTGGCTACCAAAGGTGAGAAGCCCTTTACCTCACATACTTCGGTACAACGGCCCCTAAGACAACTCCCTAGTTGGACAGAACCATCTAAAAACGTTTCGTACATGAAATTCGCGGTCGGTATAAAAATTACCTGGTGGATACGCCAAAAAATCCCCCGCACTAATATGCTTGTTCCGATGCACGACATAGAAATCATGAGTGTCGATTAGGCCAAACCAGGGAGGCCGTTGATCTGTATAGCCAGACCACCACTTGTACAGATTTTCGTCGCAGCTGATCATGAAACGCTTGTTGCCGGATATGATGTTCCCGCACCGATATTTCAACTCTACGAAAATTGAATTCGGTAGTGGGTCGCTTTTCCACCTCTCCAGCATCCTGTCCATCCCAATTTTTTTTTCGCTCATGCTGAATGTCGTGTATTGGCATTCGAATTTGCCAGTCGGCACAGAAATGAGCTGGGTCCAGTTGTCACGTGCCATCCGATCAATGGCATATTTGCAAATTCTGAAAAGTTCTCGGCTCGATACGACTTCCTGACAAATCAAATCAAGCTCGACCGAATTTGCCGTCGTAAAGAATTGAGCCCGGTGCTTCGCATGAGCGATACTGATTGACGCACAGGTCAAAGCCGCTAACGTCAATACCATCGTCCATCCACGAAGCAATGCATTCATGATGAGCCAATAAATTTTAGACGTTCGCCATTTCGGAAACTCATTCCCGTCTCACGTCTGCCTGAATTTCGAACCGCGAATGTATCATCCGCGCTAACACAGTCTACAATGCCACAGGCAATGCGACAGTGATTCTGCCGCTCCCGATCTTCGTTCGACATGCTGGCCTAGGGCTCTATCTTACGATTGAAATCGGCGGAGAGCATGGCTCGAATGCTACGCCGAGACCTTGGGAGCAATTCCAATGCAGTGAGTGTCGAAGATGAACAGCGCTATTGACGGGCTACGAGACGTATTCGGACCAAGATTTTTAACCGTTGCGATTGCTGCAGCGGCAATTTTTGTATCGGTCGCGCTATGGTTCGGCGACGACCTGCATGACAAAGATTACTGGCACGCGAATTTGCCTCCAGCCGAATCCGACCGGTTGGTCACGCCGTCAAATCCGGCCTCAGTTCCTCTCCGTATGCCGAGGGAAACAACTGCGTCGCAGCATCCAACGCAATTGACGGAAAATCGACCTGAAGATTATCCCGCATTTGATCCGTCAAAAGCAATTGTTCCGCCAGTGGATTTGGTTCCGTATCGCCACATGGACGTATTCGAGCCTCAAGAAACTCCGCGACTGTCAAAGATCAGGAAACGAGCCCAACGGGGGGATGTCCAAGCCATGTTCGAACTTGGTCGCCGATACATGCTTGGACAGGGAATGCCATCCGACCCAAAAGTCGCCGAGACTTGGTTTAGAAAATCTGGCTCAGATATCGACAAACTGACTAGTCATGAGTCCGCCTACCTCAAGCTGCATGGCTTTGGCACGAAGCAAGACCTCCGCGCGGCCTACTATGCTTTGATACGATCCGTAAGAAATGCGGAAGATCATGACGTGCATTTTTCGTTTGCGAGTCATGTGCTCGATTATCTTTCTGGAACTGCAAGTTCGGAATAGGTCCTAACCCGTAAACGCCCTCCGATCTACGAGGGTGCCGGGATTGCGCTTACGCTGATCGAAAATGGGATTCATTTTAGGCCAGCAAGACCACCATGGATTCCGAACTCCGCTATCTCATCCCCGAGGGCTTCGAGAAACGGGCGATGATAGTCTTATCGCGAATCTGACAAACCGACTGCAGGCCACCAATCCAGGATTTCACTTCCTCCTTACACCCGCCAAATTTCGAACTGCAAGTACCAGCATGCAAATTAGGATCGCCGAAACTACAGTTTGGCCGAGCACAAAAAACCCGACTTCGTATGGAATGAGCGGCTTACCGCCAATTGTGCCAAAGAGGCAAGCGTACGCATGATTGATAAATTCGGAGTCCCCGATCCCGGTAAAAACTAAGCCCTTGCTGACTGAAAAATAGAGTGCGGCAAGCAACGGCTCGCCCTGTCCATTCACGCAACCCCATTCTTTCTTTCCAGCCAACTTGGCGTAGACCGAGTATCGAGAGAGGTAAAACAATGCCGAGCCAAACGACATAGCCAACCACCACAATATTGGTCGAACCACAGAACGCCCAAAATCCGAAATCGCCCAGTAGCATATTCCGAACCAATATCTGACAAACGAAGAATCAAATGGTTTGGCCCACGAGAGGCGTCTGGAAATCATTTCGTTTACGCCGAAAGACTCTGCACAATCTTTGTCCTGCCGTTGTTCCGCGAGCAATCGAAGCTCTCGCCAGTCATTCTCGGCTAAAATTGAAGTTGGGTCGCCAATAGACGCGTCAGGGAAGACCGTGTTCGAGAAATTCGGGGCCACCGAGAATTTGGTTAACGCAATGTTTGGTAGTTCAAAGAATTTGGCTCTTTCGAATTCAACGTTGCCCAGAAACTGCGCACGATTAAACGCCGGACAGAGCTTAAAAACGGCTTCCTGGAAGTAAGCGCTTCCTTCAAATTTTGTATCGTCAAATTGACTGTAGCCATTGAATTGCGCGTCGAAGAAGCTCACAGATTGGGCAAAAGAGGCCTTGCAAAAATTTCCAAGTCCCGTGACTTGAATTCCGTTAAAAAATGCCTTCCCTCGAAAAACAGTTTCTAAGAAGCGAGCCTCTTCCCGGAAGCGCGAGCCACTGAAATATGCCAACCCACCGCATGAGGTCCTACTGAAAGAGCCAATTCCAGTGAATTTGGCTTCAGAGAAATCTACTTTGCCACGAAATTCGACGTCGATAAATTCAGTGCTCGCCCCAAATTGCGCCCCTTCAAAATTTGCTTCTCTGTGGAATCGAGCTCTTTCAAATTCGACATCGGATAAAAAAGTTGCACCTTCAAACGACGTCATACCTAAAAATACAGCACGGGAGAAGTGTGCATAGTTGGAAAAGACTGCGGAGCGAAAACTTGCGTCACATAGAAATCGCGACTTCTCAAAACAAACTATACTGGGAAATATACATTCATCAAAATGGGCGATATCCTCGAATTCGTGATCGAACATGACGGCAGATTCGACAATCCACGCACGTGTTTCTGCATTTCCTCCGTAATTGCGGGGGTCTGACCTTAATCCCGCGTTTGTGTTTGGCCCCTCGTGACTCCATGCACCGTTTTCCTGGAGCTTTTTGCGCTTCTCCAGCATGCCATGCGCCCACCGATTCCAGGCGGTTTTCCCCTCCTTGAACAGAGCTAGGCAGTCGGACTTATCCAAATTGATCTCCGTCTATTTGTCGGTTCAATTTTCTGCGAAGTGATTGCCAGCCTCGACCTCTAGTGCCGATGAGGGCCTGAAGTTTGTTCAATTCCTCCCTGGAGAGTTGTTCTATTCCTCCGGTGATCGGCAATTCCAAGATTGGATAGGCATCAATCGATATAGTCCAATCGGTCAGCAACAACCGTGCTCTTTCGTTTTCAGGAGCCATTCGGAATCTTTCGATTAATGCTAGCCTTTCGTTGCGCCTTTGTATTGTAGCCTCTCGGCTCTTGATCCCGCGTCGGCGACGCTGTTCGACTCGTTCTTTAGCTTCCTTTTTCTCACGCTCCAGGTAAGAGAGGCGAGAGTGAAGGATAAAGGCCGAATGCGCCTTCATCGCTTCGAGCTCTTCTCCGGCCCAAGTTCCGGAAAGAGCGGCTTCCAAAGCCATGCCCAACACCAAGGTAGGTTCATCATACGCAAGGTCGATGAGAAGTATGCGTATCGCCGAAATCATTTCCGTTAGCACGCTCCCTTCTTCTGGCGAAAGATCGCGCAGAGCTCCGACGACTGCTAGACAACAATGTTTCCGGTCCTCTAGGGGAATATGGCGCAGCCACACCCGGGGTCCGTCCCAAGGCATGCATCTTGAAAAATGTGCGCGGGGCACTCCTGCCATGTCAGCGCTTCTCTTCGCAACTGCATCTCGAAAATCCATTGCGCCGCATGTTGAACAGCTTGGCCGGACGCACCAATTCTTGCGCTTCGCTTCGAGAAGGACTTCGACAAGCCAATTTCCGGCGCTGGGTTCTGTCATACAGTCACCGTCGTGTCTGGGTCATGCAAGGTGAACTAGATCGACAAAGTTCAACAATAGCAGCACGCCCTCGAAAATTAGAGATTATAATACTACAACTGAAGAGATGACAATGCTAGCGCTACAATTAACTTCGCCTGCACAGGGTCCTCGACCAATCTATTGCCGTCCGGGTTCATCCGAGCCCGCGAAACCCGATAGGCCGTGTCCGGTCACTTAGGGGGTAAGCTCGCCTTGTTCCGGTCCCTTTTCGCTGGCCTACTAGCGTTGGGAGGGCTCGCGCTAACGTTGACAATTTGGTTGGCTGTGATTCTTTTTTGGTACGGGATTGCTTTGTTGTTTCTCCGGTACGCCTTTGGCATCGAGCTACCAAATCCTATCGACTGGTTGCCACAGGACATAGCAAAGAAATTGCGCTAGAAATTTGTACAGTTGGTCATCTCGCGTCGCAGTCAATTCGCCGAGTTGTCAATCGGACGAATAGCCGATGGAGACTTAACATGATCAGACACGTTGCCGTGTTGTCACCAATTGTAGTTTTCTTGGGAACCTTCACGCCTGTCATGGCGCAGGTGCAGCTACTTACCGCTTCCCACACCTATATTATGGGCGACAACGACAGCCGAAACGACGCACGGCATGTTTGCTTCCTTGAAGCGAAAAAGAAAGTTTTGGAACGAGCGGGAACTTACATCCAGGCGAACGTAGTCGTGAAGGACTTCCAGCTATCCGAACGCCAAATTCAATCTTACTCGGCTGCCGTGCTTTCAGTTCAGACGACGGGTGAGGTTTTCTCAAGCCAAGGATCATCGAACAGCGTCACCTGCAATGTCAGCGCATCTGTTGATATTGCCGATGTGCGTCAGAGAATTGCCGCCATCGCCCAGGATCGCTCTATCCAAGACCGTATCAACAACCAGCAGGACCGAATCCAAGAACTTGAAGGCCAAGTGCGCCAACTGAATCATCAACTTAAATTGGCTCAGCCCTTGGCTGCTGTTGATCTCCGCAAAGAGCGCAATGTAGCGATTGGAAGCATTGCGGAATTGGAGAGCCTCAAAATTGCTGCGATTCAAAGAATGGAATTGAAGGAACAAAATCTGAAATTTATTGTCATAGGGATGACTAAGGAGGAAGTAAGAAAAATTGCTGGCACCCCAGATAAAGAAAATGCTTATGTTTTTTTATATGGGCGAGACAAGATTAATTTTGATGTCTACGGCACTGTTGATAGACTTGATTTTCATCTGGGCGGCATGAATTTCGAGGCTCGTTGGAAGGCCATTGAGGAAAGCTTGGAAAAAAAATCAAAGCGATAAATTATTGAGTTGTTGATGAATTGACCAAGTAACCGGTCTTGCTTGGGCTTATAGCGGTGCTGCCGCTTATCGCACGGCGTCGAAGATTCGGCGAACCTCGCATTCTGGCCGACTGGTATACGAGGCAAAATCGATATTTGTCAGTCGAAACGTAAAAACGGCATGGTTCGAAAGCTGTGTCAAATGAGGCGCGATCTCTCAATCTGCCTACTCTGGCCCAATCTTCGAAGTGGTATATGCCTCTACAGATCCATGGAGGTCGACAGCGTGTACGAGCCCAGGCTATCCCCCCCTTGGCCCCTGCGCACCCCTGTTCGGCCTAGCTAACGCGAAGCCAATGCCCATGCGCTATGGGGCACGCGAATAGCCGATAGGCTAACGGTCGGTCGCCTGGGAGCCCAAATTATTCTGGGCATTTGGTGGGGATATGGTGGGGTAAGAGGCGAGCCCGAAAAAACCGCAATTCTCTGAACCAAGGCGGAAACTGGAGCGGGCGAAGGGATTCGAACCCTCGACCCCAACCTTGGCAAGGTTGTGCTCTACCCCTGAGCTACGCCCGCACCGGAGGCGGCTTATAAGGGCATGGGCCCGGGGACGCA
>Ga0233425_10008241_pt1 | contig 14006 bp, 11 predicted proteins | sample Watercolumn_Towu_2_FD_181712 | JGI IMG/M metagenome (GOLD analysis project Ga0233425, IMG submission 181712) | Freshwater microbial communities from Lake Towuti, South Sulawesi, Indonesia - Watercolumn_Towuti2014_140_MG | ecosystem: Environmental > Aquatic > Freshwater > Lake | place...
TTGCCTCTTTCGACGTGTTATATTCCTCTTCGGCCGAAGCCTTGTCGGCGTGATAACGGACCGTCAGCGAACGTTGCGATTGTTGGAAGAGCCGCTCGGCTTCCTCCTTGCTGAGCGCGTAACGCTCGGCAATGTCGACTTCGGCCGCCGCCCGCTCGCGCACCAGGTGGCACAGGTCGGCCAGATACTGCCGCGGTCCGTCGGGCGAAAAGGGCTCGGTCATAAGCGCCTCGTGTGATGCGGAAAAAGGGGACTGGGACCGTTTGCCGCGCAGCGGCCCGCAGGATGCTTTGCACAAACGGTGCCTGTCCCCTTTTTCCGCCGTGTGTGTCTCGTATTCGCCTCTATCGATCGTCGCACTGCCGCGACGCCGTGGCCAGCACGTCGGCCAGGCGGTGCAGCGCGTCGAACAAATTGCGTATCTTCGGGTCCAGCGGCCGGATGTACTCCTCCTGGAACGCGCGGTTCTTTTCGTCGCTCCAGCGCTCGGCCACGTCGGCGTTGACGCCTGCCAGCGACTTCATCGCCAATTCCAGTTTCGCCACGCCGGCGTTCAGATCCCAGGTTCGCATGGTTCCCCTGCTCTGCGTAGGGTGCGTGAAACGCACCGCAGCCGTCACGCCAACCTTCGGTTGGGGCGGCAGTTGCACGGCCGCCCCGGGTTGTTCCTGCTGGGGGTGGCAGTGCAACTTCCACCCCAACGAGGCTGCTATTGGTGCGTTTCACGCACCCTATTGTCCTCTTGCGTTTCACTCACACAGCCTTCCCCTTCCCCCGTCTGTTCCTCGGCGGAGCCGGCAAATGCCGGCATCGGCCCGCTGTCGGGCGTCTCGACGTTGACGTACGCTTCCAGCGCCAGGCCCATGCGCCGCAACTCGGCCACCGCCTTGGGCTCTTCGGCGTCGAGCCAGTTGCCGAGTTGCGCGCGGGCCGCGCGGTACTCGTTCACCGCGCGGTCGATCACCTGCCGCCAGTGCTTCACGGCGGCCGTCTTCTCTTGCGCAATCTCCAAACGGCGTTTCGCCCGCTCGACGGCCTTCTTCTCGTCGATGCACGAGGCGCGGATGTCGCCGATGCTCTTGAAGGTCTGGGCCTGCTGCAGTTGCACGCGGGCCTCGGACGCCCGCTCCCAGCCCTGGCGGACTTCTTGGGTCCAAAAATCGTGGCGGTCGTGATGAATCCACTCCAGCGCGCGGCGGATTTCCATGTCCAGCTCGTCGAGCGCGGCGACGGCCTCGCCGCGGAATCGCTCCAGGGCGGCCGACATCGCCTGCAGGGCATCGATCGCCGTGACTTTCGCCCGCCGCGCCATCGCCCACCTATCCCTGTTGGAGATATTCTTCGATGATCTCGGCCTTGCGGACCAGGTAGGGAACGTGCTGGTCGCTGACGTCGAGGAACCGCAGGATGACCTTCATCTGCTGCTCGAACTCCTCGGAGAACTTCTTCTGCTCCTGGTCGCGCCAGGTCTTGGTGAGCCCGGCCATCTGCCCGCCGAGCATCGTGATCCGCTGCCGCACCTCGGTGCTGAACTTCTTGAGGTTGTGGGCGAAGCGGCGGAGTTCTTCGGGGTCGACAATGGCCTGCGGCATCGAGAACCTCCTGCTCTGTCCTGTAGTACAGCCGGGGCGGTTTGGAGGGCTGTGATGCCCGAGAGGAGCCTCTTTCGCCGCCGGCCGTGGATTGGCTGCCTACGACGCAACCCACTACTCCTATTGTAGGGGATTTAACAAACGTTGTCAAACTACAAATCGCTCTTATCCAGATCGTCAACCATGCGGTCGAGCTTGTCCTCGGCTGGCGGCTGGTTGGCGGCCGGCTGCCGCGACTTCTGTTCCAACGCCCGTTGGCGCTCGGCGGCGGCCTGATCGATGGCGCTGGTGGTGCCGAAGAGTTGCGAAAGATCGAGGCGGAATGCCTCGCCCGCGGCCTTCGGTTCGCCGGCGATGGCCGGGTTTGCGTGTTCGGGGAACATGATCGCACCCGATGGGCAGATGCGGCTGCACGCCGGGCAGCCATCGCGGCAGGCACCCGGCTCTTCGACGATCAGCAATCCGTCGTCGTCGATGGCGAACACGCCGAAGAGGCAGAAGTTCAGGCACTCCAGACATCCGCCGCAACGGCTGCGGTCGACCACCGGATACCAGCGCGTCCGCGTTTGCTCGTCGACGCGGTGATGCCCGTTGATGCTCGCCGCCGTAGCGGTCGCCACGGCCGAGACCGGTTCGCCGAACACCTCGGCCAGGATGCGTTCGATCTCGGCCAGCAGCGGTTCGACCTGCGCGTGATCGCGGAGGTCGATGCACCAGATCGTGCGGTCGGGAAGCGGTTCGCTGAGGTATTTGCCGGCCGGTCTGGCCGGCAGTTCCTCGTCGGCAAAGAAACTGGTGTGGCCCATGCGGCCGCGGACACGATTGGCGTCGAGAATCCAAAAGGCGGCCCGCGGATAGAGCCAGCCCAGCAAGATCATATCGCCCTGGACCGCTTGCAGGCGCTTCATGCCGGGGCCGTCGGGCGCCAGATCGTACAAATGCGGCACGACCAGGACTTCGACCTCCGACAGCGGCCCCAGCGCAGCCAGCAGCGCCTGCTCGATTTGCTGCCCGGCCGAATGGGCAACGCGGTCCTGGGAAATGACGACGCTTAGTTTGCTCATGGATCCCTCGTGCCAAAGCAGTACAGATCTCCGTTGTCGGTTCCGATGACCAGGCGGCCGGCGGCGACCGCGGGCGAGGCCAGCACGGCGCCGCCCGCGTCGAACTGCCAGACCTCGCGGCCGGTCTTCACGTCGAGTCCGTACAAGCGGCCGTCGGCCGCGCCGAAGAAAGCCCGCCGGCCGACGATCACCGGCGAACTGTCGATGCGGGATTTCGCATTGAACGTCCAGAGTCGCTCGCCCGTTTTGGGATGGAGCGCGTGCAACTGCTTGTCGCGCGAGCCGACCAACACGACCTCCGACGTGGCGGCCGCCGAAGAGCGGTACGACGCCGTGCGCTCGGGGTTCTGGAACCGCCACAGCACCTTCTCCCGCCGCCAATCGACGCCGAAGAACACGCCGTCCTCGATGCCCACGAAGGCCCAATCGCCGACCACTGCGGGTGTGGAGCCGGTCGGGCCGTCGATGCCGATGTCGGCTACGCTCTTGCCCTTCTCCAGGTCGATCACGTGCAACGAGCCGTCGCAACCGGCGACGAACGCCCGGTCGCCGGCCACTGTCGGGCAGCAGCGGATCTGGTCGGGGCACTCGTACTTCCACACCTCTTCGCCCGAGTCGGCCTTCAGGCAGTAGAGGAATGTGTCTTGCGAGCCGAACAGGACGTTGTCCTTGTAGAAGCTGGGGGCCGAGTCGATTTCGCCCCGGGTGACATACTTCCACTTCCGTTGGCCGGTCTTGGCATCGACGCAGTGGAAGTCGCCGTCGATGTCGCCGACGTAGACCAGGCCGTTGCGCACGGCCGCGGCCGCCACGACGCCCAGTTTCGACGTGGCGTACTCCCACCGCTTCTTGCCGTCGGCCAAACCGATGGCGAAGAGCTTGCCGCCGTTGCTGCCGACGAACACCGTGCCGTCGGCGATTACCGCCGTGGCCTCGAAGCCGCCGCGGGCGTCGGTGAAGGTCCACAGCTTTTCCAGCTTCTCGGGCAGCGTGCCGCGGGCAACGCCGGTCGACGCCGCGTCGCCGCGGAACACGGGCCAGGAGTCTGCGGACGGCTTCGCCTTGGCTTCGTCCTCGGGCGGCGGACTTACGGCGTCGGCGGCCGCCAGGGTTTGGGCGCAAAGAACATACGGCCGCGGGAGTTCGACCCGTTGTGCCGCCGTCTCGGCCGCAAAGCAGAACAATTCGTTCTCCGTGCGGATCAGTAGCTCGCCATCGACGATGGCCGGCGTGGCCAGGCAGCGGGCGTCCAACTCGTTCTCGGCGAGCAGTTCGAACTCGTCGCCCGCCGCCAGCACAGAGACGCGTCCTTCTTCGCTGATCGCGTACAGCCGGCCATGGGCCGCGACCAGGCTGCTCGTGTATGCGTCGCGCGACAGCCGCGATGCCCACACCCGCTGGCCGCTGCCGGCGTTGTAACACGAAAGGGCTCCGTCGTCGCCGAGCACGAACAGACGATTGCGGTAGGCGACGCCCGACGGAATATACGGGCCGCCGCGCGCATGCTTCCACACGACGTGCGTGTCGGTTACGTCGCCCGAGCCGCCGGGGCGAATGGCTGCAATCGGGCCGTTGCGGCCACTCATGCAGTAGACCAGTCCGCCCGAGACCAGTGGCAAGGGCGTGACGAAGGTCGTCGTCCCGCGCACGCGCCATAACTCGCGGCCATCGCCCGGATCGTAGGCGATAATCAGTCCGCCGTGCCCCTGGGTGCCGTTGACAACCATTTCGGTACGCCGCGCATCGCCGTCTTGCACCTCGACAAACACCGGCGTGCTCCAACAGCCGTTGCTGGTCCGCTCGGTCCGCCAGAGGCGGCGGCCGGTCGTTCTGTCGAAGGCTGCGATGTAGGAATCCTTCTCGCAGTCACAAAGCTGAATGACCGAGTCGCCGTAGAGAACCGGGCTGGCGGCCGTTCCGTACTGGTGATCGAGGTCGCCGAGTTCGGCCTGCCAGCGCTGTTTGCCGCCGTCGAGCAGGTCGAAGCAGAACAGTCCGGTGCTGCCGAAGAAGGCAAACACCCGGCGGCCGTCGGTCGCTACGCTGGCCGAGGCGAAGCCGTTCTTAGTGTGCGTGCGGCCGACGGCCTGACCGGCTTCGGCTCGCCAGAGTTCGCGGCCGTCGCGGCGGTCGAAGCACAGCACGGCGAGCGTGGGCGGATCGGTCGCCTCCAGCGCCGTGGTCAGGAGCACGTACTGGTCCCACACGACGGGCGACGAGTAGCCTTGCCCCGGCACGGCCGCTTTCCAGCGAAAGCCGTCCGTCGCGTTGAAGTGGATTGCTGGGCTGTCGCCCCGCGCGATGCCCGAACCGTTCGGGCCCCGCCACGCCGGCCAGCGGCCAAGTTCGCCGGCGTTCTCGGCCGGATCGTGATCCAGCAGCGGCTGCTCGACGGCGTCCTCCGATGCCTCGAACGCCGGCCGGCACCCGATGCCGCCCGACACGCTGGCAAGCAGTGCCAGGCACAAATACGTTCGGAATTGGCGAAGGGTGTAATGCATGGTGCGGACGTGCGGCCATTCTTCCGACATCATACGCGACGGCAGCTCCGCAAGCAATCTCACCCCTATTTCGGTTTGATGAACAGCACTTCGCCGTGCTTGATCCATCCCGATCGCAAGTCCGCGCGGAACCATCCTTCGCCGTTCTTCTCGTGGAAGCGAACGGACGAGCGTCGGCCGAGTTCCTTGAGATCGTACTGCGCCCAGGTCTTTCCCCTATCGCTGGAAACGATGAACCCCGTGGCCATCGGCGACGCCGGCGCGCAGTGCGACGCCAGAATCATGCCGTCTTGGATGAGCATGTTGGCCGATTCGACCTGCGGATTAAACAGCAGCTTGTGCTTCTCCCGATTGGCAAGGTCGGCCGGATCGCAGCAGAAGATGCCGCGGTCGTGCGGCGTTGGGCCGTTGGCGTCGCTGATCCAATAGAGTTTCCCGTCGATGAAGTTGATGCCCCCGGCCTTGTACCGTGTATTGGGACTAGCCGACACAAGAATCCTCCATTTCCATTGGTCTTTCTTGGCGTCGTACGTTCCGCGGAGCCAATGGCACTCGTGTCCCTTGGGCTCGTCGTGATCGCCAGTGCAGGCGTAAAACGCGTCCTCCGCCGGGTTGTAGGCCACGGCATGGACGTGGCGCGCGATGATGGGGTTGTCGGCATTGCCCAACAACGTGCCGGTCGCGCCGCCGCCAGGCGAGCCGTCGTCGCGATAGCGGGGATTCTGTCCAAAGGCGTACGCGATCTTCACGGTCTGGCCGCTGTCGGTCGAGTAGTAGATGTTCACCGGGCTGGCGCCGCCGAGGACGCTGCAATAATTCCCCCACACCATCACTTCCGCGCCGCTGACGTCCCACGAGACGACGCCGGGAAGCGTGTGGAAGTACCAACCGGGATACTCCTCCTTCTGCGGCTTGTGCGGAAGGTAGTCCGAGCCGTCCGCCGCCTTGACGGTGATCTGCCTGTAGGACTTCAGCTTGTCGGTGCTGAGGTACAGCTTCGAGCCGGTGGCAAAGAGGACGTTCCCGTTCTTCAGGATGTGACTGAACGTGATGCGATCGGCATCGGGAAAGGCCATGCTATGCGGCCAGGTGCGGCCGTTGTCTTCCGACAGGCAAATGCGGCCGTCGGCATAGCCGAATGCCTTGTCCCCGCGCTGCGAGTCGATGTACCGGCCTGCCGGCTGCAAGCGATACCAGAAATGGTCGGTCGACGCGGCGTCGGGCGAAGGAGCGGCGGGCTCGGCGCCGCGTCCGACCGCACCCGGCAACAGGGTTCCGCTTGCGGCCAACGCCGTGGCGGACAAGAACTGGCGGCGACTGACGTGTTCAATTGGCGTCTTCATGGCATTTCAGGCAAGCGCCTCCTTGCAGTACTGGACGCACTTGGCCACTTCCGCCACCGAATCCGAGCCTTGCGGAATCTTGTATTCCAGCTCGATGTCGGCCGGGAACGTCCACTTCTCCTTTCGCATCAACTGGAGAATCTCCTTTAGCGGCGTCTTGCCCTGCCCCCAGGGCAGGTTGCCGCCGTCGGCGGTCCGGTCCTTCAGGTGCAGGCTGACGATGCGGTCGTGGTACTTCTCGATCACGGGGATCGGCGACAGCCCTTTGGTGCCGGCGAAGTAGTGGCCAACGTCGAAGTTGAAGCCGATGTACCGGCCATAGGCCAGGATCGGGTCGGTCTTGTCCATCACCGGGTAGTTGTTCGTGTGGTTGTGGAAGGCGACCCAAACCTTGTGCTTGTCGGCGAAGGGCGCAAGTTTCTTGGCCAGCGCCTCGGACCGCTCGGTGGTAATGCCCACGCAGCCCAGCGCCTTGGCCACCTGGAAATTGAAGTCGATGTCCTCGTCCGACTGGCCAAAGCCGATCTTGTGGATGTGGATGTTCACGCCGGCATCGTTGTACATCTTGCGCAGCGCCTGGCACTTCTCCAGTTGTGCCTGGCGATCGCCGCCACGGCCCAACCCGGCATACGATTGGATCGGTCCGCCCATCAGTTCCACTTCGCTGAGTCCGTCCTGGATGAGGGCCTTGAGCGTATCCTCCGCCGAGTTGATGCCGCCACGATAGCTGTACGTGATGCACCCGATGCGCACGCCGCTGAAGACGGAGTTGGGCTTGCCCGGCGCGGCAGCGGCCGGCGGCAGCGCTTCGCCGCCCAGCACGCGCCCCGGCACGAGAGCACCGGCCGCGAGGGCTGCCGCACCGAGAAATGCACGCCTGGTTGTTGCTTCGCCGGTCGCAATCCGCGCTTTCATCGCTGAACTCCTGATCGGAACGATCTCGACTGGAACGGTGACTGGAAACGACACGTCAGTATTGCCGGGCGCAAGCCGAAACGCAAGCGCTGATCGCCTCGATAGCCGTCTTGCTGTTGAATTTGGCCGGGATACCGGCTACTCGCCGATCGTGATACCCCGCTCCTTCAAGAACGTCCCGAATCGCAGATCCACCTCGCGGATGTGCCGGATAAGCCAGTTGGTCAAGAGGGTATTGATGGCAGTGGCCAGCGATGCCGTTGCCCCTTCCTCGTCAAAGTCCCGCTCCAGATCCTTCAGCGTATCGCTGAGTTCTTGGTGCTTGCTCTTGTGCGCCTCAAGTTCGGGGTACTGGTGGTCGGTCATGCACCGTTCTTCCGTGCCGAAATGGAATTGCGTGTACTCGGCCAGGAAGTCCAGCGCTTCCGCAATTCGGCCGGCCCCGAGACCCGCTTGGACGGCTGCGGACACGTCGTTCAGCCGCTTGATCCATTCTTTGTGCTGGCTGTCGATCAGGTCGATGCCGATCGAAAGCGTCTGGTCCCACTGCATCTGATTCGTCCTCGGTACTGGCGTCGGCTACACTCAACCGGCCGCAACGGCGACTCCACTGGCATCGCGCCCGTCGCAAGACAAGAACATTGTCGCCGCGAAGCACACGACCGTCAAGGACGGCAGAACCGCCCCGCTCAGGATGTGGAACCTACCTTACGGACGAGAGGCTCTTGACCTATGACGGGCCACCCTTTAGATTGGCGGCAGTCTTCGTTCCGCGGAGAAGTCGCATGATCCAGATCGACGAGTCCTACGTGGATGCCGCCGCCCCGAACGACGCGGCCAGCAAGAACGCCCGCGGCTTGGTCCTCAAGGGCAAGTTCACCAGACTGCACCAGTCAGCCGATGGCACGCTGCTGTTCGGCGAGTGCCAGGGGAGCGGCGCGTCGCCCTACCGGTGCTCCTGCGATTTCGTGCGCCCGGAGAGCCCCACGCACCGCTGCACGTGTCCCAGCCGGCAGTTCCCCTGCAAGCATTGCCTCGCGTTGATGTACGCCTACGTGCAGGGAAAGAAGTTCACCACGGCCGACGTGCCGGCCGATGTGGCCGAGAAACGCGAGAAGATGCAGCAGCGGGTGGAGAAGAAGAAGGAAGAGCAGACCAAGCCGCGGCAGGTCGACAAGGGCGCGCTGGCCAAGAAGATCAAGGCCCAGTTGGCGGGCCTCGACCTGCTGGAAACCATCGCCGGCGACCTGGTCCGCATGGGCATGGGCAATACGAACGCCAAAGTCGCCCGCCAGATCGAAGAACAGGCCAAGCAGCTCGGAAACGCCTATCTGCCCGGCGCGCAGGCCGCACTGAACGCCTACACCGGCCTGTTTCTGGGCGAAGGGGGGAAGTTCGATTCCGACCTGCCGGCCGCCGCGCGCGAGGCGATCTACAGCGAGGCCCTCGATCAACTCACGCGGGTCCACGCCCTGGTCAAACAAGGCCGCGCGTATCTGGCCAAGCGGCTCGAAGACCCCGACCTCCAACCGGAGACCGAGACGGCCATCGCCGCCTGGCTCGGCCACGCCTGGCAGTTGCGCGAGCTCCGCGACGCGGGTCTGGTGGAAACCGACGTGGAACTCGTGCAGTTGGCCTTCCACGGCTACGACGACGCGGCCCGCCGCGAGTTCGTCGACACGGGCATCTGGATGAACCTCAATACGGGCCGCATCCAACTCACGCAGACCTTCCGCCCCTACCAGGCCGCCAAGCACATCAAGAGCGACGACAGCTTCTTCCAGGTGGCGGAGGTCAAGGAGTTGTGCGTCTATCCGGGCGACGTCAACCCGCGCGTGCGGTGGGAGGAAATGTTGCCGCGGCCGCTGGAGAAGCGCGACTACCAGCGGATCAGCCAGCACGCGCACGGCGACTTCGCGGCCGTGGTCAAGGAAGTGAAGGGGCACTTGAAGGGGCCGTTGGCCGACAAGCGGCCGGTGTACGCGCTGAGGTACGCCCGCATCGGTCGGGTGGGCGAGGAGTTGGTGGCCGAAGACGCTAAGGAGCAGCGGCTGATGATGACCGACGCCGGGATGGCCGAGGAGCCGCCAAGCTGCCGGCTGTTCCACTTGCTGCCGCAGACGCTGTTGGCCGGCCAGACGCTGGTGGCGCGGTTCCACCACGACCTCGACACGCGCAAGCTGCGGATCAAACCGCTGGCCGTCGTCACGGAATCGAGTATTGTGCGGTTGACGTATTAGACGAAGAGGTTCGGCCATGAGCATCGCTCTGCTTGGCGAGGTATACGGCGAGATGCGGCGGCTGGCGATTGCCGGCAGCAGCCTGGCCGGCGGCGACTTCCGGTTGAAGAAGCTGGTGCCGCCGCTACAGAAGGCGGCCGCCAAGGCGCCCGTCTTCGGCAAGGTGGCCGACGCGATCCAGACGCTGGTCGATAGCAAGCCGCAGGATTCGGCCGCCGCGCTCCTGGAGTTGAGCACGCTGGTCAGCGCGATCCTCTACACGCAAGGTGAGACCGGGGCCGAAGGCCGGTTAGTGCCGCTGGAAACCAGTGATTACGGCCTGCCGGCCACCAACGCCAGCGCGCGGATGCTGAAGCCGCTGGTCGAGGCCCTGACCGGCGCGGGCTCGGGCCGGCAGGAGGTGATTGCCGACGCCCATCGCCGCGGGGCGTTCCGCGACTTCCGGCTGCTCGCCCCGGCGCTCAAGGCGATCGACGACGGCTACGGCGAAATCGCCGACTTCGTAGCCGACGAGATCCTGCCGCTCTACGGCAAGGCGATCTACGGCGACCTGAAGGCGACGTTCGACCCGAAGGGCAAGGGCGGGGCCGTGCGGCGGCTCCGCGTGATGCACCGCTTGGACCCCACGGCCACGCGCGAGCTGGTCGAGCAGGTTTTGGAATCGGGCTCGAAGGAGTTGAAACTCGCGGCGCTCGGCTGCCTGCAAGGCTCGCGCGAGGCGATTCCGCGGCTGCTGGAGCAGGCAAAGTCCAAGAGCAGCGAGGTCCGCGGTGTGGCGCTGCGGTGCTTGGCCGAGTTCGACGACGACGCGGTGGCCGACGCGATCATGGCGGCCGTCTCCGGCGAAGACCTTTTGATGGCTGCCGAACCGGCCCGCTGCAACCCCAGCCCGCGGCTGCTGAAACTCCTGCTGGAAGAGGCCGAGAAGCAGTTCACCGAGTTGCTTTCGGGCAAGGAGAAGGACAAGGTCGCCGTCCAGACGCGGGCCGCGCGCTTCCACAGCCTGTTGCATTGCTTCTTCGAGCGGCGCGACAAGCAGACAGTCGCGTTCTTCTCACGCTGCTTTGAGCACCGCGAGAAGATCAGTGGAATCAAAGGGGACTGCCCAGGCTACAGAATCAACCGGAGCGTTGCTTCGCTACTGGTGACTTCCGGCTCGAAGGCGGCCCAGAAGTTGGTTGTCGAGGCCCACGCCACGTCATCCCACGAACTGCTTGACGTAGCGATGGCCGCAGCCATCCTTTCCCGCAAGCCGGCCGAGGTTTACGACATCTTTGCGCCCCACTATCTTGCCGAGACGGATGGGCAGAAGAAAGGGCGCGGCCCGGCCGCAAAGATGCGAGAGTGCCTGCAAAGACTGTTCATGCAATGGTCTGGGGCCATCCTGTCCTGTGATCCAGCGGGCTTCGACCTTGGACTGGGCGACAGTTGGGAGAAGCTCAAGGGCGCCAAAATGGACCCCCGCTGGCTGGACGCCGCAGTCGAAACCAAGGACTTCGTGGTGGTCCTCGCGTTGGCCCGGCCCGGGCACAAAGGGGCGTGCGACATGCTGGCCGAAGAACTGGGGGCGAGGCTCAAGAAGAGGTCCGACTGGGAGAGCGACTCGTCGGAGATCCTGGAGACCATGGTCCGCATCGGACACCCCAAAATGGTCGAGTATTTCGTGGAGGCGATCGGACATGCCGGCGAGACGAAGACGGCGGACAACTATTGGATTGGTCCGCTGATCGAGCAATTGCCCGTGGAGGCCGCCCCGCTGATTGAGGCATTGCTCCCTTCGCTGCCCGAGAACCTGACCACTTGGATTGTGCCGTGGCTTGCAGCACTCCAGGCGAAAGCGGCTCAGGCTTCGAATTCCCCGTCGCAATAGTTGCTCTATGGTCGTCAGCTTGCTTATTTCCGCATCGCTCGCCATTGCCATTGTGGCGGTCTGGGCATGGGTCGGAGACTGGTCTGGCACGCGATGGCGGCGACGCGAAGCGGAGTATTGGCGCGCGCATACTCCATTGCACTGCCCAGCCTGCGGAGAAGTCTACTCCTCGGAGTCAAAGGCTGGCGAATGGCTCAGTACAGACAGTGGAGAAGGCGGTTGGGTGTTCCGCTGCACGGTATGTGCGGAGACTGCCTATTTCCAAAAAGAGTCAGGACCGCCGACTTTCGTGGAGTTCGTATCCGAAATGCGCCGTTGTATGGAATGCGGTGAAATGTTCGCCGGCGAACCTGATACAACGTGCCCCATGTGTGGACAGAATCGGCACGAGTTAACCCATGACAGCAATGTGCCGTCTGTCGCCCATCCCTTTGCGCAGTCACACCAGCCCCCGACTGATTGAACCCTATTGGAAATCTCATGGCCAAATCCAAACCCACCGCGGCAACGTCCGCATCCTCCGGCACCGGCAACGGCATGTTGCGGCTGCCGGCCGAACTGCTGTATGCCGACGAACTCGACGCGCTCGTGAAGGCCGAGAAGCACGCCAAGCCTGCGGGCTGGCGGATGTCGCCCCGCTCGGTGCTGACCTACATCTGCGGCGGCCGCTGCGGCAGCCTGGAGATCACGCCGAAATACATCGGCCACCGGCGACTGGTGGAAATCGCCATCTCGACGCTGGTGACCGACCGCGCGTTGCTGCTGATCGGCGAGCCGGGCACCGCCAAGTCGTGGCTCTCTGAGCACCTGGCCGCGGCCATCAACGGCGACTCGACCAAGGTGGTGCAGGGGACCGCCGGCACGACTGAGGAGCAGATCCGCTACACCTGGAACTACGCGATGCTGATCGCCCACGGCCCCAGCCGCGAGGCCCTGATCCGCAGTCCCATCTTCCGCGCGATGGAGCAGGGGAGCATCGCGCGGTTCGAGGAGATTACGCGCTGCGCGTCGGAAGTGCAGGACGCAATGATCTCGCTCTTGTCGGAGAAGCGGATCGCCGTGCCGGAACTGGCCGTCGAGGTCGCCGCGCTCAAGGGGTTCTCGGTGATCGCCACGGCCAACACCCGCGACCGCGGCGTGAACGACATGTCGGCCGCCTTGAAGCGGCGGTTCAACATCGTGGTGCTCCCCTCGCCGGCCGACCTGGAGACGGAGATGAACATCGTGCGGAAGCGCGTGGGCGAGTTGGCCGTGAGCCTGGACCTGGCCGCCGAACCGCCGGCCGACGAGGCGATCGAGAAGGTGGTGACCATCTTCCGCGAACTCCGCGGCGGCCAGACGCTCGACGGCAAGAACAAGCTAAAATCCCCCTCCGGCGCGCTCAGCACGGCCGAGGCCATTTCGTTGCTGGCCAACAGCATGGCGCTGGCCGGCCACTTCGGCTCGGGCAGCGTGGCGGCCGCCGACGTCGCCGCCGGGCTGCAAGGCGCGGTCGTCAAGGACGAAGAGAAGGACCGCATCGTGTGGGAGGAGTATCTCAAGAACGTCGTGAAGAAGCGGGGCAGCGAGTGGCGCCCGCTGTTCGACGCGTGCATGGAACATCAGGTTTGAGGTGAGGCGTGTGTGAACTGGGTGCCATGGGTAAGCGTAGCTTACCCGTGTCCGGCGAAGGCCCTCCGCACAGGTAAGCTCCACTTACCTATGGCACCCCGAGATCAGGCGTTGCGAGCATCAATGGCCCCTGAGACACCCGTACCAATGCCCGCCGGGATTGCCGAGGATTCGCTGGTCCACGTGTTCGGCGTGCGGCATTTGTCGCCGGCCGGGGCCTGGCATCTGCGCCGGTTCCTCGACCGCGTGCGGCCGGACCTGGTGTTGATCGAAGGGCTGGCCGACGCCGACGAACTGATCCTCGACATCACGCGCGCGCAGACGCGGCCGCCGATCGCCATCTTGGCCTACACCGACGCGCTCCCCGTACGCACGCTGGTCTACCCCGTGGCCCGCTACAGCCCCGAGTATCAGGCCCTGCTCTGGGCGCGAGAGAACAAGGCCGAGGCCCAGTTCATCGACCTGCCGTCGGACGTATTCTTGGCGTTGCAGGAGCCGCCCGAATCACCGCAGGCGACGCCGGAGACAGACGAGGCGCCATCGGCTCAACCGGAAACTCCCGCCGCCAACACCGAACCGCCGCCGGCCGCCAACACCGAGCGCCGCGAGTCGCTCTACACGCGGCTAGCGCGGCAGGCGGGCGAATCGGACTACGAGACCTACTGGGAGCGCCGCTTCGAGCACAACCTCGGCGACGACACCTACCGCCGCGCGGCCTTCGCCTTCGGTCAGGGCCTCCGCGCGATGGAAGACGACGAGCCCCGCTGGCGCGCGGAGAACCTCGTCCGCGAGGCCTTCATGCGGCGGCGGATCGCCGAGGCCCTGGCCGCGGGCCATGCCGCCGACAAGATCGTGGCCGTCGTGGGCGCG
>Ga0233425_10008242_pt1 | contig 14002 bp, 9 predicted proteins | sample Watercolumn_Towu_2_FD_181712 | JGI IMG/M metagenome (GOLD analysis project Ga0233425, IMG submission 181712) | Freshwater microbial communities from Lake Towuti, South Sulawesi, Indonesia - Watercolumn_Towuti2014_140_MG | ecosystem: Environmental > Aquatic > Freshwater > Lake | place: Indonesia...
CGCACCGGGCAGCCAGGAGGCGATGGCGAAGCTGCAGGCCATGATCGCCGCCGAGGAGGCGCCGGACCTCGTCTCGCTCCACGGGGCGTACTTCGTGCCCCTGGCCAGCAAGGGCGCGCTGCTGCCGCTGGACGACTACCTCGCGCAGTCGCAGGAGCTGAAGGCCGACGACTTCAACGCGCGCCTGCTGAACCTGTGCCGCCGCGACGGGAAGCTCTACTCCCTGCCGAGGTATACGTCGGTCTACGCGCTCTTCTACAACCAGGACCTCTTCGACGCGGCGGGGGTGAAGTACCCCGATCAGCAGAACCCGTGGGACTGGAAGGCGTACCTGGACACCGCCAAGCAGCTCACCCGCGACACCGACGGCGACGGCGCGGCGGACCAGTGGGGCTGCTACATCGACTTCTGGGAGGCCCGCGTCTACCCGTGGCTCTGGCAGAACGGCGCCGACATCTTCAGTGAGGACCGATCGCGCTGCACCCTCGATACCCCGGAAGCAATCGAGGCGGTGGAGTTCGTCGCGGAGCTGCTGCAGACGCACAAGGTGACGCCCGAGACGCTCTCCACCGAGCGCGACCAGGGCCTGGAGGTCTTCAGCAGCGGGAAGGTCGCGATGTACATGACCGGCCCGTGGGACATCCAGACCCTCAACGAGGCGGGGAGGGACGAGGGCCTGCGGTGGGGCGTGGCGCCCCTGCCGATGGGCAAGCGGCGGGCCACGATGCTGGGCACCGAGAACTACGCGATCTGCACCCAGAGCAAGCACCCGGACGAGGCGTGGAAGCTGTTTGAGTTCCTGATGACCTCGCGGTCACAGGAGACAATGGCGGAGAAGCTCGAGAAGATGCCGTCGCGCCTCTCGGTCATCAACGGCCCCTACGTCAGCGGTGAGCAGGCGGTCGGACGCCGCGTCTTCGCAGAGGCCCTCAGCTACGCGGTCGAGCCGCCGAACGTGCCCGACTGGTCGCAGATCCGCCCGCTCTACCAGGACGAACTGGACAACATCTGGATCGGGAAGAAGACCGCCGCGCAGGGCTGCAAGGACGCCGCCCGGCGCATCAACGAGTACCGGGCGGCGCACAAACCGTGAGGCCCGCCGGGCTGCGCGCGCGGCACTCGAGTACGATGGGAACGCCGCTGCTGGGAGCGCCGGCACCCTTGCCGGCTGAGGTGGCCGGACGTAGACGTGGTCGGGTCGTGGCGCGACCCACGGCGCCCACTGTACGGCGTGCCACCTCAGCCGGCAAGGGTGCCCGCGCTCCCAGCAACGTCAGCCGTCTGTACAGCCCCCGCGGCTACTGCCCGTAGCGCTCGCGGTAGAACTCCTGCATCTTCTGCAGGGCTTCCTTGCTCATTCCATCCCGGTGCCATTCGTGCCCCGGGACCAAGTAGACGTTGCTCTGCAGGATCTGGTCGGCCAGTTCCGGACCGGCGACCTCCCGCATCTGCGGGATGAGGTGCTCGTAGAAGGTCTTCGCCACCTCATAGACCCCGTGCCACCAAGCGTAGTCGGGGCCCTGCATGGCGGCGCCGTGACGCGCCCGACGGCCCTCATGGTGCCAGAGCTCATACCACGTCCACTCGATCGGGTCGTCGAAGTCCACCGGCGTGATCTTCCCGGCCTTGCGCAGCTCGTCGATGATCGCCTTGCCGGGCTTCGCGAACTTCTCGTTGTAGAGCACCACGGTCTCATCGAACTGGGTATACGCCTGCTGGGCGAAGTTGGGGGAGTGGCACTGGGTGCAGATATCCTGCATCCGCTCCCGGCGCTGCTCCCAGGTCAGGACGGACTTCACCGCCTTCGCGTTGCCCGGGGTCGGCTCGTAGGACTGCCCGACTTGCGGGAGCTCGGGCTTCTCGCCCAGCACGTCGACCTGCGTCCCGTCCTCCAGCACGATGAGGTTCAGCTTCGCCGAGATCGCGGGCCGCAGCGTCCAGGAGATGCGCTCGCCGACATCGTGCGTGACCGGCTGGGACCCGGCGGCGCTCATGTGGCATGAGGCGCAAGTGGGGCCGACGAAGTACTCCTCCCCGGCGCGCCACTCCTCGCTGTCGAGCTTCATGTTCTCGCGCTCGGCGCGGTACATGACCCCGTGCTTCGACTCCTCCCAGACCTCGATCTGCGGATGGTCGGGGCCGACGTGGCACTTCCCGCAGGCCTCCGGCTGGCGCGCCTGCTTCACGCTGAAGGTGTGGCGCGTGTGGCAGGCTGAGCACGAGCCCCAGGAGCCGTCCGGGTTGATGCGCCCCATCCCGGTGTTCGGCCAGGTGTCTGCCGTGGGTCGGCCCTCGGCATCCACCTTCACCACCGAGCCGTGGCACTGTCGGCAGCCCACATTGACCGCCGGTTCGCCCCCGACGACCTCGCCCAGGAGGTTGTCGAGGGAGCCGAGGATCTGGCCCGCCTTCGCATGGTGCGAGTGGCGTTGCTCCTCGAACTCCTTGCCGTGGCACTGCCCGCAGTCCCGAGGGGAGACGATCACGGCGATGGTGCTGCCGTTGTGCTCGAAGGCGTCCGGGTCGTCGGCCTTGGCAGCATGGCAGGCGGAGCACTGCACCCCAATTCCGGCGTGCTTGGAGGTACGCCACTGCTGCACGATCCCCGGCGTCACCTTGGCGTGGCACACGATGCAGGCCTCATCCTCCGCGGCGGCGACGCCCACCGCGCTGCACGCCAGCACCGCGAACAGACCGCGCAGCCGGCGCCCCAGCAAGTCACGAGCCTTGTCCATAGGGCTTCCTCCATGAGGGGGCAAGCAGCCCCCAGGGTGCTCACCCTCCCGCGATGGCGAGGATGACGGTGACTCGGTCGCCCGCCGACACGGGGGTCTGCAATCCGCCCCGGCGCACGACGGACTCCTGGTTTAAGAACACCGACAAGTTCCCGGCCAGTTCGCCGGGCGCCGGGAAGAGCCGCTCACGGAGCTCCGGAAAGCGGCGGGCGAGGTCCTCAAGGACCTCGCCCACCGTGGACCCTTCGACGAGAACGTCCGCTTGCCGATCGGTGTGCTTCCGCCAGTAGGGCGGCACCCGGGCTGTCACCGCCATGCGGCCTCCCTGGACTGCCGTTACCCGTGCAGGTCCTTGGCGACGAAGTCGAGGCCAAGCGCCTCAAGCGTCTCCCTGGTCGGCACGCCGCTCTCCGCGTCCCAGCCCATCGCGACGCAGTAGTCCCGGATCTCGGTGGCGTTGTCGACCGTCACGCCGGCGGTATCGCCCTGCGCCAGGGGCGGATCGCCCAGGACGCGCCGAGGGAGCTTGAAGTCGATCGCGTTGCGCACGCCCTCGCGGACATTGAAGGCCATCCGCAGCGCGCCAATCCGTCCGCCGACCTCCTGGATCGAGTCCATGGTGTACTCGACGCCCATGGCGGTGGTCAGGAACTGCGGAACCGCCGGGGCGGGCGTCACGGTGCAGCCGAACATGCAAAGGCCCGAGGCGTTGACCACATGGCCCCACCGGCTGATGTACGCGCCGTTCTCGCCCTTCCCGTTGTATACGTACTTGTCGGCGTGGACGGGTTGGCCGAGATCGGGCGGGAGGAAGTTCGCCTCGTCGAGCCAGCTGCCATACTGCGTATGGCGCCCCGGGGTCGCGTCGATGATGAAGCTCGCGCCGATGCCCGGGCTGAGCCGCGGGTCGTGCATCGGCAGCTCCTCCCCCGCGCAGTGCATGGCGGCCTCGTCGGCGCCCGCGCCGATCCGTTGGACCGCCGCCTTGATCCCGTCGCCCAGGACCGTGCCGCCAAAGCCCGTGCCGTTGCCCATCTGCTCGGTCACCGCGACGATGGCCGCGTGGTTGCCCCAGTTCAGCTCCAGGCCGCCCGTGTCATCCGGCGTGATGACCCCGCGCTCGTAGCACTCGATGGCAAAGGCCACGGTGCAGCCCGCGGAAATGGTGTCCATCCCCATGCGGTTGCAGATGTCGTTGCACTTCGTGATCGCCGCCAGGCTGTCGTTCAGGCACATGGAGCCGAACGCGGCGAGGGTCTCGTACTCCGGCTTGTGCGCGCTCTCGACGGCATACGGCCCTTCCTCGATCTTCACATGGCCGCCGCACGCCAGCGGGCAGCGCCAGCAGCCGTACTTGCGCGTCTGCGTGGCGATCACGGCGTCGTCGCTGATCTTCTCGGGCTCGGGGAAGTCGTGCACGGTGCCCGCCCAGTTCATGATCGGCGCGTCGCCTGTCTGCACGGACCCGGCGGTGATGCCACAGGTCCCGTAGTTGCTGAAGAGCTCATACGCCGGGTTGCCGGCCTTGTAGTGCTCCTTCAGGACCCCCTGGCGCACCGCCTTGAGACCGTCGGGATCGGCGACCTCGACGGAGCCGCTCGGCACCGCAACGACGGCCTTCACCTTCTTCGAGCCCATCACCATCCCCAGGCCCGAGCGACCGGCGGCCCGGCCGCCGTCGTTGATGATCGCGGCGAGGGCGCTGACGCGCTCACCCGCCGGGCCGATGCAGGCGACGCGCGCCTTCTTGCCGTAGGCGCCCTGGAACTTCTCCTCCGTGTCGACGGTATCCAGGCCCCAGTAGTCCGTGGCGGGCTTGATCGTCACCTCACCATTCTCCACGAGCGCGTACACGGGCTCCGCGGCGGCGCCGGTGAAGAAGATGCCGTCGAGGCCCGCTTCCTTCAGCGCCGGGCCGAAGTAGCCGCCGCAGTTGGCATCGCCCCACGTCCCGGTCTTGGGCGACTTGCCCACGGCGATGAAGCGGTTCCCGGTGATGGCGTCGGTGCCGGTGAGGGGGCCCGTGAGGATGCCGAGCATCGCCTCGGGCGACAACGGGTCGACCCCCGCGCGCTGGCGGGTGTAGAGGATGTACGCGCCCAGGCCGTAGCCGCCCAGGTACTGCGCGTACAGCTCATCGCCGGGGTCCTCGTAGGTGACCTGACCCGAGTTCAGGTCGACAAACGCCACGCGATGCATGACGGCTTTGATCGCCATCAGACTTCCCCTTTCGTCCGTGAGGCACGTGTCGTGCTTGGAGTGAGGAGGAGTTCCACGCGGTGTCAGGGGATTCCTGCCGCCTCGCGCGTGAGCTACAGATGAGCCACCGTGCCGGCCAGGCGGGCCAGCCAGCGCTCGTTGTGCTCGGTGCCGCCATCCACGTTGGCGTTGATGAATACCGGCAGATCGGTGGTCTCTTGGGCGAGGACCTCGATGGCTCGCGCCACGACGGCCTGCAGGATCGCCGCGCCGATGACGGTGGACATCGGCCCGACGCGCTGGGGGAAGCCGGGGAGGTCGACCATCGCGTCCCCGGGGTCGAGGTGGTTGTCGAGGATGAGATCGGCGTGGTCGTGCAGCAGCGTGCCGCTCGGGTGACGGCTGACGACCCCCGACCGCGCGATGGTCATGGAGGTCAGCGCGATCACCAACGCGCCGCGCTGGCGCGCCTCCAGCGCGAACTCGATGGGCGCCGCGTTCCGGCCGGAGCTGGAGATGACGATGACCGCGTCGTCGGGACGGATGTCTTGCCCGGACACGAGGATCGCGGCGTACCCCCCGAGGCGCTCGAAGTGACTGGTGATCCGCGCGGGACGCACGTCCAGGGTCTGGCCGGGCGCGTGCACATAGCTCACCAGCATCAGGCCCGCCGAGCGGAAGAAGATCTCCTGAGCCAGCAGTCCGGAGTGCCCGCAACCGAAGGTGTGGATGACGCGCCCGCGACGCACCACGTCCGCCACGCGCTGGGCGGCGGCCTCGACGGCTGTGGCCTCCTCCTCGGCGACGGTCTGCAAGAGCGCGGCCGCCGTGCGGAAGACCGCGCCGGCGGCCGTGTCAGCGGCTGCACTCATGGGAAACGCTCCCGAAGCTACTTGCGGCGGGCGCCGAACCGCTCGTCCTTGGTCAGGACGCGCGTGCCGATCCCCAGCCGATGCACCCCGCGCTCCGCCGCGAGGGCCACGCGGGCGGAGGGGTCATTCAGCGTCGCGATCAGCTCGTCCTTCGCCTCGGGGTCGGCGAAGCTGGCCACCGCGTCTACCGCCTTCCAGCGGACATCCTCGTCGGGGTCCTCGAAGAGCTTGAGCAGGGCTTCGGTCTGGGCGCGGGTGCCGACCTTCTTCAGGACGGAGCAGGCGTACATCCGGACATCGGCATCGGGGTCGCGCAGGCAGGAGGCGACGGCCCACCCGGCGTCGGCCGGGTCGAGGTTGGCCATCGCCTCGACCGCGAAGCGCCGGACGGCCGGGGATGGGTCGTGCTTGGCGGCCTCAACCAGTTCCTCGCGGACCGCCTGGGGCGGAACGGTCACCAGCGCGGCGGCGGCGCGACGACGGACGTCTCGGTCCGGATCGCTCAGCGCGCGCCCGAGAGGCTTCGCGGCCTCCGGCGCGCCGATCATGCCCAGCCCGAAGGCGGCCGCCTCGCGAACCATCGGCTCGGAGTCGTTGGCCAGCGCCTCGATGAGGTACTTGGCGCCGGCCTCGTAGGCCGGTCCGGTCTCAGCGGCAGTGCGATACGTGGCCTTGACGTTCGCGGCGAACCTCTCCTGGCCCGGATTGGTTCCGGCGCACACGAGCGCGAGGACTGAGGCGCAGCTGTGTCGCTGGGCCGGGCGCTGGCTCTTGCGCAGCGTCTCTCCGAGCTTCGTGACGACCCGCCGGTCCGTGCGACCGCGTTGCTCCAGCGTCATGCCGGCCTGCGCGCTGCGGTCGCCGTCGGGATGACCGAGGTCCGCGATCAGCAGGTCGATCGAGTTGTCGCTCTCCTGCGACCGCAGCCGCTGCGCAATCGCCTCCGCCGCCCTGGCCTTCACGCCGCTGTCGGCGTCGGCCTTCAGCTTCTGCAGTGCCGCGTCGGCTTCCGGGCCGACTGCGGCCATCAGCGCAGACGCGGCCGCCCCGCGCACCGGAGCATGGGGGGAGTCGACGGCCTTCAGGGCGGGCTCCGGGTCCTGCGCAGCCCACGGGACCCACGCCCTCAGCGCGGCCTCCCGCACCTCGGCGCTGGAATCGCCCGAGAGCGCCAGGCCGCGCACGATCGGCCGGGCCGCCTCGCGCGCCGTCTGGCTCTTCATCGTCATGACCTGCTGCAGGCCTTCCAGCACCTTGGCGTCGACGCCGGACTCCAGGTCCGCGATCACTGCGTCCGCCGACTCCTCTGGCTCCTCGCCCGCCTTGGTCTCGGCGCCGCTCTCGGCTTCGTCGTCATGGCCCTCGTGGTCGTCAGTCTCGGCGGGCGCCTCCGCCGTCTTGGTCGCCCGCTCCTTGCAGCCCACCAGCACCAAGGGTACGGTCACCGTAAGGACCGCCGCTATGAAGAGAGCCGGCCAACTGCGCATGGGGAATCCTCGCTCTGGCCCTGGAGGCGTCCAACCCCGACGCTCCCCGGGCCCTGGGCATCTACCGTCTCCAACGCAAGCGAGGTCGCGTCGTGTTCCCGTCCGGCGCTGCGTCGGCAGGGGAGCCGGTCGGGGCTGACGAAGGGAGCCGCATCCCGACCCCGGAGGCCGCGGCAAGGTGGAGTGGGCTCTCGTGTTCGATGTGGACGGCGTCATAGCGGATACCGAGGCGCTCAACGCTCGGGCCAGCGTGCTGATGTTCCAGCAGCTGTACGCGGTGAGGGTGCGGCCCGAGGACTTCCGACCGTTCGTCGGCACGGGCGATGAGCGGTACGTGGAGGGAGTCGCGGAGCAGTACGGCGTGCAGATCGACACGGAGGCGGCGGTGCTGAAGCGCGCGGAGAACTTCTTCGCGCTGCTGGAGTCTGAGCCCCTGCCCGCGGCGCCCGGCGTGCTCGACCTCGTACAGGCGGCGCGCGGGCGGCCAGAGGTCGGGCTGGCCATCGCAACTTCGGGGCAGAAGGCCAAGCAGTTCCCGGTCATCGAGGGCGCCGGGCTGCGGCTGGAGTGGTTCGACGTCGTCATCACCGGAGACGATGTGGCCCGCAAGAAGCCCGACCCCGAGATCTACGCGCTCGCCGCGGCCCGCCTGGGACTTGCGCCCGGGCGCTGCGTCGTCTTCGAGGACGCCCCGGTCGGCGTGCAGGCGGCCCTCGCCGCCGGATGCCGCTGCATCGGCGTGAGCGGGACCGTGGCAGGAGAAGAGCTTGCGGCGGCGAATCTGGTGGTAGACAGCCTGTCCAGCATCGCGTTTGGGCAGGTCGAGGCTCTGGCCCGGCGATAGCCCCGTGGGCGCGGAACCCGAGGGGTGAGCGATCCGTCATACTGCCGACGGCAGTTGGAATGCCCCTCATCCGAGGGAAGCGAGGGTAACACGATGGGAAGGGTTGCATGGCTGGTGGCGGGCGTCCTGCTCGTCGGACTCCTGGTTGGCTGCGGCGGTGGGGGCGATGAGTTTGCTCCGCCTGCGGGGGACACGGGACAGGTCTCCGGGCGTGTGGTCGGCGAGAGCGATCCCACGCAGTTCGCGATTGCGCTGGACGGCGCGCCCACCAGCATCCGACCGGGGGCGAGCGGCGACTTCCTCATTCCAGACGTCTCGCCGGGCCCCCACACGGTGGGGATCGTGGCTCCGGGTGGGATGCAGGGCGCCTGGGTGCCGGTGGACGTCGAGCCCGGACAGGACACCAACATCGGCGATGTGACGCCGGTGTTGGGCGGGCAGATCGCCGGCATCGTGACCAAGGTCCTGGAGGACGGCACGATCGAGCCGGTGCAGGGGGTCGAGGTCACAGCGACCTCCCAGGTCACCTGGGAGCCGGGCGATCCGGGCAACCCCGACGGCACCGTGCCGATCGGCCGCACTGGCGAGCAGGACCAGATCGTCGTCAGTGCCTACACGAACGAGAACGGTTCGTACCTCATGGAGGCCGTGCCGACCGGCTCCTATGATGTCCTCGTGGTGGTTCCTGGGTATGATCCACAGGTGCTGTGGGTGTGGGTCGACGCTGGCTCGACGGCAGTGGCCGACTTCCGCGTATACCCGGCGCCGGAGCAGGGCGTGGGGACCGTGGAGGGGGTCGTCACCGGCGAGGGCGCCCCGTTGGAGGGCGTGATGGTCACGCTCACCACGCGCAGCCCGTGGCCCGTGCCCCTTCCGATGGAGGCCGTGGACAAGTGGCTCGACTCCCGCCCCGGCGGCGGCATGCCCTGCAGCGTCGAGAACGGCTGCATCCCTCCGTCGATTGAGGTGCAGGTCTTCAACACCCTCACCGACGCGCTGGGCCACTACTCACTGAACGTGCCCATCGGCAACCACTTCATCGAGGCCTGGCTCGACGGCTGGAACTGGGCCGGCCAGGATGTCACCATCGAGAAGGACCAGACGACGACGGTGGACTTCGAGCTCACCAAGTGGGAGGAGCGGCCGATCCCCGTCGAGCCGCCTAAGCCCGACTGACGGGCGGTCTGAGCGCCTTTGGTCGACCGCGACCGGCGTCCGGGGCCTCCGGGTGCCGGTCGCGCATTTTCCGCTCCCTTGCCGCCGAGCCTTGCCTCTGGCGTCCCTTCCCCGCCGCAAGCCCCCCCCTCGGCCCCGGCCACAGGCGGATTCGCCGTACCGGACCGGAAGCGGACCGGAAGGGCCTTCCCCTTGCCACGCCGGGGCGCGGAACCAGCTGATTCCGGCTCGCGTTGGCCGATTCGGGCCGAAGGCGGCCCTCCCGGGCTCCCTCGGTCCCCGCCGGGCGACTTGACGTGCAAGAACTGAATCCGCTACTCTGAACCTCCGGCCGCAGCCGGTTGGCCGACGGACGCACTCCGGTACAGCGGGAAAGGCTGACACCGATGGCGCTGGGCGCGTTTTGGGGCTGCTTCATCGCCGGGCGCTTCCCCTTCATGGAGAAGAGCACCCGGCTGGTGCTGGAGCGGTTGGGGTTCGACTTCGTGGACCTCGACGGGCTGACGTGTTGCCCGGAGAAGTCTGTGGTCAAGCACGAGTCGGAGCTGACCTGGCTCGTGACGGCGGCTCGTAACCTGGCCATCGCGGAGGAGGCCGGGGTCGACCTGTTCAGCCCCTGCAACGGCTGTGTCGGCTCGCTGGCCGGAGCCGCGCGGGAGCTGCGTCTGCACCGGGACCTCCGCGCGGAGGTCAACGACAGGCTGGCGCGCGTCGGACGCGAGTACAAGGGAACGACCAAGGTCTTCCACCTCCTCGACCTGCTGCACGAGGAGATCGGGCTCGACCACCTGAAGCGTCACGTGGAGCTCCCGCTGATCGGGCTGCGGGTGGCGGTGCACGCGGGCTGCCACCAAGCGCGGCCGAGCGTGGATGTGAACGCCGATGACCCGCTGAACCCGACCAAGTTCGACGAGATCGTCGAGGCCGTTGGCGCGGAGTCCGTGGACTACTCGACCAAGCAGATGTGCTGTGGCGGAACGCAGAACACCGCCGGGCTGGTGGCCGAAGGGGCGCGGCTCACCCGGGACAAGCTCGTGGAGCTCCGCGACGTCGGTGTCGACTGCCTCTGCGTGAGCTGCCCGGCCTGCTTCATGCAGTACGACATCCAGCAGTACGGCTTCCGGCGGGAGGGGGAGCAGTTCGACACGCCGGTTGCCTACCTGATGGAGCTCTTGGCCCTCTCGATGGGCATCCCAGCCGAGGAGCTGGCGCTCGACATGCACCGCGTGCCCATCGCGGAGGCGGCGGACAGCTGGGTCGCCCGCGCGCGGAAGGTGTCCGCGGGGCTGGAGGGCGTGGACATGGTGGCCCTCCGGAAGTGCCTCGAATGCCGCGCGTGCGGGGATGTCTGCGCGGCGCATCGGGTCGACGAGGGCTACAGCTCATTCGACCTGATGGAGGCCATCGCCGAGGGGCGCATCGAAGAAGTCCTCGAGCACGCCCACGTCTGGCATTGCCTGGAGTGCTACGAGTGCCAGGAGCGCTGCTTCCAGCGGTTCGGCATGATCGAGCCGATGAAGGCCCTCAAGCGCTTGGCCGTCGCCCACGGCGTGGCCCCCAAGGCCATCCAGTCGGGCCTCGACGCCTTCCGCAAGACCGGACGCCTGGCCAAGCCATCGAAGGCCCAGCGCCAGAAGCTCGGCCTCCCGGACGTATCGGACTCCGGTGCCGAGGAGCTGCAAGCCGTGCTTACGGACAGTGGCAAGTAGCAGGTCGCGAGTGACAAGTGGCAGGCGGCAAGTGGCAAGTTGCGAGTGACGGGTGGCGCTTGCCACTTGGCACTTGCCACTGCCGTTCGGAGGTTCGCATGAGCCATAACTGGGGTTGGTCCAAGGAGATCTCCGGCTGCGGACTGGCCGGGCTCATCAGCCGGAAGGGCGTGAAGGTCTCGGGTGAGATCGCGATCGAGGCCATCGCCAACCTGCACGACCGGGGCAACGGGCTCGGCGGCGGGTTCGCGGGGTACGGGATCTACCCGGAGTACCCGGACCACTACGCCCTGCACACGATGTACTACAGCGATCAGGCCCAGGACCAGACCGAGGACCTGCTGCGTGGGTACTTCAGCATCGCCCAGGCCGAGGTGATCCCGACGCGCGCGACCGAGGGTATCGGTGAGGCGCCGAACCTGTGGCGCTACTTCGGCGCGCTCAAGAGCACCCGCAGCGAGTCGGGGGACGAGGGCGACACCGTGATGAAGGCCGTCATGGCGGTGAATGACGGCATCGACGGCGCCTACATCTTCTCGTCCGGGAAGAACATGGGCGCCTTCAAGGCCGTCGGCTTTGCGGAGGACGTCGGCCGCTTCTTCCGGCTGGAGGAGTACGAGGGTTACATCTGGACGGCTCACGGGCGGTTCCCCACCAACACGCAGGCCTGGTGGGGCGGGGCGCATCCGTTCTGCCTGCTTGACTACTCCGTCGTCCACAACGGCGAGATCTCGTCGTACGGCATCAACCGCCGCTACCTCGAGCAGTTCGGCTACAAGTGCACGCTGCAGACCGACACCGAGGTGATGGTGTACCTGCTGGACCTGCTGATCCGCCGCCATGGGCTGTCGATCGAGCTGGCGTGTCAGGTGCTGGCGCCGCCCTTCTGGAAGACGCTCGATCGGCCCGACGCGGACCCGGACGAGGCGAAGCTCATCGAGGCGCTGCGCATTACCTACGCGCCTGCCACCGTGAACGGCCCCTTCGCGATCCTCTTCGGCCACTCACGGGGCCTCGTCGGGTTCAACGACCGGATCAAACTCCGGCCGATGGTCGCCGCCGAGAAGGGCGACATGCTGTACATCGCCAGCGAGGAAGCGGCGATCCGCATCATGTGCGAGACGCCCGACCGGGTCTGGACGCCCCAGGCCGGCCACCCGGTCATCGGCCGGCTCGATGAGAGCGTGACGGGCTAGTGCGTCGTCGCTCGTCATCGCAGGTGTTCTGCCGCCCCTACGGGGCTTGAGCAAGAGGGGTCGTGGGGATCCGTGGGTTCCCCCCACGGCTATCCACCTCTCGCCCCTGCGGGGCTGATGACTGACCGGAGGCCACGGAAGGCAGAGCGCCTCACCAGCCCCGCAGGGGCTGTGGCGCACCGTCCGCTGCTGGGCGGTCGTTGCGCGCCGTCAGCCCCGAAGGGGCGGTCGATGGCTAGCCGTGGGCGCAAGCCCACGGGCCACGGGAGCCCCTCCGTCTCAAGCCCCGAAGGGGCGGTCGATGGCTAGCCGTGGGCGCAAGCCCACGGGCCACGGGAGCCCCTCCGTCTCAAGCCCCGTAGGGGCGGCAGGACCAACACATCCGCGAGGGGCGGCGCACCAGCGTCCTGGTGACCGTGGATTGCGACATACGATGATTGAGGCAAGCAGATGAGGCTGGCAACCAAGTCAACCGTACCGGGCGAGTTCGTGCAGGTCGTCGACCATCAGCGCTGCATCAAGTGCAAGCGGTGCGTGATGGGCTGCGGGTTCAACGCGCTGGACTTCACCGATCGGGTTGTTTCGGGTGAGAGCCCGTGCGTGGCGTGTCACTTCTGCACCGATCACTGCCCGCAGCAGTGCATCGACATCCACCGCAAGCCATATGCCCAGGCGAGCCATGACGTCTGGACCAGCGCGATGCAGAAGCGCGTCGTGCGGCAGGCCGAGAGCGGCGGTGTGCTGCTTTCCGCGATGGGCAACGACCTGCCGTGGAGCGTCCTGTGGGACAACCTGCTGCTGGACGCCTGCCAGGTGACCAACCCCTCCATCGACCCGCTGCGCGAGCCGATGGAGCTGCGCACCTACCTCGGCCGCAAGCCCGAGCGCATCGAGGTCGAGACCGGCCCCGATGGCAAGCCGAAGCTGAAAACACAGATCGCGCCGCAACTGAAGATCAGCACGCCGATCATCTTCGCCGGGATGTCGCTGGGGTCGATCAGCCTCAACGCGCAGAAGTCCCTCGCGATGGCTGCAAAGAAGCTGGGCACGCTCTGGAACACGGGCGAGGGCGGCTTGCACGAGGACCTGCAGGACTACGCGGACTGTGCCATCGTGCAGTGCGCGTCCGGGCGGTTCGGCGTGCACGAGGGCTACCTGCAGAACTCGGCGGCGGTGGAGATCAAGATCGGCCAGGGCGCCAAGCCCGGCATCGGCGGACACCTGCCCGGCCGGAAGGTCTCGTCGGACATCGCCGGCACGCGCATGATCCCGATCGGCTCCGACGCGCTCTCCCCGGCGCCGCACCATGACATCTACTCCATCGAGGACCTCCGGCAGCTCATCTACGCGCTGAAGGAGGCCACCCAGTACTCCAAGCCCGTCGGGGTGAAGATCGCGGCGGTGCACAACGTCGGGGCTATCGCGTCGGGGATCGTGCGCGCGGGCGCCGACTACGTCTATCTCGATGGCTTCCGCGGCGGCACCGGCGCCGCGCCGACGGTCATCCGCGACAACGTCGGCATCCCCGTCGAAATCGCCATCGCCACCGTCGATGAGCGCCTCCGCCGGGAGGGCATCCGGCACGAGGCGTCCATCATCGCGGCGGGCAGCATCCGCTCTTCGGCGGACGTGGCGAAGGCCATCGCGCTGGGCGCCGACGCGGTCGCCATCGGGACTGCCGCGCTGATCACGCTCGGCTGCCACGTCTGCCAGCAGTGCCACACCGGCAACTGCTCGTGGGGCATCACCAGCCAGCGGCCCGAGCTCACCCGACGGCTCGACCC
>Ga0233425_10008243_pt1 | contig 13996 bp, 10 predicted proteins | sample Watercolumn_Towu_2_FD_181712 | JGI IMG/M metagenome (GOLD analysis project Ga0233425, IMG submission 181712) | Freshwater microbial communities from Lake Towuti, South Sulawesi, Indonesia - Watercolumn_Towuti2014_140_MG | ecosystem: Environmental > Aquatic > Freshwater > Lake | place...
GAGCTGCGAGGGACGGATCGCGGAGGTGCGGCTGTCCTCGGTGGCGCGCAGCATCGACCGCGTCCCGGACGGCCCGCTGCCGGCCGACGCGGACACGGTGGGCCTGTGGCGCTTCACGGAGGCTCCCCAGGACGGGAGGTACGCTGATCGGTCCGCCTTGGGCAGCCCGGCGGTGTGCGTCCCGGCCATTCCGACGCTGGACCGGATCGACCTTACGAAGCTCTCGGCAATGGAAGCGGCCGAGCTGGACAAGCGCACACAGCAGCTCGGGGGCCGGTCGCTCGCGGTTCAGCCGCCGCAGGTGGACCTCGCGGTCACGCGGACCGAGTTCGAAGCTGCGCTGGACCAGCTGAAGCTGGCCTCGCTCGCCGGGGCGAAGGCCACACGCGACGGCGTGCTCTTCGACTGGGAGGAGCAGTACGACAGGCTGGGTCGCCGGCTGAGTGGGCGCGAGCCCCTGCCGTCTGGCGCGGGGGAGCAGGTCTTGGACCCGCACGCGTTGGTGTACCCGTCCGACGGCGACCCGCTGGGCGTGGTCCTGCGGCGGACCGAGGCGCTGGTGGAGCATCTTGGGCGGACCGTCGGGTCCGCCTCGGCAACGCCTCCGGGCGCCCGTAGAGGCGGACCCGTGTGTCCGCCCGAGGTGGGTCTCTTCCGGACTGACCTGACGGTCCTCCGCGAGGCGGTGGAGGGGACGCCGGTGGAGGATACCTCGGCGCGGAAGCGTCTGTTCCTGGCGGCGTGTGCCCTGAATCGGGAGGTCGCCCTCGCGAACCCCCTGCTGGACTTCGAGAGGATCCTCTTCGTGGCGCGGGGCGTCCACAAGGGCTCGCGGGTCACGGGCCCGGCAGGGACGGCGGACGTCTACGGCCAGCACTTCGCGACCCAGTACTTCGCCTTCAACAGCATCCCTGGGGGCGGGCTGTTCACGGTCGAGGGCTTCCGGGGGCAGCCGCAGGTTGTGAACCTACTGGAGGACTCGGTGGTCGAGCGCGGCCGGCTGAAAGGGAAGCGACTCGAGCCCGGGGCCTTCCTGTCGCCCGACCTCTCTTTCGACGGGAAGACGGTCGCCTTCGCGTACACTGAGAACCGGGAGCACCAGTGGGTCTGGTCGCCCGAGACCACGTGGAACCTCTTCCGGGTGAACGTGGACGGGACCGGCCTGTGGCAGCTCACGGACTCGGCCTTCAACGACTTCGACCCGTGCTGGCTGCCGAACGGGCGGGTCGCGTTCATCAGCGAGCGGCGCGGAGGGTACATCCGCTGCTTCGCGCTGCTGCACGTGCCCAGCTACGTGCTTCACTCGATGGAGGCCGATGGCAGCGACATCGTCCCGCTGAGCTACTACGAGACCAGCGAGTGGCATCCCAGCGTGAACCACGACGGGATGCTGGTCTACACGCGCTGGGACTACACGGACCGCGAGAACTGCCTGGGCAGCCAGTTCTGGGTCTGCTATCCGGACGGTCGCGACCCGCGCGCCCCGCACGGCAACTACCCGTACCCGTGGCATACCTTCGAGGACAACGTCCGCGGTGACAGCCGTGATGGCCGCCCCTATGTCGAGATGAACATCCGGGCGATCCCGGGGTCTCACCGGTACCTGATGACTGCCGCCCCGCATCACGGGGAGGCCTTCGGGTCGCTGGTGATGCTGGATCTGCGTGTCGCCGACGACGGCAACATGTCGCAGCTGCGGCGAGTCACGCCGTACGTACCCTTCCCGGAGACCGAGTTCGCCGGTCGCAGCCAGTACGAGTTCGGGACGCCCTGGCCGCTGAGCGAGGACTTCTACCTCTGCAACGGCTGGGAGAACCTGTACCTGCTGGACCGCTTCGGCAATCAGGTGCTGCTCTGCGAGAATGCGCTCGTGTTCGGCGAGACGGACCATGACATGCGCCTGATGGACCCGATCCCGCTCAAGCCACGACCCATGCCTCCCGTCTTGGCCACCGAGACGAACCAGGGCGAGGACGCCGACCCCGCGAAGCCGCCCGCCACGATCAGTCTGGTGAACGTTTACGACTCCGACCTGTCCTTCCCTGAGGGGACGCGGATTGCGTGGCTGCGGGTGACCCAGAACACCCTGAAGCTGAACCCGTGGATGGGCGTGCCGATGATCGGCTACCAGAACGAGAACACGCCGCGCATCCCTCTGGGGATCGTGCCGGTGGAGGAGGACGGAAGCGCGTACTTCGAGGCTCCGGTAGAGCGAGAGCTGATCCTCCAGGCCCTCGACGAGGAATACATGGCCGTCCAGTCGATGCGCTCGGTGGCCTACGTCCACCCGGGGGAGCAGCTAACCTGCCAGGGCTGCCACGAGCACCCGCAGCGCGCCGTGCAGCCCGCGAGCCGCCCCCTCGCCCTGCAGCGGCCCCCCAGCCGCCTGCAGCCCGAGATCGGTCCCGTCGAGCCCGTGAGCTACTACCGCACGGTGAGGCCCGTCTTCGAGCGCTCGTGCGTCCCCTGCCATCGCGAGCAGGCCAAGGGCCCGACCGACATGAGCTACGAGGCGCTCGAGCCGTACGTCTTCTACTTCGCCGGCGGCATGAGCCGCAGCACGGTCCAGCCGATCCACGGCGGTTCGCGCACGATCCCCGGCCGCTTCGGCGCCCGCGCCAGCCGCATGGGTCAGGCCCTGCTGAACGGGGATCACCGGGGGAAGGTCAGCGAGGAGGACTACCGCCGGGTGGTGCTGTGGCTCGACTCGAACTCGCAGCGCCTCGGCGCCTATCACGACGTGGAGAAGCAGCTCGCAGGTGAGCTCGTCTGGCCGACCCTCGACGTCGACCCCGACAACCCGCAGGGACTGGAGCGGGCGCCCGCAGGCCCGTAGCCACCATCCAGGCGGACGACCTGGCGCCGCGCCGGGATCGTCCCGCGCGTTGACACGGGTCGCGCCTGTGCTATAATCCAGACCCCGGACAGCTACAGCACCTCTCGCCCATTCGCGGGCGATCGGGAGCGGAAGGCTCATGGCCCCCGCCACTCAGGCGAACAGCGGCAACGCCCCTCAGCCCCCTCCTGAGAGCCCCCGGTTGGAGTTCCGCGACATCCTCCGGACCCTGCAGAAGCGGCGCTGGCTAATCGTGATCGTGGTGCTTGCCGTTCTGCTGGCGGGCGGGATCTTCGGCGCCATGGCCCCGAAGCGCTACGTCGCTACCGCCATGATCCTGATCCACACACAACCGCCCGGCACCACGTCGCTGGTGGATGGCAAGGAAAGCACTTCGACCGAGCCTCAGGTCTCCGTGGAGACCCAGGCACAGCTGGTGGCGACGCTGGACAACGCCGAGAAGGCGGCTGAACTGCTCAAACAGCGGCCGGGCGGCGGCCTGGCGGTGTCCCCGGGGGCGATCCTGCAGGGCGCGGCGGTCGAAGTGCAGGAGCCCGACATCCTGCGCCTCTCCATGACGCTGTCCGACCAGGAGGCGGTGACCCCGGCAGCCAACGCGCTGGCGGAGGTGTATGTGGCGGCGGCACGGGAACGGAGCCGGGGCATCTATAGCGAAGCCGGCGACGTGCTGCAGGCCCAGATCGACGACGCCCGGGAGAAGCTGGACGATCTGCACAATCAGCGCCTCGCACTCCTCGAGCAGGGCGGCGTAGCAGATGTCAACCTCGAGGTGAAGAGCTCCCAGGACTTGCGGGCCGAACTCCGCAAGGAGCGCGACCTGGCCAGCCAGCGGCTCGCGACCGTCCGTCGGTCACTGGGGCCGTTGCGCCGCGCGGCCGCGCAGGAGTCCCCCATTGAGTCGGTGCCGGCTCCCCGGCCCAACCCCCAATGGGAGAAGCTGCAGGATTCCGTCGAGGAGAAGCGCCGGCAGCTGGAGGCCGCGCGGGCGCGCTACACGGAGCAGCACCCGCTGGTGCAGCAGGCCCAGGAGGAGTTCGAAGCGCTGCAGGCGCAGGCAGCCCGCGTGCCTTCGCAGCTCACCGATCAGGAGTACTCGCACAATCCGCGCTACGACGAGGCCCAGGCCGCGCTGTGGACCGCCGAGGCCGAGGCGGCGGGGCTGACGGCGGGCGTGCAGCAGTCGAACCGCGTGCTCCAGGATCTGGAGCGCGACATGAAGGACCTCCCCCGTCGGCAAGTGGAGGATGCGAAGCTGCAGCAGCAGATCGCCGTGGCGGAGGAGGGCTACCGCCAGCTTGTTTCGACGCTTCAGGACCACCTGCTGCGGCAAGCGAACCGGACGGGCGTCGCGGAGGTGGCCGATGCGGCCTCCGGGCCGACCACGGTCACCGCCCCGCTGTTCCGCACGCTGCTGTACTCGCTGGCGCTGGGGCTGTTCTGCGGCGTCGCGTTGGCGCTGCTGCTGGAGACGCTGGACAACACGTTGCGGTCGCCGGATGAGGTGGCGCGGCAGACGGGCCTGCCGTTGCTGGGGGCGATCCCGCTCCTCGAGGACACGAGCCCGCAGGTCATCACCCTGAGCGCGCCGCAGAGCCCCGCGTCCGAAGCCTACCGTACCCTGCGCTCGAACATCGCTTTCGCGCTGACCGATCTGCCGGCGCGCTCCTTCCTGGTCACGGCCGCCCTGGGCAGCGAGGGGCGCAGCTCCGTCGCCGCCAACTTGGCCGTCGTGACGGCCCACGCGGGTCAGACGGTCATCCTCGCGGACACCGACTTGCGCAAGCCCGTGCTGGCCGACCTCTTCGGGCTGAACCCCGGCCTGGGGCTGACGAACCTGCTGGTGGGCGACGCGACCCTGGAGGACGTGCTGCAGGAGACCGGGGTACACGGGCTGTACCTGCTGGCTTCGGGACCGTTGCCGCCGAATCCGGCGGAGCTGCTGGACTCGGCGCGCATGACGGAGCTGGTCGCCGAGCTACACAAGCGCGCCGACGTCGTCGTCTTCGATTCGCCGCCCGCGCTGCTCCTGTCCGACGCCGCCATCCTCTCCTCGAAGGTGGATCGCGTCCTGTTGGCCGCCGAATCGGGGCGCGTGACCGTGGAGGCGGTGCGGGAGGTGCTGCGGCTGATGTACCATGCCCGGGCCAGCGTCTTGGGCGTCGTGCTCAACCGCTACCGGATGCCCACCGCCGGGTTCTACCAGCACTACTACGAGGAGCCGCCGGCTCGCCCCCGGCCCGCCGCCACGAGCGAGGCGGCTGACGAGCGTTCGGCCGACTGAGCCGGACGGGGAACGCGCTCAACCGCCGTCGTCTCCCGGTCGAGGAGGCGGCGTGCCTTGCCGCCTGGAGACCGGCAGCCCTCCGCCATGAAACTATCCGTCATCATGCCGGTCTATAACGAACGAAGCACTGTACTGGAGGTCCTGGACCGCGTGCGGGCGGTGCCCGTCGAGAAGGAAGTCATCATCGTCGACAACCTCTCGACCGACGGGACGCGGGAGCTGCTGGAGCAGCTGGAGCTGCCCCAAGTGCGGGTGGTTTTCCAGGCCGCCAACATGCGGAAGGGCAACTCGGTCAAGCGGGGCATCGCGGCTGCGGCGGGCGAGTTCCTGGTCATCCAGGACGCCGACTTGGAGTACGATCCGCAGGACCACGTGGCGTTGCTGGCCGCAGCCGAGGCGGACGATGTGGTCGCCGCCTTCGGCTCGCGGCCGCTGGGAGCCGAAGCGCGCGGCACGCGGCTTCCGTCCACGGTCTTCGGCATCGGGCGGAGCTGGATCACCAGCTACTTCCGCCTGCTCTATGGGAGCCGCCTGACCGACATCGCCACCTGCTACAAGCTGATGCGCACCGAGGTGGCGCGGAGCCTGGACCTGCAGCGGGACGGCTTCGACCTCGACTTCGAGATCGCGTGCAAGCTGACCCGCCTGGCGCGGTTGACCGGCAAGCGCCTCGCTGAAGTGCCGATCTTCTACGCGCCTCGAACGGTGGCTCAAGGGAAGAAGATCCGCTGGCAAGATGGGCTGCCGGCATTGTCGGCGATCACGCAGTGCCGGACGTGGAGGCCCGCGAGGTTGGGGGGCCGATGAAGGGCATCAGCCCGCTCTGGGTCGCGGTTGCGGTCGTCGTCGTGCTCGCCGGGGCGGCGATCATCTACAACGTCTGGGGCGCCAAGCTCGCCAATCCGGAGCCGGTCGGCAGGGCAATCTACGGCAAGCCGCCGCCGCCGGACCCTCGCACCAAGAGCGGCCGCCTGGCCTTCGGCGACCTGGACGTCAGCGGTCCGAGCATCGTGCAGCGCGACAAGCGGGGGAACGAGGTCTGGTCGGCAAAGACCGAAGGTGAGTTGGAGGTCAGCGACCAGGACGGGCGCGTCGCCGCCACCGGGGTCGTCTGGACGCTCACTCGAGGCGACCAGACCGTGACCCTGAAGTCGGGGCGGATGGAGGCCGGCTGGTCGGGCGGCGACGTCGTGTTCGGCGGCGACATCGACATCCAGGATGCACGCGGCCGGCGTTTCGCCGCCCGGCAGGCACGCTTTGAGGCGGGCACCGAGAAGATCATCTGCGAGGGCGGCGTGACCTGGGAGGCGGGCCGCTACACCGCCGCCGCCCAGACGCTCGTAATCGACGTGAAGCACAAGCGGCTCCGGCTCCGCGGCGGCGTGACGCTCAAGGCCCGAACGTAACAATGGTCCGCGGGGCCCGGCCCCGGACCCGACACCTGAGGTTGCTCCCATGGGGTATCGACGCGTCATCCTTGGCCTGGCCGCCGCAGCCCTGCTCGCGGCGGCGGTCGGCTATGCCCAGCACATCAAGAAGGGCAGCGTGGCGGTGATCCGGAGCGAGGAGCTGGACCTCGACCTGAACACCGGCTCCACCGAGATGACCGGCAATGTGCGGGTGGACATCAAGGGCAGCTACACTGCCACGATGACGGCGTCGAGCGTCAGCGTGGCCGCCGACCTGGAGAAGGCCCAGGTGTTGTCGTTCGAGGCGCGCGGCCCGGTGAAGCTGGTCTTCGACACGACCAACAAGGAAGGCAAGCCGCTCCACGTCGTGGCGAGCTGCTCGCAGAAGGCGACCTTCAGCGAGCAGACGATGATCGCCACGATGGAGGGGAACGCCCACGCGGAAGTCACGGGGGCGGAAGCCGTGGTCAGCCAGATCGAGAGCGCGAAGTACGACGGCGACTCGATGACGATCGACCTGAACCAGCGCAAGATCAAGGTGAAGCAGGCGACCGCGGAGGTCCACATGGCCCCCGAAGTCGCGCCACCCGCGGAGCAGGGGACCCCGTAGATGTCGCTGCGCACCGAGAACCTGGTGAAGTCCTACGGCGGGCGGCGGGTGGTCAACGGGGTCGGCATCGACGTCCAGCGCGGCGAGGTGGTCGGCCTGCTCGGCCCGAACGGGGCCGGGAAGACGACGACGTTCTACATGGTCATCGGCCTCGTGCGGCGCGACGCCGGACGGGTCTTCCTCGACGACATCGACATCGGCCACATGCCCATGCACCGCCGCTGTCGCCGGGGCATCGGCTACCTCGCACAGGAGCCCTCCGTCTTCCGCAAGCTCACGGTGCGCGACAACCTCCTGCTGGTCCTTGAGGTCCAGGGCCTGCGGTCGCAGGACCGCAAGGCCCGTGCCGACGAGCTCCTGGGCAAGCTCGGCGTGTCCCACCTCGCGGACAAGAAGGCGATGGTGCTCAGCGGCGGCGAGCGGCGGCGGGTCGAGATCGCGCGCACCCTGTGCAGCAACCCGTCGTTCATCCTGCTTGATGAGCCCTTCACGGGGATCGATCCGCTGGCGATCGAGGAAATCCAGGGCATCATCCTGGACCTGAAGGCCGAGGGCATCGGCATCCTGATCACCGACCACAACGTGCGCGAGACGCTGGGCATCACCGACCGCGCCTACATCCTGTTCGACGGAGTCATCCGCACCCACGGCGCCTCGCGGGACATCCCCAACGACCCGGAAGCCCAGAAGTACTACCTGGGGGAGCGCTTCGCCTCCAACGGCTGGGCCCAGCCCGAGGATCTCCGGCCGCCGACCGAGGAGGCCCCGCCTCCTCTCACTCCCTGACTCCGGGCTCCCGCCCCATGAAACGTCTCGACCGCTACATCCTCTTCGAACTCGTGCGCGCTGTGGCGGGCGGGCTGCTGCTCTTCGTCGGCCTGATCGTCTGCGTCTACCAGCTCCAGGGCTTTATCCGGCTCCTGGTGCGGGACAACTGGCCACCGGGGGTCGCGTTCCAGGCGTTCCTGTACGGGCTGCCGCAGAACATCGGCTGGGTGCTGCCGGTGGCGGTGGTCTTCGGGACGATCACGGCGGTCGGGCGCATGAGCTCCGACGGGGAGCTGATCGCCATGCACGCGGGCGGCATCTCCTTCCGTCGTATGCTGGCGCCTGTCGGGTTGGTCGGCCTCCTGGGTGTCGGCGTGTTGTACATCGATCTCGACGTCCTCGCCCCTCGGGCCATGGCCGCCGCGAAAGAGCTCACCTTCAGCTATGGCTCCAAGGCGAGGCCGATGGCCGGATTCGAGTACACGAAGAAGGAGGGCGGGAAGGTCAGCGCCCATCTCTTCGCGGCCCGACTGGATCCGGCCGCCCGGACGCTCACCGGGGTGCTCTTCGCGCAGTACCAGCGGAACCAGGCTCGGGTTGTGGTGATGGCCGAATCGGCAACCTGGCGTGGCCACTGGCTGGAGCTCAGGAACGTGCAGACATGGCGGATGACCGAACAGGGCCCGATCGGCGCCGAGGCCGCGACTGCGCGGTACGAGGTGGGGGCCTTCCCGCTCGAGGCCGACCGCCACCCGGACGCGATGACCAGCCGCCAGATGCGGGCCTGGCTGCGGGAGCTGCGGGCGCTGAAGGCCCCGGTCGCTCAGTCGATCCGCCCCTACGAGCAGGCGCTCTCCGTGCGGACCGCGACGCCCTGGTGCGCCCTGGGCTTCGCGCTGGTCAGCGCCCCCTTGGGAATCCGCCGCATCCGGGCCTCCACCGGCGTGAACCTCGGCATGTCCCTCATCGTCTTCGTGCCCTACTACTTCGTCTCCTATACCTTGCAGGTCCTCAACAAGCATGGGGGAATCCACCCGGACATCCCGGCCTGGACTGCGAACATCCTGCTGTTCATCGTGGCCGGCGGGCTCATCCTCGACAAGTCGCGCTAGGGCGGCCCGCGCCACGCCGCACCGGCGCCGTGCGACGGGGGTCGCGTGTACTCGATAGCCTTCATCTTGGCCCTGCTGGCCTTCGGCGGACTCGCCGCCTACCTGGGCGACCTCCTGGGCTACCGCCTCGGCAAACGGCGGCTCAGCCTCCTGCGCCTGCGCCCGCGCACCACCGCGCGGTTGGTCGGGGTGCTGGTCGGTCTGCTGATCCCTGGTGTCACGGTTGGCGTCACTTCTCTGCTGATCCCCGAGGTCCGCGATGCCGTCTTCCGCATCGACGACCTGCACCGCGAGATCGGAAGGCTCCAGTCGGAGCAGCGCACCGTCGAGCAGGAGAACGCCTCCCTCCGCACGCAGGCTGCGAAGGAGCGGAAGCAGGCGCGAGAGTCCCGCAAGAGCCTGGAGTCCGTGAGGAGCGGTCTCGAACAGGCTCGCGGTCGGCTGGCGGATGCCCGCGACCGCGTCGCCGGTCTGCGCCGGGAGACGGAGCGCCTGGGGTCTGAGCGCAGCAAGGCTATCGGCGACCGCGACCGCGCGCGGAAGGACCTCGACGAAGCTGAGACGGCTCTGGCTGACGCCGAGAAGGCTCTGACCGACGCGGAGGCGGCCTTTGCCGACGCCTCCGAGGCAGCGGAGAAGGAGAAGGAGCGTCTGGCCGAGGAGATCAAGGTCCTTAGCGACCAGCTGACGGCCGTTCGCGAGGAGTGGGAGCTTCAGCACACGATCTTCTCGCTGCGCCATCCGGTGCTCGACATCGACGCCGAGCTCGTGCGCGGCGTGATCGAGCGGCCGGCCACGGTCGATCAACTGACCGACAAGCTCGTGGCCCTCCTCGTCCTCGCCGACACCGCGGCGGAAGCCGGCGGCGCCGGACCGACCGAGAAGGGCCGCTACACGCGCGCCATCTTCCCCTTCGCCGCCAATCGCTTGGTGGATGAGGATGGACTGCAGCCGGAGGAGGTGGTGCTGGGGGAGGTTCGGCGGCAGCTGTGGGGCAGCGAGGCCGAGGAGAACGTCGTTCAGGTCAAGGTGGCCGGCCGGACCTTCGCCGGCGAGCCGGCCCGGGTGCGCTTTGAGGCGCGGCCCAATAAGCGGGTCTTCGCGAAGGACGCGACGATCGTGCGGCGCCGGATCGAGGCTCGGCAGGATGAGGCCGCCACCTTCGAGCAGCTCTGGCTGTTGATCGCGGACCCCCAGAGCAGCGAGGTCCGCCGGCAGGCCCGCGACGCCGGGCTGCTCCCGGACCCGAAGACCGGGGGGTACGGCGCGATCACGATTCGCGAGCTGTATGCGGCGGCTCAGGAGTGCGCGAACCGCGAGGAGCCCGTGGCCGTGCGGGTGCAGGCGGTGAACGAGGCCTACACCGTCGGGCCGCTGAAGATCCGGATCGTCGTCGAGCCCGCGGGGGGCGACTAGCGTGAGCCGCCCGTGGGCCGGTGCGCAGGTGATTGCCCTCGACCCCGGCCGCGAGAAGTGCGGCCTCGCCGCCCTCAACGCGGACGGCCGCCTGCTCTACCGCACGGTGACGCCGACCGCCCAGCTGCCCCACCATCTTGCCGAGTTGCTGCGCGACGCGCCGGAAGCGACCGTCTTGATCGGTGACGGAACCTCCTCCCAGGCCCTGCAGGCCGCGCTACGGGCAGCCATCCCTGGACTTGCGCTGACGGTCGTCCCGGAGGCTCACAGTACGGAGCGCGCTCTGGAGCGCTGGCGAGACACGGTGCCGCCCCGGGGCTGGCGGCGCCTGCTGCCGCGCCCCCTGCGCTTCCCCTCCGAGCCCATCGACGACTTCGCCGCCTGGCTCCTCGCCGATGACCACAAGGACCGGGGACAGGCACCCACACTCAAGTGATGTATGGTGCCTGTCCCCGCCCCGGAGACGCAGAGGGGGAGCCCACCGTGGCGTGGACTCCCCCTCTGCGCTGTCTCACTTCTGGACTCCCAGCCTTCCGCACCCCCGCCGCTACAGGATCGTATCGACCTCTTCCTTGTCGATGTCCATCACGTAGCGGATGCCACTGACCTCGGCCGCGGTGCGGGTGAGGGCACAGATGTCGTCGCGGGTGACGTGCTCCAGCGCGAACTTGCGGCCGCCGCACAGGAACTGCTTCAGGCCCTGGGCCAGACGCGCGAAGTAGGTGTACAGGCCCATCGCCGAGCAGGGGACATCCCCGTACTTGCCGTTGAGGATCTGCTTGAGCTCCGGGGCGGTCACGAAGATCTCGTCCCGGCTGTTCCCGTACTTACTGATGGTGCCGGGCAGGTTGCCCTCCTCGATCATGCGGCCGATGGTCTTGCCGACCATCGCGGCCGTGATCGGGCTGCGAGCCATGCCGACGAGCTTGGCGAAGGGCGCGCCGAGGGCGAGGCCCTTGAGGACCTGATCCTCGAGAACGAAGCCGCCCGCGACCGCCATGTCAGGAACGTACTCGCCGCGCTTCGCAAGGCGATCGGCGTACTGGCGAGCAAGCGAGATGAGCTCCACCGTGGGGATGCCCCACTCGTTCATCATGCGCCAGGGGCTCATGCCTGTGCCGCCGCCGGCGCCGTCGATGGTCAGCAGGTCGATCTTGGCCAGCGACGCGAACTTCACCGCGCGCGCCAAGTCGGCCGGACGGTAGGCGCCGGTCTTCAGGAAGACGTGGCTCGCCCCCAGGTCCCGCAGCCGCGCGACGGCCTGGATGAACTCATCTTGATCGACCATCCCCAGACGGGAATGCCGCTCGAACTCGCGGAAGGTCCCGGCCCTGAAGGCCTCGATGACTGCCGGGTCGGTGGGGTCCGGGAGCACGATGTAGCCGCGCTCGTAGAGGAGCTGGGCCTTCTCGAGGTTGTCGATCTTGACCTCGCCGCCGATGTTCTTGGCCCCCTGGCCCCACTTCAGCTCAACGACCTTCACGTTGAGCTTCTTGATCGCGTACTCGAAGACGCCCAGGCGGGTGTCCTCCACGTTCGACTGCACCACGATGCAGCCGAAGCCGTCCCGCTGCCAGGCCTTGTACAGCTCGACGCGACGCCGCAGGTCCGGCGACTCCTGCACCTTCCCGTCCGCGATCTCCGACTGCACATCCATGCCGCAGACGTTCTCGCCGATGGTCAGCGGCACGCCCGCCAGCGCGCAGCCGATGGCCAGGCCATCCCAGTTGTTCTTGGCCACGTCCGTGGAGCCTAGGCCGGGGACGACGAACGGCAGCCGGACCTTGATCCCCTTGTCGCGGCCGATCGACTGGGTCAGGTCGACCATCGTAAAGAGGGCCTTGTCCGGGTCGGCCTCGACGCCATGGGCGCCGACGGCACTGCCCATGATGTTGAAGTCCGACAGGTCGACGGGGTACCGCTTCTGGGATGCCGCGGTGACCTGACCGAAGGGCTGCGGATAGATCATCTCGGCGGCCCGCAACGCCGAGCGTCCGATCTCGCAGGGCCCGATGCAACCGTCAAGGCACGTCGTGCACATTCCGGAGATGGTGGTGAAGGACTCTGGGGTGCGCAACTTCGTTAGGGTTGCGCCAGTGGCATTGATCGAGTAATCGGGCATAGTCGCTCCTCCCTGAGAGGCAAGATACGGGCGTGGGAACGCCCGACGGCAAGCTCAGCCGCACCTGACACCCCGAGCCGGCGGACGACGGTTCGGGGGTGGCTGTGTTCCCGCGCCTTTGCAGGAGCCCGGCGGCAGAACCTGTGGACCGACGAATCGCCGCGAGAGCATACACCCTTCGGCAGGCCCACGCCAGCGCGCGACCCCGCTGGAGCGGCTCGTCCCTTCCGGTCCATTGCCGGTCACAGGCCGTCCCACCGTAGTGCCTCGCGGCCCGCGCCCCCGTTCTGAGCGCCCCAAGGGCCCCTGGGACCTCCAAACCGGCAAAGGGGCGGCAAATCGCGAGTTGCCGATCCGCGAGGTACCCCGACCCATCTCCTCGTCACCGTTGGGTGTCAGGTGTGGTACAATCAGGTAACCGCCCCCAGGAGCGCGACAGATGCTCGACGCCCCCAGCCCGGCGTCCGCGTCGGAGCCGTCGGCGACCGCCGCCGCACGCCGACCCCAGTGGGTCGGCCTCACCGCCGACGAGTGTTTCTGGCTGGCGGCGGTCGGGGTCGGGCTGGCGGCGGCCTTCGGGCCCGAGCTCATCTGGATGGTCGGCCGCTGGCTCCGTAGCGAGTACTACGGCCACGGCTTCCTCATTCCACCTCTCGCGGCTTACCTGATGTACCGCCGACGGGAGCCGGTTGCCGAGGCAGTCGGCGTGCGGGGACGCAGGCTGGGGCTGGCGGTGGTCCTGGTCGGGTTGGCGCTTCACCTGGCGGCCGTGCTCGTGGACGTGAACTTCGCGTCGGGGTTTGCGTTCATCGCGGTTCTGTGGGGGCTGGTATGCTGGTTGTGGGGCTGGCGGGCGGCGCGCCTGGTGCTCTTTCCGATGGCGTACCTCGCCTTCATGGTCCCGGTCGACCGCTTGCTGATCGACGCTTTCGCCAGTCCGCTCCAGCTCATCGTGGCCCAGGCGGCCGCGGGCATCGCGAAGGCCCTGGGGGCGCCGGTCGTGCGGGAGGGTGTCAACCTCGGCCTGCCCACGTACCTGTTCGAGGTGGCTGTGCCCTGCAGCGGGCTGAAGTCGCTCACCACGATGGCCGCGCTCGCAGCGCTGTATGCCTGGGCGCTGCGAGCGCACTTGTGGCAGCGGCTGGCCGTCTTCACGGCGGCCCTTCCGCTCGCGGTGCTGGCGAACATCACGCGGGTGACCGCGATCCTGCTTGTCGCCCACGGTCTGGGCGCGAACCTCGCGGAGGGGTTCGTCCACACGCTGTCCGGCGTGCTGGTCTTCGCGGTCGGGCTGCTGGGGTTGTACGGTACAGGGAGGCTCCTCGGGTGCCGAGCGCTGCGCGACGATATCTGATCCCCTTGCTGCTGTTGGCGCTGACGACGGCGGCCGCCGGCGGCATCCGCCGCGCCCGGCCGAC
>Ga0233425_10008244_pt1 | contig 13996 bp, 14 predicted proteins | sample Watercolumn_Towu_2_FD_181712 | JGI IMG/M metagenome (GOLD analysis project Ga0233425, IMG submission 181712) | Freshwater microbial communities from Lake Towuti, South Sulawesi, Indonesia - Watercolumn_Towuti2014_140_MG | ecosystem: Environmental > Aquatic > Freshwater > Lake | place...
GAACATGTGCATGAGGCTGAGATTGCTTACCTTGCCGCGCTTGGCAGAAAATTCAGCCCCGACCCTGTTAAAGGATCGTCACAGGGGGTTGCAGAATTTCGCCAGGAAATACTTGCAGCGCTGGCAGCTTCGGCGTGTGGCGAGATCCCTCCGAGAGGTCCGCGCGGCGGATTGCGCTGGACGCCGCGCTTCTTCGTGCGGCGGCTTGCCTGGCACGCGCTTGACCACGCCTGGGAGATCGGGGATCGCATTGTGTGACCTTGGCAATAAAAGAGCAGCGGTCCCTCGGAAATCTGGAAGGGCATTGCAACCTTATGAACCAAACCAAAGGCAGCAATTCCGTCTGAAGCTAATACGAATTTGCCTGAACAGGCTTTATCCAGCGATTTACATCTCAGGCGAATGATCGCATAATTAACCTTAATCAATTTGCACTATTTGCGGAGAACTAATATGAAAAGCATAATAAAAAAACTTATCGGTCAAGCGACAATAAATCCAGTGATTTTCTATTCGGGGAAGATTTGCGGATATCTTTCCTGGGGGATTCTCTTGGGATATATTTTTAATATTATTCAATGCCAAGGTTTTCAGAATACTTTTCTTCAAACGTTTTCAAAAGTGATCGCAGCTTTGGGATTGATGATCGTTGTTATCAGTATGATTAATTTAGGAGGATCAATCAGGCTGGGATTGCCGACAGAAAAAACCACATTGAAGACCTCAGGCCTATATCGCTTGAGCAGAAATCCCATATATCTGGGATTTAATTTAATGTCAATCGCAGCAATGGCTTATTGCATGAACATCGTGGTTTGGGTTTTAGGAATTTATAGCATGCTCACATACCATTTGATAATCATGGGAGAGGAGAAGTTTTTGGCAGAACGGTTTAAAGATGAATATGCAAACTATAAAAAGAAAGTAAGAAGATATATCTAATCGTTATGCCTGGCACGCGCATGACCACGCCTGGGAGATCGAGGATCGGGTCGAATGATCCAGAGAGCGGCAGAGCAATGATCTCTATGAGATTTATTTGTAAAGGAAGAAATTAATCATGAAAACCTTTAGTGAAAATATGCTTGAATACCGGGACCAGTTAAAGAAAGGGGCTATTCAGAATGCTTATAAAGGCCTCATGGATTACGTTCTGAACCTGAGAAACCATATGAAAAGCAAATATCCCGACTGCTCGGTATCCGGCAGCCTCTATTTTGGCTACATGGACATGACCTATTTTTCCTTTACGCCAAGTTCCTTAAAGGACCGCGACCTGAAGATCGCCATCGTATTTGTTCATGAAACTTTCCGCTTCGAAGCCTGGCTGGCGGCAGTCAATAAACAAGTTCAGGAAAAATACTGGAAATTTCTCAAGGATAGCGGCTGGGATAAATACCGGCTTGTGCCCGATGTGAAAGGCAATGATGCTATTCTAGAGCATGTTCTGGTGGGTGATCCGGATTTTGCCCACCTGGATGCCTTGACCGCACAGATCGAAAAGGAAGCTGTAAAATTTATAAAGACCATCGAACAATTCTTGTCAGCTCAATCGCTCGGAAATTGATTTATGCGCTCATAACGGCTTTTTCCTGAAAGCCGGACAGCCAAAGTAAAAAAAATAATGCTGGGATGGTTTTTTAAGGATTAAATATGGAAGAAAAGAAAGTACCAATTTCCCCGCGAGCAATAATCCAGATGCTCATCATGGTCGTTCTTATTCCCCTTGCGCCGCTGCTGATCTCGCGGCGCTGGGATTGGTGGGAGGCCTGGGCGTATGCCGGCATTTGCATTTTGGGTTTTGCTATAAGCCGCTGGCTGGCTGCGAAACGCAACCCGGACCTTATTGGTGAACGCGCCCGTTTTTTGCGCCATGAAGATACTGCGCCGTGGGATAGGGTGCTTGCCCCGCTGGTGGGGCTGGGCGGGAGCCTGATCCCGGTGGCTGCCGGTTTCGATGCATTGTACAACTGGCCGCCCGCCTTCGGATTGCCTCTTCGGATCTTGGCGCTGGTGATCATTTTGGCGGGCTATGCATTGGGGGCTTACGCTCTGATCGAGAACCGCTTCTTCTCCGGAGTGGTTCGCATTCAGGCTGAGCGTGGTCACAGCGTCATTTCAAGCGGTCCCTATCGCTGGGTGCGGCACCCCGGCTATTCCAGCGGCATGCTATCTTATCTGGCAGGGCCATTACTCCTGGGTTCATACTGGGCAATGCTGCCGGCAGTTTTGCTGCTGGTGGTGTTGGTAATAAGGACCCGGCTTGAAGACCGCTACCTGCTGGAAAACCTGGAGGGTTATCGCGAGTACGCCGGCAAAGTGCGCTATAGATTATTGCCGGGGATCTGGTAATTAATAAAACAGGAATGTTGTGGGCATAGTTTCTTCAATTTATTGAAGCAGATCTGGAATATCGATCGGCCAATAAGGAAATGATAAAAATCTCTAATACGAAGGTTATCCATAACGGCTCTATATTGAATGACCATTCAATATGAAAGGGAAAATAACAGGATCAATTACTGTAAATCCAATTCATGAATTGTAGGTCGCCCTCACAACCAGTGATAAGGATATTCAATTTCAATTATTGAATATTGGAATTATATAATGCTGAACCGCCCTGTAAAACTCCCCTGGGATGAACCCGGCTGGCATGGCCAGGTCGCTGAATGGATCGCCGACCAACTGACAGCCAACGGGCGGAATGCCACCGGACCGGTTGAGACCGTACACCAACGCATCTGGTCCATTTTTATGCGCGTTCCAACGGATCAAGGCATTGTATTTTTTAAGGCACCCGCGCCCCCTTTCTATGAGGCGCCGCTCACGCGGGCGCTGGCGAACTGGCGGCCGGACTGCACTGTGCCGCTGCTAGGGATTGACCAAAATCGCGGCTGGCTGCTTTCAGCGGATGCCGGCAGCACTCTGCGCTCGAATGGACAAAGCCCGGCCCAGGTTGAGCATTGGCTGAAAGCACTGCCGGTCTATGCCGGCCTTCAGATCGAGATGGCAGCTCATGTGGATGAGCTGTTAATCTTCGGTATGCCTGACCGGCGCCTGGCTGTCCTGCCTGACCTGTATTCCCGGCTGCTGGATGAGACCAGCAGCTTGCGCATTGGGTTGGAACTCGGCCTGACCCCCGAAGAATACCACGCCCTGCAAAACCTGCGCCCCAGATTCGCTCAATTATGTGTTGAACTGGACAGTATCGGGCTGCCTGCCACGCTGACGCATGAAGAGATCCATGAGAATAATGTGCTGTTCGATGGCATGCGGTACATCTTTACAGACTGGAGTGACAGCAGCGTGGCGCACCCGTTTTTTAGCATGATCGTAACGCTGCGGGCGGCATCGCATTGGCTTAAGCTGGATGAATGCGGCCCTGAAATGATGCACATGCGTGATGCCTATCTGGAGCCGTGGAAAATATTTTCCAACCGCGATCATCTGATATCCGCTTTCAATATTGCCTGCCGTCTGGGGATGGTTAACCGGGCGCTTTCGTGGAATGAAGCTCTTAGATCATTAACTGAAGAGCAGATCGAACCCTATAATGACAGCGTTCCCGGGTGGCTGCAGGATTTTTTGCGGGCGGAAATGGCACAAAGGAAGTAGCAGTCCCCTTGCCAAGCCTGGGAAGTAATTGAGAAATAGTAAAACCTAAGTTTCCGGGAAGAATTCCGGCGCGAATTCGATCAAACCGCTGACGCCCATCAAACCCCCTTCGCGAAGTTCCAGCACCATGAAGGCGTCTGCCGGGACATCAAATGGCGCCTGAATATTAAAATTGCCGGCTGGCTGGTAGCCAAACCGCTGATAGTAGTTCGGGTGCCCCACCAGGATGGCAACGCTGTGGCCCAATTCCCTGGCAATGCGGTGCCCTTCAGCGATAAGCTTCCCGCCGATGCCCTGCTTCTGGTATTCGGGCAGCACTGCCACAGGTGCAAGCGCCAGAGCGGGGTGGATACCGACCTTCATCTTGGTGAACATGATATGCCCGACGATCTTCCCGTCACATACAGCCACCAGCGATAATTCCGGAATGAAGGCGCTGCTTTTTCGCAACCGGTTCACCAGGTCTTGCTCATCGCCGCTGGCCACTTCCATCGTTTCGAAGGCGGATCGCACAACCGCATAAACACTGTCGAAATCAGTTTCCCGTTCCTGCCTGATCAAAATATTCATCTTCGTTACTTCCATTAGATAGTTTTTCTTTCTCCGGTTAAGAATCCCGCGAATTCGTTCATAAGCTCTGCGGGGAATATTTCGCTTATATCCCATTTGCTCATATATCTTTATACGCGAGTTATAACCCTTCGAACAGGCAGCCGGGTGTTAATAAATTGTTGAGAACGTTTATTGAACTGAGGAACTAAATTATATATATATTTGCAAGTTCAGCTGAATTGCATTGCAGAAGATCAATAAGTAGCAAATTGTGGGTTTGAAGCTCGCCAGTGAAAAGAATAGAGGAAAAAAGGTTGAACTAAATCGAACAAAAAATAATCCATGGGTGCTGATGACCCCGCCTGGGACATCTGAATACACCATGCATGTGGAAGTCAGGGATGGCGTTCAGGTTTTGGTGTGTACGGTGGGTAAAACAGTGCTGCTGTATGATGCACGCTGTGTTACCGATTTGCATGCCATGCTCATAGATGCGGGCGGATGGGTTGAACTAGGCGGCGCGGATGAACAGAAACCCGCCAAAGAAGGTACGGTTGAAGCCTGGGGGCGCTCACCGGATAATCCCATCGGCGGTTGGTATGGATTGAAAAAGGGGCTGCGTGGGCGCTTTGGTGTTTATCTCCCTCCCCTTATGGAGGCGCTGGGTTTGTGCGAATTGGAGCACAACCCCAAGAATAATCGCATGCGAGCCAAGTAAACCCTCTTTACAATCCAATAGTTCAGCGGATCTACGTCAGCAGCTGCTTGAAATAACATTAAGAACTCTAAGACGCTCATTAATAGCGTTTATTTCTGTTTTAAAAGAAATCAAGGGAACTTATTTGATAATCTTACGTTATGAAAATGAAGTGTTCGCAAATACAGCAGCCAGGGTTAAGTAAATATCTGATTTGGCTGTGCAAGGCAAATGGAGGAAGTGATGTCAAGAAATTCCAGGTTGGTGTTGATATTGATGGTCGTCGCTCTTATGTTTCTGGCGGCCTGCGATTCGGTACCCGATACTGAAAAAATTCCCAATCCCGCCTCGGTTTTTTGTGTCCAGAACGGCGGAAAATTGGAAATGCGGCAAGATGCGTCTGGAGCAACCGCCGGTATCTGCGTTTTTCCGGATGGCAGCGAATGTGAGGAATGGGCTTTCTTCCGCAAAGAATGCCAGCCTGGCGAATCCCTGAATGAACCGATCCCGCTTGCCGCCCCTGACGCAGCCAATCCCTCCCCGGCCGCCGAAGCTGAAATAGGCGCCGACGGATGGAAGGTCTATCGCAATGCTGACCTGGGCTATCAATTCCATTACCCCGTAAATTCAAAGATCGTAATGAATGATGAACTGCTGAACAGCCTTTCCATCATTCCCGATCAGGAAAGCGCGCAGGGATGTGATATTTCTATCAGCCATCCATCCGACCGTTTAGATTACCGCCCGCCCGAAGGGGCGGATCTGCCCAGATGGCTGGCAGACCATAACCTGATGGGCGAAAACCGCCAGCCGGATATACAGATTGCCGGGACAATCGCTGTTCATTTTCGGCACGAGCGCAGCCCGCAGTCTTACGCCATGGACCGCTATTACTTTGCGCATAACGGCCAGCTTTTTATGATCATCATCGGCCACACCGGCGAAAGTGAAAACTGGGACTTCTATAACCATTTTCTCGAGTCCTTTCAGTTTGAGGAACTAAACTGACCCTGGTTCTCCCATCCTGAACATTCATAGATTTATAATGGGTGGGCAGAAGGTTAATGGCATTTTTTTCAGGAGGCGCGCATGGTCAGGTATGCATTCGGGAAGGTTGTGACCGGGGAAGAGCTGAGGGATATTTTTCAAAAGGAACTGGGTTCCGAATACCGCGTTCAGGTGAAAAGGAACCGCATCGAGATCGTGCAGGATGGCACCAAAGCCTGTATCATCGCATTCAAGGAGGAAAACGGCAGAACCGAGTGCTCCAGTCCGAGCGGATACATGCCGCTGGGCTTGCCGCGCACTTTTATTGTTTTCGCGGGAATCGGCTTGCTTGCACTGGCCTTCTACCAGAATAATAATTACCTGATCCTGGTCATTGGTGCGCTCATCCTTTCGCTGCTCATGCGCCTGCCTTCACAATCCCTTGTCGATAAGGCCACCGAGATCCTGCACAGGGTGGCAAGTGAAGGGTAAGGAAAAATTCAGTTTTCCCAAATCACTCCATTTTTTACGGCATAATTGTCATTTAGAATAGAGCTGCACCAACCTGGTGCAGGCGGCAAAATTTTCAGGAGGACAGGATGGTATCAATGGAAAGCGAGAGCCATTTTCCTTATCAATTCATTGACAAGGTGATCATCACCGAAGAAGCGATCAAAGAGCGGGTCAGGATCCTGGGTGAGACCATCACCCGTGATTACCAGGATTCGGAAAACCTTTTATTGCTGGGCCTGCTGCGCGGCAGCATCGTCTTTATTACCGACTTGATGCGACAGATCCAGCGCGACATCACCATGGACTTCATGTCCATTTCCTCCTATAACAAGTCCGAATCCAGCGGTTTCGTGCGCATCGATTCAGACCACAAGACCAATATCCGCGGCTGGGATGTGATCCTGATCGATGACATCATCGACACTGGCTACACTATCCGCACCGTCAACAAACTGCTGCTCGACCGCGAGCCGCGCAGTCTGAAAGTGTGCACGCTGCTGGACAAGCCCGACCGCCACAAGGTGGATATTGCCATTGACTACCTGGGCTTCAGCATTCCTGATTATTTTGTGGTGGGCTATGGCCTGGACTATGATGAAAGAGGGCGCAACCTGCCCTATATTGCCTCGGTTGACCTAAATAAAAGGAAGATGTAGCCATGCCGCTGGATATCGTTGCCGGTGCGCAGTGGGGGGATGAGGGCAAGGGCCGGGTTGTGGACCTGCTCTCGGAAAAAGCGGATATTGTAGCGCGCTATAACGGCGGCGATAACGCCGGCCACACGGTGACCGTGGACAAAGCGGTCTATAAACTGCACGTCATTCCATCAGGCATTATCCATCCCCAAACCATTGGCGTTCTGGGCGGCGGAATGGTGCTTAATCCCCAGACATTTGTGGACGAGATCCAGCTGCTGCGCAAGGCAGGCGTGGAGATCACCCCCGAGCGCCTGTGGGTTTCGGACGCGGCGCAGCTGATCACACCGGCGCATCGCCTGCTTGACCGTGCGCAGGACGCAGCGCTTGGGAAAGCCCAGATCGGCACCACCGGGCGCGGCATCGGGCCGGCCTATGTGGATAAGGCGTCGCGGCGGGGCTTGCGTGCCGGCGAGATCCTGGATGCCGAATTCTTTGCCGGGCGCGTAAAAACCCACTTTGAAGAAGTTAACCGCCTGCTTACCGACCGGTATCACCAGCCATGCATGGCTGTGGATGCCCTGATAACTGAATATCTCGGCTTTGCCGAACAAATGCGCCCTTACATCCGCCGCATCGGGCCGCTCCTCCAAAAAGCGCTTAATGAAAGGCGCACCATTCTGGCTGAAGGCGCCCAGGGGACGCTGCTGGATGTGGAGCAGGGCACCTATCCCTTCGTCACCAGCTCATGCACCACCTCGGCCGGCGTGTTCAGCGGGCTGGGTCTGGGTGTGCAGGCAACCCGCCGGGTCACTGGCGTGACCAAAGCATTTCAAACGCGCGTGGGGGCGGGCCCTTTCCCCACCGAATTGGAAGGCGAAGCGGCGCAGTTCCTGCGCGGCACAGGCGCCAACCCCTGGGATGAGTACGGCACCACCACCGGGCGCCCGCGCCGGGTTGGCTGGCTGGATCTGGTGCTGCTCAATTACGCGCGCGAGGTCAACGGTTTTAGCGAGATCTTTCTGACCAAGCTGGACGTGCTCACCGGCCTTAAAGAGATACAGGTTTGCACGGCTTATCAACGCGATGGGAAAGAACTGCTTTCCCTGGATTTTTCCGGCGATGCGCGCCTGTTATCACTGTGCGTCCCGGTTTATCAGACTCTGGCCGGCTGGCAGGCGGACCTGCGCGCATGCCGTACCTGGGGCGACCTGCCCGAAGCGGCGCGCGCTTATGTGCGCTTTATTGAAGAGAAGACCGGACTGCCGGTGGCTTACATTTCCGTCGGACCCGAACGTTCGGCGCTGATCACAAGGAGCTGACCCGATGCTTTCCTTTGAAGATTACCAGAGCCCTTTCAGCTGGCGCTACGGTTCAGCCGAAATGCGCCGCATCTGGGGCGAGGAGAACAAGCGCCTGCTGTGGCGCCGGCTGTGGGTGAGCCTGGCGGAAGCGCAGACAGAGTGGGGGCTGGTTTCACGCGAACAGGTGGACGATCTCAAGGAACACATGCTTGAAGTTGATGTGCCCCAGGCGCTGGAGTTTGAAAAAACCAGCCGCCATGATCTGATGGCTGAACTGAAGGTTTTTGCTTCGCAGTGCCCGCTTGGCGGGGGCATCCTGCATTTGGGAGCGACATCGATGGATATCAAGGATAATGCCGAAGCCCTGCAGATCGCCCAGTCGCTGGACCTGCTTCTGCCCAAACTTGCTCATCTGCTGATGCTGCTGGCCGTCAAGATCGAGGAGTATGCCGCCCTGCCGGTAATGGCCTTTACGCATTTGCAGCCAGCCGAACCGACCACGCTGGGTTACCGCCTGGCGGGATACGCGCAGGATTTTCTGGAAGATCACCAATCGCTCGTTCGCGTCCGCAGGGAATTAAAAGGCAAGGGTTTCAAGGGTGCGGTTGGCAATGCCGCCTCTTTTACCGCATTGCTCGGTCCTGAAGGCCAGCGTTGCTTGGAGGCGCGCCTCAGCGAGACGCTGCAGCTGCCCTTTTTTGACGCGGCCACCCAAACCTACCCGCGCCGGCAGGATTATGTTATTCTCAGCGCCCTGGCTTCTTTGGCAGCCGGCGCGCACAAATTTGCTTTTGATTTGCGCCTGCTGCAGTCTGAGGTGATCGGCGAACTGGCAGAGCCCTTCAGCGAAACGCAGGTGGGGTCGTCTGCCATGCCTTTCAAGCGCAACCCGGTGGAAGCCGAGAAGATCTGCTCCCTGGCGCGCGCGGTGAGCGCCGCTCCCCTGACCGCCTGGAACAACTCTGCCAATTCGCTGCTCGAGCGCACGCTGGATGACAGCGCCAACCGCCGCACGCTTTTCCCTGAAACTTTCCTAGCGCTGGATGAGATCGTGATCGTGTTGGCAAAGATCGTGGATGGGTTAAAGATCGACACGACCAGAATGAAAAGCAACCTTGAAAAATTTGGGCCGTTCGCTGCGGTTGAACGCGTTATGCTTGCCGCGGTCAAGAACGGCGCTGACAGGCAGGAAATGCATGAGGTGCTGCGCGGTCTGAGCATGGCGGCCTGGCAGGCGCTTGAGAAAGGTGAGCTCAATCCGCTCGCGGAGCTTGTTGCCCGCGATGAACGGGTGACCCGCTGGATCGCGCCGGAAATCTCGCGCCAGCTTTTTAAGGTGGAAGACTACACAGGGATGGCCGAACCGCGCGCCCGCGAGATCGCGCAAAAAGTGCGTGACCGCATTCATGCAAACCAGGAATGATGCTTTCCAATCCTGCAGGATTGAATTCATCGGGAGAACTTACAGGGATAATAATTAATATGGATAAATGGAATGCAAATGATTATTCCAGGAATTCCTCGGCACAGGAATCGTGGGCAAAAGAGTTAATTTCCAAACTTTCTTTAAAGGGGCATGAATCGCTGATCGATATTGGCTGTGGTGATGGGAAAATAACAAATGAGATCGCTGCTCGCTTGCCGGCTGGTCTGGCAGTTGGCATTGATTCGTCCGGGAGCATGATCGAATTGGCATCTTCAACATATGCCAGAGACAATTTGTCATTTGTATTAATGGACGCAGAGAACATCCATTTGGACAGAAAGTTTGATGTGGCATTTTCAAACGCCACACTGCATTGGGTGAAAGACCACCAGGCAGTGCTCGCAAGTCTAAAAAAACACATGAATCCGAATGGGAAGATCCTGTTTCAGATGGGCGGCAAAGGTAATGCTCAGGATATCGTAAACACATTGGATAGAATCACTGCTGATGAAAGGTGGAGCGAATTCTTTAAACAATTCGAGTTTCCTTATCACTTCTGCGAGGTGGAAGATTATGAGGCCTGGCTGCCGGCCTCAGGTTATCGGGCGGTTCGAATAGAGCTTATCACCAAGGATATGGTCCATAAAAATACAGAAGGATTAAAAGGGTGGCTGCGGACCACATGGTTCCCTTACATTAACAAAATACCGATCGACTTGAGAGAATCTTTCCTGGACGAATTAGTGAACACATTCCTCGAAGAAATACCTTTGGATCCATTAAAACAAACCCATGTAAAAATGGTCAGGCTGGAAGTTGAAGCATACGTTCTGTAGGATCCTGGATTATTTTTGAAGGAATGAGTTTTGTCTGCTGCATGAAACCGACACATCTTGATTGTTTGCGCATCAGCAGGATACCAGGCCTACTCCCCGTTCATCGGATCGCGAAATGATCGAAGGTTTTTTTGGTAAGGTCAAGAAAATCGTTCCAAAAATAAGGCCATATACGTTCATCACTTTTCTGGCAAAGTTTCTGCGAATTTTACGCCCTGCTCAACCCATCGCCTTAATTCCTTGTCGCTTTCCACACCCTTCGGTTTGACTGTGATCCAGTTTTTCATTGGGCGGCCGGTGATATCAAAAAGGCTGACATGCGGCTTTAACAACGCCTGGTCGTAATCGATCCTGGAAAGGCGAACGATCAAGTCATCTTTATAAACGCCGCAGGCCATATTGCCTTTTATCAGGTAGCCTATTCCCCCGAACATTTTTCTTTCAACGAACGAAGTCGTTTCTTTTAAAATCGTGCTGATGCGCTCAGCCAGTTTTTCATCGTATGCCATACAGCATCCTTTGTTTGATCGGATTATTCCTTTCAAGAATTAATAATAACCTCCGTTTTTTTGGCCGTAACCCGCCCTTGCTCGAGAGGGTTAATCATCCAGAGAACATTCCTTAAGTGTTTCTTCCAATTATCCGATAAATACATGAAAAGAGAGGTTCTATAAATGAAATTACCTCGTTTTTTGAAAAATGGATTGATAGCGATTTTTGTTTTAGTGCTTGTCGCAGGGGCAGGCGGCGGGTATTATTTCCTAAGGTATCTGCCTTATACTGTCGCGCCGCAATCTTTTCCGCAAATTGACGGGCAGATCAATGCTGCTGGATTAAAAGCTCCAGTTGACATTTATCGGGATGGCATGGGCATCCCGCATATTTATGCCAGCAATACCCACGACCTTTTCTTTGCACAGGGTTATGTGCATGCGCAGGATCGTTTCTGGCAGATGGACGCATGGCGGCACATTGGTTCGGGCACCCTCTCCGAGATGTTCGGTAAGGGGCAGCTTGAAACAGACATTTTCCTGCGGACGCTTGGCTGGGAACATACGGCCCAGGCCGAATGGGAAGGTCTAAATCCGGGCGCGCGCGAAATTTTATTGTCTTATGCGGATGGCGTGAATGCTTACCTGCAGGACCATAATGGCACAGCGCTCAGCCTTGAATATGCACTGCTGAAATTGCTCAGCCCTGACTATAAGATCCAGCCATGGACGCCAGTCAACAGTCTGACATGGGGTAAAGCCATGGCGTGGGATCTGCGCGGAAATATGGAAGAAGAGATCGAGCGAGCGGTTCTGTTAAAAACGCTTACGCCGCAGCAGGTGGATGAACTTTTCCCGGCTTATCCGGATGATCATCCCGTCATTGTGAACAAGATCGGCAATGGAGCTTCAGCGCAGGGGCCAACCGCCGATCAGGCAGCCTTCACAATTCCCGACCAAACCCTGAATGCCTTGGCATACAATGTTTCGCTGTTAGACCCGGTGCTGGGTGCCATGGGGGATGGGATCGGTTCCAATTCATGGGCAGTATCGGGAAAACTGACCGAATCGGGGAAACCCTTGCTCGCCAATGACCCGCATTTGGGAATTCAGATGCCTTCCATATGGTACCAGGTGAGCATGCACTGCCAGCCAAAGACCGATGAATGCCCTTATGAGGTCGCCGGTTTTTCCTTTGCGGGGGTACCCGGGGTGATCATCGGGCATAATGACAGGATCGCCTGGGGTTTTACAAATGTCGGTCCGGATGTGATGGACCTGTATATCGAGAAGGTCAATCCTGATAATCCCAACCAGTACGAAATCAATGGCAGCTGGGTGGACTTTCAGACCCGCACCGAGACGATCTCAATTGCTGGCGGAAAACCCGTTGTAATAACCGTCCGCTCCACCCGCCATGGCCCGGTGATATCTGATTCGTATGGTCCTTTAAAGGATCAGGGAGACCCGAATGATAAAGCATTTATTCCCTTTAAAGACAGCGCGGGGATTGAACTTCCTGAACATTATGCTGTTGCCCTAAAATGGACAGCCTTAACGCCATCCACACCCTTCGAAGCCATCTGGGGTTTTGACAAGGCACTCGGCTGGGAGGATTTCCGCAAGGCAGCACAAAATTACCATGTGCCCGCACAGAATCTGCTTTATGCTGATGTGGATGGGAATATTGCCTATCAGATGCCGGGTGATATACCAATCCGCGTCAATGGAGACGGGCGCCTGCCTGTACCGGGTTGGACGGATGACTATGAATGGGTAGGATTTATCCCGTTTGATGAACTTCCTTTTACTATTAATCCTCCTGAGGGTTTTATCGCAACAGCAAATAATCAGGTATCGCCGCGCGATTACAAATACCTCATTACCAGCGATTGGGATTATGGTTTTCGCGCTGATCGGATCGTAGAAATGATCGCCAAAGTGGATGGCAAGATTAAAATTGCTGATTTCCAAAAGATGCAGGGCGATATGTTTGATGCCAATGGTCCTGTTTTTGTTCCTTTGTTAATGCAGCTTGACATCCCTGCCCGCAGCCCGGAGGAAACGCTTGCATTGAACTTGCTCGGCGCCTGGGATTTTCAGGCCTCAAAGGGATCATCGGCTGCGGCCGTTTTCCAATCCTTCTGGCGCCATTTGCTGCAGAATACCTTCAACGATGACCTGCCGGAGGCGTTCTGGCCGGATGGCGGTTCACGCTGGAACGAGATCATGCGCAGTATTTCAGCAGAGAGCTCATGGTGGGATTATAAAACAACCGAGGGCATGGTTGAAACGCGCGGCGAAATCCTTGAAAGATCTTTTAAAGAAGCGGTAAAGGAACTCACTAAAACCTATGGCAAAGATCCTTCAAAATGGAAATGGGGCGATATGCACACAGCTACTTTCCGCAACCAAACCCTGGGGGAGTCAGGCATAGGCCTGATCGAAGCCCTGTTCAACCGCGGGCCTGTTTCAACTGGCGGCGGTGAGGCGATCGTCAATGCAACAGGCTGGTCTGTGATCGATGGGTATGAGGTCAACTGGCTGCCATCCATGCGCATGATCGTCGATCTGGGCGACCCCAACAATTCGATCAGCGTGCACACTACAGGACAATCCGGCCACGCCTATCATCCGCATTATGAGGATATGACGCAGCTTTGGGCAGATGTTCAGTATTTCCCCATGGGATGGGATCGGGACACTATAATTAACGGCGCAGAAGGATATTTAATTCTCGCGCCTTAGGTTGTTCTGGTTTTTTATACCTGAATTTAACTGGTAAAGGCAGAAAGCCACTGACAACTGAATAAGTTCATTGAAATGCTGGTTTATGGTGTGATCGGACTGCTGATCTTCACCAAATTGCTGGATGTGCTCACGACACTTGGCAGGATCAGGCAGGCGGACACCGAGACCAACCCCTTCGCACGCGGG
>Ga0233425_10008245_pt1 | contig 13994 bp, 15 predicted proteins | sample Watercolumn_Towu_2_FD_181712 | JGI IMG/M metagenome (GOLD analysis project Ga0233425, IMG submission 181712) | Freshwater microbial communities from Lake Towuti, South Sulawesi, Indonesia - Watercolumn_Towuti2014_140_MG | ecosystem: Environmental > Aquatic > Freshwater > Lake | place...
ATTCATTATTTATTTCGCATTTCAGAATCTTGTAAGTACCTTGGTAAATGCAATAAAGCTAACTCTAGATGGAAGCACCTCACAGATATGGATTTCGTGCTAGAATTCTGGGCTTCTTGGTGGGAGGAAGCTACAGATTTACAGAAAGAAGCTCTCCTTTACCATGAACTAAAACACATCGAACGAACGGTAAAAATGAAGGATGATCAAGAAGTTGTCATATGGAGAACAAAAAAGCATGATGTAGAACTTTTTATCCATGAGATCGAAAATTATGGGGCATGGTCCACAGACTTGGTGGTACTTAAAGAAGCATTTAAGGATAAGTAATGATCGGTACTACATTTAAATTCCAAACAAATTTCAATGATTTGGAAAACAATTTACCCAAGAAATTTGTATTGGAAAGGATTGGTAATGCCTTTGCAGGTAAGGGATTTACCCTCCAATTTGTGGAGTTTGAAATAGTAAACCCTATAGAAGATATCGAATTGATACAGTTGTTTGCCAATTTGGGAGAGGTTCTCACTATAGCCCCTTCCAAATTTACTATCTTAAATGATAACTATTGTATAAATATTACATCTTCCAATAGGGATGGATACAAACCTTTAATTTCTACTATTTACACTTCTAATGTAGACGATTATAAAACTGTCAGGGATAAATTTAAAGCACTTATAGAACCAATTAGAAAGAAGATATTCTCAGTTAAGATTAGGTGGTATTATACTACTAAAGAAGGTTCGGATTACGTTTCCATGATGGAAACTATAGAGGATATTGTACATCAAGAATCCTATCCATTTATTCCAAATATAGATCAATACATAGATGATTATATTAAGAGCAATGAGCAGGTTCTTATTTTAATAGGCCCCCCTGGGACCGGGAAGACTAGATTTCTACGTTATTTCCTTAAAAAACTACATGATCATGTAAACCCTATGGCGACGACTAAAGATTGGGAGGATATCCCTACTATAGATGAAGACAAACAAATTACTGTATCCTATACTACAGATAAAAATGTTATAGAATCAGATCACATATTTATAGACCTGTTTAGCGACAGAGTCAATTGTTTGATATTGGAAGATATAGATTTTAATTTAAGAGCAAGGAAAGAGGGTAATACAGCAATGTATAAACTCTTAGCGGCTTCGGATGGCCTGATTACAAATTCCAATAGAAAGATTATAGTATCTACTAATTTGGAGAATGAGAATAGGATTGATTCTGCTTTCATAAGACCAGGTAGGTGTTTCGATATATTGAAATTCAGACCGTTGGACCTGGAAGAGTCTAATTTGCTATTAGGCAAATGGGGTATAACTAAAGAATTAACCAAGGATGGTTATACCTTGGGTGAATTGTATAGGATTAAGAACACTATCAAATGAAAAGAAAAACTCAATCTAAACAATACGATTTGGAATTGGTAGAATTAGAAAAAGCAACGCCGGTCGAAATAAATAAAAAGATAATTAAAAGTATCTCCTACTCACAGGACGAAATATTGTCCAATATCATCTATCTACATACAGGACCTATCGAATTGGATGTCTGCTATGGTTCTGGATGTTTCTATAAAAAGATGCCTAAACCTAAATTATGTTTTGATATAGCTCCTAGGAAACCAGGGGTTATACCCGCTGATGTAAGGAATTTACCATTAAAAAATGAATCTATTAATTGTACGATCTTAGATCCCCCGTTTATGGCAAGGACAGGCCCCGGTGCTACACTCAAAGCTAAGTTCGGGGAACTTAAAGGAACTATAGAAGACCTTTGGGATTTCTATGAAGAAGGAATGAGGGAAATCTACAGGATATTGAAACCGGAAGGGTGGTTAATTTTCAAATATCAGAATGGTGTTTTAGCGGGGGTTAATAATAATACCCATGTAGAAATATGTAATAGAGCCAAAGATATTGGATTTAAATGGGTAGATGAATTTATCTTGCTTGCTACACATAGAATGACTCATCCAAAACATAAGAAACAGGTACATGCTCGTAAATACCATTGTTTCTTTACTGTGTTTAAAAAAACTAATTCTGCGAAACCTAAGAAATGAAATCTAAGGGGAGGGTGGAACAAATGGGAATAAAAATGAGGATGGTTATAGTAATGGAGTATGAAGCTAACATATTAAACTATGACACTTCTGATATCAACAAAATGGCCGAAATAGATGAACAGGGTTTTAGTTCTAATTTAGATATAGTTATGGAGATGTTATATAATAATAAAAGCACTCTTTTGGTGGATAGTCCTTGGAATGGAATAGTAAAAGACAAAGGGACCAAAATATGTTAGGTGATAAATAATGCCACTCCATTTAGAATATAGACCGGACAAGTTAGACTCCTTACTAGGAAATGAACACCTCAAACAAAGCCTCAAATCTGTATTGGAGAGTAAAGACAGGCCAAGAGTTTTCCTACTACATGGTAAAACAGGTTGTGGGAAGACAACACTAGGGCGTATTATAGCTGATACTATAGGGTGTGCTCCTACTGAAATCAAAGAGTTGGATATCGGTGATGCGAGGGGGATAGATAATGCAAGGGAAATTAAAAGGGACGCAGCCTTCTTGCCTATGGATGGAGGATTAAAAGTCTACATCCTTGATGAAGTACAAAACTCTTTAGCTGGTTTCCAAGAAGCCCTACTCAAAACCTTGGAAGACACCCCCGAACATGTAGTATTCATATTATGTACTACTGATCCCCATAAACTAAAACCGACTATACGCAATAGGTGTTCCTCTTATGAGGTGATGCCCTTACCTGGGACACTAATTAAAAAATTACTAAAAAATGTATTGCAATCAGAAAAAGTCGATGACTTTCCTATCGAAGCCTTGGATTATATAGTACAATATTCACAGGGGGTGCCCAGAGAGGCACTTACCATTCTAAACCAAGTTATAGATCTACCTACCAATGAAGAAATCATTGCCTTCCTTAAAAGCTATAGAATTACAGAAGAACAGATCGAAAGTTTGGTTAAACTTATGATAGCTAATGCCCCTTGGATAGAACTAATTAAAGCGTTAAAAGAAATCAAAGATCAGGATGTAGAAAAAATTAGACGAGGGGTTCTGGGTTACTGTAGTGCTGTCCTTATGTCTAAACCATCCAAGAGATGTGCTATGATAATGGATTGTTTTAGTTCAAATATGTTTGATAGTGGTATGCCAGGGTTGGTGTTGGCAACATTCCAAACGACCCTGTAAGGGCATTACACGCGTTTACAGGGGCATTTAAAGGGTATACTATGGTTAAAAATTGGTTTAAAAGTTTGTTATATCGTATACCAATAATATTTATAAGTAAGAAAGAATTAGATTATAAAGAGAAAGAAGCCAATCAAAAACTTTCCAATTTGGAATATAACAATAAACGGTTAGTGGCATTGAATATAGAGTTAGGTGACAAATTTGATTTATTAGCTCCTATAGTTTACGGATTGAAAACTAAATATGATTATAAAGATGAATTAATCTATATCACAACAACTGTAGATTCCAGGTTATTTATGGAAGCAAGACAATGGCGAGGTTCTTTGGATTATATTGCGGATATGATATCTCATTCCTTACGTAGAGAGATATCTACTATTAACTTAGCTAGATTGCCAGATTATTGTCGTAGGATTAAAGAATACAGAACAACCACCGAACCATATAAGGAGGCAAATCCTTGGTAAAAAGAGACTTCGAAAAGGATATCTTGCTAAACATCACACAATTGCATACTGAATGGTTAGATTACCCTAACAAATACTCTTATTATAGTAAACTACTAACGGAAGCCGATAATATCAGAACCAAAACCAAAGATAAAATGGATGTGGTCAAAGCGGATCTGTATTTGGAGGCAAAAACCAAAACAGAAGAAATTTTTAAAGGTATAGATATTAAAAAAGTGACAGAGGGAACAATAGATAGTTGGATTACTACTAATCCCGTATATCGGAAAGCTGTAGAAGAACACCAAAAGTCGTGTTATAACTATAGCATATTAAAAGATCATCTTTATTCCATTGATAAACAGAAATATGCTTTAAGTAATTTAGTCAGCTTATGGTTAGCTGATTATTTTTCTACCCCCAGAGTGGACGAAAAAGTAAAACCCAAATTCGAAGAAACAGGAGAGAAAGATTTTAGGGAAGCACAATTGGGAGGATTACAAGATGCAGGGCTAAGGAGGAAAAAACAGGGTTGATAACATTTATCAGAATGGTTGGGGCTGAGTTGATAGGATTCCTTTTATGTCAATGGTTAATAGATGTATACAAAGAAACTAAAATAGAATACGATCTAATTAAGAATGGAGGAAATAATTAGTTATGGGTCTAAGTGCAGAACAAAGGAAGAAATTGTATGATGATCATTCGATGGATGATGCACACAAAAGATCTTACGATAGTAAGGATGCTGGGGCTTATAAAGATATTTTTGATCGTTCCCAATGTACTAAGTATAATGTAAGTTTTTTTAAGCCTGCGGCGACCGAACATCTAATTGATATCCTACCCTACCTTGCAGGCAAAAATGCCCCCTTTGTACAAGGGGCTAAGACTCTCGAAGGTTCCCCTGCTTATTTAGTAGATGTGTATGTCCATCGTGGAGTAGGGGTGAATGAAGACCAATATATTTGTATGGCTAGGTCTTATAATAAACCTTGTTACATCTGCGAGCAGAGGAATAATACTGATCTATCCACAGAGGAAATAGAAGCATTGCGCCCTAAACGCAGGACCGTCTATGCTATATGGGACAGGGATGCTGAAGGTAAAGGTGTGCAAGTATGGGAGGTAGCCCATTGGTATATGGAAAAGAAGCTGCAAGCTAGGGCGAAACGTCCTCGTGGAGGTGGGTATGTGAATTATAGTCACCCCAAACGTGGCAAATCTATTTCTTTTAGCATTACTGCTAAGGGTGAATTTAAAGAATATGATGGTCACGATTTTGTTGATAGGGACGATGAAATCCCAGAGGAAATTCTAGAGAAGGTACCGCCCCTTGATGAATTACTGCATTTGCCTTCTTATGAGGAAGTAAAAGTTGCTTATCTATGCACAGCTAGAGACGAAGAGGAGGAGATAGACGAACAGGAAGAGTTTGAGGAAGAGAGCGGAGCAGATAACCTTATATCTGAGAAGGAAGAAATTAAAAAAGAAAAAGTAGAAAAGGAGGCGAAAGAAAAGGTTTGTCCTATTGGTGCAGTATTTGGTAAGGATTTTGATGAGTATGAAGATTGTGATGAATGTAACATCCGTTTAGATTGTAAGAGTGTGAAAGAAGGAGACGAACCCCCAAAACGTAGGAGACGTAGAGAATAAAAATTGTACTCCCTATTTTAAAAAAGTAACCTTTTTTAAACAAAGCCCTTTATAATAGGGCATAACCAAATAAAAGCCCAAGTGGGGGTATCCTAATACCATAACGGTAGGGCGCGGAGGCTGACAAGCCAGCGTAGCAGGATGGTAGTAAATAGGCTAATTGGGTAAGCCCACCCCCATCATTCTATTGTGGTCTTTTATATCCGCGTTATTTAGTGGGTAGGGGTTAAGATGATTACACATATTGTATACACAATCCCAAAGGGAGGGATTGGATGACCGAATCTGAAGCCAGAACTAAAATAGAAAAGGCTGGAGGTTCTTGGGAAATTTTCTGTAAATGGATGTATGGACAGACTATAGGCATAAACCCAGAAACAAATGAGCCAGATATTTATGAATATGATGTAGAAAGATTTATTAGTTATAAATGCAACCCAGCAAGGGAACCTTTAGGAAGCTGGGATTAAATACCAAGAACAAATGCGAAACAAACTCAAAGGCATAAGTGGTTCCTACTATAAAATGACTGGTACTCATAAAACTACCGCTCGCCTTTTCAATTTTAAAAACAAAGGCATAGAAGGTTCCTAACATTGCAGCTTGATAGGCTATCCATATTACCTTCCGCCTTTAGGTTTCGGGGCACAAGGGGTTCCTATTTAAATACTGAATAGTCGAACTTTACCCCTCGCCCTTATTTTAAAAGGAGAACACAATGGAATCTATAGTAAGGTTATTCAGAGCTTTACCCGTAAAAGATAAAACCAAACGCCGGGTAAGTCCTTACCTTTTATCTAAAACAATTCCCAATGGGTTTCTCCTTTCTGAAGAAGTCCAAGCTAACTATTCAGACGAAGAACTTCTGGTTATTATCGACCAGATTAATAATATCATAGGTTCTGATGGAAAGAAAGCAAACTCCTCCTTCCATAAATCCTGGCAAAAGGTTCAGGAAGCCGACATCAAACAATTAATATTAGAACAAGCTATCCATTATTTCACCACCTACGGTATGGAAAGATTAGGTCTATACCAAGAGGTCTTCGTTTATATCCCAGCGGAAGAACTTCATATTCCAGAACTAGATGAAAATATAGAATTGTTGTTAATTAGAGGGTATACTAAAGAAGAACTCAAACAGAAATTAATGGAATTATTGTCTTCTGGAATTGCTTTACACGAAGATACCATAAAAGATATTATGGTGGCAATAGATTACGTCGGATTTGTCCCAGAAGATATTTACAGAGTTAAGAACAAGGAAGTAAAAATCGGTTTGTATGATAAGTTAGGTATCCCCCCAAAAGAACCAGTAGAATTTTTAAGATACATAATTTACAAAACTACTGGCAAAACTTTACTTATTAAGGATAAAGAAACTTTCAAAGCCCTTAAAGAAAGTGATTTTACTATACCCTGTAAATTATTAACTGAATACCACAAGATGTATGGGTTGGATCTATTAGCATCTGTATTCTATAGGTTCAAACCTATTTTCCTATCCATTAAAAATAAGGACACTAGTAATCTTATTAATAAGATTAGGAAGTTAGCCCCTAAATATCACAGACCTATGCCAGTAGATTATTTAAATGATATCACTCATCGTACAAAATGGGGTGTAGTAGACATAGGAAGATTGCAGGAGGAATTGGCTAAAGTAAACACCTTTAGAAAAATACGCCTTGCCTACGCTTTGAAATATCGTATGGGTGATGTAGATTCTATTTTATATAAGGTGAGGAACGGTAAAAGTTTCGCCAAAGCCTTCGAATATAAAACCAAAGAAGATGCATCAGAAATATACGATATTGTTTTATCCTGCATAGCGGATGATATAAAGAAAAATGTAGAAGGTAAGCGCATCTATATACCAGATAATATTATATATTCCATCCCTACTACCGAAAAACAATATACAGGGATGTTCCCATCTGGAACATGTGTGATTATACCTAAAGATATGATATTTGGTGTGTATTGGGAAAATGTCAAGTTAGATGGGATTAAATTTAAAAATACTGGCTTATACGAAGACCTATTTCCTAGTAGAAAAGGGGATACATATAGAGTAGATTTGGATCTCTCCTTGATAAATGCAGATGTAAAGTATGGTTGGGATGGTCTTTACCGCGATGTTGGCAGGGATATCCTATTTTCTGGGGATATGACCGATGCCAGTAATGGGGCTTCTGAATTTTTTTATGTAAAAAGACAAACACCTAATTGTTTCTTATTCATGCTTAACTTTTTTAACTACCATGAGGAAATAGAAGTACCCATCAAAATATTTGTTGCTCAAGAGGAAGCAGTCAAGTTAGGGGCAACTTGTATGGTTGATCCTAATAATATAGTAGCCACTACCGATAGCAAAGTGAACAGGAAACAAAAAATGTTGGGTTTGGTCACAGTAGAGGGACAAGGCAGCAAATTCTACTTCGCTGAAACTAATATAGGTAAGGGGATTACTTCTTCCCACAAACCATATGTAGAACATAGCAGACGTTACTTATATAACTTCTATACCAATACTCCCTCCTTACAAGAGGTATTGGTTAAAGCTGGCGGTATAATGTCCCCACAAGAAGAATGTGAAATAGATTTATCCCCAAATAAACTGGAAAAAGATACTATCCTAAAATTATTATATTAACACGTGTGGCTCCGTTCATACTATGGTTTAATAAATGGATACTATCACCATAATAAATAGACTATGTGATTGTGGGTTTGATGCCTACATCACAGGGGGTGCAGTCAGGGATGTTTTGGCTGGCCTGCCTATGAAAGATGAAGACATAGTTACTAATGCTACTCCATCCCAATTAAAAGAACTATTCACTGATTGCAAAGTAGAGGAAGTTGGGAAGTCCTTTGGGGTCACTCTCATAGATGGAATAGAAGTAGCCCCCTATCGTATTGACAAATACCAAGGTTTAAACGACAAAGCCTGTGAAGTTAAATTCGTAGAAACCTTAGAAGAGGATCTAGCCAGGCGTGATTTCACCATAAATTCGATGGCCTGGTGCCAATTTACAGGTGAGGTGATAGACCCATTTGGAGGTAGGGAAGATCTAAAGAAAAAAATTATACGTTTTGTGGGTAATCCAAAAGATAGAATCTATGAAGACCCTAATCGCATAATAAGGGCTTGCAGGTTCTTAGCCAAACTAGATGGTGCTTTCCATTGTGAAACCTTTAATGTACTACAAGAACATGCCCACTATGTTCGTGATCATGTAGCCAAGGAAAGGATCAGATTAGAAATATTAAAAGCTATGGAATTACCCAACCCGTCCAAGTTTTTCCAGGCACTATTTGAAATAGGGGTTTTAGACTATATATTTCCAAGTATGGTCCTATGTGCTGATCACCATCATGGCAAATACCATAGGGAAGATATTTTTATCCATCTAATGGTTTGTGGTGATAATATTAATTCCAAACACCCTTTGCTTAGGCTTGCTGGTTATTTGCACGATATCGGTAAGCCCATATCCTATTCCCCAGATGGTAAATTCATTAGACATGAAATGGAAGGTTCCGAAATAGTAAGGGAGGAACTAAGGGCCTTACGTTTTTCTACTGATGAGATTATATATATCACCAATTTAATCAAATACCACATGCTTTCCATAAAAGATCCAAAACCCAAAACTGTTAGAAGGATTTTAGCTAAATTCCAAAAAGACAACGTAGATTGGAAGGATTTCTTGAGGTTAAGGATAGCAGATAGGAAAGCTAATTTAGCTAAAGAGGACTTAGATCTAAAAGAAATTGATGATATTTACAAATTATTCCATGACACTATTAATACTGAAACACCCTTCATGGTAAAAGATTTAATTGTATCCGGTCACGATATTATGGGTGTTTTAAATATACCACAAGGACCGAGGGTTGGTTCTATATTAAGAGCCTTACATCAGTTCGTTATTGATAAAGGACCAGAATTTAATAAAAAAGAACTGCTTTTGGATATGATAAAAGAATGGAGAGGAGATGAAGGAGATCATTAAATTCATTTGGGATAAAGCTAGGAGTAAGTAATATTTGAATTGTGTAACTAAACAAGGGGAACAATAAATTGGCTAGCGTAATCTATAATCTGACTAAAAGAGGGTTAATAAAACCACCTCCTTATGTTGTAGATACACAGTATGAAGTTATTACTGGTTCTATAGCTTATGGTGTGTCTTCTGATATGTCGGATTGTGATGTGTATGGCTTCTGTATCCCGCCTAAAAATATAGTATTCCCACACTTGGCTGGGGAAATACCAGGGTTTGGATCACAACAACAAAGGTTTGACCAATACCAACAACACCATATAGAAGATAGGGAAGCTAAAAAGGGATATGATCTTTCCATATATAATATAGTTAGATTCTTTCATTTATGTATGGAAAATAATCCCAACATGGTGGATTCATTGTTCGTCCCTCAAAGGTGTGTCCTACATATAACCAAAATAGGACATATGGTTCGTAATAATAGAAAGATGTTTTTGCATAGAGGTTCTTATCATAAATTTAGGGGTTATGCTTATAGCCAATTACATAAAATGAAGACTAAGAGCCCAGAAGGTAAACGTATAGAATTAATAGAAAAATATGGCTTCGATGTGAAATTCGGAAGCCACTTAATCCGTTTATTAGACGAAGCAGAACAAATCTTATTATTTGGTGATTTAGATTTGGAAAGGTCTAGAGAATATCAGAAGGCTATCCGCCGAGGTGAAGTTCCCATGGAAGAGATAGAAAAATATTTTTATGCAAAAGAAAAGGAGTTGGAAACCCTATACCATAATTCTACTATTCCACATAAACCAGATGAGCAAAAAATAAAAAACCTATTACTGTCTTGTCTTGAAGAATTTTATGGTAATTTAGATTCCTGTGTTAGACAGGAAGTACGAGTAGAAGATATACTTTATGATTTAAAATCCATATTGGATAAATATAATGGATGAACAAAGCTTCGAATATAAATTCCTACGTATAGACTTTTATGATAATGATTTTGGTGGCCCAGTTGTGAATGCTATATCCAGGATCTGGAGGGATATCAAAAATAATAATTATCACATTACTTCTAAAATAAACCCCAATGATGGGCATTTTTCCGATAGAAGTATGTCGGAGATGTTTTATGGGTTACACAAAGTTGATCTTTTAGAAAAAATGCTTAAATTAACTATAGATTGCGAATATCTTTATAGTAAAGTAGAATTTGCTACAAGAGGATTGTATTGGAAAAAACTTAGATTAAGCGAAAAGGAAGTAGATACCAATTTAGAATCTATAACGGATGGATACCTTGATTTTAAATTATCCTTCCATAAAGACGATTCTTTTATTAAAGAATGGAATGATGGTGAATCGGCTTTTTTAAATTTAGAAACAGGTGAAGTCAGTCCCTTCTGAAAAATAGGATTTTGTAATGATTTATTTATGGGGAGACCCACATTTTGACCACTTCAACCTTTGGGAAGGTATGCGTAAAGATGATTTCCCCTCATTAGAAGAAATGAACCAAACGATATGGGATAATTTATTCACTAAATTAAAAAGGAAAGATACCCTATTGTTCTTGGGCGATTTTGCAATGAAAGATTCCCCTTGGATAAAATTGTTCTTGGAAAAGATACAATCACTAGCAATAAATTTAGTATTCATTAGAGGAAACCATGATCAAAACCATGTTTTAAAATGGTTAAGATATTTCAATATCCAATGGCATGAATTGTTAACCATCAATATAAATAAACAGAAATTGATTTTATGTCATTATGCTATGAGAGTGTGGGAATCCTCACACAGGGGTTCATGGCAGGCTCACGCACATTCACACTCCAACCTTTGTCCTATAGGGTTATCTTGGGATTGTGGTGTGGATGCTAACAATTACGAACCACTGTCCTGGGATTACTTCGTTGGTATTATGGACATGTTAATTAAAAATGGCAGGACAAATATTGATAGGGCAGAATGAAAAATAGAACCCTTGTAATTTACATATCGATTATTATTATATTAGCATTTATTTGGTCAGCACAATTTCCTGGCAAATGCAATAATCTAGTGGAGAATACATGGAAGAAGATAATAGTGTCAAAAAACGTATCAGAAGAACAGTGTCGAAGATAAAAGAAAATGCAAATAAACCCATAGTAAAAGATGATGAAAGAGTCGACTTTATTAGTACAGGCAGTACAGTTCTAAATTTAGCGGCATCTGGAAAAGGTAGGGATGGAGGATGGGCTAGGGGTAGAATAATTAACATTGTAGGGGATAATTCTACAGGAAAAAGTTTACTTTGTTTAGAAGCTTGTGCCCAAGTATTCTACAATATTAAAAAAATGAATTCTAAAATCTATCCCACACCCGAAATTGTACATATAGTCTACAATAATGTGGAAGGAGTGATGGACTTCCCTGTTGAGACTATGTACGGTGAAGAATTTAACCAGAAAGTAGAGTGGATACAGACCCCAATAGCAGAAGAGTTTGGTAAGGACTTCCAAAGGAGGGTAGAAGCATTAAATAATGGCGAATTCTTACTATACATTATAGATTCTATTGATGCGTTAGTCCCAGAAGCACAAGCAGATCGAATGGAGCAGATTTTAGCAGACAAAAAAGTAGATGGTAGTTATGGTACCGAAAAAGCCAAATTCTTTAGTGCTGGATTTTTCAATCATTTATGTGGGCTAATGAAGGGTAAAGATGCAACTTTAATATGTGTATCACAAGTAAGGGAACGTATTGGGATATCCTTCGGTGAGAAATATTACAGGACGGGGGGGAAGGCTTTAGATTTCTATACCCACCAAGTAACATGGTTATCCCAAACCGAACGCCTAGAAAGGACTTCTAGGGGTGAAAAAAGAACTTACGGTATAAAAATAAAAGCCAGGTTTAAGAAAAATAAAACAGCAAAACCGTTCCGGGAAGCAAATTTCACAGTATTGTTGGATTATGGTATTGACGATGTAGGCAGTTTAGTAGACTATTTTTATGGACCTAAAGAAAAAGAAGTAGAATGGAATGGTGAACAGATTAAAACTACCGATTTGGTACAGTTGGTAGATAATAACCCAGAGGAATTTAAGAAATTACAAGACCTTGTAGAAAAACATTGGATGGAAATAGAGGACGCCATTAAACCAGAACGAAAGAATAGGTGGGACTGAACTTGTCCATAAAACTATATAATGTGGATGAGGATAAGGCAGCTAAGGTGGTATCTCTTGTTGATAATCACCAAATAACAGATTATATAGCACTAGCCGAATTCATAAATAAGAACTGGGGGTACGAATTGAACTACCAGGAAGCTAAATCGTTCCTCCTTGATTCTATAAATTTATTGGGGGTTTATAGACCCACCTGGAATGTGTAGAAAGGAAAAGAAAGCCATACGTAACAAACATGAAATTCCTATATTCAAAACTACAGATGAATGGGATTGGAATTAGATGTTCGATAGTGGTTCTACGACTCAGATTGGTGTTTATATAGGGAGGTTCAACCCTATACATAAAGGACACCAAATGACGTTGGAAAAAATGTTGCATAATCATACATCAGATCGTTCACTAATTGTGATAGGTTCTGCTAACGCAACACTTTCTTTAAGGAACCTTTTCACCTATAAAGAAAGAAGAAACTTCATACAAACTCTTTATCCGAAAGCAAAAATCGCACCACTTGCAGATCAAATGGCAGATGAAGATTGGTTTTCTTCCTTATTAGATTTAGTCCATATTGCTTTCCCGTTTCATCATAATATAAATTTATATTGTGGGGATTTGAAAGATGTAATAGACTTTGACCATAAAGATAAAGTGACGATTCACATTATCGATAGGTATAAAGAACAAGTTTATTCTGCTACAGAAGTAAGAACTCGCATCATGATGGCTGAAAAGAGAGAACTAACAGGCCTGTTGGACGAAAGAATCCTGGATAGTGTTTATGATTTAGGTAGGATGAGGTTAAAAGCTCTTGTTAGAGGGGAACAAGATGGCTATTAATATGATCCTTAATACAGATTCTTACAAAGCTAGCCACTTTCTCCAATACCCGCCAGGTACAGAACACACCTCTTGCTACATAGAATCAAGGGGTGGTAGGTTCAATAGGACTGTATTTTTTGGATTACAAATGTTTTTGATGGAGTATTTAAGCCCAAACAAGTTCCCCACTATTAAAGATGTAGAAGAAGCACAGTATTTTTATTCTCGGCATGGGGAACCATTCAATATGGATGGTTTTATAGAGTTATTAGCTTTAGGATATTGGCCTATACGTATCCAAGCTGTGGAAGAAGGTTCTGTTATACCTACTGGTAATGTTCTGGTTCAAATAATGAACACTCATAAGAATTTTTATTGGCTTCCATCCTTTTTAGAGACGATGCTTCTCCGGGCTGTTTGGTATCCGACAACTGTTTGTACTTTAAGTTGGATGTGTAGAAATCTAATCTACGATTTCTTAATTAAAACCTCTGACGAACCAGATGCCCAAATTGATTTTAAATTACATGATTTCGGTGCTCGTGGTACTTCCTCCTTTGAAACTGCTTCTATCGGTGGTTGTGCCCATTTGGTAAATTTTAAAGGGACTGATACT
>Ga0233425_10008246_pt1 | contig 13992 bp, 7 predicted proteins | sample Watercolumn_Towu_2_FD_181712 | JGI IMG/M metagenome (GOLD analysis project Ga0233425, IMG submission 181712) | Freshwater microbial communities from Lake Towuti, South Sulawesi, Indonesia - Watercolumn_Towuti2014_140_MG | ecosystem: Environmental > Aquatic > Freshwater > Lake | place: Indonesia...
CAGTGTACTCAGGTGTTCCAGCAGGTTGACGGTCGACATCAGACGGTTTCCTTCAAGGCGAAAAAGCCATCAGCAGATCTCTTCAAGAGCCAGTTGTCAAGCGGATTTTCGAGATCTTGCCCTGGCACGACCCTGCCCAAGGATCGCAGATCCCATTTACCGCAAGCCAACCGATGTCCTCACCGCCCGAACGTCGCCGCCGATTCCTGTGCATGACCGTACGCCGCAGCACGGCAGGGTTCGCAGGGATATTGCTGATGGCGTGGCAAGGCGCAGCCACTGGCGCCGTCCCCTTGGCGGAAGACGAGCAAGCCATGCTGCAGCTTTATGGCGATCAGGAGACGGTCAGCATAGCTACCGGATCCAGGCAACCGGTGGGCAAGGCGCCGGCGGTAGCCACGGTAGTTACCGCAGCCGACATCAAGGCCATGGGCGCCACCGATCTGGACGAGGTGCTGGAGACCGTTCCGGGCCTGCATGTCGCCAGAAGCACCCTGGGCTTCAATCCCATCTATACCTTTCGCGGTATCTACTCGGCCACCAACCCCCAGGTTCTGGTGCTCATCAACGGCATTCCCGTCACCAACATGTTTCAGGGCGACCGGAACCGCGGCTGGGCCGGCATGCCGGTTCAGGCCATCGGCCGCATCGAGGTGATCCGTGGACCGGGATCGGCGCTCTACGGCGCCGACGCCTTTGCCGGGGTGATCAACATCATCACCAAGACCAAACAGGACATCGACGGTACGGAAGGCGGCTTCCGCGCCGGTAGCTTCGACACCTACGACGGTTGGGCGCTGCACGGGTCGACCTGGGCCGGCTTCGACGTGGCGGCCATGGTCGAAGTCCACCAGACCGAAGGCGCCCGGTCGATCGTCGAGGCCGATTCCCAGACCGCACTCGACCGGGCGCTCGGCACCCATGCTTCGCTGGCGCCAGGTCCGGTCAACCTGCAACGGAACAACCTCGATGCCCGGATCGACCTGTCCCGCGACCATTGGCGGATTCGGGGAGGCCTGCAGAGCCGATCCGACCGGGGCAGCGGCATCGGCGTCGCCCAGGCACTGGATCCGGTCAACCGCTACCGGAGCGACCGCTGGAACGCCGATCTGACCTATCAGAATCCCGAATTCGCCGACGGCTGGGAGGTGATGGGACAGCTCAGCTACTTCGATACCAGCCAGGTGCTCCAACGCAACCTGACCCTGTTCCCGGCGGGCACCCGCTTGCCCATCGGCGCCAACGGCCAGATCGATTTCGTATCGCCCGTCGGATTGGTCACTTTCCCCAACGGCTACATCGGCAATCCAGAGGTCTGGGAACGCCACGCCCGCGCCAACCTGTCGGCGGTCTACCGCGGATTTTCGGGCCACACCCTCCGTTTCGGCGCCGGATTCAACTACTACAACCTGTACAGAGCCCACGAGAGCAAGAACTTCGGACTGGATCCGGCCACCGGCCAGCCTATTCCGTTCATGGCCGGCCCGCCTCTCATCGATGTCTCGGGCACGACGAAGGCTTTCCTGACGCCCCGCGACCGCAAGAATACCTTCTTCTTCGTCCAGGACGAGTGGAAATTCGCCAGAGACTGGGCTTTGACCGCTGGCATGCGCTACGACCGCTATTCGGATTTCGGCGAAACCGTCAATCCCCGCGCGGCCCTGGTGTGGGAGACCCGCTACGACCTCACCACCAAGCTGATGTACGGCGCCGCCTTCCGCGCCCCTTCCTTCGGCGAACTGTACATCCTCAACAACCCGGCGACCCTCGGCAACCCCGGCCTGAAGCCGGAGACCCTGGACAGCATCGAACTGGCCTTCGATTACCGCCCCTCCGACCGGCTGCGGCTGGGGCTGAATGTGTTCAACTACTGGTGGCGGGACATCATCCGCTATGTGCCCGACACCGGCGCGCCCTCCTCCACCGCCCGCAATACCGGCTCCCAGACCGGCTACGGCGGCGAACTGGAAGCCGAATGGAAGGCGCTCGATTCCCTCAGGCTGATCGGCAACTATTCCTACCAGAACTCCACCGACGAAACGCTCGGCCACGACGCCGGCTATGCTCCCCATCACCAGGTCTACCTGCGCGCCCAGTGGGAATTTCTGCCGGACTGGCAGTTCGTGCCCCAGGCCAAGTGGATCATCGGCCGCGACCGATCGGCGGGCGACCGCCGCCCGGCCGTCGGGGACTACACCTGGGTCGATCTGACCCTGCGCCGCAGCAACATCCTCGACCATCTCGAGCTGGCCTTCTCGGTGCGCAACCTGTTCGGCGTGGATGCCCGCGAGCCCAGCCTGGCGGGCGTTCCCGCAGCGGCGATCCCGCACGACCTTCCCCTGGCCGGCCGAAGTTTCTTCGGCGAGATCCGATTCGACTATTAGGCGACCAACCACTGTGACTCATCCCGAAGACTGCCCGACCATGGACCTACCCTCGTCCCAGCCCGATTCCGCAGCGCCACCGGCGGCGCTGGCCCCACGAATTTTCCCGGGACTCCGGCCACGCCTGAGGCGGCTGGCGGGACTGGCGCTGGTGATCTCCTGCTTTTGCCTGGCGCCGTTGTCTGCCCTCGCCGGTCCCAGCGTCGCCGTACTCTATCCCGACCTGAACGACCCCTACCGAAAAGTGTTCCTGGAGATCATCCGCGGCATCGAAACGGAACTGCAACAGCCCGTCAAGGCCTATCTCCTGCGCAGCGATCTGACTCCGGAGGCCATGGCGAAACAGTTGAAGCAGGACCGCATCGACGTCGCCATCGCCTTGGGGCGGGCCGGCTATGTCGCCGCCAAGGCGATATCCGGCAACCTGCCGGTGGTCATCGGCGCGGTGCTGGTGGCGCCGGGCAAGGACGAGGAGGGTTTGTCGGGCATCAGCCTCACCCCCGACCCGGCGATCCTGTTCACCCGTTTGCGGGAACTGGTGCCACAGGCGCGGGAAGTGACGGTGATCTACGATCCGGGCCGGAAAGGCGAGGAAATCGCCCGCGCCCGCGACGCCGCGAAGATCCAGGGGCTGGCCTTCAACGCCTTGCCGGCCGCCGATCTGAAGCTGTCCGCCGCCCTCTATCACAAGCTGCTGATGGACATCAAGAACGGCGCCGTGGCCATCTGGCTGCCCCAGGACAGCGCCGCCATGGACGAGCAGGCGTTGCTGCCTCTCCTGTTGCGGGAGGCCTGGGACAAGAGTTTCGTGGTGTTTTCCAGCAATCTCGACCATGTCCGCAAGGGCGCACTGTTTTCGCTGTACCCCGACAACGCGGGCATGGGACGCAGCCTGGCGGCCATGGCGCGCAGCCGGCTCCAGCCGCAGCCCAGCCGGGGCACCACCATCGAACCGCTGCGCGATGTACTGATGGCGGTGAACCTGCGCACCGCCGAACACCTGGGCCTGAGCTTTGCCGGAACCGCGCTGCGCCGGTTCGGCATGACCTTCCCTCCCCCCCAGTGAGCGGATACCCCATGTCACGCTCCACCCGCAAGAGCAGTTTTCTGCAGCAGCTGATCGTCAGCTTCACCTTCGGCATCGTTTGCCTTTCGGTGCTGTCGTCACTGGCGATTTCCAGCCTGTCCTACCAAATCGTGCGGGAGCGCTGGATCGCCCAAGGCCTCAAGGCGACCGAGACCATGGCCGAGCAGATGACCCTGGCGCTGCTGTATTTCAGCCCGGAAAACGCCGAGGCGCCGGTGCGTTCCGTCCTGGCCTTCCCCGACGTGAGCGGCGTAGCCATCTACGGGGTAGACCATGCCCTGCTGCTGGCTCGCGGCGCGCCGGCCGGTTCCCTGGCCCTGTGGCCCGACGAATTGCAGCTGGAACAGGACACCGAGCGCGACTGGGTCTTCGTGGCACCGGTATTCGCCCACCGCAGCGTCGGCCAGGAGGCCTCCCCCTTCGCCGCCGGAGACAACCCGAAGGAATTGATCGGCTTCGTCCGGCTGGTGATGGGCAAGGATACCCTGCGAGCGATGGAGCACGGGATCCTGCGCACCAATCTGGCGGTTTCCGGCGGCTTTGCCCTGGTGTTTCTGCTGTTGCTGATCGCCATGACCCGGCGCCTGACCACCCCGCTCAAGGCGTTGGCGGCCATCATGGGGCGCGCGTCGGCCGGTGAAAAAAGCCTGCGGGCGCAAATCCGCGGACCCAAGGACATCGTCGACATGGAACAGGCCTTCAACACCATGATGGCCGTGCTGGAACAGCGGGAACGGCAACTGGAATCGGCCCGCGACGCCGCCCTGGAATCGGCCAAGGCCAATGCCCTGGTGAGTTTCGCCCTCAACCACGTGCGCGAGGCCGCCTTCCTGGTCGACCGCCAGGCCCGCTTCCATTACGCCAACGACGAGGCTTGCCGGCTGCTCGGACACAATCGGGCGGAGTTGCTCCGCATGAGTTTGTATGCCATCGACCCGGCCCCATCCGGCCAGAATTGGCTGGATGCGCGCGACGCCTTGGGCAGCGGGGAGATCCGGGTGGTGGAAACCCTGTGCCGCAGCCGCGAGGGGCGCAGCTTTCCGGCGGAGATCACCACCAGCGCCTTCGGCTACGAAGGCCAGTCCTACCAGCTGGTCCTGCTGCGCGACATCAGCGAGCGCAAGCAGGCCGAAGCGGAAATCCACGCCCTCAACCAGGACCTCGAGCGGCGGGTGGCCGACCGCACCGCCGCCCTGGAAACCGCCAACAAGGAGCTCGAGGCCTTCGCCTATTCCGTTTCCCACGATCTGCGCGCGCCCCTGCGCCACATCGACGGCTTCGTCGGACTGCTCAAGCGGCACAGCGCCGACCGTCTCGACGATCAAAACCGCCATTACCTGCAGACCATCTCCGAAGCCGCCAAGCGCATGGCTGGATTGATCGAAGACCTGTTGTCGTTCTCCCGCATGGGACGGCGCGAGATGGCGTGCACCCGCATCGGCCTCAACGACTTGATCCAGGATGTACTCCGGGAATTGGAGCCGGATCTCCGCGCCAGAAGCGTCCAATGGCGCATCGACGAACTGCCCGCGGTCATCGGCGACCGCGCCATGCTGCGCATCGTGCTGGTCAATCTGATCTCCAATGCCTTGAAGTTCACCCAGCCCAGGGTTCTTGCGGAGATCGAAATCGGCGGGCAAACCGGCCGGGACGGCGAGTTCGTCTTCTTCATCCGCGATAACGGCGTCGGATTCGACATGCAGCGCGCCGACAAGCTGTTCGGGGTGTTTCAGCGTCTCCATGCCGGCACCGAATTCGAGGGAACCGGCATCGGCCTGGCCAACGTGCGCCGGATCATCAGCCGGATGGGGGGACACACCTGGGCGGAAGCCAAGATCGACGAGGGAGCGACTTTCTACTTTTCGCTGCCCGGACCGGACCGCCCGGAAGCCTCGCCGGGTCCCTCATGAATCGGCGTCGGCTGCTCCTGTTGGGCTTCGGCCTGATGGCCGCGCTGTTTCCCCGCTGCGGCAGGGAACCGCCGGTCCAAGGTCCCCAAGTGGCGAGCGCTCCTGCCGCACCGGCCGTGCCGAACTATCGCCTGGCGGTCCATCCGCTGCACAATCCGGCCAAGCTGACCGAGGCCTATCAGCCCCTCATCGACCATCTGAACGAACGGCTGCAAGATACACGGCTGACCCTGGAAGCCTCGCGGGACTACGCCAATTTCGAGGACAAATACCGCGCCCGCAGGCCCGAGTTCCTGCTCCCCAATCCCTGGCAAACCCTGCAGGCCATGAAGTCCGGCTACCGGGTCATCGCCATGGCGGGCGAACCGGCGGACTTCAAGGGCATCTTCGTGGTCCGCAAAGACAGCGGTCTGACCCGCCCCGAAGACCTGAAAGGCAAGGCGGTGAGCTATCCCTCCCCGACCGCCCTGGCGGCCTGCATCATGCCCCAGTATTTCCTCCACCGCCACGGCATCGATGTCATGGCCGACCTGGACAACCGCTACGTCGGCTCCCAGGAGTCCGCCATCATGAACGCCTACCTGGGACTGACGGCAGCCGGGGCCACCTGGCCTCCGCCCTGGCGGGCCTTCGTCAAGGCCCATCCGCGCGAAGCCGACGAGCTGACGGTAATCTGGGAAACCGAATCCCTCGTCAACAACTCGGTCATGGTGCGCGGGGATGTCCCGGCGGACGTTGCCGAACGTGTCGCGGCGCTGCTCACCGGCCTGGAAGCCACCGCGGAAGGCCGCTCCATCCTCGCCGGAATGGAGACTGCCCGCTTCCTGCCCGCATCCGATGCGGACTACGATGTGGTAAGCCGTTACGTCGAACGGTTCGAGGCCGAGGTGCGGCCGGTGCAGCCGCCATGAGCCTGCGTGATCGGCTGCGGTTCCCGGCATCCAGCTTGCGCGGACGTCTGGTCATCAGCGTCGCCGCCGTGCATGCGGTGATGATGGCCCTGTTCATCGGCGATCTGACCCTGCGCCAGCGCGACATGCTGCTGGATCGCCAGATCGAGGAGGCCACCGCGCTGTCCCAGGCCCTGGCCACTTCGAGCGCGGGCTGGATCGCGGCAGATGACGTGGCCGGACTGCAGGAGCTGGTGGACGCCCAGCGGCGCTATCCGGAGCTGCTGTTCGCGGTGCTCACCGATCTGGACGGGCGGGCGTTGGCCGATACCGATCGGTCCCGGCGCGGGCGCTATTTGCTCGATCTTCCCCGCGGTGCGGTGACGGCGCGGCTCGCCGCGACGCCGGAACTGGTGGATGTCGCGGTGCCGGCCCTGGTGGGCGGGCGCCACGTCGGCTGGGCAAGGGTCGGGGTCGGCCAGAGGGAGGCCGGGGAGAAGCTCGCGAAACTGACCCGCAGCGGCATCGGCTACGCGGTCGCCGCCATCGCCATCGGTTCCCTCATCGCCTGGTCGATGGGGTGGCGCATCACCCGCCGGCTCTATGCGGTCCAGGAGACCATGGATGCCGTTCGCGCCGGCAACCGCACGGCCCGCGCCGCCTTGACCGGGGCCGACGAGGCCGCGGTGATCGCCCGCGAATTCAATGCCATGCTGGACGCAGTGGACGAACGGGACGCCGCACGCGAGCTGGAACGGCGCCGGGGCGAGCAGCGTTACCGGTCGCTCATCCGCAAGGTGCAGACCGCCATCGTGGTTCACGACGGCCATGGCCATATCCTCAACGGCAACCCGCTGGCGCAGCAACTGCTCGGGCTCTCCGAGGAGCAGTTGCTCGGCAAGTCCCTGGTGGATCCGCATTGGCAGTTCCTGCGGGAAGACGGCCGCGTCATGTCCATCGCCGAGTATCCCGCAAGCCTGGTGCTCGCCACCGGCAAGCCGATCCGCAGCCGGGTCACCGGCATCCACCGGCCGGACCGGGACGAGGTCACCTGGGTGTTGGTGAATGCCGAACCGGAGTTCGACGACACCGGCTCGGTCGCCCAGGTCATCGTTTCTTTCGTCGACATCACCGAGCGCCGGCGCGGCGAACAGGCCATGCACCGGCTGAACCGCGAACTGCGGGCCATCAGCGACTGCAGCGAAGCCCTCATGCGCGCGGTGGACGAGCGCATGCTGCTCAACGACATCTGCCGCATCGTCTGTGACGAGGCCGGCTACCGCATGGCCTGGGTCGGCGATGCCGGCAGCGACGCGGGCAAGACCATACGGCCTTTGGCCTGGGCCGGCGCCGAAGACGGCTATCTGCAACAGGCCCAGCTCACCTGGGCCGACAGCGAGCGCGGACGGGGACCCTCCGGAACCGCCATCCGCACCGGCAGCAGCGCCTGCATCCAGGATTTCGCCACCGATCCCGCCGCCGCCCCCTGGCGCGAAAACGCCTTGCGGCGCGGCTACCGATCCAGCATCGCCCTTCCCCTGAAAGACGAGCACGGCGCGACCTTCGGCATCCTCAACATCTATTCCGGCGAACCCAACGCCTTCGATCCCGACGAGATCCGGCTGCTGGAAGAGCTGGCGGCCGATCTGGCCTTCGGCATCATCGCGCTGAGGGAACGCCTGGAGCGCAAACGGGCGGAGGAGGCGCTCCGGATCAGCGAGGCAAAACTGGCGGAGGCCACGCGGATCGCGCAAGTGGGATACTGGGAGCGCGACTTCGGCGGCGGCAGCATCACCCTTTCTTCGGAAGCCTGCCGCATCTTCGGCCTGCCAAAGCACTATCACGCGCCCAGTCTCGACGAGTGGCACGCCCAATGGCTCGGCCTGATCCATCCCGACGACCAGGCCCAGGTGTCGAAGGCGGTCGTCGAGGCTTTGGCGGGAGGGCCCCGCTACGATGTGGAATACCGCGTGATCCAGCCCGGCGGCGAGTTGCGCTACGTCCACAGCTACGCCGATGTGACGTGGGATGAGGCGGGTACGCCTCTGCGCATGTTCGGCACCATGATCGACATCACCGAACGCAAGCAGGCCGAACAGGAACGCCTGGCCCACCTGAGATTTCTGGAAGGCATGGACCGGATCAATCGTGCCATCCAGGCGACCAACGATCTCGACCGGATGCTGGGCGACGTGCTGGAGAGCGCGCTTTCGATCTTCCAGTGCGATCGTGCCTATCTGATCTTTCCCTGCGATCTCGAGTCCTCGGTGTGGACCGTGCCCATGGAAAAGACCCGGCCGGAGTATCCCGGCGCCTTTGCAGCGGGCGTGACGCTGCCGATGAACGAGGCGATGCGGCAAAATCGCCGGGTGCTGTTCGATGCCGGCGGGCCGATGCAGCTCGGGGCCGATTCGCCCCACGCCGTAGCCCCGGAGATGGCGGAGCGCTTCGGCATCCAGTCGATGTTGGCGATGATCCTTTACCCCAAGATCGGCAAACCCTGGCAGTTGGGCCTGCACCAGTGTTCCCGCGCGCGGCACTGGACTCCCGACGAGGTCCGCCTGTTCGAGGAGATCGGCCGGCGGTTGTCGGACGGGCTGACCAGCCTGATGAGCTACCGCGATCTGCAGGAAAGCGAGAGCAAGTACCGCCGCATCGTCGATACGGCCACCGAAGGCATCTGGATCCTCGGGGCGGACACGCTGACCACCTTCGTCAATGGGCCGATGGCCGCCCTGCTGGATTACCGCCAGGAAGAGATGATCGGCCGGCCGGTGACCGATTTCATGTTTCCGGAAGACGTCCCCGATCACCTGCAAAAGATGCGAAACCGCCGCCAGGGCTTGTCGGAGCATTATGAGCGGCGGTTCCGCCGCAACGATGGAAGCACGGTGTGGGCGCTGGCCTCCGCCGCTCCCATCCTCGACGAGGAGCGCCAGTTCAAGGGCACCATAGCGATGTTTACCGACATCACCGAGCGCAAGCGCATCGACGAGGAAATCCGCAGCCTCAACCAGGAACTGGAACGGCGGGTGGCCGACCGAACCGCGCAACTGGAGGCGGCCAACAGGGAACTGGAGGCCTTCGCCTACTCCGTGTCCCATGACTTGAGAGCGCCGCTACGCCACATCGACGGCTTTCTGGGGCTGCTGAAAAAGCGCCTGGACGCATCGCTGGACGACGAGAGCCGCCGCTATATCGCGACCGTTTCAGGCGCGGCGTTGCGCATGGCGGCGCTGATCGACGACCTGCTTTCGTTCTCCCGCATGGGCCGGGTGGAGATGGCCAGGATTCCGGTCGATCTCAATGATCTGGTGCAGGACGTCATTCGCGAATTGGAGCCCGAGTCTCAGGGCCGAGCCGTCGAATGGCAGGTCGCCCGTCTTCCCGTGATCGTCGGCGACCGCGCCATGCTGCGCATCGTGCTGGTCAACCTCCTCTCCAACGCCCTCAAATTCACCCAGTCGCGGCCCCAAGCCGAAATCGAGATCGGTACCCTGCCGGCCACCGGGGAGGTCGTCCTATTCGTCCGCGACAACGGGGTCGGCTTCGACATGCAGTATGTCCACAAGCTGTTCGGTGTGTTCCAGCGACTGCACGGCGTGGCGGAATTCGAGGGAACCGGCATCGGGCTGGCCAACGTGCGCCGCATCGTCCACCGGCACGGCGGCCGGACCTGGGCGGAAGGCAAGGTGGACGGCGGCGCGACGATTTATTTCGCGCTGCCGCGGACGATGGAAACCGGTCGCCCTGGGGAGAACGGCTGAAACCTCACCCGACTGTCCCATGGGAACGCCGCCGGTCTGCCGAGATCACTCGGAATCAGGCCATCCCTTTCAATTCTTTCCACCAAAGGCCGATCGCCGCCTGCTGGAAGGAAACGCTCTTGCAGATGAGCTTGAAGACTCCACGGAGCCAGTCCAGGGCGGCTTTTTCCCCGACCCAGCGAGGGAACAGGCGGATTGCTTGCAAGGCCACCAGGGCATATTGGGTCGCCAGGGAATAGATGCTGTTGTCCAGCGTCGACAGCAGCGCCATGGACTGCGCACGTGCTTGGCCGCTGGCGCGCCAATAGGCGAAGATGCATTGATTGAGCAGCGCCGATTCCGGCGTTTGGACCAGAAAGGCTTCCCGCAGTTCTTCGGCCAGGGTGCGCCGGGTCAGTTGCAGCCGGCCGCAGACCATCGAATAGCGGCGCAGGGCGGCGGCGATATCGAGCTTGGAATCGCGCAGCGCATCCCGCAACACCAAGGCGTCCTTGACCGCCGCGGTGATGCCCGATGCCGTCAGCGGGTGGCAGCAGCCGCGCGCATCGCCAACCAGGGCGACATTGGCCTTCACGCTCGCCTCGGGGACGATGCAATAATTCGCCGCGGCCAGCGGTTTTCCGGCCGCCAACACCTGTTCGATATCGGTTCGGAAGGCGGGAGGGAACAGGCTCAGATGGGCCTCCATCGACTCCTGGGCGTCGGCGCCCTTGAGGATCTCGAACATGACCCGCGCCCGGCCGCCACCGATGCCGTAGGCATAGGAAACCCCGGCCGGGTTGAGAAAGATGTTGCCGTAACCGGGGTGCGGAAGATGGGTATCGTCGAGTTCGAGCCCGGTCATCCCCGAATAGCGCTGGGTTTCGTAGCCGATGCCGACCATCTTGCGCAACTGCGACATGGGGCCGTCGGCGCCGATGATCAGCTTGGCGCGAATCTCCGTGCCCCCCTCGTCGCGGGAAACCAGAGCGGTGAAGTCCTGACCGGGGGCGGCCTTGATCTCGGTGACCCGCGCGCCGAGCCAGGCGCGGACTCCGGGGAAGGTCTGAACGGTCGCGAGCAGATGTTCCTTCAGCGCGTTGTGCTCGATGGCCTGCCCACGGCGGATGCGGCCCTGGATTTCCCCATAGGGGAGGACCATTGGCTCCCGCTCGTCGGCGAACGGGAAAACGGCGAAACCGTTGACCGGCCTGCCCGGCAGCGCGTCCGCATCCATCAAACCCAGTTCGCAAAGCCCGTCGATGCCGGGCGGGTGGATCAGTTCGCCGGCCAGCCGCCGGCCGGGATCGGGCAGCGGTTCGACGATCAATAGGTTCAGTCCCAGCTGGGACAGCGCCGCCGCTGCGGCACAACCGGCAACGCCACCGCCGGCGATCAGCACATCCACGTCTTCATAAGCGTTCATCGTGTCTTGCATGCTTTGGTTTCCTGATGCCTGGCGATGAGATCCGAATCCATCGTTGCCGGGCTGTGAGTCGGTTGGGAAAGGATCAAGCCGCACCACGGTGGGTGGCGGCTGTTGCCAGGCGGGTGTAGCGGGCAAGCGCCCAGGTCGGGAAATATATGTGGTAGAGCCGGTAATCCAGCATCGCCGCGCCGAAGAACACGCCATTGACCGCCTGCCGCGGCCAGGCGCCATCCGCTTGCTGGCGGTCCACCAGCCAGGTCACGCCACGCCGGATGGCGTCATGGTCCGGCGGCAGAATTTCCATCAGGGCAAGCAGCGCCCAACTGGTCATCACCGCCTGGCTTTGCGGGTGTTCGACGTAGCGCCCTTCCAGGCAGCCGGAGTAGTGCTCTCCCCAGCCGCCGTCGGCCCGCTGTTTTTCCAGCAGCCAGCGGGCTGCCGCCTGCAGCGCGGGGTCGGTGATCGCGGCGCCGGCACTGCGCAATCCCTTGATCGCATGGAACAGCGCATAGGTGTAGTTGATGCCCCAGAAACCGGCATAGCTCCCGTCGTCCTGCTGGCTGTCGCGCAAGAAGGCTTCCGCCCTGCGGACCGCCTGCGCGATACGGCCATCGGCAAAGTCCGGGTGATATCTGCGGTAATGGGCCAGCGCCGCCAGCGACGAGCCGGTGCACTCGATATAGGACAGCTCGGTCATGCACTGTCCATACATTTCCGAAGGATTGATCAGCTCCAGGATGCGGCTGCCGCGCCGCCGCTCGTAGGTGCCGAAACCGCCGTCGGCGTTCTGCCGCGACAGGATGAATTCGACCGCCAGCCTGAGCCGGGCATCGTCCAGGCGCTCGGCCGCAACAGAGCCGGACCGCTCATAGAGGGACAGGATGGCGCTCAAGGCTTCCGCCGCGCAGTCGCTGACCGGCCAGCGATGCTGGCCGTCGGAAAAGCACCAGCCGCCCAGTGCCCGATCCCGCCAGGCGGAAGGATAGTCCGGCAGCTCTTCGGTCATTTGGGCGACCCGAAGGAATTGGTGTCCCCGATTCAAAGCCAAGGTCGTTGAATCGAGCCCCTCTCCCTGTGGGAGAGGGGTTGGGGTGAGGGCTGGGGCGCCCTGTGCTTGCGATGAACTCATTGAAACATGCGGCGCTTCAGCCCTCACCCTGCCCTCTCCCAGAGGGAGAGGGTTCGTTATTTCAGCAGCATTGCAATTCAGAGCCAAAACGGCTTCGGCATTGGCATCGGGCAGTTCGGCCAGCGCCTGGATGGCAAAGGCGGTATCCCAGGAGTTGGATCGGGCGCCCGCGTAGCGGATGCCTTCGGCCTCGTCCTCCCAGCGCCAGGCTTCGATGCCCTCCAGACTGGGGGCCAAATCCGGGTGGTGGGGATCGCGGGCGAACAGGGAAAGACAATTGAGCAGCCCACTGACCGGCGAAATGCCTTGATAACGGGTGTTGCGCTGCTCGTAGCAAATATGTTCGAAACACAGGTCCAGCGCCCGGCGGCGCAGCCCAGGCCGATGCCAGCGCTCGAACAGGCCCAGCAGCCCGTACCCCAGCCGCAGCGCCGGGCTGATGGGCACATAGACATCGGACCGGGCGATGCGGTTGCGCAGGGAAGCGAAGTCGATGCCGGCATAGGGCTCCGGGTAAAGCTCCCTGCGCAATTCGTCCCGCAGCGTTCCCGGCAGGACCGCGCAAAACCGCATGCCGTAAAGAAAGCCGAGCCCCAGATAGATCAACCGGGTGTGGCAATAGAATTGGCGCGGATGGACCGGCAACCATTCCGGCAGCAGAAAGATTTCCGGCGGAATAGGGTTGAGGCCTTCCCGTTCGTAGAGCCCCAGCAGGGCTAGCCAGAACTTGCCCCAACTGGGGATTTCCCGCACGCCGCCCGGCTGTGCGTGCAGCCATCGACGGGCGCTGACCAGCATCGGCGCATCGGCCGGAAGTCCCAGCAGTCGCAGCGCCACATAGGCCATGGTGGTGAAAAACACATAGCCGGCGGATTCCGGGTGCATGCCCCAGGAGCCGTCGTCACGCTGGGTCACCTGGAAATGTTTGACGATCCCAGTGGTTTCCACGCCACTGTAGGGCCGATTCATGATCGTCCGGACCATTACGGTTTGCGCCAAGATCATGGTGCACCACACCATCTCCCCTTCCCAATCGCCGGCGGGACGCTGGAGGCCGGTCAAATACCGCGCGGCCCGGCGAGCCGCCTGCTCGACGCGCTCTCGGAAAGATTGTGCCGGTGACGCCGGATCTGCGCTGGAGCTATCGTCGCCGTTGATTTTCTTCAATGCTGAGCCGATTACGGGTGACCACACCTGTCGGAGACTGGAGACAGCTTCGGCGGCTGGAGCCACCTTCGAACGTAACCGGAATGACGGCCGGTCGGCCAAGATTGTGGGGCTAACGCTTAATTCTACTTCGTCAGATTGGGCTTACCCGCAGCGCCATGACTGATTTGGCCTTGAATCGCTGCGCGATGGTTGGTTTGAATGTGGGTTCTCGGACCCACGGCCGAGGAACTTTCTTTTGCTCGGCCAA
>Ga0233425_10008247_pt1 | contig 13991 bp, 11 predicted proteins | sample Watercolumn_Towu_2_FD_181712 | JGI IMG/M metagenome (GOLD analysis project Ga0233425, IMG submission 181712) | Freshwater microbial communities from Lake Towuti, South Sulawesi, Indonesia - Watercolumn_Towuti2014_140_MG | ecosystem: Environmental > Aquatic > Freshwater > Lake | place...
TGGTACCATTCCCAGCCTGCAATCTCCGATCTCAAATCCTTAATTCCGTTCACTGTTGATGAGACCTTGATAATTTTTCTTTCATTCTCATTTGTTTCCATGTAAGTAGCGATTTCACTTCCATGGAGACAGTTTCTTAATAATTCAATTTTCATTTGTAACCAATGGCTATAATAGAAGGTGCCAGGTTCTTTACCTTCAGCATCCTTTTTAAGATAAATTCAATTATACGGGCACCAGTTCTCCTGAAAGTTATTTTCCCCTTTTCATTTCTCCATGACTTGATTAATCTGGAATTATCTGTCGGATGATCATAATAAACAATGCTTTCCGGAAAGCGGTAATCGGGATAGCATCTGTACAAATCTATTTCAGAAAAACCAACTTTTTTCATGAGAGAGTTGATCCCATTAAAGGAATAAAGCCAGTTCACATATGGCCTTCCGAGCTTCTTTAAAGAAATAAAATTTGCCAGTATTCTAGGAGCAATTGTTGTAAATATGGTGTCCGAATGAGGGTCTTTTATTCCAAAAAACATTTTGAAATCAAACCGATTTTCGATAGCAAGATACAGTTTGCCCTTTTCGGAAAGATTTTCATAGACTCTTCGTAAAAATAATTCCTGTTGTTCCCCGGGATGATCGGAATATTTTTTTTTTTGATGCTTCCCAAAATAATTTCCCAACTCAATATTTCCAACCTCGGGGATCCATTCCAGAACACCATTAACTATTGCTACATCTGCACGAGCTTCTTCTGGAAATAAAGGCATCTTTCGCAGATCGTTACGCAAAAGCATAACGTTGTCCAATCCTTCGTCCCTCAGCCTAGCTTTCAGAAACTGCAAAGATTCCATGGTCTGGTCAACACCCAGAACGAGCTTCGTTCGTAGAGCCAACGGTATGGTCAGAGCGCCCCACATGCAACCATAATCTATACAAACCTCATCGCCTTGTAACTGGAGCATTTCAAGACCAGCCTGCCTTTTTGGTGAAAAAATAATATCTTCAAACCTTGGTTCAAACTCTCTCAGTGCCTCTTTTGCCGATTTATATTGAAGTGATTCTATCAATATCTTATTTTCTTCTTTATTAAAGTTTGACCAATAGCCTTCGACATCAGCTTGATAAATGTCATCATAATTTTTTTGATAATTTGTATTTATAAACTCTATTAATGTCATCAGAAAATAATAGCAAACATGATAGACTATTTTAGATTCTGTCTCAAATAGTCCGAAAAGATCTGCCATGTTGGTATGTCTGGAGTCCCCGTTTTCTTTAAATACCTTTCCTTGTAGTCAACATAGTCAAACTTATTAATTTGCATCCAGACATTCAAGTCAATTCTCAATTTATCTATGTCACTTATATTTATTAATGGAGAATGGAAAAGGCGGCTACGAAAAGCGATCATAGGACCCAGAAAACTTCGATCTAATTCGTTTGTTGTCAGAAAAACCATTGGCTTATTCCACAGAACTGCATAAGAAATTGATGTTGATGCATGACAAAACACTAATTGAGCATCTCGAACTAACTCGGCAGTTTTGCCGAAAATAATCTCTTGCCCAACAAAGGAATGCGGCCTATTCTCATAATCAGAACTTGGGTGTGCCGCAACAATAACCTTATATTCTGTTTTAGTTTTTAAAATCGTAAAAAAATTATTAAGTTCATTATAGTATTTTTTTTCAGTTGCAGGTGGATTTATACCTATGAATTCGTAATCATTATTATAGATCATATTCTCATCGAGAAAAACAGCATAAGGGTCATTTCTTTCACTTGGGCTATATTTATGATTGAGGTAAACATCATAGTCAAACGAATGCGCCCATATTGAATGAGTAGCTTGCATTACGTGCGGATCTTTCATACAATCACTTCCTGATAGAATAGCTATATCAGCAGACAAGGTCGATTTTGTATCAATGTTAACTTTAGGGGCAGGGTTAATTTTCTTTAAAATTTGATTAAATAAAATCCTCTGTTTATAAGAAAAGTAAAGTTTTTGGAATAGATTGTTTATTCTTACTTCTGGCACTATAGCAAGACGTTCTATAGCTAATAGAATCCCCTGTTCGCGAAGTGGTTGCCCTATGCGCTGAAAACCAGAGATATCACCATGCAGACAAATTATTGCAACACCTCGTGTCTTACCGGCAATTTGTTTTTTGTACCCATTCCAGTCAAAAATTGGAGTGTAGCCTGAAAACTTGTATGAAATATTAGAATATTCATTCCAGAATTTAGATTCTAACCATGGCGTACAATCTAAAACCTCTACTTTGAAGAATTTTTGTAGAATTTCAATCCCATAGCGATTATAATCTCTCTTAGTAAAAGGGGAATGAGTTATAATAAAAATATGACACTTCATACTTTACTAATCACAACAAACAATACAATTATAAATTTTTTAGGCTGTTATGATAAGAATTTATTAGAAAGCGACCAGCCAACTTGAAACGGTAAATCATTCTATTCCCGCGAGTTTTCTAATTTCTGTTTTTTCAATTTTATTCAAAAAGAAAATATAGTAAAATGCCAAGGAGATGATATAAATTGTAGTCATTTCGAAGAATGTATAATATATGTTTTTCGGATAAAAGAATCTCAATAAAGCAAAAGAAAAAACAGCCACGAAGAAGTATAGAAGGAGGTTGCTTTTCACAGCTTTATTATAATATTCCACGAAAGAGATATTCAAAATTTCCAGTGACAGTCGGAGAGTTAGTGGTGCGCCAATAAAAATCATCGAAACCGTTAATCCAAGAGCTATCGCAACTATACCGATCACCTTTATCAGCACAATCCCTATCACAATATTTAATATCGCCGCGACAATATGAATATAAAGGCACTCTTTTGCGAGCCCTTTCGCTGAAATCATCCCTCCGGCGAGTTCAATGATGCCATTAAAACACCAGAACAAGATTATTATCCTTGCTGGTAATACACTTTCTTGAAAACCCCTCCCCATCCAATAGCCGATAAAAGGTTCGACAAAGAAAAGCATAATTATAACCAAAGGCAAAAATACAGCAGACATGTATTTAGTTCCCTTAATAACAAGCATTCTCTGGCCATCATAGTCAGACTTTCCTTCCATAGATGACGCTATTGTCCATGGCGGAGCCCCCATCGCCGAATTGATGGTACGAAAATAGTTCTGTATGTTGTATGCCACTGCATAAATTGTAACTGCGGATAAAGAGATAAAATAGCCAATTATAAAATTGTGTACCTGAAAGAGAATAATACCGACGAGAGAACTCAAAAACATGAAAGAGCTGAATTTGAATATTAATCTGAATGTTTTTTTATCAAGGTATGGGAAAGATACTTTAAAAAAGATTCGTTTTTTTGCTACTGCATAAAATAATATGCACGACAGAACATTAAGGAGCTGTGCAACAATATAATAAAAAACAATACCGTATCCGGCAATAAATATTATTACTGCAGAGCAAGCAAGAATAATTTGTGCCGTTATGTTTACTAGGGCCTCTATATCCCAAAGATTCAATCCTTGCATTGTTCCACGAAATGTATTTAATGGCCATGTAAACAATGAAGACATAGCAGCTATAATAAAAAGGTGTTTTGCTAATACTAAATTTTTTGCCTCAATACTAAAAAAAAAATTGAAAAACATAGAACATCCGAAAAGAAAAAATGCTGCCACGAGCCCAATAAGGATATAAAATGAAAAAGAAGCGCTTATGATATTATTGATTGATTCTGTATCTCCTATTCCCTGGTACTGTGAAATATATTTTGTCAGTGCCGCCCCAACACCAAAATCGAGCAGTAAAAAGTATCCAGCTACAGTCATTACAAGCAGGTAAACCCCATATAACTCCTTCCCTGTATGCCCAACAATAAATGGAAAAAGGAAAAATGTTATGACCATTGCCAATATATTACTCAGAAATCTAAACCTAATATTTCTTCCTATTAAAATAATACGGGACATATGGTTTCATTTTTCCTTGAACTTTAAATGTTTGATATAATTATAAAAAATTGTATTAAAGTTCATCTTTAAATATTATGAAGTCTTCAAATTTGAGACTATTTTTCTTAAAGGGACTGCCTGGCACTTAAAAGACGATCGATTTTCTTCACTCACAATTCCAAGCATAATTCGGACTGCCTTTTTATAATCATACAATGAATACAAATAACTTATCTGAAATATTTTCCAAAACACATTACCAAACAAATCTATCATTCTGTAATAAATCAGTTTTTTTCTTAAAAAAAATCTGACCCTAGAAATAAAAGAACTATTTAGATATTCAAGATTAGAACTATTATCCTCGACGGGAAGTTTCCATGCATGTTTTTTAAGCCAATGAGTTCTTGCTTCGTTATAAATTTTTCTTTGCCATAATTTAACTTTTGACAAAGGCTCCTCTGAAACATTAATATATTGTTTGAATTCAACCGCATTAATATCAGATATTTTAAGAAGATACTGTTCTTCATCATTTATACTTTTACCTAAAAACCCATGTTTTCGTAGATATTCATAGCTAGGCGTTCCCGGAAGTGCCTGAAGATAATTAACACTAAGTATTGGAGGATAAGGCAGATCACCGGTAGCTTCTTTAATAAAAGCAATTGTCTCATTTATTGTCTGTTCATTCTCACCGGGCATCCCGATGACTAATTGAATTACTGTAAAAACATCTACATCAGCACATAATTTTGCTGCCATAAGATTTTCATAGCGGTTTGCGTTTTTCTCCATTATATTTAAAATTTTCTCGCTGCCACTTTCCATGCCAAAGTATATTCCTGTCATACCAACAGCTTTAAGTCGACGTATCACAGAGGGGTCTCTTTTAACAATAGAAACCCTTGCTCCGCCTACTTGAAAAAGAATATCCAGGGGTTTTATTGCCTCTATGAATTTTTCAAGCCATTCCTTGTTCTCTCCAAAACATTCATCGGTGATGCAAAAAAAACCCACATTATATTTGTCAATTAGATGTTTCATTGTTACAAGAATTTTTTCTATACTGATAACCCTATAACCCTTAATCCATCTGTGACAGAAGCTACAACGATTTATACAGCCTTTTGCGGTAAAAATTGTTGCCATCTTTTTCCCTTGACGATGTGTCTCTTTCGATCTTTGGTCATAGCCAAAGTCGTATTTCATTATTGGAGTTCGAATGTAGTGGTTAATGTCTGAAAATCTATTGAGCAATTCATAATCTGGTTCTTGTATTTCATCACTTGAAATCTGTTCTTCGAAACCGGTGAATCTACAAATACCGCGGCTATTTAGAAATGCAATACCCTTTATTTTATCCAATTCATCATTAACAGGCAATAAATAGAAATACTTTTCATAATGTTTAATAAGGTTTAACAACACCTTTTCACCTTCACCAATGACACATAAATCGATCTGACATTTTCGCAAGATCACTTCATAAGCAGCTGCAAGGTTTCCACCAAGAATTATTTGAGTAGTAGAAGACGCTTTCTTAATAATGCTTGACAATCTTTTTGTATATGCATAGCCCGTTGATACAACAGCGCTTATCCCCACGATATCCGGTTGTGCTTTTTCAAAGTATTCAAACAATTCCTTTTCGCTTGGCCTTTTTACATCTATATCATAAAGAACCGGATTATATCCATGCATAATTAATATATTACACAAACTTGTACAAGCAACAGGAGGGAAGGTGTCGGGGTTGGATCTAATAGCTATTGTACATAATATAATCTTAATCCTCTTGCCTTGTGAACGCTCAATTTCCATAGGCTCTCCTTAAATTCAAAATGGTTGATGAATGACCCACCCAGCAAATGAGGTTAACTGTTTATTTTCAAAATTTATTGTACAAAAATACAAATTGACACTAACTCTACTTCTACGGAAAATTATCTATTTTTTGACTCAGAATAGTTTCTATTGCTATAAAATCATAAATATCGTCTACCTCATAACACTGCCATCGATCCACAAAATATGGTATAGTTCTTTTTTGATAAAAACTCTGATATCTATAAAGAGCCTTTATCTTTGTAAGATATATGACTCCATAGGGGAAATATACAGGGCTGAATTCCTGACGTCTCGTGGCCTTTTCAGGTTTTTTTTCATATGGGACCATATAGCCATTGTTGTCCATCTTTTTGATAACAGCAGGATGTTCCAATTTAACCTTTCCAAAACTAACCAGACTGTCTGCTCTTTTTTCATTGTCAATAAGTTTCTTAATAGCCCTGTCAATGTCGTCTTTCTTTCTGAGCGGGGAAGTAGGTTCAAGGAGGGCCACGTAATCAAAAACATTCCCTCTCAGGGCAAGATATTCAATGGCATGGAAAATTACTGCATAGGAATCTACCGAGTCACCGGAGATTCTCCTGGGCCTTTTGAAAGGCACGTCAACTCCATGATTCCTTGCTATTATCGCAATCTCGTCACTGTCCGTGGAAACAATTACCCTGTCAAGATATTGACTCTCAAGGCTCTTCTCTATCGTCCATACGATAAGGGGCTTCCCCAAGAGAACTTTGATATTTTTTCCCGGAAGGCCCTTACTACCTCCTCTTGCGGTAATTATAGCTAGGCATTTTTTATTCTTATACATTGAGTCTCAAATCCTTAATAAATGGTCCAGCCTCCATCTACAAGCAGATTCTGTCCTGTTATATATGCTGAGCGGTCACTTATGAGGAAACGAACAGCTTCTGTTACATCATTCAAATGGGCCATTCTCCCAAGGGGAGTCCGCGAAGCATAAACCTTCGCAAAATCGCTTCCACCCCTCTGCGAATCTCCCACTCCACCAGGTGAAAGCGCATTGCACCTGATTCCACAGCTCCCGTATTTCGCAGCTACCCATTTGCAAAAATGGATCATCCCGGCCTTTGCGACTGCATATACCAAGGGAGATGTAATCTGCATGCCCTCATATATTGAAAAGGTAGGGGCTACAACACCTTGAATGGAGGCAATGTTAACGATGCTTCCGAATCCCCGCTTTTTCATGATGGGAACAACAAGCTTTGTGAGAAGAAAGCTGCCTACAAGATTTACTTCAAGAACCCTTTTGAAGGTTTCCGTCGAATAGTCTTCCAATTCCTTGCCGAATCCTATAGGCTGGCAGGATGCATTATTAATGAGACCGTGAATCTCGCACTCCAATTCAGAAAGATGACCTTCAAGCCGTTTTATGTCTTTTTCATCGGTTATATCGCATTTAAAATATTCTCCGGATACAGTTCCAATGTACGAAAGATCCTTTGTGTCAAGCAGGAGAATATCATAGCCATCTTCGGTTAGAGCTTTTGCATAGCCTTGCCCTAATATCCCTAATCCCCCGGAAATAATCACATATTTTTTCATTCGTCTATCCTTTATTCAGGTTTATAGTTCATTAAGGGTTACCCATGTCTTCTCTTGGGCAGCTCTTTCAATAGCTCCGATAACCTTCATTGTATTTAATGCAGTATCTATCGTTACAATACTCTTTTTCGTGCCCCGTATAATCCCCGTAAAATTTTCTATTTCTTCCTTATATGTGCTGTTAAAATCATAACCGGGATGCAAAACAAAAATCTCTTCTGATGTCCCTTTTTTCAGTCCATAATACAAAACCTTTCCTGCTTGAGCATTCCATTCCCATTCAAGTGTGCCCATATCGGCGATAATCCTTCCGCCACGCAGATATTTTTGAGAGAGATAGTCTAGGTGGATTTCAGCAATAGCGCCGTTCGGGTACTCTAGAATTGCCGAACATATATCATTCGTAGAAATCTCAAGAGAACTTATTTTATTAACATAACCAGTTATGAACCGAGGAATACCGAATAACCAAAGCGAGTATTCAATCTCGTGGGCAAGCTCGAGATGCACTCCTCCTCCTAGATTTTTCGTAGCGCTTGCCGATTCCCTGTAATCAGTACCGGGTCTCCAGTATGGCAGATAATAGCCAGCATAAATATGTGCAGAATATATTTTTCCAATTTTTGAAATAAAATCCTTGAGAAATTGTAAGACCGGATGATATCTGAGATTAAAGGCAATGTCATATTTTCGAAACCCCTTCTCTTTAATAAGACGTGCCATCTCAAGAGTGGATTCCAGATCCGAAGCTGGCGGTTTCTCTAGAAGGAAAGGGATATTTTCATGCAAAAGCGATTTCACATTCGGAAGATGAATTGCAGTAGGAGAGCAAATAACAGCTCCGTCAATCAGCCCTTCATTTGACAAAAGGGTTTCAAGGGAATAATATTCTTTCAGACCATCCTTGTTTGGGTTATTCCCGTTATGCCTTAACAACACTACTTCATGCCCGGACAGCAGAATGTTCTTCACATGCCGCTTTCCGATCGAACCATAGCCGATTACCAGCAACTTCATAATCTTTTCCGATATTGAATAAACTGGTACCTTAGCTTCTCCGTACAGAAAAAGCGCTTATCGGTATGCCTGGGATCTTGTTTTTCAGACTCTTATCCTTTATTGCACTCTTCAGGTGTGCGAATACTTCTTTATAAGTCTTTAAGGTATGTTCGGCATGCCCATCTTTATGCGCAAAGCATATATGGTGATACCCAACAAAAAGCACTCCTCTTTTTGCACATTCTCCCTGCATGAAAGATTTTATCTCGTTTACCGTAAATCCACCAAAGTCTGTGATGATAAAATGACTCATAGGAGGATATCCCACGATCTTAATAAATTCACCTATATTGAGTTCGTCGATAATCTTTTTAATACCCTCTTTAAGCAATCCGCCAATCTTCCAGTTATGCTCAATTACCTTGTCTTTTTCGAGTATTTCAATGGTTTTCAGGGCAGCATTAAGAGATGCTTTTTCTGTTGCATAAGAACTGGATAAAAAGCAGGTTTCATCTTCAAACTGCCGCATAAGATATTTTTTTCCCGTTAAGATACTTAGAGGATAACCGTTGGAAACGCCCTTTGCAAATACGGCAAGATCAGGGATAATGTTAAAATATTTCTGAGCCCCGCCTATATCAAGGCGGAAGCCTGTTTTCATCTCATCATAGATTAGAATAATATTGGTTTCTTCGGTAATTTTTCGAATCCTCAAAAGAAAATTTTCTTTCGGCTCATAGTTTATTACCGGCTCCATAATTAGAGCAGCAATCTCACCTTTTTTCTCTTTAATAGTCTTTTCGATTGAAGCAATATCGTTATAATTATGTGGCAAAATCCATTCCGACATGACCGTGGGAATACCTTTATTCCTCGGTGTAGAAACAATAAACCAGTCATGGAATCCGTGATACCCGCCAACCGTCATTATCTTCAATTTTTTCGTATAATTCCGAGCAAGTCTGACTGCTCCCTCACACACATCAGAGCCGTTCTTACAAAATCGTACCATCTCGGCGCAGGGGATAATTTCAGTAAGTTTTCTGGCAAGCAATGGCTCTTCTGGGCAGGAAAGCGTGAAGATCAGGCCGTCATCTATGCCGACCTTTGCTGCCTTGTCAACTTCATTATTCCCATATCCGAGAATAATCGGACCCAGGGCCATAGAATAATCAATAAATTCATTCCCATCAACGTCATATAGGTTGCATCCCTTTGCCGATTTTATATATAAAGGCGCTCCTCCTATGACAAAAAGATTCGGGTTCTTGCTGAATGTTGATGTGCCCATAGGTATCACATCAACTGCCTGTTTGTATATTTCCAGGGATTTATCAAATCGCATAAAAGCCTCTCCTTATCGTAAAGAATATATGAGCCTTGCAATTTCTTCTTTGCCGAAAGGCACAGGATTTTGATCAAAGGCCGCTTTAAGCTGCATAGAGTTGTCGATAATCAGTCGGGCGTCCTCTTCTGTTTTTACTCCGAAACCTTTCAGGTCTATGGGGATTCCCAGGGCAACGCTTAACCTTTGTATCTCTTCAGCAAAACGTATTGATTTTTCAGAGGAACTTAGCGATTGCTCCGTCGAAATAATGTCGTAAAGTATTGCATAGTCGGTGTAACCGTTCTCTACGTTATACTTTACTACCCATGGCAGAAATACCGATCCTGCAAGGCCGTGGGGAACATCAAAATAAACGCCCAGAGGGTAGCTCAAAGCACCAGCCGGACCAGCACCTGCATTCATGAGGGCAACCCCCGCAAGACCGCTCCCTACAAGAAGATTGAGCTTTGTCTCCTTGGACGTGTCTTTTTCGCTGACTCTTTTTAGATTTGCAAAAAGGAGTTTAAAGGCTTCCATAGAAAACAGTCGAGAATATGCACTCGCCCCTTTTGCAACAAAACTTTCAAGGGTATGGGTCATGGCATCCATGCCGGCCGAAGCATATACCATGGCAGGGCAGCTATCAAGAAATCTCGGGTCATAGAGGGAAAGTCTTGGATAATTGTATTCAGAGTTGATACCAAATTTCCAGCGCTCCTTTGTGTCGATAAATACCGCGTAAGGCGTGACTTCGCTTCCTGTTCCAGCTGTGGTAGGAAGTGCTACTACGGGCAGAGGGATTTCTTTCAACTTCCCAAAACCCCTGTACTTTACTGCCGGCCCTTTATTGGTCTTAAGCGTCGCCAGTCCTTTTGAGAGATCGAGGATGCTCCCGCCCCCTATCCCAACAAAGCAGTCTAAGTCATGGGATTCAAACTCCCCTTTTACCGTATCGAGATAGTCATATGTCGGCTCCGAGACTTCTGAAACAAAAAAAATAACTTTTTCCATTTTAGCGTTCATAACTTCAATGACGGATTTCACATACTCATTTCTGTTATAAAGCCCTCCATCCACAACCAGCCCTATCTTGCTCCAACCGAAAACATTCAAGCGTTCAGGCAAATCAAGGGAAATCTCGTCACCTATCGCAAGTTCCGTTCTCATGATAAATCGGATATGCTCATTTAAAAAATCCTTCATTTAACCCCCTTAACAGGCTTATCCTTAGCCTCTTCCATATCGTAATACAGGTCGGTAATTCGCATATGCTCGGTCATTTTCCTCATAGTCACATTCCTGTTCGCATGCTTGTATTGGTTGATGAGTGTATTAAGGGCATCCTTTTTCTCGTCGGTAAAATAGAAAAGATAAGACACATCTCTTTTCATAAGAGGGACTATGAATTTACCCGTTTGCCATCCTGGCACATCATACTGAAAATCTACAAGTTTAATTCCTTTAAAATCTATCTTCCCGCTTAAATCAGGCAATGCATTCATTGAAAAGCGGACTAAATTGTCAAGAATAATATCGTGGCCAGGAAGCATATCTTTTGCCAAATTCCCAATATATTTATCAAAATTCTCCTTACATTCCAGAATAACTCTCCAGGTATATTTTCCGTTCATTTTACCTAAACCGCCTCTACGGATAAATTCAAAATTATCCGGTTTTTCATAGTAGTCCCTAAGATTCTCTGCTGTAGTGAACCATTCATTAATCGATTCTTCTTTGAAATCCTGAAATATTGTTTTCACCGAAGCCTCAGCTTTTGCTGCATTCTCAATAACTGACACAATAAAATCTACAGGGTTCAGACCCTGGATATGAAGATATTTGAGAAGCGGAAAATAACATCGATAATTCCAGAGAAATTGGATAAGCCAATGTACTGGCCTAAAAAAGAGAATCTCCTCTTCAGACATAGTAGATGAAGAGCGAACCCCTTCTTCCGACTCAAAGGAAAAAAAATCTCCATATTGCCCAAAGGAACTGTCAATGAGGCGAAATTTTGTTTTGAGATCATATTTAAGACGTTGCTCCGGCAAAGTTAGCTCGCTGCCGTTTATCAAAAGGCAGTTGTAGCATATAATGTAACTAACGTTCCAGTCAAAGAGCTTCCTAAGGCTGGCCAGGTGGCTCTCTTTTGTTTCCCCCGGGAGGGCAAGAATAATCTCCGTACCAGAAACACCGCCTGCCTTATTAACATGAGCTATTATTTCTTTAAAATGGTTGTAGTCTATATTATTTCTTTTTATATTCCGTAGAACATCCGGATCTACCGACTGAAGAGATGACACGAGATAAGCCGCTTCACCTATGATTTCCGAAAGGGTAATGCTCTGTCTTGTCTTAACCCAGTTTATGATACAACGCCTTGGGTATCCTTTCCACATTTGAAGTGACTTGATTTTCTTTGCTATTTTGATATCTCTTGGTACAATCCCGAAATTCGCGTCGGCAAAACAGAGGAGGTTTGTCTTTGTTACATGGAAAGTTATATAATCAAGCTCTTCCTGCACCCTCTCGATATCAAAAAGTTTTACCTTATGCTGAGACACAAAACCCTGAGCACAATAGGTACACGAAAATGGACAGCCACGGTTCGTTTCTATAATGGGGATAAGGTCGTATTCAAAAAATTGGTCCAGGATCCCAGACAAGTAGGGCGAAGGAATTATGTTGAGATTATTAATCCGTTCCGCCTTTTCTCCTGCTATTATCTGTTCCTCATTTATAAAGATACAGCCCTCAACGAAAGATTCTTTTATTTTGCCGATTTGCGCATTTTTATCGAAATAACGCCTCAAGAGATTTGCAAATCCAAGTTCACCTTCATTGATTACATAGAAATCCACAGCCTGGTTTTCTTTAAAAAAAGCTTTGAAACCATCTTCTGACTGGTTAATATTCGGGCCACCTAATACAATAAAAGTTTTTGGTGAAAAAGATTTTGTAAATTGAGCAACTTTATTATTCAGATGGGCATTCCAACTATAATTACTTAAACCGAGTAGATCTGGTGGTGACTCTTTTATCTTATTTATTAAATGATCGGGATATTTGATTACTTCAATGGCAACATCATTACCAAAAATTTTTTTTGCGTAAGACGCAACAAAACCCACATTAAGAGGAAACATGTATGAACCGCCTCCCAGATAGTTATGAACGAGGTCGGCAAGATAGATTTTAAGTTTTGCCATCAATTCATCCAATAATCCTTTTATTTCTTTTCCGCATAACCAAGCAGCTGGACCTCCTTTGAAAATCTTATTAACTTCTTAAATTCTGACAGTTCCGTTGTTTGAGTATACTTTAGTGGAAAGACAGCAAAAATTTTAGACAGACTTTTAAAAGATGAATTCTTCCACGTAAAAGGAAGGTGATAGAAGTATTCCACGTAGAAATTTTTAAAATCAAACATCTTGAACATGTCTTCCATTGATGCCTTGGTAAATGGTGTTTTGTGAGTATAGTCATCATAGAAAACTTTATAATTCTTTTTCCAGTCACAGGTTGTTGCTAAAAAAGAGCCGTCTGGCTTCAGCACACGATGTACTTCGCTCATCAGATGATCAATATTTCGGATGTGCTCAATGGCGGACTTCATCATAATTACATCAAAAAAATTTTCATCGAAAGGGAATGACTCGTATTCTATGTCTGCAACGGTCACATTTAACCCTTTGTCCCTGCCTACTGTATCCATATCTATCCCGTAAACGTCAAATCCAATCTTCTTGAAAATCGCCATATGCTCTCCCCTTCCGCAGCAGAGGTCCAGGAGCTTGCCCGATTTTCTTTTGAAATAGCGATCGGCCAAATGGATGCAGAATTTTTCAGGATATGCTGTATAAGGCCTTAGTTTTTCGTTGTAATGGACTGTTGTATAACGGTTTTTCATAAAAAATTTAAATCTCCGAATTGTTCAACACTCTTTTTATACTTTTTCTGTTGGCATATAATAATCCAACCACAATAAATGTTATTGATAAGAGACCTTTGAATTAATGGGTTACAAGTCAATTATTTTATCGTCTGATTTTTTCAAAATTTTTAGCCGAATTTTTATCTCAAAATTCGGTTCGTAATCCTAAAAACAGCCTAAAAAATTCCTCACTATCCATAAAGTGCTTGCCCTTTTACCCCCTTAGAGGCCTTTGCCCAAGGGTTGGGCCCACCTCTCCCTTGGCTTAGGTAGCCAGTATAATTTTAGCACCTCGATAGAGATTAAAAGCCATCTGCCTTATTCTTGCATCTATAGCATTCTTGATAATAG
>Ga0233425_10008248_pt1 | contig 13991 bp, 14 predicted proteins | sample Watercolumn_Towu_2_FD_181712 | JGI IMG/M metagenome (GOLD analysis project Ga0233425, IMG submission 181712) | Freshwater microbial communities from Lake Towuti, South Sulawesi, Indonesia - Watercolumn_Towuti2014_140_MG | ecosystem: Environmental > Aquatic > Freshwater > Lake | place...
AGAATTGCAAATCTTATTCAATCCAGCCAAGATCACAGAGCATCCACAATTTAACCAGATCAAGAACTTAAAACTTCAAACTCTAATGGTAGAAGATCGCGCTAAAGACAAAGTCGTCGAACGAACTGCAGAGGAATTGGTCAAGTTAGGGTTGCCTCAATTTTATGTCTATCATCTTGCCAAAATTCAGCAGTTCTATTTTGAAGAATTAAAGATTCCTCCTGAAAAATTTCGTCTTTTTCAGCTAAATGATCAAGAAAAAGCGTTTTACAACAAATATCATTTTGACTTAGAGATAGATTTAGCAGAGCACGGCTTTACCGAGATGGGCGGTCTTCATTATCGAACCGACCATGACTTAGGAGGTCATCAAAAAATTTCTAAGCAAAGTATGGAAATCATGGAAGAAGCAACGGGAGAAAAATATGTCCCTCACGTTTTAGAGCTCAGCTTTGGTGTAGATCGAAACATCTATGCCCTTTTAGACCTCAATTATCGTGATGATAAAGAAAGGGGAAATATTGTTCTTACACTTCCTAGTAAAACAACTCCTTTTTTCTGTGCTATCCTTCCTCTTGTCAAGAACAAAGACGAGATTGTTCACAAAGCAGAAGAGATTTACGCGCAATTAAAGCCTGCCTATTCCTGCCTCTATGATGAAACTGCATCAATTGGTAGACGATATGCAAGGGCCGATGAGATGGGTGTTCGCTACTGCATCACCATTGACTTCGACACATTAGCCGATAATGCGGTAACCGTTCGAGACCGCAATACAACAAAGCAGGATCGAGTTAAAATAGAAAAACTTAAAGATTACTTATTTAACCTTTATTTTCAATGAGTATCAATCCTAAAAAAACAAACAAAAGAGGGACAATCAACATAACATTAATACTTTTAGGGGTAAGTCTCATCCTTTTTCTTGTTCTTTCTTTGATTTCTGATTCAAAAATAATCCTAACCATCAGTTTCTCATTATTTCTCATCACCCTCATTTTAAGTAGTTTCTATCTCTATCTCCATTTTTTTGACAAAAACAGCAAAATCAGAAAACAATTAAACGAATTACAAAATATACTAAATACCTCTTCCATCGACATTCTTAAATCAAAATATCTCTCCTCCTATGAATTATACCTTAAGCTTTCTGAAAAAGAAAAAAGGAATTTCTATGCTAAAATAAATAACTTTAGAGAAACGATTGAAGAACATCTAAAGACACAAAAGAAAGTAGAACTATTTCTCGAAAATGCTGTCAAAGGAGCATTAGATGACCAAAAAGAGAATTTTGCGCAACTGATGGATCACTTTCAAAAGCTTCCTCAAGCAGAGCAAGAAAAATATCTTTCGCAGTTAAATCCCATCAAAGAAAGATTAGAAAGAGAAAGTTCTATTTAATGCATCTTAGAGCCTATCTCAGTAGAGTGTTTAGCATCATCAGGTCAAAATCCTTTCTGCAACATCATCAAGAGCGACAGGGGGATTGCCCCTCGAGGGATATCGCTTAGTCAATTTTTTCAAGCAAGGATTTCGAAGATGCTAAACGCCGAAAAATTATCTACTGAGATAGGCTCTTAATGCAATGTATCTTAATGCCACAAAGATAGCGCATCACAGAAAACTATATAAAACAAAACTTTTCTCTAAGACCCATGAAAGTTGCTGACATTAAACCAAATCAAGGAAATATTGAAGTTGTTGCTGAAGTTATCAAAAAAGATTCTCCTAGGTCTTTTGAAAAGTTTGGCAAAAGCGGAAGAGTTTGTAATTATAAGATTAAAGACGATTCTGGCGAAATTAGTCTTACTTTATGGAACGATGACATCGATAAAGTAAATGAGGGAGACACCATTCATCTGCAAAACGGCTGGTGTACTGAATATAAAACAGAAAGGCAAGTCTCAACCGGAAAATTTGGAAAAGTAGAAGTGACAAAAGCAGCATCCCCTTCCTCAAAAAAAGTAGAGTCCGCAAAGCAAGATTCTTATAACAAGCCAACTTCTTCTCCTGCAAAAAAAGCAGCAGTATCAAGCAAAGATAACAAAACCATCTTCAGCAATGATCCAGAACAATTTGGTGATATGGATAAAGAAGATGATGAAAGCGAAGAACCGATAGATGATGAAGAATTTGTAGATTAAAATTTATTTTAATCTTAATTTTGAAGAGATTTATCATGAACCCCTTTACCTATTCATTAGCTGCTTTCTGATATTGTTGTGATTGTGGAATTTCTGAATGATACATTAATTGCTCATCCATATACTTCCATCGATCATTGAAACGCAAAGGTAAATAATCCCCATTATTAGTATTAACGACATCTCCTATTTCATGGCATTGAATAGACATTCTAAAATCGGAGGTATGGACAACTTCTGCCCCATTTCGTTGCGAAAAAAAATCATTAACTTTAACAGGCGTTGTTGCAACTAAAGTACTTCTTCCAAAGGGCATCACTCGAAATTCATTAACATTATCATATCTCCGTTGAACTTTTCCACCAGAAGAAACCACCTCTAATCTATCCTCCTCATCAATAAACAACAACGCTGCTGTTCCTTGGCGATAAGGAACAAATTGGTATGGAACTCCTGCAGGAAGAGGTGAACCATAAATGTCCCTATTCTCTCCTTTAGGTCTAAAATGAACTCCTGCTTTATCCTCTAATACCCTAATCTCACCTAATCCCTCTGGTGTGACGATAGTGTGGAGTCCTTTATCTTCCATCCCAAAAAACCATTCTAAAAATGTTCGTGTCACCTTGCTTAAAATAATAATATATTTAAAAGTTTCTATTTTATTTAAAATAAGAGAAATATAAACCCTATTTAACAAAAAATACATAAAATAATAAGCAGAATGATAAAATAAATAAGTAAATAGACTAAATATTATTCCGCCAAAAAAGCATATTTTAAAAACATCAGCATTTTCCCCAAACGTATGCAAGAACAGATCCTTCACTTATTGCTTGAACAAGAAGAAGTCGGCTGGAAAACCATTCTCTACGACCTCGTCAAATCAGAGCAGATGGATCCATGGGATATTAATATCACACTCTTGACACAGAAATATATCGAAGTCATCAAGAACATGAAAGAGAATAACCTTCGAATTTCTGGAAAAGTCCTTCTTGCCGCCGCTTTCTTATTGAAGATGAAATCAACCCACCTAGTCGAAAATGACATAACAAAGCTCGATCAACTGATCAATCAAAGTGAAGAGGAGATAGAAGAAACCATTCTGGATGAATTAGGTGAAAATAAAACGAAGAAAATACTTGATAAGTATAAATTGATTCCAAAGAATCCCCAACCTCGCAATCGTAAAGTGTCAATTCATGATTTAGTGCAAGCATTGCAGCACGCTATGGTTTCCAAAAAAAGAATATTAGCTCAAATTCGTCCTGTCCAATTCAAGATGCCTCAGAAAAAAGTAGACATCATGGAAATACTGCATGATGTTTATCACAAATTGATTTACTACACAAGCAAAGAGCAAAAAGACACCGTCACATTCACTCAGCTGCTTCCTCCGCGGGCAGGCAAGCAAGAAAAGGTGTATACTTTTATTCCTTTATTACATTTGGAGAATCATCATAAAGTTGAGATGGCACAATCAAAACCATTTGAAGAGATACATGTGACACTGCTAGCAAAAGAGAAAAGCATCTAAATTCCAAAAAAAATAATGAAACATCTCCACAAGATTTTTAAAACAAATACCAATTAAGCATTAATCATACGGAACCAAAAACGCAACATCCAATTAAAAAAATCAACCATGAAATCAACAAAAACAATCAAAGTTCCAACCAAGATAGTAGATCAAGTAATCGGACAAGAAGAAGCCGTTCGTATCATCAAAAAAGCCGCCTTGCAGCGAAGACACGTTCTTTTGATAGGTGATCCTGGAACAGGAAAAAGTATGCTAGGTCTTGCCTTAGCCGAGTTATTGCCCAATTCTCAATTAAAAGATATTATGGCAATAAACAATCCCAATGACGAAAATAATCCATCAATCAGAGAAGTCCCAGCAGGAACCGCCCGTGAAGAAGTCAAAAAACATCTGCTCGACAACACGCAGATGATGAAGAATAATAACATTCTTCTGTTTATCGTAGCCATTCTCACATTCATCGCGCCGTGGTGGGCTCGCCATTACTACAAATCAGATTTAATGTTTACTGCATTCTTCTTAGGAGGAATGCTTTTCCTTGCTGCTTTTGCCATCATGATGAGCATGGGACCGAGGATGTTCAAATACCAAGGGGTTTCTGCTCCAAAGACCATCGTCGACAATTTTGGCAAGAAACAAGCACCCTTCTTTGACGCAACGGGCGCCCACGCAGGAGCTTTGCTTGGTGATGTTTTGCACGACCCATTTCAATCAGGCGGCTTAGGAACTCCTGCCAATCAGCGTGTTGTTGCTGGGATGATCCACAAAGCACATTTAGGTGTCTTATTCGTTGATGAGATTGCAACATTAGATCCTCGAACGCAGCAGGAATTACTCTCCGCACTGCAAGAAAAAAAATTTCCAATAACTGGTCAGTCGGAACGCTCGGCAGGTGCCATGGTTCGAACAGATCCCGTTCCTTGTGATTTTGTCTTAGTTGCCGCAGGAAACCTTGATACGATTAAAAATATGCATCCTGCATTAAGATCAAGAATAAGAGGATATGGTTATGAAATTTACATGAATGAGACAATGGTTGATAACAGCGAAAATCGTTTGAAAATCGCCAGATTTGTCGCACAGGAAGTCAAAAAAGAAAATGGTAAGATTCCTCATTTTACCGTAGATGGCGTTAATGCCATCGTTGAACAAGCAAGGCGAAAAGCTAATCGCAAAGGTCATCTAACTCTTCATTTAAGAGGCCTTGGCGGATTGATTCGCGCAGCAGGAGATTTAGCAAAAGAACAAGGGAGTGAATTAGCCAATAGTAAACATGTAAAAGAAGCTACCTTGCTCGCAAGACCATTAGAGCAGCAAATCGCAGATAAATATATAGAACGAAAAAAAGAATATGAAGTGATTATGACAACCGGCAAACAAGTAGGGCGTGTCAATGGTTTAGCCGTAATAGGCTCTGATGCAGGATCGTCCGGAATTTTATTGCCCATCGAATCTGCCGTAACAATCGGAGGCAAAAAAGCTGAAATTATTGCAACAGGAAAACTTGGTGAGATCGCCAAAGAAGCCATCAAGAACGTCTCTGCCATCATCATGCGCTACTTTGGAGAAGACATCAAAGAAACAAGGGATATTTTCGTCCAATTCTTACAAACCTACGAGGGAGTAGAAGGAGACTCAGCGTCAATCGCGGTTGCAACCGCCATCATCTCCGCATTAAAAGATATACCCATAAAACAAGATGTTGCGATGACTGGCTCTTTATCCGTTCGAGGAGAAGTATTGCCTATAGGCGGTGTATCTTCTAAAGTAGACGCTGCAATTGACACCGGTATTAAAACAATCATCGTACCAAAATCAAACCTTCAAGACATTGTCGTTGATAAAGAGAAATTAGCGAAAGTAACAATTATTCCTGTGACCTCTTTAGAAGAAGTCTTAGAACATGCCCTTGATTGGAACGGCAATAAAGATATCAAAGACAAAATCTTTAGAAAAGATACCAAAACAGCAAAAGCTTTAAAAACAACCCCTTAGTCTAACACTTAAAATGGCACGATCACAACAAAGATCTCAACGGAAAGTATCTGGTGGACGATATCACTATCAACGAACGAAGAAGAAATATGAACTTGCTCGTTATGCAGCAAATACAAAGCTTGATGCAGAAAAGAAAGTACGAACAACGAGGATCAAAGGCGGAAATGCCAAACAATCATTATTGACCGTCAAAGAAATCAGCGTTGCAGACAAAAAAGGAAAGACCGTCAAAACTGAAATATTAAATGTTGTAGAAAACCCAGCAAACGCAAATTTAGTAAGACGTAACATCTTAACCAAAGGCTGCGTCGTCGAAACCAAGCTTGGTAAAGTCAAAGTCACAAGCAGACCAGGTCAAGAAGGATCAGTTAATGGCGTTTTGGTTTGAATTTGTTTTTAATAATTTATTCATTCTAAATAATTTGGTGTCTAATAATTTGTTGGACAACTATAGATGAGTGCTCACGAGCCATTTGGTGCTAAAAAGATACGAAGAAAAAATAAAAATAAACCTGTTCAATTTCACTTATTCAATATCCCTTTAGGTCCGTTAAGAGGAGGATTACCACTTTTTAATCCAGGAGTGCATACTGCTCGGTATTTCTTGTTTAAATCATAAAGCCCTTGTCCAAGTCCCGTTGTACAAGTAATCTTTTGATCTTTCAGTACCGGCGAATCCGACACTTTTCTCCAATTATTTTCCAGATAAACTTCGACACTTTCACAAGGAACTAACAACTGCGTCTTACACGCATGTTCTCCCGATTGATACGCTTGAAGATTTGGGAGGGATTTAATCTGACTGATACTCTTAAAACCTAATTTATCCCCTGTTAACAAAATCTTGTGGCTATCTACTGCATCTTTCCCTAAGCAAATATTTTTAGTAGCCTCGCTTGGTGAATAGCATCCATTCAAATCACCGCAATCAACCAAGTTATTCCCATCATTGTCAGCGCCATCAGTACATACTTCCCTTCCTACATTCAAAACAGCAGGAGCTTTTTCAGGAATTAAACTTTTAACGTCTTTTACTTCCTGCTGTTGAACAGGCCTATCATAATTTAATTTAACTGCCTCACCTGCAGGATTACTTTGCTTAGAACACGCAACTAGCAGAAAACTAATTACAAAAACCAATCCTATCAAAATTACTTTTCTCATCTTTCTCACCTTTTTTTTAACTAATAACTATCATTTAGAATATCACTCCCACTTAAATATCTTTCTTGAACCACTGGACAACTGGACAAGTTCGGCTAGGCTATATAAACCACTTCTGACAATAGAACTACATTAAAAAAGAGGTGGTGTTTCATGAAAAAGTGCCATTATTTCGGTATGGAAAGCATGCAGGTTTGGTCAGTCCCCGTTTTTACTTAGGAACACAACCGAAAATACAGATAGTCTGGGAAAATATGGGTATCACTCAATTAGTGCCTTCAGAAGCAAGGATAGTAAGATTTAGATAAATCCCCCCTATTGAGAACTTTGAGATAGGGATTTCTTCCATTCATAGAGTTCGAATGCTGTGTTGCATAATTAAATTTTTTGTTAAAAATCGCTTAATACAATTAATCAATCAGACAGCCTCATAAATCACAAGATATAAATAATAGTTCTCGTCTATAATCTAAAAGTTTATTGTCAATAAAAGAGGTGCAAAAATGAGCTACATCAATTCTTACAAAAATCAAAATCGGCTTATATCACCATCAATCAAAGAGATGATTCCCAAAAATCATATTTGTATTTAGATTTAAAGGACTTTATGTTAGGAAATGTGGCAAGAAAATTTTTCAATATTGGAATGATACGCTTAGGAAGAAGAAAGACGTGCCGTTTTACTTTCGGGAAAGACAGAGAATGAGAGATAAAATGGCAAAAGAAGAGTCAAAAGAAATTTATCATCTAAGAAAGATGACTGATGAGCCGATCATTGGAAACATCAAGCAGAATCTTGGATTCAGGGAATTTCTGCTTAAATGTCTTGAAAAAGTGAAAGGGGAGATGAATTTGGTGAGCATCGCACATGATTTGCAGAAGATTTGGAACTTGAAAGGGATTTCTGCGTGTTAATGATGAATCTTTCTTGCTAAAAATGATTTTGAAAGAAATTGTGGGACGGCTTCCAATGATAAGCGAGGAATAATCAACGATAATTTATTTTGCATTTATGCAATACAGCACAACAAAAATCTCTTTGAAACAGCTTCTAATATTAATGTAGGAGATGAAATGAGTGTTGCTCTTTGTAGACTGCTAGGAAAAAAATATGCTGTAAAGATAACAAAAAAGAACAAAGAAAAGAATTACAAACCCTCTTGTTAGGAGGGGCATTGCAATTCCAGTTAGACGCCCTCGCGGAGACTTTCGCAATTCAATTCGAACTCCGGTTCCAAGCTCTTTGCCATAACATTAGACTTATGACCGCAAGCTCGTGTCCTATCCAGGCTAGACTACGAGGGCATAATCATTAAAAATAAAGATTTCTTTAAAAAACTATGCACTTACCATTTTAACCCGCAAGTTGGCTGATTAACTTATTACCAAAATAAAGAATAACCATCCCAAAGAGAATTCCTGAAATATTAGAAATAAGTTCAGAGGAAGGAAACCAATAAGCATCAACTAAATTCCATAACCCCCTCCAGACAAAAATAACCCCCGTAATAATAATCAACGAAAAAATAACCTGATTATGCTTTTTAAGATAACGAAAATCATGAAAAATCACTCTCCTCTTTTTTAACATTCTTTTGGATAAGCTTATTATTAAGAATATTTTTCTTTTGTCTTTTCATAATCTCTTCTTATCTTTTTTTTGTTTAAATAGTTTTCGAAATGCTCAAAAGGAATATTTATAATCCCATAAATATTTCTTCTTAAGAGGAAAACAAATGATAGATATATTTTGCTTGGAAAACAATCACCTAAAAAGAATCAAAAAAGAAGAGATAAAACTCACGAAATCACAATTATTATGGGTTGACATAATCAACATTACACCAGCAGAAAAAGAATTTCTCGAAAAAAAGTTTATGATCCATCATTTAATTTTAGACGATTTTTCAGAAGAACTCTCCTCAATTAAAGTAGAGGAATTTTCTAATTATCTTTTTTGTATCTTTTATGGTGTTCAGAAAAGTGAGAATTTATTGATTAGGGAATTTGATTTTATTCTAGGAAAAAACTTTCTCATCACCAATCATAAAGAGAATTGGTTTAATAATTTAAAGGAAAATTCAGAAGAATTGTCGTTTCTTTTAAAGAAAGGACCTGATTTTTTATTTCATACCCTTCTTGATAATTTAGTTGACAGCTATTTCCCTGTTCTTGATGATATTGAAGAAAAATTAGACCATTTTGAAGAAGAAGTAACAATTACTCCAAAAAAAGAGTTAGCATCTCAGATTCTCCACCTTAAAAAAGAACTCACCTCACTGCGGAAATACGTTTTTCCGCAAAGAGATAAGATATCCTCTCTTGCGACGGGGGAAGTAAAATTTATCAAGAAAGATTATTATCCTTACTATCGTAATCTCTATGATCACACCATCAAAATTGCCGATTTTATTGATAGCGCTCGTGACGAAGCTGACACCACTTTTGAAATTTATATGTCTGCCGTATCAAATAACATGAATGAAGTGATGAAATTTCTGAGTATCATCGCAACAACCGTTCTTCCTTTAACCGTTATCTCTGGAATATACGGAACAAACTTTCATAACCTGCCAGGATCCGTCCAGGGGAATGGTTTTTGGGTAATGATTGGGGCGATGGGTCTTTTAAGTCTCATCATGATTCTCAACTTTAAACGAAAAAAATGGTTTTGATTGCCTCTAGTTAACGCAAAAGAACATCCAAAAAATAAGTAATAGCGATCCATCGCTCACAAAAAGGATTTACTCCACGAAAAACCTATTTCCCTAAAGAGTTTAACCTCATCAAGTCAAAATCCATTAAATTTTATCCTCTAAAGTGACAGGAAATGCTTTCTGCCAAAATTTATTAAAGCTCAAAAGTTTGTTTTTTTCAACTTTTAGGGCTTAATGGATAGAAAGTTTTATAAAAAATGTCTTCTCAACTAATCAATTAATAACGATGGTTGTAGGGACTCATGTTTATGGAACATTACATGGTTGTAATGAAATGTATCTAAAAAAAGTAGAATCCATCAAAAAGATTCTCAAACAGGTAGTCATTGAAGTAAACTTCCATGCCGTTGGAGAGATATTCCATCAATTTCAGCCAGAAGGAGTAACCGGTGTTATTTTATTAGCAGAATCACATATTTCCATCCACACCTGGCCAGAGAGAAATTTAATTCTTATCGATGTATTTACTTGTGGTAAAGAAGGAAATGCCGAAATGGGGTTCGATAAAATTTGTTCTTATCTTTCTCCTCAAAAAATAGAAAAAAAAATTATTCAAAGATAAATAATGGCAAGATCTCATTTAAAAAAGTTTGAACATGAAATAAATCCTAACTGTAGCGTGCATCTCAGAGGCAAATTATTGTATAACCAAAAGTCAAAATATCAAAATATTGAAATTGTTGAAATACCTCATTTAGGAAAATGTTTGCTTTTAGATGGTGTACTTCAACTTTCCCTTTCAGATGAATTTATTTATCATGAGAGTATTGTTCATCCCGCCCTCTTAGCTCATCCAAATCCAAAGAAAATTGTTGTAATTGGAGGAGGGGATGGTGGGACGCTTCGCGAATTATTAAAGTATCCTATTGAACAAATTTACCTGATAGAGCTAGATAAAGCTGTTGTAGATGCATCCAAAGAATATCTTCCCGAAATAGGAGCAAGTTCTTTTAAAGATCCTCGAGTAAAAATAATTTATGGAGATGGAAGAAAATGGTTAGAACAAAGTTCTGAATTGTTTGATATTATCATTATTGACTTAACCGACCCTCATGGACCTTCAACCTTATTATTTACAAAGGAGTTTTATGAAATAGTAAATAAGCATTTAACTTCAAAAGGAATAATGATCTCCGATTGTGATGGTTATGAATTTGGTGGGATATTCCTAAATATTATAAAAACTGCGGGTACTATTTTTAGTTATGTCTATCCCTTTCAATCATATGTCTCCTGCTATTTTTCAACCATCGGTTTTATGATTTGTAGTAATAATAATCTGGATTTTATGAAAAATGATTTACTTGTTGAAAAAAAGATACAAGACACCAAATTGAATTTAAGGTATTACAACGCAAGCGAATTAGCATCTTTATTTATAAAAACAAAATTTCTCGATACTCTTTTACAAAAAGAGTGGGAAATATCAAGTGATAAAAAACCATTAGAAACAGAATAAAGAACTTTAAAAAATAACAATTTTCACTTCTCCAATCGTCCTTCCCCTGCAGGCAAAAACAGCATTACTTCATCCAAATCGCCGCCTTTCAATCGATGCACAATTTTTTTCGCAAGACTGCTCTTCTTCTCATCACCCGGTAAGATGACAACAAAATGTTGAGTCTGCTTCTTTATCGCATTAACAGGTCCTCCAATAATCTGCCCTTCCACTAAACCAATTGCGCATTCTACTTTAGGACGTAAAAAATTCTTCTTGCCATACACCATAAAACTGCCCTTGCTGATATATTCACCCGATTTTGCTTCCTTCGTCACCTGCTCTGGACTCACATAAAAAACGTCAGCCACCGTATGGCCAAACTTCCACGACTTCGAGTAAATGGCAACTGCTTGCGCCGCCTCATCCAAAGTTGAAGCAGGAGCAGTAATACCATTTTTAACCAAAAAGAACGGCGACCCAGGAGCTTCCGTATGAAAGACAATGTCCTCCTTCTCCAAATGTTTTTTAATCACGATCTCATTAGACGTTGCATCCTTCCCCCCAATACATAAAAAGCCATCCGAAGAAGTAAACCAATGAAATTTCTCAAACCACTCTTTCTTGCGTTCTTTTTTAGCTTGTTTTTTCTCTTCAGATTCCCAAAAAGCCGCTTCTTGTTTCTGCGCAAGAATCAGTTTCTTCTTCGTATCCTCAATCGCCTCTTTCGCTCCTTGCAGCTTCTTCTTGGCTCTTTTTGCTAAATCGTAATAAATACCCGCATTCTCATCCACGGATTTATTTAAGTCAATTTCAACTTCCATAAAGAGAAGGATAGGAGTGGAGTTAAAAAAGGTTTTCTTAGGAGAACTTTAATAAATAAACTCATTAAATATATTGTTATGTCACTCAACGAATTCATTTTTGTACTTGGAGCACAAGATCCAGAGATGGATATGATTGAAGAAAGGATAATTGTGCCCCTTGCTCTAAACTCAGAATATGCTACCATTAACAGTACGAGAGTAGATCCTTCAAATGCTTATCAGGTAGAGAACAAAATTGATGAAAGTTCAGATAAAAAAATAGTTCTCATCGAATGCGGTGGAGAACATCTTTCTGGAATAAAAATAGATCATCACAGACCAGGCGACCCCGGCTATGGTGTTAAAGCAGAAGATTTCTTTAACGCATCATCTTTGGGCCAAATGGTAAAATTTGTATTGAGTAAAGCCAGTTCTAATCAACGTCTCTTTTTTGAACTCGCCAAAAAAATAAATGGAGAAAAACTTTCTTCAAGAACAGAAGGCAATGCTTTATTATATAATGGAACAAGGTGGATTTTTCCAAACAGTACTGCAATGGATATAGCACTACCCTCTGAATTCATTTATCAGGCTGCGGCTGATCATTGTTTGGCGGCAGGCTATGCGGGTAAATGTCCGGGGGTTGATAAAGAAGGATTAAGAGTTCTTCAGGCAAGGAATATGTCCAAAACAACGGGAGCATCCCTAGATGAAGTATTTGCTTCAATTAAGAAAGCAGAAGCCCTTTTCACAACAGAAAGGGAACGTGTTTTAGGAAATTCTTCCCATTTTGTTTTTGATCTTACTGATTTAAAATTTGGTGTTGGATATTCTCTGGGTTATTTATCCCTTAAAGAAGCAGGAACAATGTTAGGTAAACCTTATCTGGTCTCTCATCGCTTCGCAGAAAGTTCACCGCCCAATGTGATGCTTAATGCTGCTTCAGAAGAACAAGTTGATTATTTTCTAACCACATTTGCATCTAAATACGGTTTAACAAAAGTATTTGGAAGCCCTTCACGCGGCTACGCGGGCGGCGTTCTTCCTAGTGATTAAAAAAACCCGACAGGCGCCTTGCAGCAAACCCATCGGGAAAGAAGGTGGTTTTAGGGGTCTTTAAATCATAAACCCTAATCTTTACATTCCAATCGCTTTATAAATCACTTATGTAGCCTCCCTAAAGAAGGGGAATGCAGAAGAAATCTCCACAAGCTTTTTAAATAAACAAGTGGTTTTTGTTACTAAGAAGTATTATCATCACAATAGGATGGGGGTTTTTGTATGTATCAACTTTTTAATACACCAGCGTGGTTTAATGGGTGGGATTTAGTCTTTGATGGTATCGGATTGCTCGTAGCTCTCTTTATTGCCATGTATAGTTGGCGGATTTATAAGATAAATAAAGAGAACCGCTTTGGTTATTTCGCCTTCGCATTCATCTTAGTAACGCTCGGATTTTTATTTAAGATATTCACAAGCGGTGTCGTTTACTACACCCCTGTTCGAGATACAGTCTTAAACGTCTTGCGTCCTGCAGTAGGAGAACACCTCTCATTAACTTATTTATATTATCGTGCAGGCTTCTTTTTACAGATGATCGCATTACTTGGAGCGTGGCTCTTGATCTTCTTTGTCTCGCAAAAACCACGCCAGCGCCTTCAGCGCTTTGATGAAGTAACACAAATTGCATTATACATCTATTTTGTATTCCTCATTTCGGTTGTCAGCAACTTTGAATACTACGTATTTTACCTAACCAGCAGCGTATTGCTAGGACTAATCATCTTAAATTACTATAAAAATTATTTAAACACTAATAAAAACAAAAAAGCCTACCTCGTCATGTTATCCTTCCTTTTTGTCCTTATCGGCAACCTCTTCTTCATCTTTGTCTTTTTATTCAAAGACCTTTATGTGATTGGAGAAATGTTCCAATTGATCGGATTCCTTATCCTATTATACACCTATCATAAAATTATCAAAAGGTAAAAAATGAGCGCACGCAGATCCAGACTAGAACTAATCTTTGACATCCTTTTATCTATTCAAAATAAAGGTGGCAAGATTAAACCAACCCATCTCATGTACAAATCAAACTTATCTCACAAATTGCTCAACAGCTATTTAGAAGAACTCATCCAAAAAGGCCTTGTTGTAGTAGAAGAAGAATATACCCGAAAGAAA
>Ga0233425_10008249_pt1 | contig 13990 bp, 9 predicted proteins | sample Watercolumn_Towu_2_FD_181712 | JGI IMG/M metagenome (GOLD analysis project Ga0233425, IMG submission 181712) | Freshwater microbial communities from Lake Towuti, South Sulawesi, Indonesia - Watercolumn_Towuti2014_140_MG | ecosystem: Environmental > Aquatic > Freshwater > Lake | place: Indonesia...
CGCCGCCAGGCTCGCCAGGGTTTCCGGTGCGGGATCGGAATGGACGAAATAGGTGAACAGCTTGCGCACGATGTTTGTTGCCGCGGCCGGACGGCTGAGAACCTGGTCGACGACGGCGCGAACCCGTTCGCTTCCGGTCGAGATCGAGTCGAAATTCAGGGTCGCACCGAGGAAGTCGACGGAACCGGTCAAGGCGGCTTCGCTGCGGAAAATGGTGGCCGCCCGGTAGGGGTTGTAGCTGCCCCGGCGGGGCAGCCGGCCGACCCCCCAGCCGGCCAGCGCGGCCGCTCCGGCGGTGACATCGGCCTGGGTGTAGTTGGCTCGGCCGTCGGCGTCGACGCGTCCCAGGGAAAACAGCTCCATCAGCTCGCGCGCGTAGTTTTCGTTGGGGATGCTGTCCTGGCTGGCTTGCGAGCCGTTGCCGTCCAGATAGAACAGCATGGCGGGGTCCAGCGTCAGATCGATCAGCAATTGCCGGTAATTGCCGAGGGCGTGTTTCGCCAGCAGCCGGTGCTGCCGCCACAGCAGGCCGGGGAGGCCGACCTTGGACATGCCAGTGGTGAGGAATCCGTGCCAAAACCACAGCATGCGGTCGCCGAGACCGGATTGGGGCTGGTTGAGGCGGCGCACCTCCGCCTTCAGCAGGCGCAGAAAGTCCGGATAGTGACTCTTGTCCACGCGGTTGCGCAGTCCCGGGTTGGCGGCGAGCTTGGGAGCGCGGGCCTGATCCACCAGTCGGGTGATCAGCGTTTCGCGTCCGCCGGCCGCCACCTCAGCGAGGGTCTGAACCCGAGTCCGCGAGAGATGGAAGCTGGTGCGCCGCAGCAGGTGGGCGGCGAACTGTAGATCTTCCAGGGTGGCCATGGCTGCATTCCTTCCGATTCGGAGTGACGGAAGTCTAGCGCGAAATGGGTACGGAGCGGTTCGATCCGCTTCCCGGCGGGGTCGCAATCGGAACCGTCGCGTTCGCGGCAAGCGTTGTCTTCACGCCGGGACGGGCGAGGAAAAAATTTGCGTTTCTGTGATGTTCGTCACAAAACGGGAAATTCGGGTTGAGAAATTTCCGCCTTGCTCTACCGTTAACCAAACCCGCTTCCGGTTCCCTGCCGGCGGGTTGGACCGAACGGAATGGAGAGACAGGATGCGCAGGAACTCTTCAAATCTGGAAGCCCGCCATGCCTTCGGGCGAGGCGAGATCACCCTGCCAGCAAGTCTCAGCCGGCATGTTTCCGCTCGCGCCCGTATGCCCGGCGCCGATGGCGTTCGAAGGATGGCCCCCGCTACCCCCAGTGAAATCTGGAACCCTCTCCCTCCGGGAGAGACCACCCGGCCCCATGGCCGGCGGATTGTGGCCCTGGAACCGGATGGTCTCTTCCCTCATCCGGCCCTTCGGGCCAACTTCTCCCGGAGAGAGAAGGGAAAAGGAGGCGGCCAGGGGCCGCAGGTTCATGGAAAGGGCAGGGTGAGGGTTGCAGCGCCTGATTTTCCAGCGCGGCCATCGCAAGCACGAAGTAGGCTGGCATTCGGCCCCCTCGCTGCGCGCTCTCCACGGCGAGAGGGGTTCGGTGCAACCCCTCTGCCGAGTACCCCTGGTCTGGGTCATAGGTCCGCTCCATGATCCCATTGAAGTTCCCCATACAGAATCCGTTGCGCCGTCGCGGCAGTTCGCGGCGCTTCGTCATCTATGCCCTCGCCGCCCTCCTGATCGGACTTTTGATCATTCCGCCGCCGCGTGAACTGGCGGTCGAGTATCTGCGACGCCTCACCGGTTCGCGATTGGCGATCGGTCCGTGGCGGGATTGGGACAAACCCACCGATCCCAGAGAGCTCGAGGCCTACCACTTGGCCCACAGTATCCAATTGCCGGATTCCCTGCCGAAGCCGGTTCCCTTTCCTTTCTGGAAATACTGGTATTTCGATCATAGGCGGATTTCCTACGAATATTTCCAGCACCTCTGCAAGACCGAGGCGGGGGAGTACATTTTCAAGACGGTGGACAAGGTGGAGGGGCTCTATCAGATGCGCCCCATGCCCAAGCGCACCGAGGCCTTGATGTACGACCGATATGGGTTCGAGGATCCGGCGAATTGGTCTTTCGGAGAGTCTGTCGATAGCCCTAATCTATTTATAGGCGGACCGGGTAATGGGTTTTCATTTATGGAAAGCCCAAGATGTCCGTCGCAGATATTTTTTTCAGCGTTCGCAAAACGTTGGACTATAAAGCGGCTGGATAAGGAGGAGCCTTTGGGCTATTGGAAATATTACGGGTTTGATTATACGAAAAGCAAAAATGGTGGGATGGCAGAGCAAGAAAACAAGATTAGTTCACGTTATGGCTATACCTGGAGGGGTATCCGTCGCGATCGTGACAGAGAGTTCGGGATTGCTGGTGGGGAGATGATGATTATCGATCTGCGCACCAATGAGTTGCTAGCAGTACGAAGGAGCTTTGCAGTAGCCAAAAATTATCGCGCAATTGGCCTGGGTTGGGAGTTTTCTTATTATTGTCCTGGATCGCTTGATATTCTGTCTGACAAGAAGCGTAAGGTCAACAAGATAAACTATCCATTCGATTTCATTAGGCAAGTGTTAGTTCCGATTGGGTTTGATCCAAGTGAGATAAAGCGTAGATAAAGGAGGTTGGTATGTCAGCATCGGTACGGGAATTGATTGATTTTGCATTGCTTCAGAGTGCGGCGGAGAGCTATATGGATGATATTTCAAACGCTAGTTCCGAGTCTGATATCTGGAGAGCACTAACTGCCGGAAATAACCACCCGGAGTTAATTGGTAAGCTCCCGACGGATTCTGTGTTATCGGGTGCGACACGGTGTACGCTTCTTCAGGCCCAATGGTTCACCGACAATTACCAGATCATCGAACACTATCCCAACGACGCATCGGGCTTTTCCTGTACCTTGTTTCGCAACAAACAGACCGGCGAATACACACTTTCGTTTCGCAGCACCGAATACGCCGTGCAGGAGCTGGGCGGGGATTGGGAAAGGGATGGTGCGAACGGTGCGGATGGAGATATCAGTTCCATCGGGTTCGCCTTGGGCCAGCTTTTCAGCATGGAAAACTTCTACAAGTACCTGCGCGAAGGAAAGGTCTGGAACAATGTAACGAAGCAATGGGAGGTCAGCGAGGATGTGGCCGCTTTCGCCGACGGACAGGCGGTTCTCAATGTTACCGGATATAGCCTAGGTGCCCATCTGGCAACGGCGTTCACGCTGCTGCACTGGGATGCAGTCGCCAATACCTATACCTTTAACGCGGCCGGTGTGGGAGGAATCGGTCCCGACAACGGGCAGCCCACGGGTTCCGACATTGCCTTTGTCCTGCACATGTATGAAACTCTCATGGACTACCGCCCGGGAGATCCTGAGCCGGATGAAATGTGGTGGAAGGCGCTGGCAGCCGGATCGTCAAAATGGACGGACTATCTCGAAGCGGTAGAGTCGGAGTCGAATCATCAGTATGCGGTCCTCTACGATAACCCGTTGTATCAGATAGTAAGAGATCTCGTTGCGCCGTTTACGTTCCCGGTTGGCGCTTCGGGAATGGGTCAGTCCAGACTGATCAATGCGGCAGCGAACTGGGCGACGAGTACGGGCGACGGTGTTTACAACCACGATCCGAATCGATTCACGAGTGATTATTTCTCGGTGGATGCATGGTCCGGGAAAATCCACCAAGTATACGGCCATGGGGAGTTCTTCGATCCGGAGATCGTGGCCAATAGCGGTTACCACGCCACTCCGGAATCCATCTGGATCGAAGACTTGCCCGCGTCGCGACAGCTTGGATTTCTCGAGTTCCTGGGGCCGTGGATACGGGACTGGGTCGGAGACTTCGGAGAAACCCATAGCATTACCCCACTGGTCGATTCCCTGATGGTGCTCGACCTGCTGCAAACCATCGATCCGGAATTGGATATGCCTACGTATGTGGGTCTCGTGAAGGTGATGGGGCATAGCCAATACCTTTTGGAATCGAACAGTCTGGCCGCGCTGATCTCGGAATCGGTGGATGCCCTGTTGCAGTCTCTGGGACTTTCGCCTTCGGAAAGTAATTTGTTCTTCGAGGACGATCGCCTCTATGATCCCGATGCGATAGAGAATCTTCTGAATGCCCTGAGCAAAGTGATTTCCGGCGTGGATCCGGGGTTGAGCGGGGACTATACGGCGTCCGGGTATAGCAACCTGGTCGAGAGGGAAGCGGTACATGCCACGATTAGCGACCTGAAAGAGACGCTGGCCTCGATACAGGGGGCCGGGCTGATTAGTCTCGTCGGAATGAGTGCGGACGACATGGCAGAAAAGGCCACGCGATCGGATTCGGAGGGTCCGGCGTTTCGTTTTGCGGTGAGTGAATTCGTACCGTTCGTGATCACCGGGATCCAGTATGGCGGCGCATTGGAGTTGTATGACCCGGAAACGGGGGAGGGGACGCTATCCAAGTCTTATCTTCAAGATCGTGCGGCCATGTTGTGGTGGAAGCTGCTCTATGACGGTGGCAAGCACGACAGCGATGATATGGTGAGGAGGCCGGGGGACAAGATTTATTCCGAAACTTGGAATACCGGACTCCCGGGAAATTGGGACTATCTCGATTGCACCTCCCCTGGTTCGGAGCCGCTGGCTTTGAAAATCGACGGCGCAGGCATCTCTCTCTACGACCATCAAATCATTTTCGGTGGAGCTCACGCCGAGAACCGCGAAGGCAGCGGGGACAGTGATCATCTCTACGGCATGGCGGGCAACGATACCCTGAGCGGGGGTGGCGGCGCCGATTACCTCGAGGGTGGCATCGACGACGACGATCTGAACGGTGGCGATGGAGCCGACACCCTGGACGGGGGCAACGGCGACGATCAGTTGGCGGGCGGAACAGGCAACGACTGGTTGCAGGGTGGGGCGGGAAGCGATCGCTATACCTACCGGAATGGCGATGGGCTCGACGTCATCGACGACCGGGACGGTGCAGGCAGCATTCTGCTCGATGGAAGACCGCTGACTTTGGATGAGGCGGAAAAGACCGGTTTCGATCTCTGGCGCTCGGCCGACAAACAATACGAATTCATCTGGAGCGAGCCGGACAAGGATGGCAAGAGGGATCTTCATATCGTGGCTTCGTCCGAAAATCCCGCCCTGGTATCGCTGATCATCCGGGACTTTCGCGATGGCGATCTCGGCCTGACCTTGCCCGACAACCAGGCTGCCGTTGCGGTGCCGGCCACGCCGGAAACGGAGATCGTGGGTGACCGGGCGCCGGTCGACGCCGATCCGAACCTGCCCGGCGTACAAACCAAGACCGACGACCTCGGCAATGTCGTCACCGATTCAAAGAAGCCGGAACCGGGACGGCAGGATACGCTCTTCGGCAGTGACGGCATCGACGAGTTCCTGTCCGGGCTGGGTGGAAACGACCGGCTCGAAGGAAAGGGCGGGAAAGACGTTCTGGCCGGCGGCGAGGACCGGGACAATCTGCTGGGGGGCAGCGGCAACGACATTCTGTTCGGCGCCGACAAGCTGGATTTGAACGGCTACGTGGAGTTCCTGGAGTTCGGTGGTGGCACCGTGGATGGCACCTACGGCGACTTCCTGTCAGCCGAAGCCGGCAACGATACCCTGGTTGGCAGTGAACAAAGCGATGCACTGATGGGGGGCGAGGGCGAGGATCTGCTGATCGGCGGTGCCGGCCATGACGTGCTGTTCGGGGATGCCACCTACAAAGTGGTGGCGCCGGAATTCGCCTGGACCGTGCGGGGGCAGCCGCAGGCATTCCAAGCGGCGGATCAGACCGCGCCCGGATTCGGCAATGGCGTTGGTTTGGCCAACGTCGACGGCCAGCTGGATACACCGGAGGGCGGGCGCGACCGCATTTATGGGGGCAGCGGCGGCGACTGGATCATCTCCGGCCGTGGCGACGACATCGTTTACGGTGAAAGCGGCATGGATGCCATCGACGGCGGCGGCGGCGGCGACCGGCTGTTCGGTGGGGATGACGACGACAGTGTGTTCGGCGACGCCAGTGCCCGCACCCTCAGCGATCATGGGAACGACTACATCGATCTCGGCCCCGGCGTCTCCAGCCAATCGGCCCGCGGAAACGGTGGCGATGACACAGTGCTGGGGGGCGCAACCGCCGATTTGCTGGAGGGGGACGAGGTCCGCTCGGGGTTGTCGGCGGACTACCACGGCAACGACTGGATCGACGGCAAGGGGGGCAGCGACACCATCTACGGAGAAGGGGAGGCTGACCGGATCTATGGCGGTGATGGCGACGACGTGATTCGGGGCGATTCCAGCAGCGTCCAGATCGGCGACCCCTTCCAGGGCGACGACTATATCGAGGGCGGCATCGGCAATGACCGCATCGCCGGCGACGGTGGCCGCGACACGATTTACGGCGGTGCCGGCGGCGATCTGCTGTTCGGCGACGCATCGGATGTCAACGCCGCCGTGCAAGGGGACGACGCCCTCTACGGCGAGGCCGGTGACGACCAGCTGCAGGGCGGCGGCGGCAATGATGCGCTCGCCGGCGGCGCGGGAGCGGATCTGCTGTTCGGTCAGGCGGGCGAAGACCGGCTTGACGGAGGCAGCGAGAATGACGAGCTGCAAGGCGGGGACGGCAGCGATTCCCTGAATGGCGGGACCGGCAACGACCGAATCTTTGGCCAGGCGGGTGACGATTTCGTGGCGGGCGGGGAAGGCGACGACATCGTACTCGGGGAGAGCGGAGCCGATAGCGTGAACGGCGGCGCCGGTTCCGATGCCCTGTATGGGGGGCCCGGTAGTGACACGCTTTCGGGTGGTGCCGGCGCCGACATCTATTATTACAACGTCGGAGACGGCGTGGACGTCATCAGCGATAGCGTCGAAGCCGCCGTTACACCCGAGCCGGGGGTACCCTCGGGAGTGCGGGGCAACTCCCTGCAATTCGGCGGCGGCATCGTCCGGGCCGACATCTCCCTGGATGTGGGCTCCCTCGTGATCAAGCTGGCGGACGGCGGCGCGGTCCATATCGCGGGCTTCGATCCCTCCCGGCCGCTGGCCAATCCGGTGATCGACACCTTTGTTTTCGCCGATGGCTCCCACGTCGACCTGGAGCAGTTGGTGGCGCAAGGTTTCGACATCGTCGGCAGTGCGGACGGCGATTTGTTGCAGGGGACGGCACTGACGGACCGCATGTCGGGGCTGGCGGGGGACGACTTTCTCTGGGCCGGGGCCGGCGATGATCGGCTCGACGGCGGCAACGGCAATGACGCGCTGGACGGCGGCTCCGGCGACGATGAATTGAGCGGCGGGCCGGGGGATGATGTCTACCGGCTGGAAAGTCGCGGCGATCGCGTGATCGAAGCCGGCGCCGGCGGTGTGGATACGGTCCGTACCACGCTCGACGGCTATCGGTTGGGCGAGGAAGTGGAAAACCTGTGCCTGGAGGGCAGCGCCATCGCCGGCAGCGGCAATCTTCTCGCGAATCGCCTGACCGGCAATGCGCTGGGAAACCGCCTGAGCGGCGAAGCCGGGGACGACATCCTCGACGGCGGAGAGGGGGAGGATTGGCTGGCGGGCGGCACCGGCGACGACGGCTATGTGTTCGGACCCGGTTACGGCGCCGATCGCGCCGCAGACGCCGGAGGCGAAGGCGACCGTGTCCTGCTGGCAGCGGAGGTGGGTCGGGAGGATCTCGTCTTCAACCGCTCCGGCGACGATGTCATCATCGGCCTCGGCTCTACCAACGACCGCCTGGTCCTGCAGGACTGGTACCGGTCCGAGAGCCGCATCGAAAGTATTGTCTTCGCGGATGGCAGCGTGCTCGACGCGGCGGCCATCGAATCGCTGATCCAGTGGCCGCCGCTAGCCATCGTCGACGATGCGGCGGCGGTCACGGAAGATACCGCAATGACTATTTCCGGTAACGTCCTGGACAACGACGGGGGCGGCTCCGGTGCCTCTCTGGTCGTGGTCGATCCCGGTGAATTCGCCGGGACGTACGGTCGCGTGACCCTCGGCGCCGATGGCTCCTACCGCTACGGGCTGAACAACGAGGACCCGGTGGTGCAGGCGCTGGCGCAAGGACAGACGGTGACGGACCGCTTTTTCTACACCGCGGCGGACGGAGATCCGACCCGTGGGCGGCAGGGTCAGGGGGAACTCGTGGTAATCGTGAGCGGCACCAACGACGTGCCGCTGGCGGCCGACGATTTCGCGGCGGCCACCGAAGACGACGCAGCAGCCGGCGCCGGTAACGTCTTGGGCAACGACAGCGACGCCGACGCCGGCAGCCTGCTCACGGTCGCTTCCTCCGGCAGTTTCGCCGGGTTTTACGGTAGCCTGACCATGGCCGAGGACGGCGATTACCGCTATGTGCTGGACCAGTGCCTGGACGCGGTACAGGCCCTCGCGGCCGGCGAGCAGGTATCGGATCGGTTTCCCTATGCAGTGACGGACGGGTTGGCCACGGCCCAGGCAGTGCTCGAGCTGCGCATCACCGGCAGCAACGATGCCCCGCAGTTGCTCCGGCCGCTCGTGGATCACAAGGTGCAGGCCGGTTCCGCGTTCCGGATCGTCGTTCCGGCCGGCAGCTTCGCCGATCCCGACCACGGAGATTCCCTCGCCCTGTCCGCCAGTGGCGCTGGCGGTGGCGCGCTTCCCGGCTGGCTGAGTTTCGACCCGGCAACCGGTAGCTTTTCCGGCTCGGCGCCGGCGGAGGCCGGCGCAAGCGTCGATCTGACCGTCGTCGCCCGCGACGGGTCGGGCCTGGCGGTCTCCGGCGGTTTTCGCCTCAGCGTCGCCGCGGCATCGGAGGCGGGCATCGAAACCATCGGCACCCGCCATTCCGAACTCCTCTGCGGCAGTGCCGGCAACGATCGCCTGTCCGGGATGGGGGGCCGTGACTGGCTGCTGGGAAAAGGCGGCAGCGACTGGCTCGACGGCGGGAGCGGCAACGATGTCTTGTGGGGGCAGGACGGCAACGATCTGCTGCGCGGCGGCGCGGGGGCCGATCTGCTGATCGGCGGTGCCGGAGCGGATGCCTTCGACCTTCGCGGCGAAGCCGGTTCATCTCGCTGCAGCCGCGATCGCCTGGCGGATTTTGCCAAGGACGTTGGTAACCGGACCGAACTCGACCATGCCGAGGACTGGTCTGCCATCGACGGCGACATCCTGCTGATCGATTTCGCCGAACTCGCCCGCCTGCCGGGTATCCGGCTCGGAACCTTCAGCCGTTTCGGGGAAGGTGGATTCACCACCTTGGCGGACGGCGAACTGACCAGCAATTCCTCCGGCCGGGCCGATGGTCCTCAGGCCCAGTTCGTCTTCAATGCCAGCACCGGGCTGTTGAGCTTCGATCCCGACGGCACTGGCCTTCAGCCCGCCGTTCCAGTGGTATTGATCGGCTATGGGGGCCACCACGGCAGCTTCGGCGCCCTCAGCCCCACCGAACTCGCCATCGCCGCCTGAACCAGATCCGGGGCCGACGGCGGTTGCCGGCCCCGGATTCCCTTTACTCGGCCACGCTGTTGAAGTCGATGCCGAGAACGCTCCAATTTGCGGTGTCGGCGACGTCGCCACCGGCGAACTTCATCTTGCAGGCGTACTTCTTGTCGACCATGCCGCCTTCGCCGGTAACGCTGACGCGGGAGCGGATCAGATAGGTCTTGCCGCCGAGCGCCCAGGCCTCGTAGTCGCCATTGGCGAACAGCGCGCCCTCCGGAACGTGGTTGCCTTCCTTCATCGCCGCCTTGCATTGGTCGAAGGCGAAGCCGGTGCGGTCGTTGCTGATCTTGCCGAGCTCTTCCGGTTCGTCTTCCTTCTCGAAAAAGGCATCTGACCCGGAAACCTTCAGCACGAATGGCACGATGAGCTTGTTGAGACTGAGGTAAAGCCCCACGATGAACAAGATGAACAGCGGGATGGAATACTTCTTGGGCATATTGTTGAACATGCTTTTATACCGGCGCTTGGGTCTAGGAGTTGTTCTGATGCGTGAGTCGGTAAGCGGGAGGCGGGACAGGAAACGATCGAAGCGGATTGACCGGCGTCTCGGTCGCAAAACCCCGCGAATTTTGAGGCAGGCCGGCGCAAATGTATAGTCCGGCGGCCTGCCCGATAGGAACGATGGGCGCCGAAGAAGTTCCGGCCGGTGTTTGAAAATCGGTCACGGCTTCTTATCATGTCGGCTTCGTTACACTGTCGGAGATTGCCGTGAAAATACGCGTGCCTTTGCTCGTGATCCTGGCCGCTACCCTGATTCTTGCCGGCTGCAACATGTGGTCCGGCTTGGGACGCGACGTGCAGGAGGTGGGAAAGCGCATGGAGAGGCAGGGCGACGATCGCGGTTGATATCGTCACGCTGCCTCGTCGCGACCGGTCGGGAACTGTTTCAGACCTGACTCGGTTTGGAGAAGACCCGGGAAAAGTTGGCGCCGATCCGGCGCCGCACGGTTTCCAGGCTCTCCCCGCGGCACTCGGCGGCGGCGGCGTAGATGGTTTCGATCGCCACGCCGGCATCGTCGGTTTCCAGGAAAAAGCAGTCCGCCGGGCATTCCACCAGGACCCGGCGGGCCGGCGCGGCGCCGTCGAGCAAGGCCCTGCCGAAGGAAAGGTAAAGGCCTTGCCGGAGCAGCTGGGCGGCGATCTCGGGACGGTTGTTGTAGCCGTGCACGATTACCGGCACCCCCGGGCGTGCCCGCTTCAGCAGCCGCAGCAATTCGTTGTGGGCTCGCACGCAGTGGACGATCAGCGGCTTGTCCACAGCCGCCGCGATTTCCGCCTGGCGCAGGAATACGGACTCCTGCTGCGGCAGCGGGGTGGCGATGAGCCGGTCCAGTCCGCATTCGCCCAGCGCCCACACCACAGGCTGCCGGGCCAGCCGTTCCAGGCCGGCGAGGGTGGCGGCGAGGTCGCTGGTGGCGATGGCCCAGGGATGCAATCCGGCCGAGAGGCGCGGGTGGCGGTGCAGCAGGGACTCCGGCAGCGGGCCGGCCGGCGCCATTCTTGCGCCGCCGCTCTCCCCATCCGCTTCGCCGGCGCCGCTTCGGACCAGTTCGGCCAACTGCTGGGCCGACAGATTGTAGAGAGTGAAGGCCGAAGGACTACCCGCGCCGTGGGTATGAATGTCGATGAAGGGATCGGGCGGCAGGGTGCCTTCGCTGGTCACGGCGGTCGGCCGTCAGCCGGGTCCGGCAGTCCATTGAAAATACAGATAGACACCCCAGCCGATGCCGTGCAGCGCTACGATCGCCCAGAAACCGTTCTGGTAGGTACCGCGCTTGAGCTTGTGGCGGTAGGCATTCTGCGCCAGCAGGGCGCCGGGCCAGCCGCCCAGGATCTCGAAGCAGTGCAGGTAGAAGTTGGAGATTCGCCACTGGTGCTGGAGAGCACGCCGCTTGTCTTCGGCGTAGTACATGATGGTGAGCGGCGTCATGAAGGCATAGGCCAGCAGCGGTAGCGGATTGTGGTAGTGCCACAGCACGTGCAGGGCCGGCAGGATCGGCAGGATGGCCACCAGCTTGATGAACAGTCCCAGCGCCCGGGCGCTGTAGCGGGAAGTCTGGGCCGGCGCCGCGGCTTCGGCACGCTCGCCGTCGAGGGCGGCGACGGTGGCGTGGCGGATGCGGCGCTGCCCGGCCGCGCTCGCGTCGGCCTGGAACACCACTTCGTCGCCAACGGCGGGGCGCCGGCTCTGGCCCTTCTGGTAGTTCTTGATGGCACTGATGTGGACGAAAAAGTCCTTGTCGCCGTCTTCCGGGCGAACGAAGCCAAAGCCCTTGTCGTCGTTCCACAGGACCAGGGTTCCTTTTTGCTGCATCGTCATTGTGTTTCGGCTACCTCGAGGCTGGCGAGGAGGAATGCCGGCGATCTCGCTCGCCGGGAGCGCCGGTCTCAGCGGGCGGCGGCTCCGGCCGCACGCCGGCGCGAACCCGGTGTGTTCGTAAGTTTACGGTATTCGCAGGGATTTCCGTAAGCGCCCGGAGGCGGGCGCGGTCACAATTGGTCGAGGGCGCGGACCAGCGCCCGGCACTCCTCGTCCTGTCCCACCGTGATGCGGAGGAACTGGTCGATGCGCGGCAGCCGGAAGTGGCGGACGATGATGTGGCGCTCGCGGAGGAATCGCGCCAGCTCTGCGGCATCGTGGTCCGGGTGGCGGGCGAAGAGAAAATTGGCGGCCGAGGGAATCACCCGGAAGCCCCGCTGCTGCAGGGCTTCCCGCAGCCATTCGCGGGTCGCCATGACCTGCTGCCGGGTATGCTCGAAATAGTCCCGGTCCAGGAGGGCCGCCACCGCGCCGGCGGCAGCAAGGCGGTCGAGGGGATAGGAGTTGAAGCTGCCCTTGATCCGTTCCAGTGCCTCGATCAGGTGCGCCTGGCCGAGCGCGTAGCCCACCCGCAGCCCCGCCAGGGAGCGCGACTTCGACAGGGTCTGGATCACCAGCAGGTTGGGGTAGCGGCGCACCAGCGGCGCGGCGGATTCGCCGCCGAAGTCGACGTAGGCCTCGTCGATGACGACTGCCGCATCCAGGTTATTCGCCAGCAGCCTTTCGATTGCCGCCAGGTCCAGCAGCCTGCCGGTGGGGGCATTGGGATTGGCCAGCACGATGCCGCCGTTGGGCGGGCGGTAGTCCTCCACCCGGATCGCCATGTCGTCGTCCAGCGCCACGGTGCGGTAGTCGATGTCGTAGAGCCCGCAGTAGACCGGATAAAAGCTGTAGGTGATGTCGGGAAACAGCAGCGGCCGGTCGTGCTTGAGCAGTGCCTGGAAGGCGTGGGCCAGCACCTCGTCGGAGCCGTTGCCGACGAACACCTGATCGCCGGCGAGGCCGAACAGTTCGGCGATGGTGGTCTTGAGCCGCTCCGAGTTGGGGTCGGGGTAGAGGCGGAGGCCGGCTCCCAGTTCGCCCCGCAGGGCTTCCAGAACCTTTGGCGACGGCGAATAGGGATTTTCGTTGGTGTTGAGTTTGACCAGTCCCGGCAGCTTGGGCTGTTCACCGGGGAGGTAGGGGGTCAGCCGGTGGACCCGGTCGCTCCAATACTTGCTCATGCAATCGTGAAAAGGGGGGCGGGGGGCCGCCCGGCCGGAGCGATCCGGCCGGATGCCATGGGGGACGGCTTCGCCGGCGGCGCGGTCAGACCAGGCTCGCCACCAGGGTGCCGAGGGCGATGGACAGGACCAGCGCCAGAGGGATGCCCAGCAGCACGCCGACCAGAACGGTCATCACCTTGTTGCCCCAATCCAGGGTATCCCACCAGGCCAGGAAGCGGGTCTGCTGGACCAGCGTCCAATCGCGCCAGGCGCCGAAGTAAGTGGCTTTCCAACTGGTGTAGGCGGCGTCCCCGCGGCGCCACCAGCCGATCGACTTGCGGCCCAGAAAATACAGCAGGATGAGGGCGATGACGAAGCCGAAGTAGGCGGTCGCCATTTGCGCGAAGGCCGGGGTCAGCCGCACCACCGTTTCGAAGAAGGTGTCCATCGCGTCCTCGATCACCTCGAACAGGACCGGAACCGCTTCCGCCAGCAGGTCCCAGATGATCTCGTAATTCATGCCGATCGCCACTAGGATGGCGATCAGGCCGGCCAGACCCGCGCTGTGCGTCAGGATGATCAGCAGCGCCTTGCGGCCATCCGGCAGGTTCGTGGGGCGGTTGCGCGCGGTCTCGGTCGGTCGTTGCGGATAGGTGCTCATGGCGGTGTCCTGCGGATGGTCGGGATGGGAAACCGGATTCGGACGAACCGGGAGCCGGCGGTCGGCCGATTTTAACAGCGTAGCGCCGTTTCGGCACGGGCCGGAGCCACGCGCCGCCCCGGCGTCGGCCCCCCGGCAAGGCAGCGTGCTCTAGGGGAAACGGGCGCAGCCCGGACCCCTCGAATTGGCAGCGGCCGGCAAGTACCGAATCGGGATTCAAACTCCGGTATGATTGGGACCGTCGCATCCTTCCGTTCGTTTTTCCATGTCCGTACTCAGCCTGATCCTGTGGATTCCC